>ERZ809407.1445-NODE-1445-length-20910-cov-6.018077_pt1 | contig 20910 bp, 13 predicted proteins | sample MGYA00520792_ERZ809407 | MGnify/ENA primary metagenome ERZ809407 (study PRJEB31576, sample SAMEA3212665) | Homo sapiens | biome: human-gut; feature: human gut; material: fecal | place: Sweden | collected 2012 ...
AGGCCGACGGCGCGGCGACGAGCGCGGCGCTCGCCGCCCTGACAAAGAACCTTGGCACCGCCGGTCACAACTGCCGCATCGCGTTTGGCGAGTACACGGGCACAGGCACGACGGGGGCGGACAACCCGAACGTGCTGAATTTCGACTTTTATCCGGTGTTGCTTGTGGTGGCATCGGCAACGCGCGCGAACTCGTCCAACCGGCCACATTTTTTCCTGCGTCCGCGCACGGTGGCAAACAGCCCCTATGCTGGCACGTCAGAGCCCGTCGCGATCAAGGTCACATGGGCGGATGACGGCATTTCGTGGTATGTCACATCCGGTAAGGAGACACACCAACTCAATACCGGTGGCGCAATCTACTACTACACAGTGCTCGGCTACGACAAAGTCAAAGAAGACGCGGAATAAAAAACAGCCCCGAGGGAAAATCCCTCGGGGCTGTAAACATATTGCTATGTTTTGTTGTGCGGTCTTTTCACCAATTACTTGGCGGAGAAGACGTAGTACATCACGGCACCGCTCTCAGCGGTCACGCGAACGACCACGATACCACCGTTGAGGGCGGTATTGCCATCAACCTGGGCAAAGCCTTCATTGGTAGCGGTGGAGGAAGCCGTGGCGGGCAGAGCGGCCTTAGCGGCATCGAGGTTCTCGGCAGAGACGACCTCAACCTTGGCATTGGCATGCGTAGCCTCAACGTCCACACGGTACTTCTCGCCAGCCGTCACATTGAGATGCTTCGGAGTAGTAGCGGCGGTGTCGAGGTCGGTATTGCCCTTGCTGTTGATATCCTTCACATCAAGGCTGGTCTTGTTGGAACCCTCCGCGCTGATGCTGGCGGACTTCAGAGAAGCATCGTCGCTCTTGTACTCCCAACCCATGTTGACAGTGTACTGCTCGTGCGCAGTACCGTCTTCACTGTAAACAGTGACGGTCCAAGAGTGGTCAGTGTTCGTGGTGGTAACAGTAGCCTTGTGCATGGCCTTGCCGCCGTCATAAACGAGCACGCTGTGATTGTCGTTAGCGGTGAAGGTCAGCACATCCTTGGTGAGGTTCTCCTTGGCAGGAGCATAGGTGAAGGTGGTGCCTTCCTTGGTCAGGGAGCCGTCCTTAGCGGTGACAGCAAGGTCAACGCCCTTGCCGAGCTTGGTGCCAACATAGACGGTGACAGCCTGCGTGTAGGAGTCATCAGTAGGATCAGCAACGACCCAAACGCCGATCTTAGCCAGATCGTCAGAGGACGCAGCAGCGAGCTCCGCGAGAGTGTTGTAATCGGTGTCATAGTTGACAAGGGTGGCGCTCTTGGTGTTGTAGGTCATCTGAACCTGGTTCTCGGTGTTCTGCAGGCGGCCGTTAGCAGCAACAAGCGTACCGGTAACATAGTCAACAGTGGTGTTCTTGACCACGGTAGCAGCATCGGCATCCTTGGCCTCGTTGACGAGGTGCAGCTTGGTCACAGCGCCGGAGGTGGTGTCGAACTCAGCGATGTAGAGCTTGCCGAGGTTCTCGGAGATCAGGTTGTAGCTGGCATCGTCAAACTCGATTTCCTTCTCAGCGCCGTTGACATAGACCTTCATGGTCCAGTTGTCGGTCTTGAGGTCGTGGCTGCCCTGAGAGTTAGTCGCGAAGACATAGGAGTTAGCCAGAGTGTCAGCGACATAGTCGGTGACATAGACGAAATCGGCATAGCCGTCATCGTCGGAGTCAACCCAGAACAGGTCAACAGACTTGTTCTGCATCGCAGGCAGCTCACTGGTGCCGGTGTACAGGGTGTAAACGTACTTATCGTCATCGTTGACAGTGCGGATGACAAAGTTGGTGTCCTCGCTCAGAGAAGCAACCTCAGAGGTGGTAGAGGTCAGACCGGAGACGGTAGTGCGGAGGATCGCGCTGGCCTTGACGTTCACAGAGACGTTGGTGTCATAGCTCACGTACTCAGTATTGGAGGCATAATCGAAGCCCTGGAGCTGGACAGTGCCGTCGTCATTGGTGTCGACGCGGTACATAGCCAGGCCGAGGTAGGCCTCGTTGTCGGTGCTGTCTTCACCAACATAACCGAAGATGTCGCGTCTGGAGCTGGTGTGATACGGCTTCATGTTATCAGCATCAGCGTTGCTGTTGAGCCAATCGGAGTTGTGAACAAGATCAAAGCCGTCGAACTTATCGACAGTAGCGGTGTACTCCTTACCGTCGACCATGCTGATCAGGGTAGCCTCGGCAGAACCGGGACGGCCAACATTCCAGACGATCTCCTTGAGGACAGCATAGTTGCTGCGATCCAGAGCGACAGAACCGATCAGGTTGCCAAACTGGTCAAGGAACCAGGTGAACTTGATCTTGCTTTCCTTAGCCTCGTTGTGGTTGAACTGAACAGCATCCATGTAGTCCTTATCGGCAACAGTGTGCTTGTCAGCGTTCTTCCAGATCTTGGTCTGAGCACCGTCGAAGGACTCGGCCTTGCCGACGATCTCAACGAGGGTCTGCTTGTCGCTGAAGCCAACGATCTTGACATCGTTGTCCTTGTTTTCATTGACATTCACGAGAATGTAATCGCCCTTGGCATAGTCATCGCCCTTGACATACATGGTCTTGCCAGCGGAGGTGGTGTAGACCGTCAGAGCCATGTAAGCATCGCTGGTGACGTGACCCTTGGCATCGGTCTTCTCAGCCTTAACGGTGTCGACCTTGGCAAGGTAAGTGTCGATGACGACCAGACGATAGCCGCCGTCAACCTTGTAGTACTCGAGCTGCTGGCCCTGAGCACCGACCATAGCCTTGGTGGCGGTAGCGGTGTAGGTCACATCCTTGGTGTCGAGCTTGCCGTTGGTGTAGGTGTCAACAACAGTGGTGGTCTTCTTCACGCCGAGAGCCTCGCAGATGTCGCACTCAGAGGTCTCAACGTTGAAGGAGGCATCGGGAGTGGCAGTGATCTCAGCGTAAACGGTCTCGTCAGAGTCGTACTTGAGATCCTTGTCGCTGTCCTTGTACCACTTGGTGGTGGGACGGCCCCAGACATCCTCGTCGTCAGCGTCGGCGAGCTTGAAGTTCTTGTAGCCCAGCGTGGTCTGGTCGAGCTTCTGGACCTTATCGGTCTGATAGCCGAAAGCCGGAGTGTAGGTCACCACGGGGGACTGGATAGCACGGAACAGCATCTCGGCAACGAGCTCACGGGTAGCAGGAGCGCCGAGGTTGGTGGTCTTGGCAACGTTCTTCAGGATACCGAGCTGCTCGGCATACTTGGCAACGTTCAGAGCCCAGTCAGCGCCGGAGAACTCACCGTTCTTGTCGTAACCGACAGCGCGGAGGATCATGGCGAGGACTTCATAGCCGGTGATCTTGCCGGACGGCTTGAAGGTACCATCGGGATAGCCCTTGACCAGCTCAGCGTTGGCGCAGTAGCCGATGTAACCGGCAGCCCAACCGGCACCGGTCATGTCGCTGAACTTGTTGTAGGTGGCATACAGGCCGGACTTGTCGCTCTTAGCGACGTCGCCGGTGTAGATACGATAGATGATCGTAGCCACCTCAGCGCGGGTGATGTCGCCCGTGGGCTTGAAGGAACCATCCTCATAACCCTTGAACACACCCATGCCATCGAGAACGGCAACAGCCTCAGCGTAATCGGCGCTGATGTCCTTGTCATCCTTGAAGGCGCTGGCGCTGACGGCCAGAGACAGAGTCATGACCAGAGCCAGCACCATTGCGAGTAACTTTTTCATAGATGTTACTCTCCTTTCATAAATTTCCATCCCCTTGGAGCCGAACACCCGCCGTCTCTCCCTCTCCTGCGTGGTTGCTGCCAAAATTTGCAAATCCTCAAATTGTTGCAGAAACAATTGAAAATAAGAAAAATTCAGCAGAATCAACGCAAAATCGTTCAATTCGGTGGATATCGCATCCCCTTAAAGATGGTTCGTTTGTCAGAAAGGAGCAAGTTTCGGCGTTTCTCGGCTTACTTACCGTGGCATGCCGATCCCGTAACTAAGTCGGGAACGCACCGTTCCCCACCCTTTCTGCACTGTCACCTTACCACACCCAAAATTTCAAGTCAACGCTTTCGCCCCATCTGTAACACACTTGTAACAAACCGCCGCTTCTGTTACAGCTTGACATAAAACCACAGAAAACCCCATTATCCGCCACCACATACATATAACATATGAGCACAGATATGAAAAAAGCGGCCTAAGCCGCTTTTTGTGATTTTAGACCCGCGCAGCGGTCAGGCGGCAAGTAACAGTAGTCCGCGCCGCCGCGCGGGGAGCGAAATTTCCCTTTTCCAGCCGCGGCCCGCCGAAAAAAGAAAAAGCCCGCTCATAAGAGCGGACTTTCGCCAATATTTTTTGCATGACCCCGTACAACCAAAAAAAATTTCGTGCCCGCAGGCGCGCAATGATCTTGATCGTTTTTTGCCGCGACAGAAGGTGAATTGCCGCAAAGCGGCAAGAGAAGCCGCCCTGGGGCGTGTGCGTGACAAAAAAAACACCTCTCACGCCGCAAACGTGCGCGCCTACGGCGCGTGCGCTGCCGCGGCGTGCAATCCAAAATCAAAAAAGGCGGCTTTCGCCGCCTTTTTTGAAGTTCTTTACTGAATCTCGATCTGCTTCGCGTTCACCACCGCGCTCTTCTTCGGCATGTTCAGCTTGAGCACGCCGTCATTGTACTGCGCGGAGATGTCCGCGACCTCGACGCCGCTGATGTCGAACGCGCGCTGGTAGCTGCCGTAGCTGCGCTCGCAGCGGACGTAATTGCCCTTCTTGTCCTGATCCTCGTGCTCGCTGTGGCGCTCGGCGCGAATGGTCATCGTGTCGCCGTCCACATCGACGTGGATGTCCTCCTTCTTAAAGCCCGGCAGATCAGCTTCCAGCAGATAGCTGTCGCCCTTGTCCTGAATATCGGTCTTAAACTCGCTCAGCCCGCGGCCCCACGAGCCGTCGCCGAAGAATGCGCGCTCCATCTGATCCCAGGGATCATAAGCCGCAACGTGGTTGTTTCTGCGTTCAAAAGGTCTCAGTTCAAACATAATACAAAGCCTCCAAATCTATTCGGGCGAGCCGCTCTTGCAGCCCGCGTGGTTTACATTTCTTTCGTTCCCCTTGGAACAATTTTGAGTATAGTCACGCCCTGTGAACAAAAATACATCTTTTGATGAACAAATCTTTAACTTTAGCACTCTTACGCCGAGAGTGCTAAAATCGCGGTAGCTGCGGACCGCTACCAAACCGCTACCCGACCTTTCGCGCCCGCAAACCCTTGCAAAATCAGCCTTTTTTCGCCCCGCCAAAACCCAAATTTCGGCAAATCGCTACCAAACCGCTACCCGCCGCGTCCGCAAGCCCTTGCGCGGCGGGCTTTTTCCGCGCCGCTAAGGGGATGCGATAGCAACTAAAATCGCACATTTTCCTGCAAAACGGCCAAAAATGCAATAAAATCGAAATGTTTTGCAACTTTTTCGGTCAACTTTCATTTTCGCCCGCGAACAGCAAAATGCCCGCTTTTCGCTGCCGGAGCGCTCCAAGGGGATGGAAATTTATGAAAGGAGAGTAACATCTATGAAAAAGTTACTCGCAATGGTGCTGGCTCTGGTCATGACTCTGTCTCTGGCCGTCAGCGCCAGCGCCGTGAAGGCCGACGAGAAGATCAACGAAGATTACGCTGAAGCTGTCGCCGTCCTGAATGGCATGGGTGTTTTCAAGGGTTATGAGGACGGTTCCTTCAAGCCCGAGAACAAGATCACCCGCGCAGAGGTGGCTACGATCATCTATCGTATCTACACCAAGGATCTCGCCAAGAACGACAAGTCTGGCCTGTACGCTTCTTACAACAAGTTCAGCGACATGGCCGGCGCTGGCTGGGCTGCCGGTTACATCGGCTACTGCGCCAACGCTGAGTTCGTCAAGGGCTATCCCGATGGCACCTTCAAGCCCTCCGGCAACGTCACGGGCTATGAAGTCCTCACCATGATCCTGCGCGCCATCGGCTACGACAAGAACGGTGAGTTCACCGGCGCTGACTGGGCTCTCAACGTCGCTAAGTACGCTGAGCAGGCTGGCGTTCTGAAGAACGTCAAGGGTGTTGACCTCAACGCTCCCGCCACCCGTGAGCTCGTCGCCGAGCTGCTGTTCCGCGCCATCGCCAAGGCTCCCATGGTCACCTACACCGCCGCGTTCGGCTATCAGACCGTCAGCTTCAGCGGCTCCAAGAACGACAGCAAGCTCTTCAAGGACAACGAGACCCTCGGTCATAAGAACTTCGACCTGACCCCCAACGCCATCAATGGCACCTATGGCCGTCCGGCTACCAAGTGGACCTACAACGTCGGCAATGAGAAGACCACCGTCTACGACAAGCCCGTTGCCACTTACACCGAGAAGGTCGCTCCCTGCGATGTCTGCAAGGATCTGAGCGAGAAGAAGGAAGCCACCTTCGTTGAGCAGTGGATCGACGGCGTCAAGGTCGTTGACTCCGCCAAGAAGGCCGTCTCCGAGACCTACAAGGCCACCGACACCAGCAAGAAGATTGGTGCTCAGGGTCAGCTCACCGAGGTCTATGCGAATGGCGATGATTATACCGTCGTCTACATCAACACCTATCTCGCCAAGGTCACCAAGGTGATCGAGGAAGTCAAGGACAAGAACGACCACGTCAAGGTCGAGGCTTCCGTCAACGTTGACGTTTACGGTCTCAAGGACAAGACCACCAAGGACAGCTTCGAGACCACCGGCTTCAAGAAGGACGACATGGTTCTCGTGACCTATAACAACGGTGATATCGCTTCCATGGAAGCCGCCAAGGGCGAGGTTGCCAAGCTCACCTCCGTCAAGGGCGCTAAGAAAGTCGGCGATACCACTTCTGATATGTCCGACATCCTCGGTGTTGCCTATGCTGACGCCACTGTCGCTTTCAAGGCTACCGTGAACCCGCTCGAGGGCAGCACTGTTGCTCTGGGCAGCAGCTACACCTTCTACTATGACACCTACGGCAACATCATCGGTGTGGACGACTACACTCGTGACGCCAACTATGTTGTTATCGACCGCATCTGGGCTCACCACGACAATGGCAAGGTCACCTATTATGCTGACCTGGTCAGTGCTGATGATGCCAAGACCATCTCCAGCGTTGTTATCGACAGCATCGAGGGCAAGAAGCTCTCTGACATCACCGTCGATGAGGACTATAAGGACAACAAGGAATTCTATCACGATCTGATGGTCTACACCGTCAATGATGATGGCGAGTACGAGCTGTATCGGACTGGTATCGATGTTGTTGATAACGATGGCGATCACTATCCCTGCATTTATGATGCCAAGGTCGATGATGACCGCATCGTAACCGGCAGCGATGACGGCGATGTCTACCTCAACAAGGACACTGTCATCCTGTTCCAGTACACGGATTCCCCGAACGGCACTTACAAGAGCTACACGCTCGAGAACCTGCCCGAGAAGTTCTATGGTTATGTTGAGTATGTCGTCGGTTCCGACGGTAAGGCTGACGTTGTTTACATCCACGGTGTTGACATGACTTACAGCTACGTCTTCATCCCCGATGTCAACGACGTGACCACTTCCGTTAACAAGGACAAGACCGTCACTATGACCCTTAACGGCGCTAAGGTTCTCAAGGACGACGGTACGTTCGAGACCAAGAACCTCCAGATCGTTGGCAAGAGCAAGAACATGGTCGTTGAAGACCTGAATGACCTCAGCAACCTCACTGAGCTGAAGGCCGCCGGTCTCTACCAGCTCTTCTCCTTCGGCGATGACAACTCTCTCCTCCTCTACACCGGCGTTGAGCAGGTGCAGTCCGTCAAGGAGTTCAGCGGCAAGGATGTCACTGGCATCTATGTTGCTGGTTCTTGGGTCGAATTCGACGAGAGCAAGGCTACCTACACTTACTGGACGGGCGACTACGAGGGCACCTATCACAACGATCCCTATTCCGAGCTTCTGAACGACAAGACCGATGCCAACTCCGAGCTCAAGGCCGGCGACTGGGTCTTCGTTCAGTACGATGAGGATGGCAAGAAGGTCAAGGCTATCTACGAGGTCGACTTCGAGGTTTCCGTCGATTTCGACGCTGATTCCAAGACTCTCGACAAGGATGCCAAGATCGATGCTCCCACCATGTACTATGGCAAGGAGCTCAAGGACTTCACTGTTGCTGTGAGCAAGTGGGTCAAGCTTGATTCCGTCAAGAACAATACCGCCGCCGATTACACCGTCGTCGCTCCTGTGGATGCTAACAAGGATCCTCTGACTAACGATGTTGCGCGCACCTTCACCGCTAAGGCTAAGGCCAACGAGACCGTCAAGGGCAACATCACTGTCTCCCTGGCTGACGACAGCAATACCGCCATCGGTAAGCTCGCTTCCGTTACTCTCGACGGCGAGAAGGTTCAGACTGCCACTGGCTATACGACTCTGGCTCAGGCTCTGGAAAACGCAACTACGATGAACCCCGCCGCTGTGAATCCTCAGTACAAGCTGGTTGTCAACACCAAGCTTGCTAAGGACAACCAGACTCTGACCTACGGCAGTGTGAAGTGGGCCAGCGACAAGGAAGCTGCCTCCGATCTCGAGTTTGACACTCCCGCTAATTTCTCTGGCACCGCGATCACCCTCACGGGCGTTAACAAGGGCACCTACGTTGTGATCCAGCTGGAGCACTTCGGTGATGTCGCTTACTACGCCTATCGGATCGCCGACTAACCTTTAACCCCGCAAAAAAAGAAGACCCCTCGGGGGTCTTCTTTTTTTGCTCGTTTTCACTTTTTCAAAGCGTACAGAAAACTATTTGCACCCGCACGGCCAGCGAATTTGAGCGTTAGGCTTTGCATCGAGTTCCAAACCGCGCCTTCATTGAGCAGTGCGCCGCTGACACCTTCGTAACTGCTGTTGCGGTTCTGCGTGGGCGTGTGATATCCTGCGCCTACGCCTCTATACGCGGGGAAAATCCACGCGACCGTGGATGCGCGCCCGCCGGTGGCGTTGCCCAGCTCGCCGAGGTTTTTATCGTCGCACAGCAGTTCAATTTTGCCTGCATCGCTCACGCTGACGCCGTTGGCGAAAACGCTCGCAAACACCAGAAACGCGCGGTAGTCGGCCATGTTCAGCGCCGACAGGTCGTAGACGATGCTGCCGTTCGCCGCCGTCGTCGTGCGCGGTTCGCCGAGCGACACCAGCTTGATCTCCTGCTCCACCGCCACGATTTGTTCCTGCACCGCCGTGATCTGCGTGCCCACGCTCTCCGCGCTCGCCGCCGCGTTGGCCTTGTCGGCGTTTTTCTTCATCTGCGCGTCGATCTTACCGAACGCGTCGTTGAAGTCGTCCATCTTGATCTGATCCGCCTTGACCCATTGCGGAAGTTTGTAATTTGTTGTCGTCTCCATGCTCTTTCCCCCAAATTTTGATAATGTTGGAAAAGGCACCTCACACCCCCCTGAAAATGGGGGGACACTGCTGCATGATTTGCCTTTTCATGATACGCCGTATCATGAAGCAGCGTTGCACACAACGGCGCAAAAAGTTGTACCGCCTCCGGTATTAGAATTCACGATACAACAAATTGCCGCGTTTTGTGCAACGATCTCTGTTGTGCGCGGGAACTTTTTCGCCTATCATGCGTCTATAGAAGTATCCGAAAGAAACGAGGACTGACCGATGAAGAAGCTCCTTTCCCTCCTGCTCCCGCTCGCGCTGGCCCTTTCCCTCGCCGCCTGCGGCGAAAAAAGTGCAGACGAGGCCGCGCGCCAAACCCCGCCAACACTGACGGTGACAAGTGCAAACGCTTGCAGCGTCACCCTCAAAAGCAGCAGCTACGACTGGACCTACACCCAGGGCCTACAGAGCATGACCGCCATCGCCTGCGGCGCGCACCCGCTGGACGAAACCTCCCGTGACATCACGCCTGTACTGGAAATGCCCTTTACAGTGTCGGCCGCCTATTTCTACACCGTGACCCTCGATTTCGGCGATAATTCGCCTGATTCCGTCAGTCTCCGCTGCTGGCCGTCCAATGCTTGGGGCAGCACCGACATGCCGTCCGAGACCGTGACCGCCCAGCGGCAGGATAACGGCACATTCCGCGCAGAACTGCCGCAAAGCGACGGCATTTTCGCCGTCGACGCCCTCTGGGACACCAGCAGCGCAACCTACATCTTCTGCACGCACGCGGAGGGAGCAGAGGAGCTGCCGTACAGCAAGACCTATTCCTTCGGCGGCGAGACGCCGGTCAAATCGCTCGACATCTCATGGCTGAGCGGCGGAGTGAGCGTTGTACCCATCGAACAGAGCAGCGAGATCACCGTGGTCGAACAGGCGGATCGTATGCTGGCAGAGGGCGAAACGCTAACCGTCCACCTTGACGTAAGCGGCGATGGTCTTTCACTGCACATCGGCTTCATGAAGGGCGACCGCTTCGACGGCGAGAAGTATCTGACCGTCTATGTGCCGCAGGAGATGGTCAAGAACAGCTTTCTTGAAGAGATCGACATTGAGACCACCAGCGCCTACGCCTATGTGAGCGCCGATGCGCAGAAGATCAAGCTTTCGACCGTCGGCGGCGACGCGCGCGTGATGGGTGCAACCTGCCCGGAGGTGGAGATCGAAACCACGAGCGGCAATGCCGGCGTGGTGGACGGCACGTGGGCAAGGGTCGATATTTCGACGCTCTCTGGCGCGATCGAGCTGGCGGGCGATGCGGAGAGCGCCGAGATCGAAACCGCGAGCGGCAAGGTGGATATCGCCGGCGCGCTCGGCGCGCTGGACTTCGAAAGCGTCAGCGGCAACCTGATTTTGGCTACCGAGCGTGCGCTGCGCCTTGATGCCGAAACGGAGAGCGGCAGCATCTATCTGACCCTTCCCGCGCAGGACGGCTTTACTCTCGACTATGAAACGAAAAGCGGCGCGTTCCGCTCCGCGCTCACCGAGCGCGAAGGAGCGCTCATCACCTGTCTCGACGACCACGCGACGCACTACTCTGTGCCCGCGCTCGACGGCGGTGAGATGAGCGAGCTGGAAATTTCGACGGTCAGCGGCACGTTGACGATCGATGCCTCCTCCGGCAGCAACTAAAGCGCAAAAAAAGAGAGCGGCAGCGCCGCTCTCTTTTTTCGTTATTTCTCGTCGATTGCAAGCCACGTCTGGTCGAAGCCGTAGGGGAGCAGCTCCTTGATGTGCAGGTGCTTTTCTTCGTTGTCCTTGTTCAGGCACACGACCTCCATGTCGGGCCCGAACTCGTAGAGCACCTGACGGCACGCGCCGCAGGGGTAGCAGTAGTCGTCGCTGCGCCCCGCGATGACGATGCGCTTGAGGCGCCGGTGCCCCTCGCTCACGGCCTTGAACGCCGCGGTGCGCTCGGCGCAGTTCGTCAGGCCGTAGCTCGAATTTTCGATGTTGCAGCCGGTGAAGACCGCGCCGTCCTCACATTCGAGCGCCGCGCCCACGGGAAAGTGGGAATACGGCACATACGCCATGTCCAGCATGGCGACGGCCTTCACCTTGAGTTCTTCTAACGTTGCCATAAAAACGCCTCCTCACCAGTCTACGCCGAGATCAGGACGGACTTGCGTATCCATGATGTCCTCGGCGTTATAGAATTGCAGATAGCGGCTGCGCGAGTGGCGCAACGTGGTGCCGTCCGGATGCAGACGGTCGCAGATGACGGCAGAGATGTCGGGCTTCACATAGCTGAACGAACTCGTGCCGACGCTCGCGAAGATGCGGAAGCCCTGGCTTTGCAGGTACTTGAAGCGCTCGCCGGTCTGGTGCCAGTCGTCGCCGTCGGGACGGCCGCCGTGGGGGTAGAACAGAATTTGCGTCGGACCGACGAGCGAGCCGACCTCGTCCGCCCAGCGCTCGGTGTCGTTGATGACGGTCTGGAGCGGCTTCGTGTCGAGGCGGATGTGGCCCCAGGTGTGGCTGCCGAACGTCCAGCCGGTCTCCTTCAAACGCGCTATGACGGGCTTGACGGCCTCGATCTCGCTCGCGCGGTAGGCGTCGAACGCCGGGCGGTCGGGCGAATCTGCCGCGATGTCGCGGTCATCCTGCGTGCGGTAGCCTAAAATACCCTGATAGCCCGTCAGCGAGAAGATGGCTTTCGCGCCGTTGAGCGAAAAGTCGGGGTGCTCGTAGACAAACTGGTCGAGAATGGGCGTCGCGTCGAGTTCCTTGGTCAAAAACGTCTCATTTGTGTACGGATCGGTGCACTGCGCCCAGATCTCGCCGTCCTCGCCGACGACGAGCTTGCTCGTGAAGCCCTCGTCGAGCATATAGGGGTAGTAGTTCACGTCGTCAAAGCTGATGACGAGCGGCTTTTTGCCCTCTGGCAGCATCAGGGTGTTTCGCACCATGTGCGTGCCGGACTCGTCCGTCACCTCGCTCCACACGTCCTCCATCGCGACTAAGATGTAGCCCTTGTCGTACACGGACTGCAAGATCTTCTTGTACTCGTCCGCCGTGACCATCCAGTCGTCGAGGCCGTAGCGCTGGTCCTGACTGGCATTGCAGTCGTGGAAGGCCCACTGCGGGTAGGCGATGATCGGGTGGAAAAAGAGGTGCTCCACCACCTGATCCGGTCCCCAGGCCTGCGTGAGCTGGTCCTCCGACCAGTAGTTGCGCACGGCGTCGTAGGGGTCAGTTGTATCGTCAGTATTGTTGTCGGTGTCGCCGCCATTCTCGTCCGTGACGGTCTGATCGTCGCCGTCGGACGGCGTCGTCTTATCGCCGCAGGCGGTCAGCAGCGACAGCACCATCAGCACGCTGAGCAGCAGTGCAAAAAAGTGTTTCATATCAAAATCTCCTCTCTCAAAACTGCGGGGCTATTATAGCAGACTCTATTTCTTTTGACTACGCTTTTCGAGCTTTTGTTCCCATTTGTAACTATTTACCACAAATAATTAGAGTGTCACAGCTTTTCGCGTCCGCAGACGCGAAATGATTTCGAATCGTTTTTTGGCGCGACATGCGCGTGCCAAAAAACTCTTCTCGCTCCGCGCGTGTCGAAGCCGCCCTTTGGGCGGCAAGGCACGAAGCGGAGTGTAATTCTCGAAAAACAAGGGACACGGTTTCCGTGTCCCTTGTTTTTTTGAAGAATTAGAAGTCTGCGTTGCCCACGGTGCGGGGATGCAGCTCCACATCGCGGATGTTGCCGATGCCCGTTAAATACATCACCATGCGCTCGAAGCCGAGGCCGAAGCCCGCGTGACGGCAGGAGCCGTAGCGGCGCAGGTCGCAGTACCACCAGTAGTCCTCGGGATTCATGCCGAGCTCGCGGATGCGCTTTTCGAGCAGCTCGATGCGCTCCTCGCGCTGGCTGCCGCCGATGATCTCGCCGATGCCCGGAACGAGGCAGTCCGCCGCGGCGACGGTCTTGCCGTCGTCGTTGAGGCGCATATAGAACGCCTTGATCTCCTGCGGATAGTCCGTGACGAACACGGGGCGCTTGAAGATCTGCTCGGTGAGGTAACGCTCATGCTCAGTCTGCAGGTCAATGCCCCACTCGACGGGATAGTCGAACTTCTGGCCGCTCTCCTTTAAGAGCTTGACGGCCTCGGTATAGGTCACGCGGCCAAAGTCAGACTCGGCAACGTGCTGGAGACGCTCAAGAAGGCCCTTGTCGACAAAGCTGTTGAAAAACGCGAGGTCGTCCGGGCAGCGCTCCATCACGCGGCGAATGATGTGCTTGATCATCGCTTCCGCCACTTCCATGTCGCCGTTGAGGTCGCAGAACGCCATCTCCGGCTCGATCATCCAGAACTCGGCGGCGTGGCGCGCGGTGTTGGAATTCTCGGCGCGGAACGTGGGGCCGAACGTGTAAACGTCGCCGAACGCCATAGCGAAGTTCTCGGCGTTGAGCTGGCCGGAAACGGTCAGGCTCGTCTTCTTGCCGAAAAAGTCCTTGCTGTAATCGATCTGGCCGTCCTCGGTACGGGGCGGGTTCTCCAGATCCAGCGTCGTGACCTGGAACATCTCGCCCGCGCCCTCGCAGTCAGAGCCGGTGATGATGGGGGTGTTGACGTAGACGAAGCCACGGCTCTGGAAGAACTCGTGCACGGCGTAGGCCGCCGCGCTTCTCACACGGAACGCCGCGGAGAAGAGGTTCGTGCGCGGACGAAGATGCTGGATGGTGCGCAGATATTCGACGCTGTGGCGCTTTTTCTGCAGAGGATAGTCGGGGGAGGACACGCCCTCGACCTCGATCTCTGTTGCCTTGACTTCAAGCGGCTGCTTGGCCTCGGGCGTCAGCACGACGGTGCCGCGCACGATGAGGGCGGCGCCCACGTTCTGCGCGGCGATCTCCTTATAATTAGAAAGAGAATTCGCATCCATCACGACCTGCAAATTGCGGAAGCACGAGCCGTCGTTCAGCTCGATGAATCCGAAGGTCTTCATATCGCGGATGGTCTTCGCCCAGCCGCATACGGTGACGCTTGCGCCGCCGTACTGCTCTTTGTCGGCGAAGAGCGCGGCAATTCTCACTCGTTCCATAATAATTTTCCTTCCTTTTGTGGGTTTTCACGGGATAATAGAGGTATTATATGCCACTTCCCGTGCAAATTCAAGCCCCGCTTTGTATTGACTTTTGACAAGTTGTATGTTATAATGCAATCTTACCTCAAAAGGTAAACGTGAAACTTTCACCTATTACTTTACAGGAGGATTTTTGACTATGAACAAGTATCTGGATATCGCCCCCGAGGTTGCCGAGGCCCTTGCCGCCGGTAAGCCCGTCGTGGCGCTCGAATCCACCATCATTTCCCACGGCATGCCCTATCCCCAGAACGTGGAGACCGCCCTCAAGGTCGAGCAGATTATCCGCGACGCGGGCGCCGTGCCCGCGACCATCGCCATCATCGGTGGCCGCCTCAAGGCCGGTCTTTCCAAGGAAGAGATCGACTACCTCGGCCGCACCGGCGCGGGCATCCCGAAGGCTTCCCGCCGCGACCTGCCTGTGCTCGTCGCGCAGGGCAAGGACGGCGCGTGCACCGTCACCACCACGATGATGATCGCCGACATGGCGGGCATCCGCGTGTTCGCCACCGGCGGCATCGGCGGCGTGCACCGCGGCGCGCAGGAGACGTTCGACATCTCCGCCGACCTCGAGGAGCTGGCCAACACCTCCGTCATGGTCGTGTGCGCGGGCGCGAAGTCCATTCTCGACCTCGGTCTGACGCTCGAATATCTCGAGACCCACGGCGTGACCGTCATCGGCTACGGCACGAGCGAGCTGCCCGCGTTCTACACGCGCAAGTCGGGCTTTGGCGTCGACTACGAGCTCGACACGCCGGAGCAGCTGGCGAAGGCGTTCCACGTCAAGCGCGAGCTGGGCCTGCGCGGCGGTCTGCTGGTCACGAACCCCATCCCCGAAGAGTACTCCATGGACAAGGAAGTCATCGACAAGGCCATTGCCGAGGCCGTCGAGGACGCGAAGAAGGACGGCATTCACGGCAAGGCCACGACGCCGTATCTGCTCGCCAAGATCAAGGACCTGACCGGCGGCGACAGCCTGGATTCCAACATCCAGCTCGTCTTTAACAACGCGCGCCTCGGCGCGGCGGCGGCTGTGGAGCTCAGCAAGCTCGAAAAGTGAGATATTTTGTCATCTATCTCGCCGCGATCAATCTAATTACTTTCTGCGTCTACGGCGCAGACAAGCGCCGCGCCAAAATTCAGGGCGCGCGGCGCGTGCCCGAAAAGACCTTATTTGCACTCGCGCTGCTGCTCGGCAGCGCGGGTGCTCTTTTCGCAATGAGGGTCTTTCACCACAAGACGCGGCACTGGTACTTCAAGTTCGGCATTCCGGCGATCTTACTCTGTCAGATCACGGCGGGAGTATATGTGTACGTGCGGTTTTTCGCGGCATAAAAAATTTTGAAAAATTTGAGATTTTGTGAAACAAAATCGACGCTTTCTGCGTCTAATCAGTGAGACAAGGGGAGGACGGGCGAACGGAAAGATAAAGAATTTATGAATTTTGCATTTTCCTGTTCCCTTATTCCTCGCGGCATGGTAAAATGCCATGTATGAGAAAGGCTCTGTGCGCGCGGAGCCAAGATCGAAACAACAAGAAAGGATGAAGAAAATTATGAAGAAATTTCTCTCATCGCTGCTGGCGTTGACTATGATTCTGAGTCTGGTCATCGTTCCGGCGAATGCGGCTGTGACGAATAATGATGTAACAGGCGCATCACTTAGTCAGAGCAGCCTCGCCCTCACCAAAGGCGGTGCAACTGCGACACTGTCTGTTCAGGGCGACACCCCAAAGTTAAGTTCTGATAATACGACGGCTGTTACTTTCAAGAGTGCAGCATGGACCACTGGCAATAGAAACATCGCCTCTGTTAACAGTAGTGGTGTGGTAACGCCCGTCGGTGCAGGCGAAACTAAGATTTACTGCACTGCGACCTATGAGTACACTCCTGCGGCGACACAGGAGAATCAGAGCCCCAGTGCAGTTAAAGTCCTTCAGGACTTCGAGTGCTCTGTCACCGTTGCTGATGCTTTCCTCGCTTCTGACGTTCAGAGCGTGACCGTGAATGGTAGAACCTACAGCGTGAACGACGGTTCTGCTACGGTTTATACTTACGGTGACGAGAATTTGGCCTCGGCAACGTGGTCTGCAACACTTAAGAGCAGCGATTACACCTATAACGGTTGCGGCACATATAGCGGTAATGCCCTGCCCGTTAAGGCTACTGGTTTTGCTGATGCTAATATCACGATCAACGCCTCCGCTGCTGGTTCTGAGACTCTGGATGTTGGTAACGATATCAGTGCGCTTACTAATAGCACGCTCACGCTTTCCGTTAGCAGTAACCGTAGCGCTGATGCTTCCAACCGCACCTATGTGTGGAGTTATGCTCCCAAGGCTGGCGGCACCTCGCAGACGATTACTCTTCGCAACAACAAGTGGAACATGACCGGCATTGCCGCTGGTGTTTACACTGTTACCTGCCAGGCGGACTATGGTACTGCTAAAAATGTTGCACACGACAGTTTCGACCTGACCCTGACCGACGACAGCGATTACAGCATCAAGTCGAATGAGGATTCCTACACGCTTCAGGTTGGCGATACGCTGAATCTGAAAAATGAGGTCAAGCTCGTTTATCAGAACACCACCAAGGTGACTGATGGCGTTGTGTTCACTTTTGAGAGTAACAAGCTTCTTATCGCATCTGTTACTACCGCGACCGGCGAGGTCAAGGCTGTGTCTGACGGCACTGCCACGATCACTGTTACCGCTACCTATACCATGAACGGTGCGGTTAAGGTTTACACCAAGGACATCACCATTGTTGTGAATTCCCTCTCCGCGACTTTCGATAAGTCTGTTACCAACGGCGATGACATTTCCTACGATGATGACGATGTTGTCGATGCTGTCGTTTCCGCCATCAACAAGGTCTATGGCAGAAACACCGTGAGCAGCAGCAATATCAGCACGCTGACCATCACCTCTGCCCCCGCTACCAAGCAGGGCGACCTCTATGTCGATGGCAACAAGGTCACTGGTACGAAGACCATTACCGACAAGGACATCCGTTTCGATGCCTATGAAGGCTTCCTCGGCGATGCAACTTTCGTTGTTCGTGCAACCACCAACAAGACCATCGCTGGCAAGTCCAGCTTTGATGTGACCCTCAAGGTTACTGTCACTGGTGATGACACCATCAACGCCACCGTTACCGGTTCTTCCAGCAACAGCAGTGTTTCCTTCAAGGTCAGCGATGCTGTTGATTACGACACCCTGTTTGTTTACGGCAGCAAGTCCAGCCCCAACACCAGCAAGCCTGATTATGACGGCAACTGGAATGCTACCGGTTCTTACACCAACAGCAGCAACTGGGATCGTTGCAGCTCCAGCACCACTATCACCGTTCCCTCCAGCAAATTCTCCAACGGTAAGGCTACCCTGTATGTTGTCGGTCTTGACAGCCACGGCGTCGCTTCCACCGGTACGATCACCGTTTCCCAGAAGTCTTACGACATCAACTACAATGTTGTCGCGGGCAAGAGCGTCAGCTTCAACCAGAAGGACTTCGACAGCTTCCTCGCGGACTACGCCGAGGACAACGACGATTACAATCCCAAGAAGGACGACATCACCTTTGACTATGCCACGCTGAACAGCCTTCCCGATGCCAAGCGCGAGGGCACGCTGTACTACGGCGGCAGCGAGGTCACTTCCACCTCTAACCGCAAGGCCGAGTACACCGACATGGACAAGATGACCTTCGAGGCCGTCGCCAAGCCCACCAAGGACACGGTCACTCTGACCTTCAAGGTTCAGGGCTATGTCTACAAGAACGGTTCCAGCAAGAAGAATGACCTTAAGCCGTACACGGTCTCCGTCGTCATCAACGTCGTCAAGGAAGACATCACCTACACCGTCGGCATCGACGATACCGTCCAGATGACCGCGCGCGACTTCGTCAACTTCCTGCAGGACGCCAAGACCTCTTACCGCAAGTCCACGCTCGACTATGTCAAGTTCGACGTGAGCGGCAAGAACGTCTCCTCCTACGCTTACGGCGGCCTGTACCGCTCTTACAGCAGCTACTCCACCGGCAAGCTGGCCGACAGCACCGACAAGTTCTACTATGAGCCCTCCCGCACGCAGTATGACCTTGCGGACGTCGCCTACCACACCACCAGATGGGCCGAGGCCGGCAAGACCGTCTACATCCCCTTCACCGTTTACGGCACCAAGAACGAAGAGGCCTCCGGTACGATGGCTATCACCATCGCCCAGACGATGAACTTCATCGACGTCAAGGCGAGCGACTTCTTCTATGAGCCGGTCAAGTGGGCGGTGAACAACAAGATCACCAACGGCACGTCCAGCACGACCTTCTCCCCGTACAAGAACTGCAACCGTGCCGAGATCGTGACCTTCCTGTGGCGCGCCGCCGGTTCTCCCGAGCCGACCGTCACCCGCAACCCGTTCACCGATGTGAACTCCGTCAGAGACGCCAGCTATTACAAGGCCATCCTGTGGGCCAGCCAGAAGGGCATCACCGCCGGTACCAACGCGACGACCTTCTCCCCGTATCAGGAGTGCACGCGCTCTCAGATCGTGACGTTCCTGTACCGCTACGCGGGCAAGCCCAGCGGCTACTACTCCAACCCGTTCAAGGATGTCAGCTCCGTGAACGAGGCGAGCTACTATAACGCCATCCTGTGGGCTGTCGGCAAGGGCATCACCCAGGGCACCAGCACGACCACCTTCTCCCCCTACGCCTCCTGCACGCGCGGCGAGGCCGTGACGTTCCTGTATCGCTACGTCAACGGAGTGAAGTAAATCACTTAAAAAGAAAGCCCCGCTTTGCGGGGCTTTCTTTTTAGGGTTTGCAGGCCGCTGCGCGCATAAATTTGCGGCCTGCAAACCGCCCGACGGAGTTGGGCGGTTTGCGTTTACTCTTTTCTATTCTGTAAACTTTTGTTCAAACGCCTTTACGGGGGTTCAAAAAGCGTGTAGAATGGCAGCATCAAGATTTTAGGAGTGTTTTTTGTGAACAAATTCCGCGATGCCCTTTACCGCTTTATGTATGGCCGCAACGGCGTGGACGCGCTGAACTGGGCGCTCGTGATCCTTGAGCTGGCCGTGAGCATTCTGAGCTCGATTATCCGCGTGCAGGGCGTTTCCCAAGCGCTGTACTTTGTGTCGATGGTGCTGATGTTCATTGTGCTCATCCGCATCTTTTCGCGCAATCTCGCGCGCCGTCAGGCCGAGAACGCGAAGTTTTTGACCTGGTGGACGCCGAAGGCGAACGCCATTCGCGGCGCGAAGGCACGCCGCGCCGACAAGGCGCACAAATACGTCCGCTGCTCCTGCGGCGCGTACTGCCGCGTGCCGAAAAACATCGGCAAGGTCGAGCTCACGTGCCCGAAGTGCGGCAAGAAAAAGGTCGTCAAAACGTGAAAGAAAAAATCCGTCCCGCGGGACGGATTTTTTTGTAAGAAAATCAATTCTCCGCCGTCTTATAGACAGAAAGGGGGTGAGGGCGCTGACGAATTTTGAAGAGGTGTACGCCGTGTACTTCGACGATGTGTACCGCTATCTTCTCTCGCTGTCCGGGAGCGAGAGCGTCGCCGAGGAGCTGACGAGCGAGACGTTTTTCCGCGCGATGGACGCCCTCGACCGCTTTCGGGGCGAGTGCAGCGTGCGCGTTTGGCTCTGCCAGATCGCGAAGAATCTCTATTATTCGCACCTGCGGCGCGAGAAGCGGCTTGCCCCGCTCGAAGACTGCCAGATCGCCGAGGAGCGCCACGAGGAGGAGTTAGAAGATCACAGCGAGGCCGCGCGCATCCAGGAATTGCTGCACGCGCTCAGAGAGCCGTACAAGGAAGTCTTTATGTGGCGCGTGTACGGCGAGAAGAGCTTCCGCGACATCGGCGCGCTCTTCGGCAAGACGGAAAACTGGGCATGCGTGACGTATCACCGCGCCAAGCGCATGATCCGCGAGGGATTGGAGGACGACTGAAATGGACAAAACTTGCAGCATCGTGCAGGATCTTCTGCCGCTCTACGAGGAGGATATGCTGCGCGAGGAGACGAAGGAATTTGTGGACGGGCATTTATCGCAGTGCGCGGCCTGCCGCGCCGAGCTTGACGCGCTGAAGGCGGACGTGAAGCCCGCGCCCGTCAGCGCGCAGCCGCTGCGCGACTTGAAGCGGCAGCTTCGACGCAAGAAGCTGACCGCCGTGCTGCTGGCCGTCACGCTCGCGCTGACGCTGGCAACGGCGGGATTCGCGTATCTCACCGCGCCGCAGTATTTGCCGTACAGCGAGACAGAGTGGGCGATCTCGCGCTCGCCCAGCGCGCTCGCGGACGACGGCTCGGCAGCGGATGGGCTTTCTGATCTCAGCGGCGCGGAGAGCATCTCCGTCAGCCTGCT
>ERZ809407.1459-NODE-1459-length-20721-cov-5.606552_pt1 | contig 20721 bp, 9 predicted proteins | sample MGYA00520792_ERZ809407 | MGnify/ENA primary metagenome ERZ809407 (study PRJEB31576, sample SAMEA3212665) | Homo sapiens | biome: human-gut; feature: human gut; material: fecal | place: Sweden | collected 2012 ...
CGGCATCTAATAATCCAAATGCAAAATCATTAAAATAGTCTGCACTTCCTATAATGAATCTAGCATTAAACCAAATATTATTCATATTTTTCTTCTATTTAATACCACATATTTTATTCATTACTTCTTTTTGCTCTGTAAACATCTCATGTGTAGATGGAGAATAGATTACAACTGCTTCTTCTCCATCTTTTATTTTAATATCATCATCAAATTCCATTTCCCATATTTCTGTATGCCCATCTGAACACAAAAACTTCGTTTCTTCTCCAACATCCAATATTACATTTGTGTATTCTAACAGGTATCCAAGACTATCAATATTTTTTAAATATTTATATTTGTGATAAACCACAGCATAACCTATTCCAGGTATGAAGACAGCCAACAATGCTGCGATACATATTATAATAGATTGTTGCCATTTAGTAATTTCATCATAATCATATACGCCAAAGATTACTATTACAGCCGATAAATCCATAAGCATCAATGTTTTTATATTTTCTATACCGTTTTTCATTCGCTGATGGAATTTATAATTACAATACTGTTTTGTCATATAATGGGTCATTTGTTGAAATTGATATATTTTGGGCTCACTTTCTTCTAATAATAATTGTAGCTGTTTCTTTAATTTTTTTATTTTCTCCTGTCTTTCTACCTCTGGTTCTTCGTCAACATTTTGAATCATAAAGATCTCCCATTCCCTTTGATATTCCTGTATAACTATATCATAAGAATAATAATATATGACAGGAGAGGCAGAATGCCTCTCCTTCCCTTACTTTCCTTTTATCTGATTCTTAATTACCGGAACTGCACCAATTGCTGTAAATACATATAACATCAACAAATCCTTATAATATGCGCCACTCTCAATTGCACCTTCTTTAATGAGTTCCGGAACCGCGAGAAAAGAAGATACGATATCTGCTTTATACACTTGTGCAACTGCAACCGCATAACTGAACCAGTTACTGATATATACCATCAGAAGCATCAAAATTACACATATAATAATTCCTTTCAAGCTCATCTTCTTGCCCAAAATCTGATACCCTTTCAGTGCACACACTCCCATTACTACTCCGGAAATAGATGCTATGTATCCAAACTGATTCACCAGCACAATACAGATTGCTCCAATTAATGTACCTAAAAATGCACCTAAAATACCACCTGCAACTTTTTCTTTCACCTCAGCGGACGTCATCTGGTTTACATTTGGCGCATATTCATAATTTGTTGTCTGCTCCTCATTATTTAATTCCTGTGTTACTTCACTAATAATTTTTTCTTCACTCATTTTTCTTTCCTCCTTTGTGTCAAATTCCGCATATTTTATTCATTACTTCTTTTCGTTCTGTAAACATTTCATGTGTAGTTGAAGAATAGATTACAACTGCTTCTTGACCATCTTTTATTTTGGCGTCATCGTCATATTTCATTTTCCACTCTTCCATATGTCCATCAGAACAAATAAATTTTTTCAGATTATATACATCTGCAACTACTATGCTATATTCTAACGGGTATCCTGCATTCGTAACATCTTTCAATCTTTTGTTCTTATGATAAGCTATCACATAACCTATGAAAAACGTTAAGACAGCTATCATAACTCCGCCACCTGCCACATATCCATACCATTTAAAAAGATCATCGTATATAATAGGAACAAGCATTGCGGCTATTAACTCCAATAATACGAATATAACAACTCCTTCCATACTATTTTTCATCCTCTTCTGATATTTGTAATCGCAGTATTGCTTTGACATATAATGACTCATCTGTTGGAATTGATAAATTTTAGATTTGTCTTCTTCTAGTAATATTTGTTTTTTTAACTCTTTTATTTTCTCCCGTTTCTCTAATTCTTTCTCTTCGTCTGCCATTTGACATTTAAGTTTCTGCCATTCTTCTTGATATTCAGGCATGCCTATGCTCCGAGAAAAAAGTAACTCAAAAACTGCTAGTACCAAAAAAATACAAACACTACAAACTCTTACCCTGCGTCCATATTCTGGCTCCCAATAAGCAATCCAGGGAATAGTTCCATACAAAATACAGGTAATCACACACATCCTGTACCATAATGTTCCATATTTTTTCCTGTTGGCCACATAATCTTTTCTTGTTAAATAAATTAAAACCAACCCATATATGGACATTAATGAAAATGAAAATTCTCTTTCATAAGCTCTTGTGCGATAACCTTCAATAAAATATTTTGTCGTTTTTCCATTAATTTTTGAAATTTCATTGCCCTTCGGACGCCCTGTAATCAAATTTTTCCCAAAGGAAGTGATTTCCAATTTCATTCCATTTTTTAAATTGTATTCATAATCGACAGGCACATATTTATATCTCTCTAGCTTTCCGTTCTGACAATTTTCTATTACAATTGTATATTGATCCCTATCAGCATACATTCGAGTTGTATCTGTTACAAAGAATTTCTTTAAAACCCCCGTGTTTTTAGCATATATGTGTCCTATAGTAGGAATGCGAGTGACAAAGTCCACCAAAAGAATAATTATCAAAAAATACACGCCTAAATTATACATAATATGCTCTGGATTCCAGATTTTTTTGATATATTTATAGGTTATCGTAGAGAAGAATAATCCCCATAATATAAAATACCCATAAACAGCTTCCCTTAAACTGAACATACGTGGTTTCCTTTCTGCTACACTCAGATACAATAACTAATTTTCGCAACACATACTAGTAAGCTATATATAACAAAGGTGAACTTACTTGTGTTAAATTCCGCATATTTTATTCATTACTTCTTTTCGTTCTATAAATATTTCCTGTGTAGATGGGGAATAAATTACGATTGCTTCTTGTCCATTTTTTACTTTTGTACCATTATCACATCTCATCTTCCATTCTTCTTTGTGCCCATCTGAACAAATGAATTCTTTTGAATTATATATGTCAACAATTACTGTGCAATATTCTAACGGATATTTTATATTAGTAATGTTCTTATATTTTTTATTCTTATGGTATGCTATTGCAAAACTTATTACAAATACCAGATTAGCTATAATTATTCCGGCAGCCAAGATATATACATACCATTTAAAAATATCATCATATATAAGCGGAATCAAAATAGCGGCCATGAACACTAAGAATGTAAATACAATACCTCCCTTCATACTATTCATCATTCTTTTTTGAAACTTATAATTAAAATATCGTTCCATCACAGATTGCTCCATCTGTTGGAATTGATATATCGGACTATTACTTTCTTTCAATGTTTCTTGATTATTCTCAATTCCACATACTTTATTCATTACTTCTTTCCGTTCTGTAAACATCTCATGTGTAGCTGGAGAATAGATTACAACTGCTTCTTCTCCGTCTTTTACTTTTGCATCATCATCAGATCTCATTTTCCATTCCTCCATATGCCCATCTGAACAAATGAATTTTTTCAGATTATATACATCTGCAATTACTATGCAATATTCTAATGGGTATCCTGCATTAGCAGCCTCTTTGAATTTTTTGTTTTTACGACATACCAATATGTAGCCTACCGCAAATATCAAGATAGCTATGATTACTCCGGCGCCTGCCACATATCCATACCACTTATAGAGCTTGTCATACATAGCAGGAATAACAAATGCAGCCGCTAACTCCAATAATGCAATTACAGCAACACCTTCTATACTGTTCTTCATCCTCTTTTGAAATTTGTAATCACAATATTGTTTTGTCATGTAATAGCTCATTTGTTGGAATTGGTGTTCTGTTACGTTATCTGCTTCTAGTATCAACTGTCGTTTCTGCCGCATTTTTTCTTTTTTCTCGTCCATTCTTTGTTGCTCTGCTTCTTCTTCGGCAAGCTGTTGCTTCGCTCTCTCTTTTTCTCTTCGCTTTTCTTCTTTTATTGCGGCTTCGTTCAGTGGAATATTATTCCACTCTTCCCTGTGTTCATCAATATTTGCTGTCCATGCTAAAATATATCGCTCTATTACGTAAATGATAAACAGAATAACCAGACAGGTTCCTAGCTGTCGGCCTTTATATATCATTTTATAAGTTATCCATGGAAGGAGTCCATATATTCCGGCCGTAGCACAAGTAATTATGCACCAGCCTTTTCCTCTTTTTTTTCTTCCGCCCTGTACGTATTCCCGATATGCACAATAAACCATATATATAGCATGACCGTTTAAGATTCCTATTCCAATGAATTTTTCTAATGTTTTATTAAACGGATGATCTTGTTTAATATAATATAATTCTTTTCCATTAACTTTTGCAATCATCCGACTTTGCACTCCCAAAAATTCATAAAAACGAATTTCTATTTCATCCCCCTTTTTCAATTTATCCGCTACTCCGACTATCTCTGGAAATTTGTATATATTATTTGTGTCTTTATCATCAAGTATAATTGAATACGTTTCGAGATCATTGAAATATCCCATTTCTACACATTGATATTTTACGACTTCTCCTGTTACAGTTTTTATAATTCGATTGTATGTAGGTGGAAGATTAAAAATCAGAAAAATTGCAGGTAATGTAATTATAAGTATACCAATCATTCCACCTAATATATGAAGCCGCGTATTATTTTTGCGGAATAATGTATTTTTTATTCCGTCATACCACAATATTATAGAAAATATACATATTGCACCCAGATAGTATCCAAATCTAACGTTAAACATATAGTCACCTCTTTACTACAGAGGATAAATCCCCTGTAGCAATTCTTATTACATGGTTCCGGCATCTAATAATCCAAATGCAAAATCATTAAAATAGTCTGCACTTCCTATAATGAATCTAGCATTAAACCAAATATTATTCATATTTTTCTTCTATTTAATACCACATATTTTATTCATTACTTCTTTTTGCTCTGTAAACATCTCATGTGTAGATGGAGAATAGATTACAACTGCTTCTTCTCCATCTTTTATTTTAATATCATCATCAAATTCCATTTCCCATATTTCTGTATGCCCATCTGAACACAAAAACTTCGTTTCTTCTCCAACATCCAATATTACATTTGTGTATTCTAACAGGTATCCAAGACTATCAATATTTTTTAAATATTTATATTTGTGATAAACCACAGCATAACCTATTCCAGGTATGAAGACAGCCAACAATGCTGCGATACATATTATAATAGATTGTTGCCATTTAGTAATTTCATCATAATCATATACGCCAAAGATTACTATTACAGCCGATAAATCCATAAGCATCAATGTTTTTATATTTTCTATACCGTTTTTCATTCGCTGATGGAATTTATAATTACAATACTGTTTTGTCATATAATGGGTCATTTGTTGAAATTGATATATTTTGGGCTCACTTTCTTCTAATAATAATTGTAGCTGTTTCTTTAATTTTTTTATTTTCTCCTGTCTTTCTACCTCTGGTTCTTCGTCAACATTTTGAATCATAAAGATCTCCCATTCCCTTTGATATTCCTGTATAACTATATCATAAGAATAATAATATATGACAGGAGAGGCAGAATGCCTCTCCTTCCCTTACTTTCCTTTTATCTGATTCTTAATTACCGGAACTGCACCAATTGCTGTAAATACATATAACATCAACAAATCCTTATAATATGCGCCACTCTCAATTGCACCTTCTTTAATGAGTTCCGGAACCGCGAGAAAAGAAGATACGATATCTGCTTTATACACTTGTGCAACTGCAACCGCATAACTGAACCAGTTACTGATATATACCATCAGAAGCATCAAAATTACACATATAATAATTCCTTTCAAGCTCATCTTCTTGCCCAAAATCTGATACCCTTTCAGTGCACACACTCCCATTACTACTCCGGAAATAGATGCTATGTATCCAAACTGATTCACCAGCACAATACAGATTGCTCCAATTAATGTACCTAAAAATGCACCTAAAATACCACCTGCAACTTTTTCTTTCACCTCAGCGGACGTCATCTGGTTTACATTTGGCGCATATTCATAATTTGTTGTCTGCTCCTCATTATTTAATTCCTGTGTTACTTCACTAATAATTTTTTCTTCACTCATTTTTCTTTCCTCCTTTGTGTCAAATTCCGCATATTTTATTCATTACTTCTTTTCGTTCTGTAAACATTTCATGTGTAGTTGAAGAATAGATTACAACTGCTTCTTGACCATCTTTTATTTTGGCGTCATCGTCATATTTCATTTTCCACTCTTCCATATGTCCATCAGAACAAATAAATTTTTTCAGATTATATACATCTGCAACTACTATGCTATATTCTAACGGGTATCCTGCATTCGTAACATCTTTCAATCTTTTGTTCTTATGATAAGCTATCACATAACCTATGAAAAACGTTAAGACAGCTATCATAACTCCGCCACCTGCCACATATCCATACCATTTAAAAAGATCATCGTATATAATAGGAACAAGCATTGCGGCTATTAACTCCAATAATACGAATATAACAACTCCTTCCATACTATTTTTCATCCTCTTCTGATATTTGTAATCGCAGTATTGCTTTGACATATAATGACTCATCTGTTGGAATTGATAAATTTTAGATTTGTCTTCTTCTAGTAATATTTGTTTTTTTAACTCTTTTATTTTCTCCCGTTTCTCTAATTCTTTCTCTTCGTCTGCCATTTGACATTTAAGTTTCTGCCATTCTTCTTGATATTCAGGCATGCCTATGCTCCGAGAAAAAAGTAACTCAAAAACTGCTAGTACCAAAAAAATACAAACACTACAAACTCTTACCCTGCGTCCATATTCTGGCTCCCAATAAGCAATCCAGGGAATAGTTCCATACAAAATACAGGTAATCACACACATCCTGTACCATAATGTTCCATATTTTTTCCTGTTGGCCACATAATCTTTTCTTGTTAAATAAATTAAAACCAACCCATATATGGACATTAATGAAAATGAAAATTCTCTTTCATAAGCTCTTGTGCGATAACCTTCAATAAAATATTTTGTCGTTTTTCCATTAATTTTTGAAATTTCATTGCCCTTCGGACGCCCTGTAATCAAATTTTTCCCAAAGGAAGTGATTTCCAATTTCATTCCATTTTTTAAATTGTATTCATAATCGACAGGCACATATTTATATCTCTCTAGCTTTCCGTTCTGACAATTTTCTATTACAATTGTATATTGATCCCTATCAGCATACATTCGAGTTGTATCTGTTACAAAGAATTTCTTTAAAACCCCCGTGTTTTTAGCATATATGTGTCCTATAGTAGGAATGCGAGTGACAAAGTCCACCAAAAGAATAATTATCAAAAAATACACGCCTAAATTATACATAATATGCTCTGGATTCCAGATTTTTTTGATATATTTATAGGTTATCGTAGAGAAGAATAATCCCCATAATATAAAATACCCATAAACAGCTTCCCTTAAACTGAACATACGTGGTTTCCTTTCTGCTACACTCAGATACAATAACTAATTTTCGCAACACATACTAGTAAGCTATATATAACAAAGGTGAACTTACTTGTGTTAAATTCCGCATATTTTATTCATTACTTCTTTTCGTTCTATAAATATTTCCTGTGTAGATGGGGAATAAATTACGATTGCTTCTTGTCCATTTTTTACTTTTGTACCATTATCACATCTCATCTTCCATTCTTCTTTGTGCCCATCTGAACAAATGAATTCTTTTGAATTATATATGTCAACAATTACTGTGCAATATTCTAACGGATATTTTATATTAGTAATGTTCTTATATTTTTTATTCTTATGGTATGCTATTGCAAAACTTATTACAAATACCAGATTAGCTATAATTATTCCGGCAGCCAAGATATATACATACCATTTAAAAATATCATCATATATAAGCGGAATCAAAATAGCGGCCATGAACACTAAGAATGTAAATACAATACCTCCCTTCATACTATTCATCATTCTTTTTTGAAACTTATAATTAAAATATCGTTCCATCACAGATTGCTCCATCTGTTGGAATTGATATATCGGACTATTACTTTCTTTCAATGTTTCTTGATTATTCTCAATTCCACATACTTTATTCATTACTTCTTTCCGTTCTGTAAACATCTCATGTGTAGCTGGAGAATAGATTACAACTGCTTCTTCTCCGTCTTTTACTTTTGCATCATCATCAGATCTCATTTTCCATTCCTCCATATGCCCATCTGAACAAATGAATTTTTTCAGATTATATACATCTGCAATTACTATGCAATATTCTAATGGGTATCCTGCATTAGCAGCCTCTTTGAATTTTTTGTTTTTACGACATACCAATATGTAGCCTACCGCAAATATCAAGATAGCTATGATTACTCCGGCGCCTGCCACATATCCATACCACTTATAGAGCTTGTCATACATAGCAGGAATAACAAATGCAGCCGCTAACTCCAATAATGCAATTACAGCAACACCTTCTATACTGTTCTTCATCCTCTTTTGAAATTTGTAATCACAATATTGTTTTGTCATGTAATAGCTCATTTGTTGGAATTGGTGTTCTGTTACGTTATCTGCTTCTAGTATCAACTGTCGTTTCTGCCGCATTTTTTCTTTTTTCTCGTCCATTCTTTGTTGCTCTGCTTCTTCTTCGGCAAGCTGTTGCTTCGCTCTCTCTTTTTCTCTTCGCTTTTCTTCTTTTATTGCGGCTTCGTTCAGTGGAATATTATTCCACTCTTCCCTGTGTTCATCAATATTTGCTGTCCATGCTAAAATATATCGCTCTATTACGTAAATGATAAACAGAATAACCAGACAGGTTCCTAGCTGTCGGCCTTTATATATCATTTTATAAGTTATCCATGGAAGGAGTCCATATATTCCGGCCGTAGCACAAGTAATTATGCACCAGCCTTTTCCTCTTTTTTTTCTTCCGCCCTGTACGTATTCCCGATATGCACAATAAACCATATATATAGCATGACCGTTTAAGATTCCTATTCCAATGAATTTTTCTAATGTTTTATTAAACGGATGATCTTGTTTAACATAATATAATTCTTTTCCATTAACTTTTGCAATCATCCGACTTTGAGCCCCATAGAATTCATAAAAATGAATTTCTATTTCATCTCCCTTTTTCAATTCGTTCTCTATTCCGATAATATTGGGAAATTTATATATATTATTTGTACGTTTATTTTTAAGTATAATTGTATATGTCGCAGTATCATTTATATAACTTGTTTCTACGCACCGATATTTTATGACTTTTCCTTTTACAACTTTTTCAATTCGGTTGTATGAAGGCGGAATATTATAAATCAAAAAAATTGCAGGTAATGTATTAAGAACTATACAAATAATTCCAACCACTATATAACACCGCGTATTATTTTTGCGAAATAGAGTATTTTTTATTCCATCGTACATAATAATTATAACAAATACACTTAGCGCACATAAATAGTATCCAAACCTAATATTAAACATATAATCTCCTCTTTGCTACAGGAGCTTTGTCCCCTGTAGCAATTCTTATTACATGGTTCCGGCATCTAATAATCCAAATGCAAAATCATTAAAATAGTCTGCACTTCCTATAATATAACTGCCAACTTGAAATTCAGACGTACCTGCAAGCACTTTTAACGTATCGACTCCTAGAGACATAGCTCCTTGCATAGCACCAAGTCCTGTTGTTTTTAAAGTTTGAAAACGCGTTTGTTTATTTATTACCGAAATAGAGAAATTAAAAAGCCCACTAGTTAAAATTTTTCTTGCAACTTTTGTTCCTCCTTCTACCGCTTTTCCAATATGTTCCGCTGTCATATCACTTCCTGCACTTATTCCTCCAACAATTGCGCCAATTGCGATTGATTTCATAATATCTGACTTTTTTTCTCCTTTTTTAGAATTCAACGCTGCTGTTTGTAGTCCACTTTTACTTCCGCCCTTCGCAGACTCCCAGGCTATTTTTCCTATTCGTTTAGATATAGTGCGCGACTTTCCTTTTGAAATAGCATTCCTCGTTTTCGTCACAGCTTTTCGAGCAACCTTTTTTGTTACATTCCATACACGTTGTCTGCTTGGAATTTTGCGTTTTATCAGTCTCGCGGCTTTTTTTGCAACCTTAGCTACTCTTGGACCTGCTAATGCTCCAATCGCAGCACCACCTATAGTGCATCCTGCAATAATTGCATATTTCTTCCATCCTTTTGCTTTTGTCTTTTTTGCTATTTTTCTGCCAGCCAGGAATCCAATTCCGCCACCGATTATTCCACCAATTATTCTGGAAATAGCGATGTGTCCACTCGGATCTTCATAATTCACTGGGCTGTTCGCACAATATGCATACAGATTCCATGTAGATGGATTGATTGAATTTCCGCGGTAACTGTCACGACTGATGAATCTTCCGTCTTCCGGATCATAATATCTTGCACTTAAGTAATAAAGTCCCGTGCTTTCATCATATATGCTTTCATTATAGCAGAGTTCATTATAAAAGTCTTTATCTCCATGAATACTTGTCTCGCCAAAATCAGTATACTGATAAGACACTATACTTTTACCATCCGCATCTCTTAGGTTGGTAATGCTTCCTGCCGGATCTTTGTGATAATAGTAATAAGACTCCTGAGTATCTTTTTTCCTGCCTGTTGCAATTACATTTCCGGAGATTCCCTGTAGGTTCAGACTTGTTTCTTTTCCGTTTTCATCAGTTGTATAGAGTACTCCACCATTACTGTAATAATAATCGGTCGTCTTTCCATTCTCAGATTTACGTATCCTGCTGCCCGCCCCATTATACAGATTCGTCTGTTTTACTTTCTGATTTCCATTCTCTGTAATGGTACATTCCTTCAGCCGTCCTGCCGGGTCATAAATATTCTGCTTCTCTTGCTTTTTAACCGTATCTGTTTCTTTTATCTGGTTACCGTCTGCATCATAGGTATATACTTTGGATGATTTTGACGTTCCGTTAGTATCTTTCGTATCACTTCCGGTCAACTGATTCAGACTATTATACCGGTAATCGGTAGTAAGTGTTCCTGCTCCTCCGATCTGCTTCTGTCCTGTACGGTTTCCTACAGCATCATAAGTATATATAGATGTATAACTGTTTGCTGCGTTCAGCCTATTCTCTACTTTTGTCTGTACCAGATTGCCTCTTCTATCATACTCGTAACTACGGACTTCATCCTGTCGGTCATCCTCTTTCTCCGGATACAGATTCTGCAGAGTTTCTTTAACCAGCCGGCTATTTTTATCGTATTGATAAGTATAAGCTTCTTTTGTTACATCTGGATTCTCACTGTCTGTATAAGTCATAGAAACCGGTCTTCTGCAAGTATCGTATGTATAATGACAGGTTGTTGATTCCGGACTTTTTACAATCTCTCCTGTTTTTGACATCACCCGGTAATCTGTGATATCTGATACGCTTCCATACTCATCATAGTCATAAGTCCGAAGTACTGCTTCTTTTCCGTCCTCGGTTACAACTTTAATTGTCTTCAGCCACTTATTCTTGTCATATTCATATCTCTGTCCTGTTACTTTCCAGTCTGACTTCGGATAAGTAACTGCGAGAAGATTTCCATCTATATCATAGTTGTACTTTGTCGTTACCTTTTCTTTTTCTTCAGCAGTGAGCGTCGACGGTTCTTTCTTTGTGTTCACTTCTGTAACACTTGTCACTCTTTTTAACTTATCATATTTATATTCTGTATATCGATAAGGTGTTGCTGTTGTTCCGGCAACATTATAATCTGTCATGGACGTAATATTATCGGATTTATCATAGGTATAAGTTGTCCGAAGTTCTTCTGCGCCAGATGCATTCTTATAGTGCATTGCCGTAACGCGGTCTTTCCCGTCATAATCATAGGTCGAAGAAGTTCCAAGACTTCCTTTGCGTTCTTTTACACGCCCCTTGTTGTCATAAGTATAGTTCTGGCTGATTGCCTGAACCGTTCCGTCACCTTTATCAGAGACACTGACTGGCTGCATTGCAATATTATAAGTTGTGACTGAAGTATGTCCAAGTGCATCTGTTACTGTATTCAGTGTGTTCCCATTCTTGCTGTTTGCATCGAATTCATCATATTTGTACTGTGTTACATTCGAAGCTTCACCTTCTCCGGACGGCTGTGTTACCGATGTAATCCTTCCATACGCATCATAGGTATAAGATATCTTATTCCCTTCTCCGTCTGTTGTTGAAGTTACGTTCCCTGTACTGTCATAAGTAACATTCTGACTGAGTGAATCTTTTGTCAGTGTGAATGTCTTTGAATCCGCATTATATACCGGGTTTAAAACCTGTCCGGACGTATTACCATTCTTATCATAAAGGTATACTGTTACAATCGGATTCTCATTATCTGGATCGGTTCCCAACTGACAGCTGGCCGTTATATGTTTTTCTCTGTCATAAGTGTAATCTACGTACAGTCCATTCTTCTTCTGACGAATTGTTTTACCATAGATATCCGCATAAGTCTGTTCAAGGATCTCTCCATCCGGATTCTTTTCTGTTGTAATCTGGACATGTCTGGTATTCTTGGTTGTGCCCTTCCCTGTATTTACCGCAACACTTCCGTATGAATAATCTGTCGTCCAGACTTTCGACAATTCTCCTTTCTGTATACCTTCTTCGATCACACGATTCATGTTATCATAAGTATAAGTGTAGACTGTTCCATCTTCATCGGTTTCTTTGATCAGCGTTCCATTCTTGTCATATGTTCTGGTTACAACATCCGTAATCTCGCCCTGTTTTGCTGTTATTTTACTGATTCTTCCAAATGGATCATAATCTGTTGTAGTCGTTGTTCCCAGAGTATCTGTAGAACTGATCTCCCTGCCCATAACATCATATACCCTGGTTGTTGTAACACTGTACTGTCCGGCTTTTTCTGTTGTAACTTCTGTCTTTTTCCCAGATGCATCATAAGTATAGGTTGTCTCTGTCGAAGTCTGATTTCCACTATCTGTCAGGAAATACTCCCGTTCTGACTTAATCTCGCCTTTTAGTTTCCCTGTTGTGGTATCATCTTCTTCGTAATATGTCGTCTCTACTACTCTTCCGTCTATCGCATCATATGAGCGAATTACATTTCCATTGCTGTCATACGTATACGTCTCATCAGTAATAAGATTTCCTTCTGCATTGACTTCACGGTATCTTGTCGGAAGATCTTTTAATTTTTCCGGGGCATTCTCATTATAAGTATAAGTACATTTTATTCCGTCTTCGTCAGTCTCTTCTGTAAGATTTTCTCTGGATGAATATTTCTTGACTTCTGTCTTATCAGTGGATTTCTCTACAATAGCCTGTCCTTCTATTTCCTGATAGTTCATGGAGTACATTGTCTTAGAAAGAAGATTATCGGTATATTCATACTGTACGGAATCCCCATCATTATCTGTCATCTTAATACTGTTCCCGGAAGAAGGATCGAATGTGTTAACTTCAAGAAGAACCTTGGTCATCTCTCCATCCTCGGTTACTTCTTTATATGTGGTAGTCTCATTGTTTTCCACATTATAACTCAGGCTGATAGCTTCTTTATTCGGATACGTAATTTTATCGGCTTTTTCGCCATCATATCTTATCTGATATGCATTATCACAGGCATCTGTTAATTCAGAAAGCTTTCCGTCAGCATTATATTTCATTGACCAGTGAATAGTTGATGATTTATCCGTACCTGTCTTTGTTACACCTGTTAACCGTGAATCTTTATATTCATAAGATACCTTGCTGCCATCCGGTAACTTTACTTCTTTGACAGTAAAGATATCCGGTCTTGCCCGTCCTTCTTCATAATCCTTCTCAGAATAATATGTGAATTCCATCGACAGATTCTTACTTGTTGTCAGTTTAGACAGCAATCCCTTATCTGTATCATAATCAAATAAAAGGAAATTTCCGTTAGCCTCTGCCATATAGATCAGCTGACCGCTCGAATTAAAGCGATACTCGACATTATCCTTGGTATTCATCGAGAATTCACTTATTACTTTTACTTTTTTCTTCTTATCTTTTACGCCGATTTCCTTATCCGGAAGCTCAACTTCTTCTGTTTTTGATTCTTTCTTCAGATTAACATATTTTCCCATGGAAGATGTATAACTTCCATCCTCTTTTTTATTAAAAAAGAAAAGTGTACCATTTCCATCTTTGAGCACAACATTTTTAAAATCCAAAGAATCGTTTTTGCAGATGTTGAGTAATTCCATATCAAAGCTATGTGTCCACCCCACACCAAATGCGGTTTTTTCCGAAGACATACTATTGTATGTACGCTCAAGCTTTACAGGCAGCTGTTCATTTGGAATTTCTGTATCCGTCTGTGAGTAGACAAGGTTTCCACGGCTCTTTTCTATGTTGCCATCTCCTGACGGAGTGCTGAACTCGGCGTATTCCCAGTACTCTTTTAATCCCAGACGTTTTACATATTCATCTGCATCTATAACTGCACTGCTAATCTCTTTAGAATAACTGCTGGCCTGTATTACTTTCCCGCTTTTATCTTTTTCTACAGCACGGATTCTATAATAAAAGTGTTTAGAATAATTAACGTTCATTTCAGCCCAGTAGTTAGCCTTAACATCCGAAGCGATCTTATTCTCTTCAGAAGGGACAAAGTCTTCTTCCTGTCCTCTGTATACTTCATAAGACCATTGCTCCGGCCATGTTCCTGTAATTCCCTGCCAGCGCAGATATGTTTTATAATTTAATTTGTCTTTTACGCCCGCTTCATACGGATGATAATTCTCTGCTACAGACAGTTCAAAAGTTTCTTCCTCTGCACAGTCAAGTTCTATTATCCATTTGGAAGTGTCTTGTGAAGCATCCTGTGGCAGAACCTTTATAGACGATGCATCTACACGTGTTCCGGAATCTAATCCGGCAAAATATACCGTCTCTCCGGAAGTAATCTCTTCTGTTTTTGTGCCATTAATTATTACTTTCGCTTTCGTCTCTTCCTGTCCTGTATTCAATCGGAAAGCCACGCAGTTCTTTGGAAGATCTGTCGTTTCTTCGGCTTTTACCGGCAGTAATTGACGATTCTGAATAATATTCCGGCTATAATAATATGCATTGTCCTGGTGGACAACCGCAAGTATCCCATGTGTTCCACTATCTACACCCGGAATATTCTTAGTCCATGTCTGTTCTGAGCTGACCAGTTTCTGATCACAATACCATTGGGTATCTCCGGAAGGGATTTCTCCATCAAGTCCCCACTTCATTAATTCTATTTTATTGATATTTGCCGGAAATACAATGTGGGATTCTGAATGTGCCTCATATTCCGGACGTTTTACATGGAATTTTGCAATAACTCTTTTTGCCAGTATGTCATCTTTTGATTTGATAACATCTTTCACCGTAGTCGTTACATTTCCGGCTTTGTCTGTTACTTTCAGGCAAAGTTCATATTCTACACCGTCTTCCAATCCACTCATATCAAAGAAACCAATGTAGTCACTGTGTACATCTTTATTACCGTTTAGAATATTTTCTTCATCGGTGCTTCCCTTTCGGTGAACAGATACTTCCCACTTATCCAGATTACTGTCTTCAATTGTTCCGAATAAAAGTCCTCTGTCTGCTTCGGATATTTCAGCTTTCGGCGCAGTCTTATCTAATACACAATGTACGGTTGCTGCTTCACCTTTTCCTCCGGCCTCATCGATTCCACATATACTGACATCATAATTACCTTCTTCTTCCGGTAGAGTTATCGGTAATTTTCCCTTCGTTCCGGTAACACCTTCTACAATTGTCCATTCTTCGCTTCCCGGTAACTTGTATGCCATTCCCTTTACTTCTGATGATGCGTATGGGAAATTCCATGAAATTTCTATATTGCTCTTATTTGATATCACAGATTTCGAAACAGGGGCCGCAAGTTTATTTACAACTTTTATCTGTTTCTCACATTCTGCCGTAAGACCAACGGAATCTTCCATCGTCATCTTTAATGTATATGTACCATTTGCTAATTCTGGCGTAAATACTGTTTGTATCTTAGATAATGTAGAATTTGTATAAATGTCTTTCACAAATTCTCCGTTGCTGTCGTATAATTTCATAGAACTGGTCTTAATCGGTGAACCTGTTCCATCCACTTCTCCAACAATTTCTACGGTATCCTGTAATACGTCTGTCTCCTTGGCAGTTCCACTTTCCAATACCTTGATCGAACCTTTAGGCGGTGCATTGTCAACTTTCAGCAGTTTATAATTTTCTTCACCGGTCGCTCCGCTTTTGCCGACACCACGTACTGCAACTTTATAGGTCTTATAAGATCCTGTTGGCACATTACTTCCGACAGTAATCTCTGCACTTCCATTTGCAGTTGTCCCAATATTCGTATTCTTAGAATATCCAGCTTCTGTCGTCAGCTCTTTATTATTCTTTTCATCGTACTCTACAGAACGGTACTGTACAGCGCTTAAATCGCCTGCTGTAATTCCACTCCATTCCAGTTTTGTTTTCTGTCCTGGCTTTACATACTCCGGAGTCATTTTTACGGAAACTGCTTTTGCCGGACGGTCGTAATATTCCACGGTTAATTTCGGCCTGTACTTAGTAGTTGCATGACGCACTCCAAAGAATTGTGCAACTGTATTTGCCTGCCCTTCATTATCCTTCAACAGCATAATTCCGTAGTTAGAATATCTGCGATCTGCATAACCCTGGACTAGTTTTGTAACATCAATGTTATCTGTCTGATAGGCACCTTTTGTCGTAACACGTCCTATTTCATTTCCATCAAACGACGGCTGTTTATTCCAGGAAATTGTATTTTTTGCCCAGCTTGATGTTACCCGGAATGCCCTTGTAATTCTTCCAGACTTACCAACACCTGTTTCAACCAATGATAACGTTGCCCGCTTTACATATCTTTTTGATATTTCTTTCAGATCAGATAATGCAAAATACGTTCTTGAAATTCCCTGTTTTCCATTGCCAAGATAAAACGAAGTGATTCCGCTGACATAATAATTATACGTTGGGTATTTACTTAATACATATACATCACTGATTCTTGAATTATCAGACCACACCAGAGTAGGATCTATGGTAACCGGGTACTGACGGTCCTTTGCATTCAGGTATTTTTCTGATACATTTAACGTCAGAAGATATTTTCCGGCCTCTTCATCTACTGTTTTCACATCATAAGATGCGTCTTCCGAATATGCGTTACCGGATGCATCATCCATATTTGGTTCCTGAATATATGCTGCGATTGTATCATCTTTATAAACTGTCAGTCCCTCTCCTACCGGATTCTTTTTTATAGTCATTCCCGGCATCTCAAGCAGGAAGGAGAATGTATTATTCTCCGGTTTTTCAGATAGTACAATCTGCTCCTTGATTCCGTGTTCCTGTGAAATATACTGATAACTTACTTTACCACTCTCATGATCATATACAGCTTTTACCGGTTCCTCTGTAGTCTCTTCATATACATCCGTGACAGAATCTTCTTTAACCTCTGCCTGCTCAGTCTGTACAGTTTCCATCGATATCTGATCTTCTTGTAACTGTTGTTCTTCCTCTGATGCTTCATCAGATTCATAATCTATCTGTTCTTTTAAACTATCGCCCTTTTTATCGTTTTTCTCCGGCCCCTCAACCGGAACTAACCGAATCTGTTTGTCCTCATTTTCCAACAGAATCGGTGTCTCTTCTGTCAGATTTTCTGGAAAATACTGTTTCTGATCACCTGCAGTGTTCTCATATGCATATCCGTTAAGATCGTCTCTTGATTCTAACTTCTTTAATGTCGGATCATAATCTACCAGTTCACCGTCCTCATTACGGAATCTGACATCCTGTCCATAATATTCCGTTACCAGAACACCGGCACCGGCATCGTACGTCGTAGAATCTTCTGTATTCTTTGATTCGATCACATTCTCTTTACATACAACTACTTCTTTTTCAGTTGTCTCTTCTTTTTCTGTCTTAACCGGCGGCGAATTCCCGTCCGTTTCTGCCGCAAGGCTTTCTAATGACGTTGATGTAAGTATCATCGCCATAATCAATGTCGTAGCAACGATTCGTTTCCATGATTTTGCCAGTTTTCGTTTCATTGTTTTCCTCCATTTTATCGAATTTTCATCGAGTTGTTATATATTCACTTTATCATCATGTGTAAATTCCGTCAATTATTTTATAGAATCTATTGGTTTTATTGTGTATTTTCATTGATTTCTTTTTTTTACATAGTTATAATTAATGTGTGAATACGCAAGAAAGAAGGTAATATTATGAAAAAGAAACTGTCAAAGCGACAGCTGGATGTTATGAAAGTTCTTTGGGATCATTCTTCTCCGATGGTTGCTTCGGACATTGTTAACGGCAGCCCTGCATTGAATATCAATACGGTTCAGTCCTGTCTGAAGGTTCTTCTGAAAGAAAATCTCATAGAAGTTGCTGACATTGTATATAGCGGCACTGTACTGAGCAGAAGTTACCGTCCCCTGATTTCCAGAGATGAATATTTTAATACTGAATATAAAGATATCATCGGAACCAGTTCTACATCATCGCTGATCGCTGCATTTATCAAAGAAGAGCAGGATGCATCAAAACTGGAAAGACTTGAACAGATAATTCAAAAGAGGAAAAAAGAAATCGAGGAAATACGCTGATGGAAATATCATTTGGTCCATTTTTAACATGTTTTTTTGCAATTATGTTTCTTACAATATATCTTTATATTATTTTATACCGTGCCAGGAATGTATTTGCGAAAAATACTAAGTGGTTGTTTTTAGGGATACTACTTATTTTTATAAGGTTATCTGTTCCCGTTAACTTTCCATTTACATATTCTGTTTATTCAGAAAAATTTCTTCCACGTTTTACGAATCCATTATGTGATAACAAGATTGGAAATCTGAGTATCTATGACTGCTTACTTATTCTTTGGATTTCTGTGGCGGTTATAAAAGTCCTTATATTCTTTTATAGAAAAATACGGCTCGGAAACTATTTGAAAAATTTTACACAAAATTCAGACCATACTGATCCACTATATCAGATGCTCCGCAAATATATTCCGGCTCCCATAGGGATTGCCATTATACCATCACGGACATCACCGGCTATTACAGGTACTTTATTCCCAGTTCTGGTTTTTCCAAAAAATATATCTCTTTCCGAGGAAGAGATACAGCTTATATGTTTGCATGAACTGAAGCATTATAAGAATCACGATTTGTGGATGAAATTGTTTATCGAGTTAATTGTATGTATCCATTGGTGGAATCCCTTTGTATATCTTCTTCAAAAAGAATATTTTCTTACTTTAGAGATTGATAATGATATTTATCTAAAGAAACATATCCCTGATTTTGATTCTGTCCAATATGCAGAATTAATATTAAAGATTGCAAAAAATATACTCACCGACGATTCTTCGGATTCTTTGCAGATGGTAGATACTATTAATTTTACGGGTACTGTTACTTCCGAACTTGAATCACGTATCACATTTATGCTATCCACACCAGATGCTCCAAGAAGACATTCTTTATTTAGAAGTGTTATACATACCATTATTTTATGCGGTGTACTTATTATTACAATTTTTGTCGTGATCGAACCATCTTCCCCGGGGCCTTCGAGTGATACAAACGGTACATTCACTCTCGAAGATGATAACGTCTGTCTTCTAAAGGTTCATAATGGTTATCACTTATATGTGAACGGAAAATATGTTGGATCATTAGACACGATACCTGATGATTTCAAAAATGTAACAATATACACCAAAAAAGAGGAAATACCTCATGAATAAATATCATTTTCAATTATTCTTTTTATTTTATATTATTTTATTTTCCGGTTCTGCATGTTTACCGTTTATGACAAGCTCCGTTTATGCCGCCTCCTCTGAAGTCATTGAATACGATGACGGGAATGCGGAAATCATACCTAGTTCTGCAGATATTGAATGGCGTTATAAATATATTAACGGTACATTATATAAAAGAAAATATAACAAAACGACTCATGAATGGGTCGGCTCATGGATAAAAGCATAGAATAAAAACACCATACAACTGTAATAAGACAATTTCATTCGAGAATCTTATACATTGTATGGTGTTTTTTGTAATATATTATCTATTTTAATTTTTCAGCAATTGCCTTAATAAATCCTTCGCTGTTCAATACGGTTGGATTTTCCAGTGTCGTGATCAATGCCAAATCTTTCGTCATCTTACCTTCTTCAATGGTATCAATGGTTGCTTTTTCAAGCTTATCTGCGAATGCTGCCAATTCGGCATTTCCATCCATCTCACCACGTTTTCTAAGAGCACCTGTCCATGCAAAAATTGTAGCTACAGAGTTTGTAGAAGTCTCTTCCCCTTTCAGATGCTTGTAATAATGACGTTGTACAGTTCCATGAGCTGCCTCATATTCATAATTTCCATCCGGTGATACCAGAACAGATGTCATCATTGCAAGAGAACCAAATGCGGAAGAAACCATATCACTCATTACATCTCCGTCATAGTTCTTACATGCCCAGATATATCCGCCTTCTGATTTCATAACTCTTGCAACCGCATCATCGATCAAAGTATAGAAATATGTAATTCCGGCTTCTTTGAACTTCTCGGCATAATCTTTGTCAAAGATTTCCTGAAAAATATCTTTGAATGTATGGTCATGTAAGAACTATG
>ERZ809407.1483-NODE-1483-length-20411-cov-4.444046_pt1 | contig 20411 bp, 7 predicted proteins | sample MGYA00520792_ERZ809407 | MGnify/ENA primary metagenome ERZ809407 (study PRJEB31576, sample SAMEA3212665) | Homo sapiens | biome: human-gut; feature: human gut; material: fecal | place: Sweden | collected 2012 ...
GAATGGCGGGAAGGTATAATCGAAGTTCTTTCCAAAGCCTTTGTATTCGCTTTCCTTCGGAGAGATCTTCATTGGTTCTTCAAACGAGTTCTCATCCATGTCACTGGCTGCGGACAGAGAAATCACTTTACCGGTCTTCTCCACGCTATCCACTCCATCCAGTTTGATCCGTAACGGATAGGACTGAGCCTCTGAGTTCACAACTTTCACGATCACCTCACCGGTTGCCTCATCATAACCGGAAGAGAAGAACTGAAGCGGAGTCGTCTCCGGGGCATGGGCCAATATCAGTTTGCCATCCATGAAGAGTTCGCTCTTCTGAGGAGTAACCACCAGTTTCGCGTCGTACCATTTATCAGTTTCGAGACTGTGAGATACCCGGTCACCTGCCACACCGGAAGTACGTCCACCTATAACTCCTTCTACAGCCGTCGTACCATTGTTCCATCCGGCAACGTTATATACAAAGCCTTTGTTACTGTCCTCCGACAAGCCGAAATAGAGGAAGAAACCTTCGTTACCGCCTTCTTTGCGAACCTTGAACTCCAGTGTAAACTGGTTGCCATTGAAGCCATCAACAATGTATTTCGCCGGTTCTCTCAGAGATGTTTGCTTCAACAGACCGTTATCCAGACTCCATTCGCCTTCTTTCTTCACCGCCTTGTTAAGATCAAGATCAATGGGCGCTCCATCTGCTCCGGTCAGTTTCACATCCTTGAATTCAACTTGTGTATGCCAGGAGCCGAAGCCGAAACGTCCTTCATTATAATCGGCTATCCGTGGAGTGCTCATAGTCATATTACTCTTCACATTGTACGTCGGACGGTTTTCAGCCGCCATCTGTTGTACATAGTAAGAACTGCGTCCAAGTACCTGGTCCGTATCCAGCCAAATGAGGTTGACAGCCCACGAACGGTCGTTCCGGTTCTCCAGAAGCGGGGCATACGAAGTCATCTTCACCAGATCACCGTTGCGCTCCATACCGGAGATAAAGGCGGCTTCCGAGAGAGCGGCACGCATGTTTCCACCGCCTACATTGGCGTTACAAGCATATTCACCTACATAGACATCGTATTTTCCACGCGGATGGTTATCAAAGATAGTCGTGTTCTGGAAGAAGAATTCCGGATTCACGTACCAGTGCGGGTCGATCATATCCGTTTTGGCAATCTTACCCGTTCCACCCAAACCGTGATTGGAAATCAGGATCAACTCGGGATATTTCGCTTTGATAGCTGTATAGAAGATATCGAAACGCTTGTCATACTCATCGCCCCAGTTCTCATTACCAATCTCTACGTATTGCAACGGGAAAGGTTCGGGATGGCCCTGTTCGGCACGCTTGGCACCCCATTCGGTAGTCACGTCGCCGATGGCATACTCTATGGCATCCATGCAATCGTCCAGATAGTAAGCTATCTTACTCTCCGGTGAAGCGTCTCCCATGCGATACTGGCAACCCAGACCGACGTTGCAGACGAACATTGCCTTTGCATCGATATCTTCGCAGAACTGCAACATTTCGTGATAACCGAAACCATACGAGCAACGGTAGCCCCAGGTACTGTATTCTCCCGACCGTGCGGCAGGATCGCCCAGAGACTTCTTCCATTCGAAACGGTTCTCCAACGAGATACCTTCTACCACACAGCCACCGGGCCAGCGTACAAAGGCGGGGTGCAATCCCTCCAAGATTTCAGCTACATCTTTCCGCAGTCCATTCGGACGGTCGTGGAAAGTTTTTTCGGGGAAGAGAGAAACATAATCTACATAGACTGTACCCGGAGCATCAAATTCCAAAGCAAGCTTTCCTTTGGCAGAAGTTGCCGTAGGTTGCATTGCCAGGCTCAGGTCGTTCCATTGTCCGGCAGCAGTTATATCAACAGGAGCGGAAGCCAGCACTTCGCCTTGCTCGGACAGCAACAGGGCAGTCACTTTTCCCTTGTAATCGGAAGCAGGGCGGATAATGGTACGCAACTGATAAGAGTTGTCTTTCACCAGATTCATCCCCCAGTATCCTTTGTTTATCAGGCGAACAGGAGTTGAAGCATTTTTAATGGTTACCTTCAGATTGTTCGGAGCCGTGGAGAACTTGGGTTGTTCCTTGGTCAGTTTCATTTCCGCAGCATCCTTTGTGCTCAGAGTCCAGCCCGGCACCGGTTCGGTAGTCCAGCGAAAACTTCCTTCTCTCACTTCACCCGAAATGTGATTGCACACTTTCTTCGGATGCAGCACATCGCCCTCGGCATAGTAACCTTCGGGCATTTCCAGTTCTTCGAAACTACGGTTCTTCACCAGTTCGGCATACAAGCCGCCGTCGCCCGCATGGTTAATCTCTTCGAAGAAGATGCCATACATGGATGGCGCTACTTCAGCACCTTTCTCTTGTAGGTTGATTACAAGTTCTTCCTTCGGCGCAGCGTCCTTGCAGGAACTCAACAAAAGGGCAACTGCGGCGAAGGGTAAAAAAATCTTTTTCATAAGCCTGTTTATTTATCGGTATTAGATATATATATAATGTTCCACATGCAAAAATAAACTATATCTTCCAAGAACAGGGTATATAAAAGCATCAAATAGGTGGACTTTTCAGTTCATAATCGCAATTCTCAGCTAATTTCGGGACTGATAACTAAAGTTTTATTACGCATCAGTTTCCGGAAACAAATGTTGTCACCGAACGGGCAGGGATCACCGCTACCTTTTTATTCTTCAACTTTCCAACAGGCAAAAGGTCTTCTCCGGCTACATCCGACGTACGATAGCCTTGCCATGACTTCACCTTCGGATCGTTTACATCGACAGTGAACTCCTGTTCCCGGTCGGCATAGTTGATGACGACCATCGCCCACTGTCCGTCGGTATTCCGATAGGCAGAACACATCAATCCCTGCTGATCGGTATCGCCATCCCGGATAGCTTTTCCTTCTTTATCAGTAGTTTCAACAGACATACGTACAGCACCCGGACGTATGAAGCGGCTGTAGTTCCCCAATATCCACATCAGCTTGGAGTCTTCCACCCTGCCGTCTTGTAAATCGGGGTCTGTATACTCACGGATCAGTCCGTCTTTGTAATCACCGCCAATGGCACGCCACCATTGCCAGCTGCGAGCGCCTGCATAAACAATGTCGTGGTGAATGATACGCGCCACATAAAGTGCGGTCTTCATAGTTCGGTCAAATCCATGTCCACCGCCGATTTCCTCGTCATTACCCATAATGCAGGTTTCGGACTGCCAGAAGTCCACACCGTATGTATCCAACGTATTCCGCAACCGGAGGCGATAATCACGCAACATGTTCAGCGGGGTAGTAGTCCAGTAGCTATGTCCTGAAATAAGAGGGAGCACATTCGGGGTATCGCCCAGATAAGTATCCACACTATCGGGGCAGAAGAAAGATTGTATCTCATATCCGCGTTCATGGTCGGTCATATGGGTAGCGAACATACAGCGGTAATCTGATGCTTCACAAATGGTGATTCCCGTATGGATACCTTCCTTTACGAACTCTTTACTGATAAGACGTACGGCCCGGGCTATCTCTTTCTTTGTAGCCGGAGTACCTTCCTGCTTGGGACCGATCCAGTTCCAGTGTCCATCCGGTTCATTGAAGGGAGAAAGATAATCGAACTTGATGCCATCTTTCTTCTCAACTCCCTTTATCACGTTTGCCAGGAAGCGGGCAAAGTCTTCATAGTGTTCATCCTTCAGATTCAGTGTACCATCGCGTCCGGTATTAGTGGCAAGTCCGTTTTGAGTGAAATAAACGGGAGGGGAATTCAGGAAAGCGAGGAATTTATTGACTCCGCGTTCCTTCGCCAACCGAAGGAAGTTACGTTGACCTTCCTGTTTATCCCAGTTATAACTCCCGTCCGGCTGCAAGAAACATTCGGTACGCATCCAAGGAGAACCAATCTGGCTGGCGTCGCCCTGCTCCGTACTCCCTGCACCCAGATTGAACCGCCACAGGGAAAGACCGATACCTTTGGGCTTCCCGTTCGCGTCGTTTTCAGTACTGAATAACCAGTCGGCTATCTGTTTTTGTTTCTCTTCGGGCCATTTTCCCAAAACATGCATACTCCAGGCATCCGAAGCACCGAAATGTTCCATCACCTGCAAGGGTTGTCCGGTAACAATCCTGTAATTTATGTCCGCACGCTGTGCACACGAAGCACATACTACTGTAAAGACCAGTAATAACACTTTGTATCTCATCCTTTTCTATTTTACTGAATAAAAAAGAGATAGTTCGTCTTTCTCTCTTTCGAGGGAAAAGAATCCCTATCTCTCTTTCACTATTGTTACAAATCAGTTATTGCAATCTGCTTATTCCAAAGCATAAGCATATATTTCGGACAAAGAAGCATTGGTACCTCTATAACTCTCTTCGATGGATACCTTGAAGTAACGTCCCTTCGTCGGAGTAACGCCGAACACCTGTCTATCAAGTATTTTCTCCATAGAGAATCGTCCTACTTCTGTCCAGTTCTCCTTGTCAGAGCTTACATAGAACTTACCAGACTTGGTATCCGTATAGCTTTCATTCTGCCTTTGCATCAAAGCAAACTGGGTGAAAGTATGTTCTGTTTTTGTATCTACGATTATTTCAAACGGGAAGCTAACCCAGTTTCCTGTCTGCCATGTTGAGTGCCAGTAAGTCGCAAGATTATCATCCAATGCACATCCGGCTTTGCCGCTTGCACCTTCACCTGTCAGTTCTTCGGTATTGGCTTCTGCCGTCCAGCCTGCGCGATCCAGTTTATGTCCCATCACACGGAAAGCCAACGGAGATACCACCTTCGCCGCAGAAATCTCAAATTGAGAAACTTCTGCAATCTTAACGGGCAGCATATAATCACCCGGTACCAATTGGTCACCATTTATCGTGACTTCCAGTTCCATATTCGTAGTGCCATTGGGAAGGGTTACCATCTCCGGAACAGTATAAGTTCCTTCAGGCAGAACCTTGAAGTGAGTTCCATTGTCTGCATTGTACTCGGCAATATATTCCTTATCAACTACAAATTTACACTCCAAATCCCATTTATTATCTGTATCAAGACCGAATTTTACTTTCTCCGTAAATGTAGAGACAGAACCATAATCCAACAGTTTCACTTCTACATCCGAATTGGCAAAGCCAATGGCAGGCGTAATCACTCCTGTCAGTTTCAGGAACAATTCATTCTTTTCGGCATTGATGGAGTCTGTTTCACTGGTAACCTGTAAAGGTAATACCCATACGGCTTCCGGATCAGTTTCCATGAATGCTTTTACACTCTGAGGTTTCAGGAAGATATTTACCAGTTTATACCGGTCGGCAGATGAAAAGTCCAACGTGGTTGCATCCAGCGAATAACAGTTCTCACCTATCAGCTTATAATTCGTTCCTTCCGGTTCGCTATATTCCTCGTCAAGTTCCGCTTGTGTCAGCACACTGACTTTGACACTGGCAGTCAGACTGGGATCACTCCCGGACTTAACTACGGAAAGAGTATACTTATTATCTTCATCCGTATCATACAACGTAAGATCCTGCTTACCGCTATTATTCACATACAGTATTTTATGGTACTCTTCCGGTACCAGTTGGTCCAAATCATATTTTGATTCGCTGCAGGCACCCAGTAGCACCAGGCCGCCCATCAACAATATTGTTCTTATTTTCATAAAGCTTTGTTATTAGAGATTGATTAATATCCGGGGGCCTGTACTAACTGAGGGTTACTGTAAAGCTCATCCATGTCACTTCTTGACCAAACGGGCATCAGATACAGTTTGTCATCCCACTTGAACGGTTGGTTAACCAAGGTAGGTTTGTTGAATTCCTCAAAACTCGGATTCACACGAAGACCATCCAGACCGTAGCGCATACCGGCTTTCAACATCTGAGGAGCAATTGCCCAACGACGCAGGTCATAGTAGCGGTGTCCCTCTTCAAAGAGTTCAACGAACCGTTCGTTGCGCACCCAATCAGTCAGAGTCATGCTGCCTGTTACATCACTTCCAGTCAGTTCGGAAATACCGGCACGACGACGAATCTCATTCAGATTAGCAAGGGCTTCACCTTCATTATCCAACGCTGCATAGCACTCTGCCAGATTCAGGTAAAGTTCGGCCATACGAATCAACGGACGACGGGGAGCTGTGTGCTGACGGGTACCATCGGTGCCAAAATAGATGTTGGGATCGATGAACTTCTTCGACAGATAACCGCTTCCAGCACAGTTACGGGTATTACTTGTGTTATATCCGTTTGTATTGGTATTTTTCAGGTTAATCCACAACGGATTGCCATTATTAATCTTCGAGCTATATTGAGTGCCGTCAAATACAATCCATGCATAGAAACGGGCTTCACGCTTAGCGTGCATCTTGATAATGTCATTCTTCACATCTTCACCGTCCAGATTATTGGTTGCCAGAGCAGGGCTTTGAGCGCCTTCATAGAAACGGGTATACCATTCTTCCTCAGGATAGAAATTGGGGTCCTGTGCCGGCAACTTACCGTTCTCAGTATAGAAATGCTGTACAGAATACAACGTCGGTGCCATAGCTGCCCAACCTCCTACATAAACTCCATTACTTCTCTTCACCACTTTGTTTGGCAAACGACAGTCCGTACCTTCTCCACCATTCTGGGCATCCAGTTCAATACGTTGTGCCCAAATCAGCTCCTTGTTATTATCGCCTTCGTTGGCAGTAACCATATATTGGAACATACGTACACGTTCTTTAAACTCACGGTTTTCCTCAGTGTCTTCTTCACGTCCCGGGATGAAAGGAAGAGCTATTCCGTCACGGTCAGCTTTCTTGTTTGCCGTTTCAATGTCAAAGAGTTGATAACCGGCTTCCTTGGCAGCAGTCAAGGCTTCCTGACAAGCAGTAAGGGCACGTGTCCATTTCTCGCGGTCGTAACTGGAACTTACCAGTTCGTTACCATAACCGTCTGTCTCATAATTCTTATTCTTCCATTCCGGATTAGGGAACGAACCGTTCCACAACGGAGAAGCGGCATACAATAATATACGGGCTTTCAAAGCCTTAGCCATAGTAGAAGTAGCACGGCCCAATTCATTGTTAGGACGTGTTGCAGGAAGCGCACGGGCTGCATCATCCAGCTTGCCCACGATAAAATTCACACAGTAGTCGAAGTGTGAGCGTCCGGGAAGGTCTGAACTGGTAACATTCGGGTCCACTTTCTCAGGAATAATAGGACAGGGACCGAAAGCCTGAAGCACACGGAAATGATAATAAGCCTCCAGGAAATAACATTCACCTTTGTACTCTTCCTTATCTTCTGCCGTAACTCCCACCGGTTGCAAGTCATCAATCAGGCTCAGGAAATGGTGTACATACCCCAACCAGTTATAACTGGGAATCCAGATATTCATATCATCACCTCCCCAACTGTTGGAATATGCCGGAGAAATAGTTCCCCACGCCACTTGTTGCTGCCAGTTGGAGTAAGCATAAGGCTGAATAATCTCATCAGCTGACTGCTCAAAAGCATGATAATGATAAGGAGTAGAACGCGGAGTACCGCCATAGCAAGTATACAAGAAAGACAATGTAGCTTCTTCATCTTTCATGGTGTCTTTAAAATCAGCCTGTGCAGGCGGAATGACATCCAGATAATTGCATGATACCAGGCAACAGGAAGCTATCAATACCTGCGCCATTCGGGATATTTTATATGTTAGTTTCATACTTCAATAATGTATTAGATTGTTTCTTAGAATGTAAATTGAACGCCCAGATTGAACGTGCGTGACAACGGATAAGCATTCCATGCCAGTTCAGGATCCCACAATTTGAAGGGGCTGAATACCGCCAGGTTATCGCCACTGAGATAGATACGGCAATAAGGCAAGCGATAACCGATTTCCAACGTCTTGAAGCGGAGGAAGTTTCCATTGCGCAGCCAGAATGTACTGGGCTGAACGTTATTGGTTACATCGGCTTTGGTCAAACCCAAACGGGGATATGCCGCATTCGGATTCAGATTGTCTACTGACCAATGGTCGTCTGCAATCCACTGCATCAGGTTTCGGGCCAATGTTTCAGCCTCTTCACCATCTCCACCGCCAGAAAGGAAAGGAGCGATTCCACTGTTGATCATTATCTTACGTTTAGCCGAACCGTTGAAGAATACACCTAAATCAAAGTTCTTATAGACAATATTCAAACCGAAGCCATACTGAATACGGGGATGCCAGTCATAAGATGAAATCATCACCTGGTCTTCAGTAGTAATCTGTCCGTCACCGTTTATATCACGATACTTGATATCACCCGGCATGATGTTGGCACCCAGTTGTGATTGGTCCGGTGAGTTGGCAATTTCTTCTTCGCTTGCGAACAATCCCTCGGCAATATAACCTTTAACAGTATTCAATGGTTTGCCGGTATTGGTTTGCCAAACATACGGATAACTGGGTTCATCCACATATTTATATTCATTCTGGTTGTAGGTAAAGTTACCGCGAAGGTCTAACGTCAGGTCTTTTCCAAACTGTTTCGTCCAATTCAAGCTTAACTCGAAACCTTGGTTTTCTACTTCACCAATATTACTCCAGGGTTTTGATCCCCAATATCCCAACATCGAAGGCCAGGAAGCACGTGACATCAGGATGCGCTCTCGTTTGTCATGGAAATAATCAAATGTAATATTCAGTTGGTTAAACAACATCATGTCGAAACCGATATCGAACTTCTTCACATGTTCCCAACCTGCGTCCTGCACCGCTAATACATAGAATCCGGGACCTTGTTTACTGATCTCACTCGTAGGAAGTCCGGTCCAAAACTTATGTGCTGAACCAATACCGATATTATTCTGATAGAGGAAATGTGGAGCTCCACTGGCAAAGGCATCACTACCTACCAAACCGTAAGAGCCTCTGATCTTAAAGTGATTGATATACTTGCTTATCGGCTCCCAGAACTTTTCAGAACTTGCTACCCAACCTGCTGACACAGCCGGGAAGAACTCAAAACGCTGACCGGCAGCCAAGCGTTCGGAACCATTATAACCGAAGTTGAATTCAACCAGATATTTACTGGCGTAATCGTAAGTCACACGTCCGGAGTAACCTTGATTACGGTTCGGCAATACATCGCTACGATATTCACGCATCATATACATTGCCATTGCTGTCAGGTTGTGATCACCGAAACTACGTTTCCAGTCCAGACGGGCATCGAAGTAGAAAGTCTGGTCCGAATTACGACTAATGCCGGATTGGCTCAGGAACTGATCTCCGGTCTGCAACAACTGATAATCATATTCGCCGGTTTCAGGATTATAGGAACCATCTTTCACCTTATATATATTAGACTTTATACTACGGGTATATGAAGTTTCCGACCAGTTTTTAAAATTCACCAGTGCTTTCAGGCTCAATCCTTTGGTAATAACACTCAAGTCCTGATTCAAAGCCAATGAAGTATTCAGGGTATTGAAGTTTACTTCCTTGAAAGAACTCATCATATATTCATACGGATTGGTTCCCAAAACGCCCGGTTTAATCTCTGCACCGCCAAAGCGAATGAAACCGTCGTCCCCATCCTGCTGTGGAAAATAAGCGGGGAATTCCACCGGATTGGTACGCATAACCCTCTTGTACAAGTCATTGCCTATATTATAGTTAGGACCTTGCATATTACCGATCTGTGCCATCATGCGCAAATCAATGGTAGTGGTATTGGTCAGTTTATAGGAGATGTTATTCTGAAAATTATATTGCCACTGGTTAATATTGGGATTATAGAAGTAGTCCGGTGCATCGAGGAGACCTGTATCATGGTTAGCCTGAAGGCTCATATAGTAAGTTACACGCGAACCACCACCCGATACATTCACATTGGCACGTTGGTTATAATTGCCCGAACGGAATATCTGGTCAAACCAGTCCACATCGGGATATACATAAGGATTAGTACCCAATTCTGTATTCAGGATCTGGTCTTCACTATACTTAGGAGAAGTGATCGGGGTCAAACTTCTGGCCTGTTCCGCTTCATTGTAAGCCCGCATATAGGTAGCACCATCAGCAAATTTCGGTACATTTATCGGACGGAAGTAAGAAGCTTCCAATGAAACATTGATAGTAGCTTTCGTATTCTCCTGCCCTTTCTTGGTGGTTACCAGCATTACACCGTTTGCACCGCGGTTACCGTAGATAGCAGTTGCCGAAGCGTCTTTCAATAAAGAAAAGCTTTCGATGGATTCTGCCGGGATACGGTTCAGGTCGGCAGATGAAATTTCGATGCCATCCAACAAAATCAACGGAGTAGCCACACCACCGAACGTATTGATACCGCGGATATAAAATTCGGAAGTAGAACCAGGTTCACCACTGTTCACCATGGATACCACACCGGCAAGTTTTCCGGCAAGTGAACTGGTCAATGAAGAGGAAGGTGCTTTTAATGTAGCTCCCTTCACTGTAGCAATGGCACCTGTCACAGATACTTTCTTCTGTGTACCCTGACCTACAATCACTACTTCATCCAACATTTCATTGTCCGATGCAAGCTTCACGGTCATTACACCCAAGTCACCTACCATCAGTGTCTGTGTTTTGTAGCCGATATAAGAGAATATCAGCTCTGTTTTGCTGGTTACAGAAATCTGGAACTTACCATCAATGTCGGTAATGGTACCTCCATCTTCACCTTGCACTTTCACATTTACACCAATCAAAGTCTCTCCGGTAGAGGAGTCAACTACAGTTCCTACCAAAGTACGTTTCTGCGGTGTTGTACTTTGAGTCGTTATTTGCACTGAAGAATTATCCGATTCCGCAAAGGCAGAAGAGGGATAATTGCAAATAAAACCAGTGCAAACGAGCAGGCCGGCAAGGACTCTCCGATTGTTTCTTACTAATACTGATTTCATCATCTTACTAGATTAAAGTTAAAAAATTAAGTTAGCTTCTTTTATTATCTTTTCTGATATTTATCTTGTTTTATAGCACCTGTATATAATAATATCTGCGTCAGAAAAAATCGCATAAACCCTGCAAAGATAACATACAAGAAAATGTATACCTAAGTACTTATGCAGGTTTATGCCAGTTTCTTCGCAAAACTTATCTTACTATCGCTTTTTAGTAGGTTGTTATTACTATGGAAGCATCTTCCAACCCTTTTGTAGAGACTTTCACCTGTATGTCGCCTTTTTCTCCATCAGGCTGAACAATGGCAATAGCCTTTCCCCGGAATGTATTGGGAGTAAGTGAACGGAAACTTTCCATATCGGCATAGGCTGCATTTCCACCTGCTATGACAGTTCCTTTGCCTGTACATTCGATTTTGACAGGCAGAGAAGTTTCAGGAACTACGTTTCCATTTTTGTCCACCAGCTCAATCTTGACGTAGGAAAGATCGTTCTTGCAAGCCTTTATTTTACTGCGGTCGGCAATCAAACGGATAGCCGCAGGTTCTCCGGCAGTCTTTAATACGAATTCCTCCTTACCTTTTGAGTTCACCGCTTTCAAAGTTCCCGGTTCATAGGGCACATCGAAGGTAGCTGTGTAGTTCTCTTTACCCGTTTCTTTTTCTCCGATAAGCTTGTCGTTCAGATAGAGTTTCACTTTCGGAGAACGGCTGTATACGTTTACTTTCATCACTTTTCCTTCGCAACTCGTCCAATTCCAACTCACCAACTCATTGGGCCAGCCCCAACCGTTCACCACTTCTTTCTTGCCTTCGGGAACAGGGGCATGGACTGCCATAGTAATGGGACGCTCGCGCCACAACACATCACGATAATAAGATTGAGGCTTCTTGTCGCCACAAAGGTCAATATCACCGCACCAACCATTATACCAAGGCCAACCCATAAACTGCGTATCATGCTCGCCCTCTTTCAGATACAAGGCATGAGCTAATCCGGCTTCACCCAGATAGTCAATAGCGGTCCACACGAAATCACCTATTACATAAGGATGCTTTTCTACCAAGTTCCAGTTCTGGGCAGCTTCTTTCGGATAAGACTCACTACCATAGATCACGCGATCGGGATAGGCAGCATGATCGCTCTCATATTTCCACCAGATATAATTGTAGCCTGCCACATCCAGATTCTTGAAGATCCGGTAGGAATCTTTGTCCCAACTAAACTGGCGTCTGTCCCAGAAGTCATTGGAACCGATGGTTGTGAAACGGGATGTATCGTACTTGCGGACGGTATTCACCAGTCTTTTGGAAATCAAGTCTCCCTCAGGTTCATCAGCACGTTGCTCCACCTCGTTACCGATACTCCACATAATGATAGAGGGATGATTCCGGTCACGGCGGACAGACGCAGCCAAATCCCAGTCGCTCCATTCATCAAAGAACTGATGATAGTCCTGCTCGCGTTTAGCTTTCTGCCACTGGTCGAAGGTTTCATGAATCACCAGCATACCCAATCTGTCGCAAGCATCAAGGAAATACTCGGACACTTGATTGTGGGCACATCTGACGGCATTGTAGCCGTTAGCTTTCATCAGTTCCACTTTCCGTTCTTCAGCACGGTCGATGGCGGCGGCTCCCAAAAGTCCGTTATCGTGATGTACGCAACCCCCTTTCAGCTTCATCGACTTACCATTCAGCAGAAAGCCTTTCTCAGCAGAAAAAGAAAGGGTGCGGATACCAAAAGGAACAGATATCTTATCATACTCCTTTCCGTCTGAGGAAAGGGATACTTCCGCTGTATAAAGCACAGGGGTATCCACTGACCATAACTCGGGCTTTTTAAGAGAGAAAGATGTTGCCACCGGCGTTCCTTCAGAGAGTATCACGTCCTGTGAAGTAGAAAACACTTCGTTTCCAGCAGGTGAATATATTTTAATACCTATTTTACCTGATTGATTGTGCAGGCCCTCGTTATGTACAATAGTAGAGAACTGAATCACAGCTTCCTTCTTCTGAAGTTCGGAAGCGTTGACGAAAGTATCCCATTTATCCAGATAGAGTTTATTTGTTTTGATCAGCCATACATGGCGGAAGATACCCGAACCGGCATACCAGCGACTGTTACGTCCGGCGTTCACCACTTTCATGGCAATCACGTTCGGAGTACCGGGTGCATTCAGATAAGGAGTGATGTCTACACGATAAGAGGTATATCCATAAACATTATAATTAGCTTTCTTACCATTGATCCATAGCTCGGACTGATTGTATACTCCTTCAAAATAGAGAACAATACGTTTATCGGCATCGCTTCCTGCAAGAGTGAGTTCTTTTCTGTACCAACCTTCACCACCAACGGTCTGTCCCGTATCGATGTCACCTTCGCTCATGCGAGAGAAAGGACCGGTAGTAATGCCTTGTTTTTGAAAAGACAATGGTTCAACGCTCCAGTCATGGGGAAGATCAAGAACTCTCCAATGACTATCATTATATTCCGGTTGTTCGGCATTGGCTACGATGCCTAAATGAAATTTCCAGTTACTGTCAAAAAGAGTCTTCCGGTCGGAAGCATGAAGCACAGCGTCCGGCAATAATGTGAATAACATCACACAAGAAAGAAGTAATTTGCTTACTGTTCTCATAATACTAATATGATCTAAGTTTAATTATCCAAGGGCAAAGCAAGTGATATTTAATTAGAAGATAGGCACAAAAACAGGTTATCGAAGGGGCAAAATCCTTTCATGAAACGTTTTTATACCCTGATGAAAGGATTTTATACCCTACTTATTAATGCCTCACTGCAAACTTACGTGTAACTGACCGGTTGTTATCAACAAGCCTCAACAGATATAGACCGGTAGGGAGTCCGGATACATCCAGCGTAGTAACACCGGAACCAGCCGTCTCATGAGAAAGTACCGGAACTCCCTGCATATTATAAATACTGAGAGATACTCTACCCGATGACTGGGCAGGTGTATAAGTAACCTGTAGTTTCTGATCGGCAGGTAAAGGGCCGATAAACAATTCATCATCGGAAATCTGCGGAGTAATGATACCTACCGATCCCCCCTGGGCTACTTTCTTTATATCCTCTGCTGATAACTCATAATTATAAACTCTGAAATCATCGATACTTCCTTTAAACATCGGATCAGCTACAAACTGACTACGACCGATATAGTTCAGACAGGGCCGGATATCCATCGGACGGATAGTAATATCCCCGGATGAAACAGCCAGTTCTCCATTCACATAAATCCGTACCTCCGCATCTCCGATAGTCAATGCCAGATGTACCCAATTGTCAATGCGTATGGGAGAGGGTAAGGCGGTTTCCAGGGCCTGTTCTTCCGCTCCGTTTTTCATTGCAAAGCGGAGTGACTGTATATTGGAACTATAAGTAAGGAACATATATTGATCTTCACCACTACCAAAGTCGAAGACACGTTGCCAGTCTGCACCACCATCCCACTTCACCCAAGTAGAAACAGTCAGATTCTGATGATTGGCAATATCCGTAGGTAATTGCAGAAATTCCGTTGAGCCGTTAAGTTGTACAGCTTTGTTTATTTTTCCATCGGTAAACATTGCTTTTTTCAAGGATGCACCATGATTCAAATTTTCCGTCTCGTCCAGTAAATCTCCATCAAAAGTATAATGTGCTACTAGGGCATGCACATCAGTAATAGTGGCAGTTACTTCCTGTGACTTCGGCGAACTGTTCAGACAATTATCATTGGCTTTCACCGTATAATAATAACTCTTACCCGCTAAGGCCTTATGATCGACAAAACTGGTTTCTTTTACATTACGCGCAATAATCTCGTAAGCTCCACCGGATGTTTCGGAACGTAGCACAGTGTATTCTGTAGCATCGGATTGCTTGTTCCACTTCAACAAAACGGATGCAGATTGCCCTTCCGTCATCAGTCCGGTTGGAGTAGCTAAAGATTTTATTTCAATTTTAGAAGCCGGAGCAGGTATCAGACGCCATTGCAGCCGTTCATCATTACTTCCCTTTTTCGTACCTTGCTGCACATTGAAAGCTTCCTCTCCCTCTTCCAAATACAAGGCACTATGGCGACTGCGGATATAAAACCATCCATCCCCGGCATATTCCAATGCCCATTGCTGATTGCTGCCATTACTAGCACCATAGATGGCGATATTCCCGCCGTCCTCCAACGACCAATTCCAGATGTCGAATGACATCCCATTTATGGGAGACGTAATACAGAAATAGCTGAAATCTCCACCGATATGGCTGGAAACCGGACGGACATACCAACGCTGATAAGCCTTGGAAGCGTCAAACTTTCCGGTCTTCACGTTGGTGCCCTCCGCCGTGTTGCCCTGGGTTATTTCAACTGCCCGCTGAGTACTCCGGTTTATCAGCACATACTGTCCGTCTATCACCGGCTGAATATCTTCTCCCCAAGTAATATTGACCACCCGTTCGGCATTCCGCTGTTCATCGTCCTGATAAGAATTTCCTCCGGGCATCTCCAAGTAGAACTCACGCTGCGGACCATAACCATCATAGAACACATCCTTCTCTTTGGATACAAAACGATAAGTTGTCGTTTTAGCCTGACGTTCCGAAACGCCTCCAAAAGCCTGAACCTTACTGCCATCTTTAGACCGATAGACAGAAGCTGCCGTCCAATTAGGACGATGTTCAGTATATGCCAGTCGTTCTCCACCCCGGCTAATCTTGCAGAATTCACCACGGGCATACTCCGCACTTCCCCACCAGATACCGGTCTGCAACCCATACTCCAGACCCACCATCGCCTCCATCACGTTGTGCATCTCATCATTCATGGCCATTTTTCCATCCTTACGAACCGTCTCGTAGAAAGCAGCGTAACCATTGAACTCACCGGCAAGCTGATGGGTATTTCCCTCATCAAGTTGTTCTTTGAGATAGTTATACCAAGGCAGTGCTTCATCACAATTCAGAGTATTTCCCCCACAAATCCGAATATTCTTGAAACGGGGATTCGCTCTCAATTCCACAGCAATTTTGTAGAAATCCTCCCGAGTACCTTGTCCTGTATAGGTATAATCCGGTTCATTGAATGGAGCCACTGAAATCACCTCGTATCCTGCATCCTGAAAATAACGAGTATGCAAATCCATCATCTGAGCCCAAGCCTGGGCGTTACCTTTATAAGAATCGTTAATCTTGGGGTGATCGCTATTTATAGCTAACTTGGGTTTAGGAGAGACAAAGCCCAGTAAACCAAGTCGTGTTTGTATATGTTCTTTCTGATCAGCTCCCAAATCTCCATCCACAATGGGATCGGTGGGGCGAAAAGAAACGCGCACTATATCTACCGTTTCCATAAATCCCTGGCCACGGCGGATATTTCCCTCATCTTCCCAAGCCGTATCCAATCCCCATTCCACAGGGCGGACTACTCCTTGTTCACTAAGGCGGAAAGGTACAATGCGGTCAGCAGCTGGTTGTGCCGTTATCTGGTCACTTGCGGCATTTGTCTGGGCAGACAAAGAAGAGAATCCGGTGCCTAATGCTAATACAGTAAGTAATAGTACTGATTTGTTTCTGGATGATTTTCCATGACGGATACTGAGGTTCTTCATAACTATGCTTTGATTTAAGTTTGGGTATCTGACAACAAATCAACTCATATCTTATGAAAAAGGAGGTACAGAAATCATTTATAGAAGGGGAGAGATTCTGTCATGACCCGAATTTACCCCTTGATAACAGGATTTTACCCCTGTATGTAGCATCTATATACTAAAAATTAAGGGGTGTTTTTCTGAAGATATTCACTCGGCGTCACACCGAATTCATCCTTGAAGCACCGGGTGAAGTATTTGGGGCTATTGAATCCTACAGCATACGCAACCTCGGATATAGTATGCGAGCGGTTGAACAACATCATGCAGGCACGCTTCATCTTAATATTCCGTATAAAGTCCAAAGGAGTCATTCCCGTCATCGATTTTATCTTACGGTAAAGGGTAGACTTAGACATATTCTTCTCCGCAGCCAATTGTTCCAAGTCGAATTCAGACTCTTCCAAATGCTGTTCGATGCTATCTATAATGGATTGCAGGAACTGCTTATCCGCCGAGGGATAGGCCAGACTTTCCAGATCCAGGTTCTCCTCCTTACGGAAAGCCGCCTGACGCATCTTCGAAGATCGGATAAGGTTATCCACCCGGGCAAAAAGTATCTTCAACTCAAAAGGCTTGGCTATATATCCGTCGGCGCCCGCTTCATAGCTGGCAACACGGTCCTCAATACCATTCTTAGCCGTAAGTATGATAACAGGTATATGATTGAAACGCAAATCACCTTTCATACGCGCACAAAGTTCCCAACCATTGGCATCGGGCAACATGACATCACAAATGACGACATCCACCTCATTATTCTTCAACTTATCCCAGGCCTGTTGCCCGTCTGCGGCTGCCAGTACAGTATATCGTTCCCTGAACATCTCTTTCATAACGAACAGCAATTCCGTATTGTCATCAATCAACAAGATAGCCGGTTTATCCACCTCATCAGACGAGGCATAATCTTCCATGGGCACATCATCCGTACTGGTCTGCAACACCATCGTCTCGTCAAGCAATTCATCCGGAGAGTAGCTTTCTTTGTCAATAGGCAGCTTTACAGTGAAACAGGAACCTTGTCCTAAAACACTTTCCACGGTGATAAGGCCATGATGCAAGGTTATCAAATCTTTCGTTAGCGAGAGACCGATTCCATTCGACTCGATTCCCCGGTTCTTCTTACTGTTATAGAAACGGATGAATATCTGTTCCAGTTCTTTCTCAGAGATACCAACGCCCTCATCTTCCACTTTCAACACCAATATCCGATGTTCCGCTTCATTCACTACTCGTACATCAACAGTAATACGCCTGTTCTCAGGAGTATACTTCATGGCATTGGACAGCAAATTATGCAATATCTTATCCAGCTTATCAAAATCCACATAACCATGTGCTTCCTCCGCTTCAAAACGAGTATCCAGCGTGATGTTCTTCTTCAATGCAAGCGGTTGGAAGTTTACCTGGCAGATGTTCAGGACAAACTCACGGATATCTCCTTCCGAAACGTTCAGTTTCAGTTTCCCCACATCCATCTTGCGGAAATCAAGCACTTGCTGTATCAGTCGCTTCAACTTCTCCGCATTAGCCTTGAGCATGACGGACTGTTGCCGCACGGCAGGAACCTTCTGATCCAGATAATCCGATATGCAGGATATGACGGTAAGCGGTGTCAGCAACTCATGGGAAACATTGGTGAAGTAAGTCAGCTTGGTACGCGTCAGTTCTTCCTGCAATCTCACTTCACTCTTCAGTTTAATACGACGCATATAAAGCCGGATTACCACATAAAAGCACAATCCGATGAAAATGACATAAACAAGATATGCAAACCAGGTTTCATAGAAGGCAGGCTCTTTCACAATGGTCAGCAATACCTCGCCTTCAGTCCACTTACCTCGCTCATATTCCAACTTCAAACGGAGTTTATACGTTCCCTTCGGCAGGTGGTTATAGAAGGCGGAATTTCTGTTGTTATCCGAATAGATCCAATAATGATCCACCCCCTCCAACTGATACGCTATGCGACATCCCGCATTCAACGAATACAAAAGCGAAGAAAAGAAAATCTCAATATTCCGATCATCCGGACCAAGGAAAATCTTATGTATCGTATTCTCTCCCGAGGCTTCCGCATTGCCGAAGAAGATACTTTTGTCTTCAACTTTGACATCTGTGATATGCAAGCTCGTAGGAGCCCTGTTCACCACCAATGCATTAACGGGACGAATATGTATGAATCCACGGTGTCCGCCCACATAGAGCCCGCCCCAACCGTCCAGGCTGATAGCCTTATCCCTGAAAACATCTACCATAATATTATCATCAGCAGTAGAATAGTGCTGAAAAGTCTGCGAATCAATATTATATTGAAGTACTTTCTTATTGGTGATAATCCACACACTGTTCTTATCGGAAAGTAATCCTAATACAGTACAGTCATCTATCTCATTATCCAGTGATACATTTTCAAACTTATGCATCGTTTCGTCAGACCGCAGTATTCTTCCCAAAGTAGTGTTCAGCCACAACCGTCCTTCCCGGTCAATGCAGACACTGTTCACTTCTTCCTTTTCCAGAAGAGAAGAAACACTGCCTTTTAATTCACAGGTAATCCGCCCGTCGGCACAACTCAGCCGATAGATTTTGCTCTCGTGAGACAACCCTAAAACTTCTCCCTTTACATCATTGAACAGGGAAGTCATTACCGGAACGTCACTACCCGAAACTACCAAGTCATCTTTATCAGGACGTTTCACATTTATATCCGTCCATCTGGATATCCACAGATTACCAACTTTATCCTCAAGTAACCCTGTAACTCCTCCTATATTGATGTCTTCTTCTATCTGCACCTTCATGTTCCGTTGTGTCAATCTCATGACATGAGGAGTCCGACTTGAATTAACCCAGACACCGGGTTTATGAAGAGATCTGATAATGGCATTAATCTCACCCACACCTGTACCAGCAAATGTATCCCGTGAATAATCGTACATACACAATTCGTATCTGTCCTGCCTGAACCACATAGTACTATCACTTCCCTGACAAAGATTCATAACATTGGCATCCCATCCCATCTCTTCCTTCAGTTGAGGAAGAAGGTAATTGTCTATGTTCGAATTATCGAAAAAGATAGTGTACGCCATATCATACGAAGGCAACCACAGATTACCCTCCCTGTCCTTGCATATCCGGGTGTACATCATGTGCGTATCAACCAGATGGTTGATATCCACCTTTTCCAGTGTTCCCTCATCTGTGTATTTAAATGCATGGAGCCCGGCATACGAAAGCATCCAGAGATAACCAAACGTATCATCCTGCTCTATACTGAAAAGAATGGATTCAATGCCGGTTTCTTTATTGTTCGAAGCAGCTATATTATGTTTCTTATAGTGTCCTCCTTTCTGTGCATAGGGAAAGAATTGCCATAAACCTTCCCCCCATGTACCGATCCAGTAATTACCGGAATTATCCTGATGCATAATATATGCGGTATGTCCGTTACCCAATGGCGGATAACGGAAAAAAGAATCAGTTTCGGGCTCATATCTGAATATACCTCGTGATCCCACTGCCCAAAGTTGCTTTTGCTGATCTACATAGATATTGCTAATAGCATATCCCTCCTGAATATTTCCAACTTCATACTCCTTTATAATATGCGCGGTAGAATCGCATCGGTATATCATTCCACCGGCGCTTACCCAAACATTCCCATCCTTGTCGACTGTTATAGCATCCACCACCTTATCCAGGAGCCGTGCATCTGGGAAAGGAGTAATCCGACAGGTCTGCTTATTATACAGGTTCAGCCCTTTCCACGTACCGATCCATACATACAGATCATATTATAAAGGAGTATGAAGTTGGAAATATTCAGGAGGGATATGCT
>ERZ809407.1487-NODE-1487-length-20375-cov-6.353543_pt1 | contig 20375 bp, 26 predicted proteins | sample MGYA00520792_ERZ809407 | MGnify/ENA primary metagenome ERZ809407 (study PRJEB31576, sample SAMEA3212665) | Homo sapiens | biome: human-gut; feature: human gut; material: fecal | place: Sweden | collected 2012 ...
AATATGGCAAGCAGGTGTTGGAGCGGATCGGGGCGGACGAGGAGCTGATCTCTACGCTCGATGGCTTTACGGATTTCGAGGCGCTGGGCAACTTTTATATGCAGGAGGACGGCGTAAGAAGGACTGATTTCGGCTTGGTCAAACGGATCAGAGAGCCCTTTACCTCGCAGGAGGATGGACCCGCAATGGCATTATGAGACGATGAGGATCTGATAGAGTCATAAACGGCTATATGGATTCCGAACAGTTTTTGTAAAGACTCCATGAAAGAGGACGGTGTTCATCAGACGGAATACGGTGCGGTGTGCCGTCTGAGCCAGCCCTTCGAGGTGCAGAATCAACTTTGCCAGGGGATTTAAGGAAGGACACAATATGGAAGAAAAGAAAGGTAAGAGATGGAACGCTTGCTGGCCAGATGAAACCGACTTGACTGCCCTGAAATCTTTGGCACACACATTTTTGTACCTGGAAATCCAGCCAACAAAGATGTCGCCTCTGGTGGTCAAGCATCCTTTTACCGACAGCGGTATCACAGCCATCCGGGATGAAAACAACTCTATCCAACCCGCTGACCTGCTCAACAACCAACAGGCATTAGATTGCTGGCGGGGACAGATGGCACAGAACATCCAGAAAGCGGAGTCCTCAAATCAGCTCTTTTACATGGTTACCAAGTCCTACCGCCTGGCTTTCCTCAAGCACGCGGTAGGATATCTCTCAGAAAGAGATGCGGCCTCGGCACTTAGCTTTGCCTGGGTTACCTGCGAGGCCCCCAACAGCGACCCCAACCTGAGCCGACGGGAACTGCTGGCCCTGTTCCGGTCAGTCTCCCCCTCTCTGCTGATGGATAAGGAGGAACTGCAGGTATACGAGGAACTACCGGATCTTGTGATGGTCTACCGGGGTGTGACACCTTACAACTCCAAAATGGTGAAGGGCCTGTCCTGGAGCCTGGACCGCGATACGGCAGAGTGGTTCGCCCATCGGTACAGATCACATGGGCAGGTATATCAGGCGCAGATTGAAAAGGCTCATATCCATGCGATATTCCTGGGGCGAAACGAGGCAGAAGTCATCGTGGACCCGCACTATCTCACCAATTTGGCACAAGCCCACATGATAGACCAAGAGCAGGACAGCGGCCAGACCATGCAGATGCTGTAAAAAACAGTAGACTTGTGAAGCCATCTGTGGTATTTGTTGTTGCTGCAAAATCGAATGGAGGCACGCTATGAGTATCAATATCAAAACCGATCCCTTACGATCAGCCATATTGTTCGGCAGGCCGGTGTTGTTTGCTTCCCAAAGAATCCCGCGGGAGGAGGTTCCGGAAGGTTGGTATTACTACGAACTGAGAGGTAGTGTCCGCGATGCCAAGAAACCCGTCGCACTATCAGACCACGCCTATGTAAATCCTATCGGCTCCGTCCTTTCCCCTGTTCCCCTGAAACGGGCCGACACAATATCCCGCAGAGTGAATGGGCAGTTCCTTCTGCTCGGAGAGACTATGACACTACGGGATTACTGCCGGAACAACAGTCTTGAATATCCCCTTCGCAATCATACATTTGCCATCCGACCCGCTTCGCCCGAGGAAGCGGGCATTTTTTATGCCCAGACACCTGAACAGGACACAACACTGGGCGCCATCGGGCATGTCCGTATGGACTTTGGCCGCAGCGGAAAGGATTTCTGGCACACCTGGCACCCCAGAGGGCCGGAGAAACTAAACAACACTGCGTTCAAAGCGGAGCTGCAGGAGGTAGTGGACGAGCTGCGGGCAAGCGTCTTGAAGGACTATAACGCTATGACTCGGTACTGCGAAAGCCACGGTGGTAAAATCGATGGCGGCTGGGTGCAGAATTATGGCTACATCATTGAGACGGAAGGCTACCGTTACTCTCTTCGCTGCAATCCTGTTCAAGGAGACTATCAGGCATACCTGACCATCTTCGATCTCAATGTTCAGCGGCAAGGCACGGTCCACGCGGAGAAACCATTGGCTGGCCGGGTAGCCTATGCCAGCGGTGAGCAGCAGGAGTTTACAGATCCTACGGCGTTCCTCCAGACCATTCGGGAGGAACTGCCCATCCGGGACACAACAGGCTTCCGCTTTGAAACACTGACAAACGATCCAGAGGTCAAAAAAGCGGTGGACGATATCCTGCTGGATTTTGCCGGCGAGGATAATCCCCGCCACGCCTGTAACTATGGGGTAACGGAGGAAGGTCTGCGCCAGCTCCAGGCTGCCGCAGATCCAGGACGTCCCCATACCTATGCCTGGTTTGTCATGACCGATACCAATACCCCACAGGAGAAGATCAGGCAAGACCTGACCCTGGAGGAAGCGATCCAGGTCTACCAGGGCAGCGATACCAGTGAAAAACGGCTGGGTGTTACCAAGGACGGTATCGCCACGGTGGATTTTGTCCATTTCCAAAACGGTGAGCAATATTTTTTCACGGATCACGAAAAACTGGAAAGTTTCCGGTCAGACCCTGTGGTGGTGGAAGCAGTGGAGCGGCTCCATCAACAATTCGATCAGCCGGATATGGGCCTAAGAGTGGGAGGAATGTAGTTGAGTACACGGAGCATTATCGCAAAACAGATAGGCGAGGATCAATATCTGACGATCTTTTGCCATTACGATGGCTATCCAGATGATAATGGCGCAACATTGGTGAAGCATTACAATACTCCGGAGCGAGTTGACGCGCTGCTCGCGTTAGGCGATTTGGAAGTACTCTGTGAAAAAATAGAGCCTACTCCTCAGACGCCCCATACGGCAGATGCTCCGCAGCCTGGGGTCACAGTCGCTATGCGGAGAGATATGGAACTTAGCGGCTGTGAAGCGGCCGAAATGACCCGTGAAGAACTGATTGAACCGGAATACGAAGGGATCGAGTACACCTATATATTCAACCAGGACGGGAAGTGGCTCTACTTCCCTGTGGGTGAGGAGTACGAGTGGAGGGATCTGAAAGAGGATCTTGAGAACGACACGATCCATCTCGCAGAGCCGGATGCGGAATTGATGGAAGCACTCGGGTTGACCGGAGAGGAGTGGGATGAAGATCTCGAAGAAGATAATATCGAACAAGAAATGTATGGAGGAATATAAATGCAAAGTGTACCAAGAGAGTGGCTTGTTTTCCTTCGGGAGCAGTACCCAAAGGATTCCCGCATCCGGCTGACAGAGATGGGCGCCGACCCACGCCCCCTGCCCCCCGGCAGCACCGGGAAACTGGACTTTATTGATGACGCCGGGCAGTTCCATGTGAAGTGGGACAATGGCCGTACTCTGGCCCTGGTACTGGGCAAAGACCGCTTCTCAATCTATCCGCCGGAGCCTCAAACGCTCAAGCTGTATATGCCCATCACCGCCGACTTCTATGGACGGGATGAGTGGGGGGATATGTCGGAATACGGCGAGGAGTGGGACGGCCGCACCCTCATGGATCATGAGGGTAGCATTCTGTCTGCCTTGGTAAAAAACCGGATGCCAGAGGAGGCCGAGCGCGGCCTTATGCGCTGGTATGACGAGGGTGACAGTGTGGACCATAAGGTTCGCTCGGCGGTATTCACCGTTGAGGCCAGAAATGGCCGGCTCTGGGGCGTGGCGGAGTGCCGGGTGGCCGGTGAGCTGACCCCAGAGGAACTCACCATTTTAAAAGAGTACATCGGTGGCCAAGCCTCAGATGGCTGGGGCGAGGGCTTCGAGCAGCGGCCCATTGAGATGGACGGCGGCGAACTGTATGTTCACCTCTGGCAGCCAGATGGCTGGAGTATCCAGACCGAACAGGAGCAGTTTGCTGCTAAAGTAGCCGAGGACTTGCCGGAGCTGTGCTTCTCGACTTTGAAAACCACCGGCCAGCTCATCTGCATCAAGCGGGGCGAGACTGGCTACTATCCCTCCGAGTGGGACACCGGCGATAAGGAACAAAATGTGGAACTGGCGAACGAGCTGAATGAAAAGCTGGGCGTCAGCCCTATCCAGCGACAGGCTATGGAAGTTGGCAGTATGGCTGGCTGGGGTGTGCCGGGGGCCGATCCGAAGGCATATGGACAGGAAACATTTCAAATGGGAGGTATGTGAAATGAGCCTTAACAAAGCAACAGAGCAGTTCTATGAGAAGTTGTCGGAGCGTTTGAAGGAAATAGGCTTTACCACACGGATCAGCGAAGACGGACTTCTCGAAGTGACAGCCGAAAAGGTGCGCGGCAGAAAGGCAACTCATTGCGCCATAGGCTGGGACGGCGAGGTGTATTGCCACTTGGGGGATCTGAAAAATATCGCCCGGTACAAAGAGCTGAACGCAGTGATGGAAGTGGTGAATGATCTGTATCCTCAAATAGAGCAATCCAATGCTTTGGAGCGGGGGCCGACGGGAGAAATGACTCTTGACTAACTCAAAAGATGTGGGGAGGGATGAAGCTTGGGTAAGCCGATTTTCGAGGTGGAGATCAGCAATGGCAGCCCCAAAGGGTATGAAACAGCCACTGTTATGGAGATGCCGGCGAGCTGGGCGGAATTTAACGACGCACTCCAAAAGGCACGAATTAAGGACGGCAGATCCTGTAAAAACGAATTGACCGGCATCCGCTGCAAGGGCCTGCAACGCGGCATGATCGGAGAGAATGTCAACCTGTATGACCTCAATCTGTTTGCCCAGCGTCTCGCCATATTGACCGAGGATCAGCGGTCGGGAATGGAAGCCCTCCTGAAGATGGAACAGGAGCACCACAGCGGACCTGTCCCTCTGGAGCGGCTCATCAACCTGACCTACAATACCGACGCATGCTGTTTTGCGCCCCAGGTTTTCAATCATGAGGAACTTGGGGAATTTTTGTATGCGAGTGAGATGCTCTCGGATGCGGCAATGGCTCTGCTGGACACCACAGAGGAAAACAGCGGCTTTCGGGAAAGACTGCTGGAATTACTGGGAGAGCAGCATCAGGAGGATCATGGCGGTGTGTTTACTGATTGCGGCTATGTGGAACTGGGCAGCGAGATCAAGCCTGTTTATGTGTACCGCCCCGGCGAAGTGGCCTACTTCCACCGCTCCGGCGCCCCGGTGGTGCTGGAGGTCTCCAAAGGCTTTTTCAATGATCCCCAGTACGATAACGATAAAACCGCGGTGCTGGATCTCCCTGCGGTGGATGCCGGTATCTGGCGGGCAGTGGGGGCTGTGGATGCCGTTTCTACAAAGGAGTGTGCCTTCCACTGTATAGACTGCCTGATCCCCTCCCTGCGGGATGTCATCAATGACACTCTGGAGGATGACGGCTTGGAGGAGGTCAATGATTTTGCCCGACAGCTGGCAAAGCAGGAACGAATCTGGGGGGAGGCGGAGTTCGTCCGTTATAAGGCGCTCCTGGCAGCCGTAGGCCAGCCGGATTTGACCAGCGCTGCTCAGCTTCTGGAGAAAGCGGAGCAGTATGAACTGCTCCCCGAGGTGGCACAGACCTGGGGTTATGCGGAACTGGCTCTTCAGGAGAAATACCCGGATCTTCCGGAGGAGCTGTTCCAGACGCCCCAGGCGGCGCAGATCGGCCAGAGGATGCTGGATGATCGGCTGGGTGCCATCACCGACTATGGCTTAATCCGCAGAAAGGACGGCCAGCCTCTCCCGGTATTTCAGCCGGAACAGGAAATAGGACAAGGACTGGAGATGATGTGAGCGATGTCAGATCAAAACGCCGCCCTCTTTGATAAGCTGGACGGCTTCTATGTTACAAAACCGGAGCATGATTGGCTGGAACGGCGCTTTTCCAATATGACAGAGAAAGAGAAAATCCTGTTCCAAGGGGCGGTAGAGCTGGAGAAGCCCCAAGAGATCGGCCATGTGATGCGGATCGCATCCCAGCTGGATTGCTATGACCTTTTCTATGGCGCGGGAGATGAGGCCGCACTGGGAAAGTTCGTCATGGAGAACATGGAGCACCCTTCAACCGCCGCTCGGCCGTTCTTGGATGCGGAGCATTTGGGGGGTGCCTACCACCAGTCACAGAATGGAGCCTTTTGCAGTGGCCACTATGTGCGTAAAATGGCAGATCCCCTTGTAGAGGAAGATCCCACCCTCCAGCCGGTCACCGGCGAGTATGCCATCCGAATTAAACTGGCCAGCCGGAGCAATATGGAGGGGGTCTGGGTGGGCTTCCCGGATTCCGGCGAGTACATTGACTCAAACCACCCGGACGAACTCCTACTGGGGTTGGACGAGCTACAGGCAGAGAGCCTCAGCGAGTGCATCGCGCTGGAGGTGGACTGCTGTCTGCCCCAGCTGACGGATATCCTTTACCAGTACGACTCAGCCGGAGAGCTGGTTCGCCACGCCATTGACTTCGGGTATGTTTGGGCGGAACAGGGACAGGGAGAACCCAACTGGATGGACAAGTGGCAGGCGGTGCTGGAACTGGAGGATTGCCACCGGCTGGATCTGGCTCTGGATCTCTCCCAGAATCTCCAGCACTACGCATTTTTCCCCCGCGGCATGGATTTGGCTGCATACGGGCGGGAGTTGGCAATCCGGAACGGTGTGATCCCGCCCAGCGGTTTGGTAACAGACGCTTTTGACGGGACTGCCTACGCCGAGGCCAGCATGGGGCAGTATGGCCTCTCAGCTACTGACCACGGCTATGTAGCATGGAACGGCGGAGAGCGCCGGTATGAGTACAGCCAGCCTGAGCACCACAATCCCGCTCTATCAATGTAGCCGATCTATTGCCAAGGCACAAAAAGCGCATCTGTCCGCTGTGGGAACTGGGGGTGATTCAATGGAGTAAAACAAGATATTTAGAGTATGACACATGGGGCCGTTTTCCGAAAGGGGAAAACGGCCCCTTCTTTTTTTATGCCCTTTTTCGGAAAACAAGCCCGGAAAGGAGGCATTCATGGAGAAAGAACGGTTGGAGGAGTATCTGGAGCAGTACCATAGGGGGGCCTCCAACGCCGCCACCAGTCGGGAATTGGAAGTTGCCTTTTCCATCAAGGGAATCCAGGTCCGGCAGATGGTCAATGCCCTGCGGCGAAAAGGAGTTCCGGTTGCCAGCAGCAGCGACGGGTATTACTTTGCCGCCACAGAACAGGAGGTACGCTCAACCATCGCCCACCTGACACGGCGGATCAGCGGCATCGCAGCTGCCATTCGGGGGCTGAACAGCTTTCTGGAACAGCCGGATGCCGCACAGACCCGCCTGCCGCTGGACGGGGGTGATACGCCCTGAACAGCTTCATGTCCTGGATCGGCGGCAAGAAAGCATTGCGAGAACTCATCGTTACCCTGTTCCCGGTCTACTATGAGCGTTACATCGAGGTCTTTGGCGGCGGAGGCTGGGTTCTCTTTCACAAACCGCCCGGCAACGACTTCGAGGTCTACAACGATTTCAATGGGCTGCTGGTCAACCTGTACCGCTGTGTCCGAGACAAGCCAGAGGAACTGATTGCGGCGTTGAAGTATGTGCTTAACGCACGGGAGGACTTTGACTTTGTGCGCGGCACATTGGCCCGCGACAGTCCCGCCAGTGATGTACAGAAGGCCGCCTGGTTTTATCAGCTCATCCGGTACAGCTATGCTGCGGGTCTGACCAGCTTCGGAAGCCAGCCCCATGATATGTGGAGCAATTTTCCCCTCATCGAGCAGGCTCACCGGCGTCTGGCCAAGGTGGTCATTGAGAATAAGGACTTTGAAAAACTCCTCCGCCAGTATGACCGGCCAGTGAGCTTCTTCTATCTGGACCCGCCCTACCATGCCACCGAGGGGTATTACCAGAACATCGGTGAGGATGGCTTCACGGAAGCGGATCACATCCGCCTGCGGGACACCCTGATGCGGATAGAGGGCAAGTTCCTGCTCTCCTACAATGACGACGCATTTATTCGAGGGCTGTACGACCAGCCGGGTATCTACCTCATGGAGACCACCCGGATCAACAACATCAAGCAGCGGTATGACAATGGAGCTCAGTTCCCAGAACTACTCATCGCCAACTATGACCTGCGGGAGCGGAGCCGGGCAGTTCCCTCTCAGATGACGCTGTTTGACTGGAATGGAGGTGAGGCAATTGGATGAACAGCTCACAGAGCTGGAAAAGCTCCAGCAGGCGGCCCAGCTGATTGAGGAAATGAGTCAGGGCCGCCTGCAGGTCTGCCCCAGCGCAGTAGGACAGGTCTATATCCGGGTACAGGATGGCTCAAATCTGGGGATGGATATGCGGATCGACAGCATTCCCGGCCAGCCGCATTACCGGATCACTTTTACCGCACAACTCCGCCGCATGGGGGCGGATATGGACGCGAATGGGCTTCGGGAACTGCTGTCGGAGGTGGGCCAGACCTATGCGCTGATGGCTGCCCTTGAAGCAAGGAGCTATATCCCAACGCGGGAAGATCTGACGGCCTTTCGGGAGGAACTGGCTGCCCGACAGGAACAACCAGATTTTCCTGCATTCAAAAGTATTTCTACGAAGGGCCGGGAGAGGTTAACCCCGCCATTCTTACAATTTTGATGAAGTGAGGAGAGATAAGATGAAGTTTAATCAACAGATAAACAATGGGGCTCTTTTGATTCCCAGTGGGGTATCCAAGCTCAGCGGTTTTGAGGCCGGTGAAAAGGTCGAGATCCACGTGCTGGACAGCGCGGTAGTCGTTCTGAAAAAGCAGATGACAGCCATGGAACTGATCCAGGCCATGGACGCTTTATACCAGCTGGCTACAGAGCTTACCGCCCATCTGGCTTTGGCCTGTGGTTCCTGCGATGACTGCGGGGACGGCTGCCCCTTCGATGATCTGGAGGATGGAATGCTGGAACTGCCGGACTATCTGCGGCGAGAGGCATGTATCCCTGACGGAGCCAAGCTCTGTGCCTATGCGGATGATGAGGAAAATACAGTCACCATTGGCGTGGCTGGATATGACCACGACCTGCGGGATGTACCGCCCAACCTGCTGGAGATGCTGGCTGAAGCCGGGATCTGCCTGGGGGAGCTGGAGGAATACTTGATGACGGAGAAGATCCTTTATGGAGAATAATGTGTATCTCTATCCCTACTCATGGGCAGATGCCCACAGGCAGGGAGAATCGGCGCTTTGGGAGGCAAGCTTCCGCGCCAATGTGTCCTGTGCGCGGGACATTGAAGCCGTCATTCGTGTCTTTGGGGACGGCGGCGCATTGAAGCCGGAAGCCTCCCAAAAGGTGCTGGAGTGGTGGGGCTTCAAGCGAACAAATTTTGTTCTGGCCAACACCATAGAAAGGCTTGGCTGTTATAGGGAGCAGCTCAGCGAAGAAAACCGGGAATGGCAAAAGAAAGCCTACATCCCTCCTGACGAGGCCCATAACGGCTATTTTGCGGTGGATACCGCCTTAGCGTATCTGGATGCTTTCATCAGCCAAGTACGGGAGGCATACAGCAGGCTGGAACTGTTCGGGCCAGAGCATTGCGAACCTGACTCTTACGAATCTCTGGACTACGAGGGCCGGGTGCTGGTGCTGTCCCCGGATACGCTGAAGGAATCCTGCTGGTCTCAGGAAAACCAGCTCTGGTTGGCTCACGATGGATTCGGATGCAGCCCCCATGCCATCGGCCGCTCCATCCGCTGTACCTGCCTGGGTGATAGCGAGACGACCCGATGGAACCGCACAGACTTTATCGGTATTCTGAAGGAGGAATTCCTCCCTGGCTGGGCGAAAGAAAAACTGGGGGCGCTCCAGGGGCAGGGGGCCGGTATGGGAGGAATGGACATGACTTAAGTACGGAAAGGAGCGATGCCGCCATGCGGAGCGTGGAGATGAAAAACAAATGCCTGCTTTATTACGGAAACCCGGTTGGATACCAGACTGAACGAGGCATGATTGCGGACACTATGTTCCGCCGTGAGGAACTGGAGGACTGGCTGGCAAAGAAGGGGCTGGCCGTCCAGTGGGAGGACGGCGTCTATGACCGTCTATCCACTGGCGGATATCAGGCGGCTGATCATGGTCCGGCGCTGAAGTCCTGCCGCATCTGGCAGCTTGGGCCAACGGCTCCCATCACCATGCGCTTTATTGGCCTGGATCGTATGAGCAGCGAATATGGAGGGCCGGATCTTTCACGCTATCAGGTCGTATTTGACGGTGAGGTGGGCACCAACAACCTGGACGGGATCTGGGCTGCGTTCTGCCGCAAGCCTCTGGGCAGCGACGGTCAGCCGCTGGCCATCTCAGACCTCATCGAGCTTTATGACGATTCTGGCAGTGAATTTTACTATGTGGACCGCATGGCTATCGTCCCAATTCATTTGGAAAACCAGGAGCAGGAATCGGGCATGACCATGACCCTGTGATCCCAGAGCGGAAAGGCCGCTCATTTTTTATATTCAAAAAAAGGAGGAGCACACCATGACAAAAGAACCGAAGGCTGCCGAACCGGCAACCCACAGCACCGGCGATCCCCATGCCGTCTATCCCACCCACTATGATGTCAAAATCCACACGCTCCGGCCGGAGGGCACCTGCAAGGCCACGGCATCCGTAAACATCAACGGCTGTTTTGCCGTCCGGGGCATCAAGGTCATGGAGAGCAGCAAGGGACTCTTTGTATCCATGCCCAGCTATAAAGCCGGGAACGGCGAGTACAAAGATATCTGCTTTCCCTGCACGAAGGATGCCCGGATGGAGTTTGACGATGCCGTCCTGGCCGCCTACCAGCAGGCGCTGACCCAGGCCATGAGCCAGCCCCAGCAGTCGGCGCCGGACCCCACGGCACAGCAGGCCCAGAAGATGGGTATGTGACCCGCTGACCACACAACAATCCACAAGATAATATTTTTAGGAGGAACTGCTCTATGAAGAAGATGTTCAACAAGATGTCCAACACCGTGAAGACCATGACCTGCAAGGCCCACTGCGCCATGACCTGCGCCCGTGCCCGCCTGTCCACCTCCCTCTGCGACACCCGCGGCGAGGGCTACATCGACACCGCCATCAAGATCCTGATCGCCGTGGTGCTGGGCGCTCTGCTCCTGGCCGGCCTCTACACCCTGTTCGGGGACACCGTCCTGCCTACCGTGACCGAGCGTGTGGAGGAGATGTTCGACTATAAGGGCTGATGCCCGGTGCAGGAGATCCTCTTTCTCACGACACTGGCTGCCGCCTCTGCGGTGGACTGCCGTAAACGCACCATTCCAGACTCTCTTTGCATCCTGACCGCTGCGGCGGGGCTGATCTCCTTCAGCCCCGCCCAGTTTTTGGGGGTACTGGCGGCTCTTCCCCTGTTGATCGCCGCTCTGATCCAGCCGGAATGTATGGGTGGCGGGGACATCAAGCTCACCGCCGCGGCCGGTTTTGTTCTGGGCTTTTGGCGGGGGCTCTGGGGAATGGCGCTGGGCCTGCTTCTGGCGGTGCTGTATTTCTGTGCCGCCAAACTATTTAAAAGACTTACGCATCATACGCCATCCGCAATGGCGCGGACGGCCCTGCCCCTGGGGCCATTTTTATCCATCGGATTTACCGTACTATATTGTTTTGGAGGTCAACTGCTATGAAAAAGTTCCGCTTCACCAAAAAGACTGTTCTCACTGTTGCTGGCGTGGCCCTCCCTCTGGCGGCGGCCGCTATTTTTCTGCCCCGCCTGAAGCGAGGCCGGAGAAGCAGGCCGGTTCGGGTGTAATGCCCGGATTCTACGCCCCAATATGTAATTAAGGAGGAAATTCCAGCATGAGTTTTCTGAAAAACCGCACCGTAGTCGGTGTGATCTGTATTCTGCTCTCCCTGCTCATCTGCTTCGGCTTGACCCCGCTGTTTAACCGCAGCGTCAGCCAGAAGGCTGAGATTGTGCGGGTCATCCAGCCCATCCGGGCAGGCGACGAGATCACCGAGAGTATGGTCCAGACCGTTGAGGTGGGCGGTTATAATCTCCCGGAGGATGTCCTGCGGGAGAAAGAGAGCGCCGTGGGTAAATACGCTACTGCGGATCTGGCCGTAGGCGACTATATCATCCCATCCAAGCTCTCGGACGCCCCGGCAGCGGAAAATGCCTACCTGTACAACCTGGACGGGAGCCAGCAGGCTATCTCCGTGTCCATCAAAAGTTTTGCGGAGGGACTCTCCGGCAAGCTGCAGAGCGGCGATATCGTGTCGGTGATTGCCCCGGACTACAAACAGCAGGGACAGACCGTTGTTCCCGCTGAACTGCAGTATGTGGAGATCATCAGCGTTACCGCCTCCTCCGGCTATGACGCCAACACCGGTGAGCCTGTGGATGAGGAGGACGACAAGGAGCTGCCGGATACCGTCACGCTGCTGGTGTCCCCGGAGCAGGCCAAGGTGCTGGCCGAACTGGAGTCAGAAGGTACCATCCATCTGGCACTGGTCTATCGGGGCGACCGGGAGAATGCCGATAAGTTTCTGGCCGCCCAGGAAGAAATCATTCTGGAACTGTATCCCCCAGAGCCGGCCGCAGAGGAGGAGCCGCAGGAAAATCCAACAGAATCTGAGTCTTCCGCCAATCCCAGCGAAACCGCAGAAACGGAGGCGCCCACGGAATCTGAGGAGGTGGCCTGATGCTGAACTTCAAAAAGGCCGGCATTTTCTCCCGAGGTGCCGGCCGGGAGGAAGCATATGAGCAGGAGGAGCAGGGCGGCGGTGTGCTGGCGGTATGGGGCAGCCCCGGCAGCGGTAAGACCACCGTGGCCGTGCGGCTGGCCAAGTACCTGGCAGATAAGCGCCGGAATGTAGTTCTCCTGCTCTGCGACATGACCGCTCCCATGCTGCCCTGCATCTGCCCGGCGTCGGATCTGGAGTGTGAGCGTTCCCTCGGAAGTGTCCTGGCCGCAGCCCATGTGTCGGAAAATTTGGTCAAAAACAATCTGGTTACCCACAAGCGCCTCGGTTATCTCACGATGCTGGGAATGCTCAAGGGGGAGAATGAGTACACCTACCCACCTTACAACGAGGTGCAGGCGCGGGAGCTCATCGACTGTCTGCGGGAGATCGCCCCCTATGTGGTCATTGACTGCGGCAGTTACATTGCCAACGACATTCTCTCCGCCGTGGCGCTCATGGAGGCGGACTCCGTTCTGCGGCTGGCCAACGCCGACCTCAAGAGCATCAGCTACCTGTCCAGCCAGCTGCCCCTCCTGCGGGATGCCAAGTGGGACGCCGATAAGCAGTACAAGACCGCCAGCAATGTAAAGCCCCAGCAGGCTGGGGAGCATATGAGCCAGGCGCTGGGGACGGTGGCCTTTACGCTGCCCCACTCGGCGGAGCTGGAGGGGCATTATCTGGCCGGCAATCTGCTGGCGGACCTCTCTATGAAGGACAGCCGGGTATTCCGCAAGGAGATCGAGAAGATCGCAAGGGAGGTGTTCGGGTGTTAGGTGAGAAGCGAAACAATTCTCTCTTCGGCGCTCAGGGCACCCCGGACAAGAAGCAGGTCCAGCACATGACAGTGGACCGAGATGGGGAGAAAAAAGAGCTGCCTCTGTATTTTGGGCCGGACTGGCCGGTTGGAAACGACCTGCCAGATGATCCTCTCCGCCCATCTGCCGGGACTGATGGAGCCAGCACAGCTCCCAATACCGTACAGGTGGTCGTAACAAGAGATGAAACAGCTTCATTTGACGGCGCTCCCAGTTACCGCGTTGAGGAACTCTCTGAAGAAGACCATGAGCCAAAACACATTTTTCACGCGGAGGCTGCGGCTGGTCAACGGGCACACTCCCTCTTCTTTACCCCTGAGAATGAAGGACAGAACTTCAACTCGGTTCTGCAGGATGTGCAGGAGTACATCTCCGGTAAATATTCCGCCCTTATCACTGAGGGCGGCGATGAAGACGCCAAGGCCCAGATCAAGCGGTACATCACCAAATATGTGCAGGACCGCCGCATCGCGGTCAAAGGCTATTCCGGCGACCAGCTGGTGGATGCCCTCTACACGGAGATGGCCGAGTTCGGTCTGCTTACCAAGTACATCTTCGGGACCGGCATTGAAGAAATTAATGTGAATTCCTGGCGTGACATCGAGGTACTGTACGCCAATGGTGAAACGGTCAAGCTGGAGGAACACTTCGACAGCCCGGAACACGCCGTCAATGTCATCCGCCGCATGCTCCATGTCAGTGGCATGGTACTGGACAACGCCAGCCCTGCCGTCCTGGGCCACCTCAGTAAGAATATCCGCATCGCGGTCCTCAAGACCCCTCTGGTGGACGAGGATGTGGGCGTCACGGCCTCCATCCGGATCGTCAACCCGCAGAATATGCAGAAGGAGGACTTTGTGAAGGGCGGCACGGCCACCGGTCCCATGCTGGACTTCCTGGCTGCCTGTCTGCGGTATGGCGTTTCCGTCTGCGTGGCCGGGGCCACCGGCTCCGGCAAGACCACGGTGGCGGGCTGGCTCCTGACCACCATCCCGGACAACAAGCGCATTTTCACCATTGAGAATGGCTCCCGTGAGCTGGATCTGGTACGGGAGAAAGATGGCCGGGTGTGCAACAGCGTCATCCACACGATCACCCGAGAGAGCGAAAACGCCAAGCAGAACATCGATCAGGACATGCTGCTGGATATGGCCCTGCGGTACCACCCCGACATCATCTGCGTGGGTGAGATGCGCTCCGCCGAGGCATACGCGGCGCAGGAGGCCGCCCGTACCGGCCACGGGGTCTTGACCACTATCCATTCCAACAGTTCTCAAGCCACCTGGCGGCGCATGGTCACCCTCTGCAAGCGCAAGCATGAGATGGCCGATGATACCCTTATGGACTTGGTCACTGAGGCGTTTCCTGTAGTGGTGTTCGCCAAGCAGCTGGAGGATAAATCCCGCAAAATCATGGAGATCATGGAGTGTGAGATCCTGCCCACTGGAGAGCGCCGGTACAACACCCTCTATCACTTCAAGATCGAACAGAACCAGTTGGTGGATGGCAAGTACCGCATCAAGGGCCGGCATGAGGCAGTCAACCCCATCTCGGAGAGTCTGCAGAAGCGGTTCATTGACAACGGGATGCCGCAGGAGGTACTGACCCAGCTTGTAGGCAAAAAGCCCGCTTCCCCCAAAAGTAAGCCAGGCTCCGGCCCGGCAAAGGCGGGACAGTCAAAGCCTGCCTCAAAGCCTAAGCCCGCACAGCCAAAGTCGTCCGCTAAATCTGAAACCAGCGGAGAAGGAGGCGAAACCGCATGAATCTGATTCAGTTAATAGCCTGTGCGGGACTGATCACAGGCTGTTTTGTTCTCCTGCGTATCTCACCCATGGACTTCACCGAAGGGGTGTTCCGCAGGATCACCAGCAAGCCCAAAAGCATCCGGGCGGAGGTCAATGAGAGCACCCGGCGCAAAAAGAAATCTTTCCTGCGCCGGGAGATCGAGGAGACACAGACCATCCTGCGGATGACCGGCCGGGCCGCCAAGTTTCCCATGATATGCGCCCTGTCCCTGCTCCTCTTTCTGGTAGGGGCCGCACTTGCTCTGTCGCTGGGCAACTTCTTTTTGATGCCAGTGCTGGCGGTGGGCATGATGCTGGTTCCGTTCTGGTTTATCAAGCTGACGGCAAACCACTACAAGAAGAACATCGCCGCCGAACTGGAAACCGCCCTCTCCATCATCACCACGGCTTATCTCCGCAATGAAGACATCCAGACAGCGGTGGAGGAAAACCTCAACTACCTTAACCCGCCGGTCAAAAATGTGTTTATGGAATTTCTCACCCGGATCAAACTGGTGGACCCCGATGCGGACGCCGCCCTCCAGGACATGGGGACAAAGATCGACAATGCTGTGTTCCGGGAGTGGGTGGCCGCTCTATTGACCTGCCGCCATGACCGCGGGCTCAAGACGATCCTGACCCCCATCGTGGCCAAATTATCTGATATGCGGATCGTCAACGGCGAACTGGAAAATCTGGTCTTTGAACCCCGCAAGGAATTCATCACCATGCAGGTCCTGGTCCTCGGCAATATCCCACTGCTGTACTGGCTCAATCAGGACTGGTATGATGTCCTGATGCACACCCCGCTGGGACAGGCTTTGCTGGCGGTCATTGCCGCCGTAATGTTTATCAGCACTGCGGCGGTCATCAAACTGACCCAGCCCATTGAGTATCGGAGGTAACGGCCATGGTATTATTGATTTTTATTTTCGGGGTACTCCTTGCGTTGGGACTGTTCTTTATCATGGCCGACCTGCTCAAACTACCCCGCCTGGCCACCCAGCGGGCCATGCTCTCGGTGGGCCGCCAGGAAAAGAAACAGGCCCGGAGTGTGGAAGCCCTGCTCATGGGGTGGGCGATAAAGCTGGCCCCACATATCCACATGGATGAGTACAAGCGGGGCCGTTTAAAAAATACGCTGGCCGCTGCGGGGCTGGGTATGACTCCGGAGGAGTACACTGCCTTTGCCATGGTCAAGACCGGCGCGGTGCTGCTGGCAGTGATCCCGTGCCTGCTGGTCTTCCCACTGCTGGCGCTGGTAGTTGTTCTTCTGGCGGTGGCGGTTTATTTCAAGGAGATCCGCCGTGCGGAGGAAAAACTCTCTGTCAAGAGGGATGAGATCGAGGCGGAACTGCCCCGGTTCGTGGCCACCATCACCCAAGAGCTGGGCGCCAGCCGGGATGTTTTGAGCATGATCGAGCACTACAAGCAAAACTCCGGCCCTGTTTTTGCCGCGGAACTGGATATTCTCACCGCAGATATGCGTTCGGGCTCCTACGAGGCGGCGCTGACCCGCTTTGAGGCCCGGTTCAATTCTCCGCTGCTTTCGGACATTGTCCGCGGACTCATCGGCGTGCTGCGGGGCGACAACGGGGTCAACTACTTTCAGATGCTCTCCCACGACATGAAGCAGCTGGAACTCCAGCGGCTCAAGGCAAAGGCTATGAAGATCCCGCCCAAGATCCGGGTATTCTCCTTCGTCCTGCTCATGTGCTTCCTGGTGACCTATCTGGCCATCATCATCTATGAGATCATCCACTCCCTGGGCGGGATGTTTTAAGAGAGGAGGCGCCAAATGGATTATAAACAAGAGCTGAGGAAACGGATCAGCGCCGACTATGAGCGTCGGGTCAAGCAATGGATGGCGTTCGATCCTGCCCAGCTGATTGGCATGGCGGAGGAAATCATGGCCACCCGCCTCATTCACGACACCCTGCTGGACACGATCCGTGACGGGGACGCGGCCTTCCTTCTCCAATTGGACGATCCGTTGGACAGGATGAGCAGCCGGTGGATCAGCGAAAATGGATTGGATGCGGTGCATGAAGATGAGATGCTCCACTGTGTGGAGTCTCTGCGGGAGGAACTGGCGTTGGAGCCTCCCAAGATTGAAGTGTTCCGACAGCGCATCAAGGACAACTATAACCAGTTTCTTAAGGACTGGGGGCAGTTGAATGTCCCAACACTGATCAACAAGTCTGCGGAAATCGCAGCGACGCGCAAATGCTTCTGGGGGCTCTGCGATATGGGATTTACGGACAGTGAACTGCAGTACCTCCTGCAATTTCAAAACCCTCTGGAAATGATTCGGGACCAGTATTTGGAGCGGACGGAATCGCCGGCCTTAGCACCCCTTGCGGGGAGTGACCTTGAAGTGCTCATGGAGCGTCTGCTCGACGCCAGAGATTTGGATGGAGACTACCCGCTGGTGACCGAACAGCAGTCTCTTACCGTTCGGGATTTTATTGCAGCTCATCCGGGGGATGCATTTCACCTGATGACCCCTGGCGGTTATGTGGATCTGACTGCGGCACAGGCGGCTGAACTGCTGACAGGGCAAAGCGTGTCCGGCCATCCGGGATGCTCAGGATATGACCGGGAGGTAACTGCAGAAGAACTTCTCCCCCAAGTAATCGCAAACTGCAATTACCATGAGGGAGCGTGGTATATCATCAGTGATCATCCCGAATTGGAACAAAGTAATGTCGGGATGGAGGTGACCATGTGCTGAAACGAATTTTGAGATCCCGACGCGGGGAAGGATACATCGATGTGTGCGTCCTGGTGCTCTGCGCCATGCTGGTGATTGCGCTGGCAGTACAGGTTCTCCCGGCCTTTATTGCCAAACAGCAGCTCGATACCTTTGCCACTGAACTGGTGCGTGAGGCAGAAATCGCCGGCAGGGTCGGGCCGGAAACTGACCGCCGGGAACAGGCCCTGCGGGAACAGACCGGCCTGGACCCGGAGATTGAATGGAGCGATACCGGCCGCATCCAGCTCAATGAGGAGGTCACGGTCACGCTTACCTATGAGATCGATCTCGGCCTCTTTGCAGGCTTTGGAAGTTTCCCCATCACCCTGCGGGCGGATGCAGCCGGGAAAAGCGAGGTGTACTGGAAATGAACAGACTCCGACAGATTTTGAAAGACCAGCGCGGCGTGGCCTTTCCCCTGATCATTGCCATTGTGCTGGTACTGGTGATGCTGATGTGCTGCATCAGCGAGTATTTCCGTCTGCTCATCGTGGCCCAGGGTGTCCGGGATGCGGTACAGGAGGCTGTGATCTCCACCGTCAATGACAACTATGACGATGTGTACCATGGAGTCCGGGAGGGCTACTCCGGTGCTTATCAGCCGTTGTCTGGGGATTTTGAGGAATCTCTGGACTACGGCGACATCTATGGACGGCTGGACGATATTCTTGGGCTGACCTACCGGGGCGGCTACCATACCCAGTACACAGACGATGGAGATATGGAGTTCCGGGTCTGGGGCCTTGATGTGGAGATCCGCAATGCGCCGTTCGCCTCTGGCGACAGCGCCGGCGACCGTTTTCTTGCGGACTGTGAGATTGAGCTGGAGGTTCCGGTGTCCTTTGGCGGGGAGCTTCTCCCGCCCATGCGGATGACAGTGCAGGTCAGTGCTGGCTATACACCTCGGTTTTAACACAGTTTTCAGAAAGTTTTCTATTACTCCAATAGACTTCTTCCTATGCTTGTGGTAGGGTTCGTGTTGACAAAGGCTGGGCGGTATAGGAAAATGGAAGCGAAAGGTATCAGGCACCGATTGCTCTTAACCGCCTGGAACTGTGTACAGGCAACCCCCAGAAGGTATCACCAACAGAAAAAGGAGGAATCCAGACGATGAAGAACAACACCAAGAAATGGCTGACCGTGGCGGGCTGTCTTGCCGTCTGCGTAGTGCTGGTTATCGTGATTGCGAGCAGCTTCAGCAAGGATAAGGTCACCGACGACCCGCTTCCGCCCAGCAGCTCCCAGCAGAGCGAAGTGGTGGTGGACCCAGACAGCAGTACCCTGCCCCCCACAGAATCCGGAGATGACCAGGAACCGGGAGAAGATGTGACTGTCCACCCGGAAACACCGGATGCCAGCACCAACACGGATGAGGGGAACGGCGCTGATTTTACTGGCACAGAGCAGACCATTCAGCCTGACCCGGTCAAACCGGAATACACAGAGGAGGATTTGAAAGATCCCACCAAAACGCCGGATGGAACCCCAGTGGATGGGACCCCAGAGCCACAGGATCACAATAATGTGACACCCCCTCCTGAGCAGCCTTCCACCAACACCGGAGGCGGCCTGCCTGGTTTCGATAATGTTCCCAATGCAGGGGAAAATCAGGTGACCGAAGCGGATGATATGTATGAGAACGGAAATAAAATCGGCATCATGGGATAAGGACCAGGGCAAAAGGCACAGCTGCGGCTGTGCTTTTTGTTTTGCCGGAAAGGAGGAACGATGAGAAGGCTTTGGAGCATATTGCTCACACTTGCTGTTGTACTTTGCATGTGTAGCCCCCTGACTGCCTTTGCCACTGGTGAGGGCAACATTGACGGTGGCGGTGGGAATATGGGTGATGCCACCAGCCATGGCTCCTGGAATCCTGGGAATGAGGGCGTTCGAGTGACCATTGTGCGTTCCAGTGATCATGCGGTGGTTTCAACTCCCTTTGATCTTACGAACAAAGCCCCCTCTTCTTCTATTTACCATTTTGGAAAAGTGAGCAAGATCCAGTACAACAATGGTACAGGGCTGTCACCAGTTCAAGGTGGATATACCTGCATTAAACCCACTCAAGCAATACCTCGGATTATTAGTACCAATGGAAAAAATAACATTGAGGTAATCAAAAGCTATTTTACGGATGAGCAAGTGATTCGAGCAATTGCCAATTATAGTGGCATGGACTTCGATACACTCATTGGCGGGGAGTACAAAATTCTGCTGGAACCCATCGCCTACTATAAATTTGAGGGCGTCATGATCGCCACAACAGCGACAGAGGCCGCCCTCTATGATGAGGTGGTTGGAGGACAGCTCCGCTATTGGATGGGGTCGCTGACCGCGAAAAACCTCCCGCTGTCTATGTTCCTGGAAACACCGGATTTGGGCTACCCCGCATGGTCCGGCCCCACCAATAAGAATGTGTCCAACTCGGACATCAAGTCCT
>ERZ809407.1494-NODE-1494-length-20327-cov-7.568173_pt1 | contig 20327 bp, 37 predicted proteins | sample MGYA00520792_ERZ809407 | MGnify/ENA primary metagenome ERZ809407 (study PRJEB31576, sample SAMEA3212665) | Homo sapiens | biome: human-gut; feature: human gut; material: fecal | place: Sweden | collected 2012 ...
GAACCTGTATATGTTCCGGTACCGATAACTCAAAAGGAGTACAAGACGGATGATTATAAACTGTCGATTTCGGGTTACAAGCCAAATCTCGATTACATCGAGGTTTATAGAAGGACTGAGTATATAACCAAGACGATCACCCCCCGTAGATGGGGAATAGGGGTTATAGCGGGTTATGGGATCGGTAAGAATGGCTTGTCACCCTATGTCGGGATAGGCGGGTTCTATAGGATTTGGTGAGGCTTCCATGGCTCACGCCCGAGAAACCTCTGATAATAGAATGAATGCGTTATATGAATAACAAGGTCTGACGTTTTTTGTTCATGATTAATTTAATATTAGTTTGATGGTGACTTCGTGAGAACGAACTGGAAAGGGAAGATAAAGAAAAAAGAATCTTCCCTAAATAATCGGATCGGAAGTTTGATTATTTTTTCATGCCACGCACGACGGGAAGATTCTTATAAGTCTTTCTGCCGTGCATTTTTTGTGCCCGGCTTGATAGTAAAACAAACCACGAAATAAAAAGTTTATGAATAAGGTGGAAATTTTTTACAAAAAAGTGATAGAGGCAGTCTGCAAGGAGTGCGGGACCGATCCGATAATGATGTTTAGCAACAACAAGGAACGCAATGTTGACGCTCGGGGAGTGGCTATAACCATACTGGCCGATCGCAAGTTGAGCGACAATATCATATCCGATCTGACGGGAATGACGAGGCAAGCCGTGAACCGGATGCGAAACCTGTACCCGGACAGGATAAGGAGGAGTTATTTCCTGAGAGGAGTATTAGAAAGCGTGAAGGAAAAATTAGCTATAGAAAATCCTCTATATTCGTGAACTTTTTTGATCTTAAAATAGTTGTATATACGAAATAGTAGAAAAATAGTTATTGTTTTGTTTGGAGATAGTAGAATTATAGTTACCTTTGCCCCTATCAAACCTTCGTTGTTTGTTATCTTTTTTTATAATTAAAAAAGAAAGGAGGCCAAATGGTAATGAGAGTCAAGGATGTTATATCCTTACTTGAAGAAAACGGATGGTGTTTTGTCCGGATGCGTGGAGATCATAGGATTTACTATAGGAAAGGAGCCAGAAGACCCATAGTAATTCCGGGTAATCTCAACGATGATCTAAAGGAAGGGACGTTGAATTCCGTTTTAAGGGAGGCAGGACTTAAATAGTCCTGCTGATGCCGCCTCCAGAAAACTTTTGAATTAATACATGGAAAACATAAGAAGAAAAAAAGACAAAATGTATGCACACACTAAGAGTTATCATTGAACGGGCCGACAATAATTACTCGGCTTATATTGATGGTTTGGACGGTATAATAGCTACCGGTAAAACTATTGATGAGATAAAAATGGGTATGATAGAATCTATTGATACCTTTGTTTCGGAATGTGAGGAGCTAGGCTGTGATATTCCGGAAGAGTTGCAAGGTGATTACGAGTTGGTGTTTAAAATGGATGTACGGTCTTTGTTGGAGTTTTATTCTGGCATATTTTCAAAAGCTGGTTTAGAACGTATTACAGGGATAAATCAAAAACAATTATGGCATTATGCTTCTGGAGGAAGAAATCCTAGACCCGAACAAAGCTTAAAATTGGAAAAAGCCTTGCATAAATTAGGAGAAGAGCTCCTTTCCATATCATTATAAAGCCTCCCTTAAAAGGTAAAAGCGTCGTCAATACAAATTGGCGGCGTTTTTTTGTCTTATCCCCTTCCGCAAAGAACTAGCAACAACCTCGCAACAAGCTAGCAAGGAGATATTTATTTAGCAAGGCACTTCTCTGGATTTTTGTGGTGTCCGGGATAACCCGGATATGACCATAAAATTCATGATATATGGAAGCAGAGAAAATCATTAAAGAGAAAGAGATCGTCCATGAGGATGAGCACAAGGATTACGCAAGCAAGGGCGTGGGTAACGCCGGCTTGACATTGGGTATCATTGGTACGGCTCTTGGAGCTTGGGCGGTGTCACGTAACCGTGGCGGCTTGTTCGGCGGTGGCTGGGGAGCCGGTATGCCGGAGAACGTTAACATCAACACGACCACAGGAGGCGGTGGCGGTTCCGGTGTAGGCGCTCCGACTGCGTTCATGGCTTGGGAAAAGGGCTGTGAGGAGGCTATTGCCTTGACTAACTCATTGTGGGGACTTCACGTGTCCAGTATGCAGGCCGATTACGACCATCGTAATACGGATGTAGCCGAGAAATTCCAACTTTACCAATCACAGGTAAACGGAGATTTCGGTAACTATAAGGCTATCCGTGATCTTAACGACTATCAAACCGACAAGCTTAACAATGCGGCGTTTGGCCTGTACAAGAGTCAACGTGACGGTTTTGACGTGTTGAACGCCCGTATCAGCCATTTGGAGAAAGAGGTAGCCGTAGGTGCCGCTATCCGTCCTTACCAAGATCGTCTGATCCAGTGCGAGATCGACAAGGCGTTCACGGCTTCTGTCAACTACACGAGACAGCTTGATTGCCGTAACATCAAGGGTGAGTTGGTATTGCCTAACACCCCCGTCGTTACCGGTTATGGGAGTTACCGTAGCTGCTGTGGGTTTCCCCAGACAAGCGCCCCCGCTGAGACAGCTTGATGATCCGAAGCCCAAGCCCAAGGCGAAGGCTAAGGTTAGCAAGAGAAAGAAAAGTTAGTGGTAGCCCCTCGGGGCTTACCACTTTCCTATTACCAACCACTAACAAAAGATATTATGGCATTAAATAACGTATACATAGGAGGTGACCCGTTACTGGGGTCTAACGGTAACATGAGCAATGAGATGGAGGCTTATGAGCGTCAGTTGCAAGAGACCCTCAATCAGATACAAGTCCAGAAGCAGCGGGTGTTAAACCCTCAGAATAACCCCAAAAGAAGCCAATCTCCCTTATGGGATGAGATGGACAAGGTCGTTAATGATATGACGGACATGGAGATTGAGGCGTTAAACAACGACCCGGAATACCAGAAGGCCCAAAACGCATTGATGGGCATCCTTAACCGGGAATACATGCGTATCATGCGCCCGATCGTGGAAGAGTCCAAGGACGGAAAGGAGATACTGGACAGCCTTATGACAATCACCAAGAGGGTCAAGAAATCGGCCTCGGAGGAAGCGAACAAGAATATAGCGCTCTTTAATGAGTATACGTCTAAATACGCCGATATGCCATACGCCGACTTCCTTAAATTGAAGAATAGCGGAAAAGGAGGTAAGAAATGACACGTGAGGAAGGTATGCTTATCGAATTGATCGATAAGGTCAAGAGACAAGGGTATGCTATCAGTACCTTGAGAGAGGAAGTGGAACAATTAAAGAAAGAGTCCTATGGAACTAAAGCAACAAGCTCTAGAGCTAAAAAGCAGGCTAATTAACTCGGTTGAGATATGGGCAGAGGAAAGGGTTGACTCTTTCGTCTCCGGGAACACGGCATTCAAGCCCCTTGGCAAGTATCTGAAAAGAGGTGTCCATAACATCCTCGTGCAAAAGGACAAGGAGATCACTGAGAAGGTGGAGGGATTCATGATGTTCGTGGCTGACGAGAACGGCAATTATGATAAGGAAGAGTTATTCGATGACGCTATGAACGTATTCAAGAGCATGAAACCTTACAAGTTTGAGCAAGGATTCTTGAAGGGTACGATAGGGGAGGGATCTATATTGGTGGAACTTCCGGATAACGCTCTTATGAATTTTATCCTTGGTGACACTAACGCTATCCGTATAACGGAAGCGGATTTTTTGGAGTTGAAATCAATATTCACAGAATAAAATAAATGACAGGGTATGAGATACAAGGAATTGATGAAGGACTATCATTCGAAAGGGATGGTATCCGAGAAAAAGATGTGGGAGGCCATATGCGAGCTGGACGAGGCGATGGAGTGTCTAAAGGAAAAAGATCCCGAGAAGTATGACGAGGCCATACGTGATTTACATGAGGTTTTTTGTGGGCCTCATTATAATGAGCATTTCGCTAAGATGGACGTGGCGGCAATGCGGCATAAAGGCAAGGCGGGAGAGCATAAAGGCGAGCACTGGAATATGGAGCAGGTGGCTACCGCTATAAAAGGCATGAGCATACCGGGAAATACCAACATATGGGATGTGTACGTCGCTCTTAACGCAAACTGGCACGACAAGGAAGTAAAGTTCACGGAATGGTTCGGTCCGGACGCCGAGAAGAAGATCATCGAGGATGCTATCAATTTCTACTTCATGGATGATGACGCCCCTGATGGCAAGGTCTGGATTTACATGTGTGCCATGGATGACTAAGAAGACTAAAAATAAATGGCATGTAAAGAAGGAATCCGTAAGACGGGAGATAGACCGCCTCACGGATTCCTTGGATTTCGAGCCTGTCAACTTCTATGAAGTGATGGCTCGGATACGGCACTTGATGTGCCTGTTATAGCCCAATATCGCTTATTATTCTCCGGCCTGTACGCCGTTGGCAGGGGAATCAACCCCCGGCATAGTTTAAGTAAAATGTAATAGTTAAGACTTGTTCTGACATTTGTTTTATATCTTTCCTAATAATTCGTTATACTCCTCTATCCATTCAAGTTTTATTGGAAGACCAGCATTGTAATAACGCGATACAGCCCCACATAATTCATGAAATCTAGCCCTATGAACATTTTTATAATAAATATCCTTTGGCATTACCCCTAACGGAGGCATTTGTTTTTGTCCTGTTTCCATTTGTTTTGAACTTGATAAAAAATCTTTTATTTTATTGGCTAGTCCTATCAGCATTTCTGATTGGAGCTCATTGAACTCCTTGCAGAATCTCATATTATCCCGATGTTTCTCTTCCGGAGACCGATCATCGCTTACGCTGCAATATCCGGCGAAAGAGTTTACCGGTAAGGGCCTCATAGCTTCTATAGCTAGTTTGATCGATTTGATGTTTTCTTCCATGATTTCTTACTGTTTTGCTATCAATTTTAATCTATATCCTAAATCTTTCGTTTTCTCATCCTTATCTATCAGATGAGAGTACAATTCATCCATTATGATATAAAATATCACTTTGGGTAAAGGCTTTTGAAGGTAATTTGCGAAGTCTTCAAACAATAAATGTTTTGGGGTTACTTCTTCTATTTCTTCAAAACATTCATGTAGTGGCTTAAATTGTAAGCCATGTTTTTGGGGATTTGTCAACAGTTCCTTGTAGGCGTTGACTGTTTCAGGTGATAATACCATAAATTCATTATTCTTTAATTATGAACCTTTTCGTTATTATTTTCAGTCAATTCAATAAAATCATCGCTTGTCAAAAATAAACGATGATTTATACCAATCGCTCTGTAAAAGTCTCCACTTCCGATGTGTTTCCCCATAAATTCAACTTCAACGATCATCCCATTCACTAAGCCATCGTCATGATGATACTTATTATCTGTTTTAATTTGTACTTTCATCTTTCCTTAGTCGTTATACATTATACATTTGTTCAACCTTCAATCGAGCATACAGCTTGTTGACATCACCTTGAGCCTCGTCAATAGCCTGTTTCCCGAAAGCGTTCTTCAACATGCGCATATCATTCTCGCTATCCAGCTTAAAGGATATCGGATTGGGGATTTTCTCTATACCCATAATATCCAAGAGAAGATTATAATTTCCTTTCTCAAACTCAGACAACAGCCAAGCATATTGAGCCTCCATTTTAGGAAGAAGTTTTATATTTCTTTCTCTCGCGGTCTTTACGTAGATGCGCTGTTCTACGGACATTGCGGATTCAAGGATTTCAGCAAGCTCATTCGTGGTAGACCCTTTAATTGTGTATTGCCTGATATCCTCAATATCCTTTTTGAAAATATCAAGCTTTTCCTGTATCTTCCGTTTCCGTTGCTCAAGGACTCGTTCGGCTTCCAGTCGTTTTTCCTCCTCCCCATGATTCATTAGATATCTGGCACGGGCTATCTGGCATTCACGTCTTCCAAAAACGATCAGATTTCCTTTATCATCACGGAGATACCCGTCACTTGTATGCACCCAATAGCCTGTTGAGCATTCCATGATACCTACCGGTTCATCCCCGCCCTTAAACATGACAGGTGAGCATTTTTTTCGAAGGTCAACCTTATTGACAAGGTCAAGAGTTAGACCTTCGGCTTTTTCTTCTTTCGTTAGTTTCTTTATTTCCATACTCGGTTATTGTTAAATTTTCCCCAACTCCGATATTTGGATTTTTACATTTTGTATTTTTTCTTTCAATTCATCTTCCTTTCTGAACGATGGTGTGCACTTTGTTCGCCTCATACCTGCTCCCCAAGGGATATTATTTGATACCCGGGTCAAACGTTCTCTTTCCTTTGATAGAGATTTTTCGAGCTGGACAAGTCTCCGTTCCAATACATCTTTTTTGCTCATATCCTCTTGAGTGTTAGTTATTCTTTGAAATCCAGTTATCAGTATCACAGTGAAAGCAATATCCGGTTTTAGGATGCTCCGCACCGTCTTTTGCTCCACAGGTTCCACAATAATACTCCTTGTCATATTCAGGGGAAAGACCTTTATTCCGTTCTTTGATAACGGCTTTTCTTTCTTCAAGCATCATCATTTTATCGGGATTACGACTCAAATAAAACTTTCTGACTTTCCGTATTTGTTTCTCAAACAGATCGTCAGATTCGGCAATTTGTTTTGATGTATATTTGCTCATGATTCGTTGTTTTTTAATTATGAGCCTTCATAGTAGGCTCGGTTAATACTATTCATTTTTGCTACGTTTCTCGATCATATAAATATTTTTACCATCATTTACCGTGACCAGAAATAACTTATCGCAATTTAGACATTTGCAATTATATAACCCACAGAGAAAAGATCCCTTTATGTATCTAGTCGAATGACAGAATGGGCATTTTATTGAATTATCCATAATTTTCAGGTATTATCATCCAGTGTGTAATGTCTTCATCATCAACATGACCATTTGACAAAGCCCACATACTTTTGTTATATCCTTTATTCTTTCTTAACCAGCCTAAGACAAGATGTCTTATAGAATTTATATCAAATAACAGAACCTCTTCTCCGGGTGGCGGTAGCCGATCCTTCACGCTTATCCACGGGGATTGCTTTGCCTGCCATTCGGCACCTCTCTTGAATCCCTCAATATAATAAGGTTGTAAATCCGGATTATAGCAATAATCTTCAAATAAAGCGGCATCAAGAGCCGCTTCTTCTACAGTCTGCCCCGTATCAATCTTGCTCATATTTATTTCTCCTTTTTATAACTTTTACAAATGTTACTTCTTGATCCGGATTTTCTGCCTCAAACCTAAATTTCTCGTTATAGAAGTCTATGAGTTCATCGAGGTCTGTAAATTCCTTTTCCACGTTATCGATGTAGTATGTCGTTTTTGGCTTGCCGTATGATAGCTCGTCTTTTCTTGGGGTGATAGTAACAGCGGAAATCTTGTTAACGTCATCCCTGTACTTAACGATTCCACTACCTTCCATAGACATACAGGACAATATCCTTAATTGTAAATCATCACGTGTGATCATCATTACCTCCTTTCTCTAAAATATCCTTACAAGCCTCGCTATAGCACCTTACCGGTTTTTGATGGAAGGCGCACTAAGCCTCTCCGTTTGTGTCTTCATCCTCGATAAGTCGGCAATCGCCGCATTTATCTGTTAGGTATTTATTGTCAAGGTGTCCTTCCTTGATAAGCCATTCGATCATTTCGGCGATGGCATCAAAAAGGCTCTCCCTGCAATATGACTGGGCAAGGTTACTTCCTGCGGAATACTTTACAGTGAATTCTTTATCTCGTGGAAGTATGAATAGGTAATAGTTATATCCCTCACATTCTACTTGATCGGGCATCATCCCGATCAGCTTGGATAGAGACCAAGCTGGATAACGACCAACCATATCTAATAGCCCCGACTTGTCCATCCAAGGTTCAACTAACTGATCTTGGACATTATCAATTGACCAATCTTCGGTTTCCGTTATGCGTTGCAGATAGAAGTCTGCCGTCTCCGGTCTCACCCCGGCCTCTAATAGCCGGGATGATTGTTCTTTGGTTGTGCAAATTTGATTCATGATTTCTATTTATTAGCAAAATTTTAAATTCCATCTTTTCCCTTTAAGATTAGGGAAATGCCTTAATATCTCATCTTCAAGTTCCTCCTCTGATAACAGGGGAATTCTATGGTTGTACATAATATTCCCCATATATTTGCCTTCGCTATACACATGAATGGTTTTCTTTATTTTCTTCATTCTTTATCCTCCTTCTTGTTGATCGCCTCATGAAGCGAATTATACACCCGGGCGAATATTTTTCTTTGCTCTTTGTCTTTTAATGAGTCCGCAAACTTGTGCATGACCATCTTCTTCTTGTTATCCCAGATTATCCGTGCCTTATCCACGCCGTCAACAAACAATATATGCGGATATTTACCCCATTGTATCAATATGCCATTATCGATAAGATCTGTAATCTCCTTTGGCATTAGCTCTTTATTACGGGCCATGCCTATGAGCTTACCTTCCTCTCGCTCTATAGCCGACTTGGTTTTGTCTATCTCCTTTTGGAGATTAGATATAGCGTTGTTCTGCCTGTCCCATCTTCGCATGGTGGCCGGGCCGTTCCTCTTATCGTTAAGAGGTTGCCCGTTAGCGGAGGCTACATCCCTGAAGTGGTCGTTGATCTTTTTGTTGAATTTATCCTCTTTCTTTTTAAGAGAGGATTTTAGTATCTCTAGTCTACTCATATTTATTCTCCTTCACTTCTAAGAATATTACATCTTGATTATCTTCTCTTTGGAAATCCAAACAAGCCATATTTGCGCATTCTCCTTTAGGTCTGCTAAAGAAATAGCAGTCAATGCAAAGACCCTCGCAAACCTTTAGATTAACCTTCCCTTGACGGAACGTTTCGTCTATAGCGTATTCTTTAGCCACATTTACCCCTCCTGTATTACGACATCCCCATCCTTATCCGTGAACACGTCCACTAAATCGTAGTAATATTCCTTATCCGACGTGCGGATCATTACCTCCGCTTCCGGGTCTTGCTCTTGTAATAGAGCTATTAGTTCTTTATTTCTCATGCTAATTTTCTCTTGTTGATTTAGGGGGTATCCCCTGGACGGAATACCCCGGGTAAGTATTAGTTCTGCTCTGCGAGTTTCTTGAACTCCCCAAGCAACATATAGATCGTGGCGATATCGTCCTTGAAACGATCCACCGTTTCCTCATTGATGCACCATGAGTAATTGAATACAAGGTCTGTCAATTGTTCGCACATTTCCGATGGATTGATAACCTTGTTAATGAACTCGTTGAAGGACGTGAAATCGTATTCTTTAGCCTGCATAGTTCAACTCCTCCATCTTTGAAAATCCCAATACTAGCATAAGAGAATCGAATTTGTCCACATACCACTCCGGTTGAGTTTCCTTCGGGTTGTTCTTGTTTATCTGATTCTCTCCGTATTCGAGTCCTTTCTTGGATATGGAGTTGAAATATTTGATCTTGCCTTTAGATGATTTACGTGATATACGTTCGATATATCCTAGCTCGATAGCCCTTTTGTAGAATTGATTCCGTGATACCTTGTAACCTTTCTCGTTGAGTAGATCGGTAGCCGACTTCATCACTCCCTTTGACGGCACGTAATCGGGCAATGGCAATCCAAGCGGAGTTGCTACCTTTTCCAGCAATGACAGCTTGGAAACGTCATTGAGGTTCAGCATCTCGCTTACGCCTTTCACCCATTCGATTCCGGCACGGACTTTTGTAGGGGTGACGGACGATGGTCTGGACTGGTTGGCTATAGGTTCGGCTTTGCCAGTTTCCAACGCCTCCCATCTATCAATAATCTTTTCGCGAAGCAGGGCGTTATATCCTGACGCAAGAATAAGAGATCCCTTTCTGGTGAGCTCGTAACAATCGACCTTTTTATAACCACCATTGGGTTGAGGCTGATTGTAAGATGACAATCCAAAGTTGGATTCTGATACACCTTGCTCTAAGAGATTACGAATATCTCTCATTATGTGAGAGTGTTGTTTACCTGTGAGTTCTGCAATTTCAAGAGAACTCATCGTTTTTTTTGATAAAATAATTTCTGTTGCCATAATTTAGACGATTTAAAATGGCATTGCGGAAAGAAGACGGTCCGCAATTAACCCGCCGTCTAACACCTCAATAGGCTGGAGTCCCATTACAGTTCCCCACGGGTTTGCGAACCGATATCATAGATACGATGATCTTACAAGCATAAAAAATGCCCGCTATATATGGCAGGCTTCCGCTTGCCTATTGAGAATATGTTAGACATCGCAAATGTACCACTTCTTTCCAAAACGCCAAATAAAATCCTTGAAAAATTATCCCGCCCTGTCGAAAGCCTTCTCAAAGACCTCCGGCCTTAGCAAGGCGTTGCTTATCGCCGTGAACGCCTTCACGATCCCGGGCTGCTCATTTAAGTTTATTCTCACGTCCCTTCCCGTGACCTCGCTTGATAACCGGTCGCTCAGGTACTCCACCTTGTCCAGTGCCAGATAGGAAAGGGGATTGTACGCCAACGGGACGATCCCCCGCATCCTATCGCCGAAATCGCTTATCGTGATCCTCGACATCTGGGCCAACATGTTTATCGTGGATGACAGGGATGCGATCCGGTTAGATGAGCCCGATACCCCGTGATCCAGCAATATCTGGCTGATCGTGTAGTAATACCGGTCTATGTGAGGCTGCACGTCCTCCTCCATGCTTTGCGTTATCTCGGCAAACGCCTCCTTGTTGGCCTTGGATATCCGGAAGATATTCGTGTTATAAGCGTTTATCTCCCTCTCGATAGCGTTGGCCGTCCGTTTGGCGTTATACCTGTAGTGCTCGCTATTCCTAATGGCCTCCATGAGCGATACCGTGTAGTTATACACTTGGTCGTTCAAGAAAAGCACCATGTAGGTTAGCGAGGTGACAAGGCCGTTCGTGTCCTTGTCGATTTCTTCCCAATCGTTGTATTGTCTCATTCTCCCATCCTCCGGATCATATAATCAACAACGTCCTTTACGGTAAGGCATCGTCCGGGATCATCATCAGGGATCAATATGCCAAACTCTCTCTCTAAATCCATAAGTAGCTCTATCTCGTCAAGACTGTCCATCCATAGATCATCCTCCAGCTTGGATTCCATCGTAAGTGGCGTATCTTTGTGAAAAAGTCTACTCTTTATGATCTCAAATACTTTGTTCTTTATAGTTTCTTTTTCCATTGATGTAATTATTTTTTATTGCTCTCATCATAGATGAATGCAGTTTTCAACTATGATAAATGTCTTTCTTTAGAAAACTAAGTATATGTCGTATAACCTTGATAGTCCATCCATTGCCTAACAAACGGTATATCTGCGTATCAGAGCAATCCCATTTGTACCAATCAGGAACGGTTTGTAGCCTAGAGCACTCGATCGGGGTCAATCTGCGGATAGATGATGTCTCCACTAGGGTCATGCCATTAGCTTGTGATCCTTTATATGAGGAGGCCAGTAATGAGTTCGATTTTCCGTCTTGATCTTTCAAGTTTCTTTCTTGTCGTACACTAAGTATGGCATGGCTTCTTCCGCTCATCTCGGCTAACAAGGCCGGACATTGTCCATTCGCGTCATATACCCTGTTTTGTTGATATGGCTGGATACCCCCGCTTTCCTTACTCTCATTTAACTGGATAATACTATGGAGCACATTGTTCTGTTCCCATGCGTTTGACGATAAGGTTGGAGTCTTGCCACGGAAAACATTCCCTTTATTATTGCCCCTAGGTCTTTGCAGGATCAAGTCCATATCCGAATGGTTTCCTGCTCCATGGCCTCCAGCTAAGGGACATGAGGCTTTGTCCTGAGATTTCCTTGGTATACCGGAGGTATTTATGATCCTGCAATTATGTCTGGTGTCAAACCCTCCTCCGACACTGGCACGTTGGTATGGTGCCTTCCCGTTTACCGAGATAAAGGTCCCGGTGTTATTGCATGTGCCAGCGGCCATCAAGGAGACCGCTTTATCCCCGTCGATCTGGGTGAATCGTTTCTCCATATGTTTATCGTTTGAGATATACCTAATGGCTTTCTCGCTTAGGTAATATTTCTCGTCAACCTCTTCCTCCAAGATATCCCTTAACAATATACCCTCGTCCTTTGGCTGCGGTATGTCGGAGTGGATTTCCCCGAACAGTCCGACCTTCTTTGTCCTTATGTTCGTCCAATACCACCGGTTCCGGTTCTGGGCCGACACCAAATTTGAGTTTATGTTGACTGGATGAACACCGCAATATTCAGTAATTACCCGCATGTGCTCTTTCTTCATGTTCACGTTCTCAAGCAAGAAGAACACATCCGGGTTCAATGCCTTCACGTGGCTCAGTATGTCCACGAATACGAAGAAGAGCTTGCTTCTAGGATCATCGAAAGCCAGTTGTTTGCCGGCGAAAGAGAATCCTTGGCAAGGACTTCCTGCCAGTATGAGATCTATCGTTCCCCAATCTATCTCCCATTCCCTCCACTTTGTCACGTCTCCTAAATGTATCGTATCCGGGAAGTTCAGCCTCGTTTGGGATATGGCGAACTTGTCGATCTCGCTCGCATAATAATGCTCCGGTTCAATCCCTAGTTCTCTTAATGCGATCCTACCACAAGACATTCCGTCAAATAAGGATAAAACATTCATGTCTCTCTCGTTTTAGCAAAAACTACGCTTTCATGATCCGGCCTCAGATGGGCCATGCAAGCAGATGAGTATTCGCAGAATCTCGCTCCCTCGTCCCGGAAGACGCATCCCCTGCACGGGATCTTGTTCTGCCCGTTGTAGTACGGCCTGTACTTTTCCACGATAATTTTCATGTCTCCTACCAACACGATCAATCCGGTAGGGGTGTTCTTCAGTCTGTTGATTATTTCCATTTTCACTTGTTTAAGTATTCAAACAGGCAAAAGTCTAAAAGCTGTTTGTCCCAGTTTATCCCCTTGCCGGAATATGTCTTCTTGATTATAGTCTTATACTCATCGGCCTTTAATCCGGAATCCAAGCACGATATGTAGTCATTTACCTTGTCTATCGTGAAACTGTTTACCCTGATAATCTTGGCCTTACCTCGTGGTTGCTGCTTGACCGAAACCGTGAGTACGTTCCCCACGCAATACTTTATCGGATCGTGTAACCTCAATGCGGTGAAATACGTGCCGTTCAACTTGTTATTCGAGTTAACGGCGAAATCTATGTTCTGATCCATGATTCTTATGTGTTTTCCGGTCTGTTGCTTGCAAGCGAAGCAATAGACCGCTACGTTACTAGTCTTCCTGTATAAGGTCATCACCTGATAGGGATGGCCGCAAGGACAGATATATGCGTATCTGCCCGGATAGAGAGTTACGGTCTTAATCATTGTTTTTTAATCTGGATATCAAAAATCTTCCGGGATGATCGATCTTGTATTTCCCCTCCCGGCTATCCCGTATCCTTTGCAATAGTTTCCACACGGGATTTCCTATCTCTCCATAGTTCGATAACTCGCAAATAGTATTGAACTCATCGGGAGAGAGCTTGAAATTGGTGAGTTCCCGTGTCAAAGCCTCATAATTCCTTTTCACGCCGTCCGAAGGCGGCGGGTCATTCCTAGAAAGATTAAAAAAACTTCCTCCTCCGCTTCCCCCCGTGGGGGATAGAGGGGGTATTTCTTTACTTTCCTTTTCTTTACTATACTTTACTTTACTTTGTCCTTGAATGTTGACATTTTCGTTGTTAATGCATACATTTTTGCCATTAATGTATACATTCTTGAAATCGGATACGTCTATAAGCAAAAAATCAGGATTAACGTCTATTCTCTTACGCCGTTTTGCCGCCTCAAAATATCGTCTCTGGATACCGGAAGAGGTAAGTATACCGAACGAGTCAAAGCACCCCTTGTCAAAGAAACACCGTCTGACCAACCCGTTTACAACTTCCTTTACAAATCCCGGGACAAATTCAGCACCCGCCTTCTTTGAAAAAAGCAAACACTCGTCTTCACCCCATTTATAAAAATATCCTTCCTTGTATATTTTGCAAAGCAACTTTACGGCAAGGATTGAGCCTTTTATCCCAAATTCAGCCTCTATGAGTTCTATCTTATCATCTTCGAAAAAATCCACATTCATAGGAAAGTAGTCAAGTCCCATTATTTGAATACCCATGTTCTATTCTCCATTTGATGAATTCTTCAACTGTTTTATCTTTTTTCTGTCTATTGCAGCGTCTGCAAGATGTAATCAAATTTGACATATCATCTGGCCCTCCTTTAGAAAATGGTATTATGTGATCAATCTCTAATATTCCTCCAATTTTACCACAATACTGACAAGTGTAGCTATCTCGTTCAAAAACCAAATGTGCAATTCTATGCCATTCTTTTATATTGATTTCGTGCATCCTTTTGCGAGAAAATTCCATCCATTTATTTAAAATGTCAGAGTAGAATCTTTTATTATCATCAGTGAATTTAAATAGATCAAAATCCTCTATAACCGATTTTATTAATGTGGGGTCTTCATGGAAATCAAATGCTAGTATATCGTAATCTTTGATACTGGTATGATGTGGCTCCTCTCTAAGACGTTCTAAGATCATAAGAAATATTCCATATCCAGTAGCTTTATATTTGTCTCGTAAGAGCGTCAACTTATCCGAGTTTCTGGCATTACTGTCATGAGGGAAAAATATTTTCTTTCCTTTCCTTATATCCATACGCTAATCCTCCATAAGCATGTTGTTTTATATCATGTAATCATAATTTCCTTTTGAATACATCGCAAAACCTAAGACTATTAGCTACTCTTCCGGTATTTAGCACTATGCACCATACAGCTAGTCCCTTGTGAGGCTTACCGTTCACGCAATCGCCACATTTCACCTTTTCTTGCTCGTCTTTCTTCTTCGCCATATCACCAAGTCTTTATTTTTATTGGTAGATCGGCGTACCACCAAGCCAGAATCGTAGCGTCACGTTGGTCTTGGTTCGTTCTCTTAGGCAAGGGACCGACTATGTAGGAGAGTTCCTCATGGGTTATCTTGCCCTCGTCCCCTTTCCAATGCTTGGTCAAAGGCTTTACCTCCTCGCAGGGAATCCCTATGTGCTCGCACATCTGGAGAAGCAATATCCCGGTTTGCTGGTTACGACCTACATACTTGGCTATCCTCTCGCCGGATTTACCCCTCGATTTATGGAAGTTGCTTTTTTCGTTAAGCCATCCGGCCTCGACAATGACCACTATGTCTACCCCCTTGTACCTCTCTCTCGCCTCCTTGATAAAGTCAATCAAGGAAGGGAAGGGGAGGCTCTTTAGAATTAGCTGTCTCGTTGAAGGAGACAGTACGCATATACCGGATTTATCTATGTCCGGGTCAACGGCTATCACTAAATCATGTTTTTTCTTTCCCACGGATTCCTCCTTTCTTTATCGTTTATTAGTAAGAATATGGCCAAGATCACTGCTATAAGTCCGAGTATTGCGGTGATAAGGTACATGGCCATTGTCAAGTGATCTAAATTCTGTATTGTTTCCATAATTAGATGTTTGTTATTCGTGGACGGTGCCGGGATCGAACCGGCCTCTTTACGTCATGCGCACTCCGTAACGTTTCATCCCGGAATACTTACCGCCCGAAATCCCCGCATATCCTCACGGACGGCGGGGATAATCATTCTAACCCAAATCTAATACCATGAAAAACACACTAATATCAATATCAAATCTCTAACTCCTCGATTAATAGCTGCCCGCATCCCATGAACCATACTTGGGACTCCGGCGATTTCTGGAGCAAGGCGATCTCTATTGCGGCCTCCTTGAACTTGCTCTTGTCATGCCCGGCCTTTTGCCGGATGAAGGATTGCGTTCTCGTAATGAGATCTCCGTCCCCTTCCTTGGGATCACGGGTTATGATATCCTTGCACTCTCTCATCTTATCCTCTATTGATTTAGAGGTGTCGGACAATGATTTCTCTATCTCTTTTTTATCGATATCTACAACTCTCTTGTTGAGAGTTGCGTTTAACGGGAACACGTCCATGATCATTGTCTCCGTGACAGAGGCTATGGTGTAATCCGCCATTGTCCCCTTCATGCCTTCTTCTAGCACGGTTATGGCCTCTTTTAGACTAGAGGCTTGGGCTAACATGGTAGCGGCGGTTTTCTTTTCCGCTCCGCTCTTCTCGTCCAACGTGATAAAATAAACCTTGATCTTATAGAACCGGTCACCATTCTCGTTGAAGAATAATTCGGATAAACGAGCTCGTTTAATGTCTGTTACCGTGAACTCACCCGTGATGAAGGGGCGGATCTCCTCGGTGATGCGAGCTTCCGCCTCCGTAAAAGACAGGGCGTCTACCAAGTAAGGCTCGGTTACTTTTTTCTGCGTGCCATTTTCCAGCATTTTCTCGTAAGAGACCTTGCACTCAAACCAATTTGTCATAACTTATTAATAATTAATACCATATTTCTTTCTTTCGTATTGTGGGATATACCCCTTGCAAGGGGTGTTCCCATTAAATAAGACCGACTCCGGTCTTACAGTTTCCCCTTCTTTTTTAGACGGGTATTTCCAATGTTTTTGCCGTTGATGGCAGAGGCAATGTCTTTTAGAGCATGCCTCATTGAGGCAGAATATCAGTTCTTTCATCTTGGATTATTTTCTCGAGTTTCTTTAGATCCTTTTTGGCTAATCTTACGGTATCGGCTATCCTTGGTCTTCCCTTGGAATCCACGTGTTCTAGGATAACCGATAGATGGCGGGACAGTGTTTTAATGAAAGACTCGGATAGCTGGTACCTTTTAACCATGGCCGTTATTTTTTATAAAAACCTTGGAACCTCACGATACCTAGATACTCGGGAGATTTCATTAGTCCGTCCCCCATGCCGCCCAACGTCTCGGCTCCCGGCTCGTCAAGGACAACCTTGGAGTCAATCTCCTTAGGTACACGGAAGCATATCTGTACGGGGAAATTCACCTTAGCGTCTCCCGTGATCACGTTAACCGACGCTCTTTGCATAGCCACCATGATCCGGAACCCAAGCGATCGTCCCTTTTGTAACAACATCTTCATATTCTCCTCCAATGACTTCTCTCGTCCGACCGTACGTAGTTCCATTTTAGGCTCGAGGAACCCAAAGGCGTTCTTTCGCTGGCCAACCTCGACCATTTCCTTTATGTCAAGCTCCGTTCCCGACCGGGAGGACGCTACCGCGTCGGCGAACTCATCGAACACCACCAGCGTTTTCCATGATGCCCTCGATTTAGCCCTTTCCTGCATATCCTGTACGAGCTCTTTCATCTTGGCCTCTATTTCTTCTATATCATTATAGACCTTTATGTATTTCTCGGAGGAATAATTACAGAATTCGTTTTTCGGATCGAAAATTACGATGTCCCGGATACCGGCTAAGCGGGCGTATTCTATCGTGGATATGATACATACGGATTTCCCGCTCCCGGTCGCTCCGCAGATCAAGGCGTGAGGCGTGGAGTTGTTATCGAGATCCCACACCACGAGCCTACCGAAGTTATCCGTTCCTATGGGAATCCTCATGCCGTCGATATACTTCTTGTCCCAATACAAGGACTTGGTTCTTTTCTTCGGTGATTCTATGGAGAGGTAGGATTTTCCCTCATACACCATAAGCTCGTTACCCATCCTTATGGATGGCACGTCCAGTGCGTTCGCTATGTCTAGCTTGTATTTCATCACTGTCGTGATCTTTGTTCCAGCGGATACCTCTAGCAGATACGTGTCTGACGAGTACCCGTTAATCTCCTTGGCTACGTTCACGATCACCCCGAATGTCCGTAGGATATGTTCTATTTTCTCGCTGTTTGTCATATTACTATTGGATAAATCGTATTGAATGAATGAGGAAGCGTTCCTCTTGAACTCGGATATTACCTTGGGGTTTACCGATCCAAGGGAAGCGTCCCGTATTTTTTTCTGTCTCTTCGATATCAATTCCTTCTTTGACTCGGGCACGTTGAAATCATCGACCTCCGCTATCAGCGTCTTGGCCCAGAAATTATAAAGCTCGGCCCTGTCCACGAAGTTGTCGCTATCGTTGATCATGTACACGTAATCCGGATCGGACACGGCCTCTATCATCCTTTTTAGCGGCTCGTACAATATGGCCTCGTAAAGCTTCCTCGTGTCGTTATCGAGATTGATCACGAATTTCTTCAACTGGGGGGATCCGTCCTTGTTTTTCGAGATCTTGTTCTCCACGAACCATACCTCGTCAACATTCTCCCCGAAGCGGGACTCATAGCACTTGACGTAGGTCATCGCCTGTTTCCCGCAGATAAACGTTAGTTCTTCGTCATCGGTGAACTTGGCCCTTGACTTATGGTCTATGATGACCGTCCGACCGCTTTCCGTCCTTAACGCCAAGTCTAGCCTAGCGTGGCAGGGCAGGGGGATGTCCACCCCGTTTACCGTTACCCATTCCTCGCATCTTAATTCCACGGCGATTATCTCCTTGATACCGGAAAGATATATATCCTTTTCCCCGTAGAAGTTATTGATAAGCCTCGTGGCGTTCTTGGTGGCCTCGATCTTGCATTCTTCTACGGTAGGTGTCGTTTTCTGTATTTTCCAATCATTCGGGTGTACCTCCTCTATGTATGAGAACGCTACCCTCTCCATTTCCGTGATCGGTATTATCTGCCCCTTGCGCTGTAGCTCCATGAAGAAATACTCCAAGGCCGAATGATAGGCGTTACCCGCTACCGTGCTGGAGGATGATCTGGATCTTTCCCGGTAAATCTCCCGTTTCTCGAACTCCTTCTCGTTCCGGGAGAAAGAGGCTACCTTGCTGTAACTCCAAGAGTCAATAAGGTAGTTTGATAAATGCTCCTCCAGCTCGGCGTTGGTATAGGATGAGTACTTGTTCATGGCATGCTATCTCTTTTTGATTTTGAGGATTTCATCTTTTCTTTTTTAGATTTTACGTCTTGAGGCTTACCGTGTGAGAAGACCTTGTTGTCCCCGATATCATCCACTTCCTCCTTGGTTAGGAATCCCATACTGATCTCGGGGCAAAACGTCCGTTGCCAGAACGCTGCCGCCCGATAAGTGAGCATGAGATTTGGCATCGTTTGCCATTTACTTCCGGATTTTGTAAACCATCCTTCCCTTATGGCGGTCTCGATCGTTATCGGGTCAGATTCGAGGACATCCCCGGAAGATAGTTCTGTAGCATAGGCCACGCATTCTATGTTATCAATGTCCGTCCCGTCAAATTCTCTTGATACCAAAGTGTTCTTTCTTGCCACGTTGTCCCATACGGTCTCATTGAACATAATCTTGCCGATCTTGCCAAGGCTCTTTTTCTTATATCTGAGAGCGGAGAACTTGCCGCTCATGTTGATTAACGCGATTAGAAACTTACTGGACCATGACGGAACTCCCTTTACGATGTATAGATTCTGCATTACCATTAGTGGGTTGGCGTTCATCCGCATGGAAATATCTAGCGCTATAACGCAATTTCCTACGTTGTTTTTATAAATCTCTGGAACTATGGTACTTTCGCTATACATGATTCCCATTCTTTGCATGGTCTCAAATTGTTTGACGGTCTGCCCCAATGGGGTTGCACTGAACTCTGCTGCTTGTTTAGCTTGAAGTAATTGTAATTTCGTTAATTCTTTGTTCTCTTCCATATTATTGTTGATTAAATTATTTACCAATACAATGTTGACATTTCCCAGTCCCGCTGGATTTTGTCTTCCTCATATTCCTCGTTGTCTTCCTCCCCGTCGTATTCCGGTTCGCCGTCGGGGTCTTTGATGTAGATGTCTCTCATGCGATCCTCCGATAAGCAATGCCTTGGGGCTATTGTATTTCTTTAAATACCCCTCCATCTAATTTGTAATATGTATCCGCCTTTATCTTCTCCCCGTCAACAAATTCCGTTTTTACGCAAACGGGGATATATCTTTGCTTTTTATCCGAATAAGACCATTCGGATAGTGTTATCCATGATCCTTTTGAGGCTTTTGCTACTGAGTTAATACCTGCGCACATGATGACACAGTCTTCGCCAGTGCTGTCAATCTTGGCATCGTCGCCGGATGAACCAATCTTGGCACCGTCGCCGGATGAACCAATCTGGGCATCGTCGCCGGATGAACCAATCTGGGCATCGTCGCCGGATGAACCAATCTTGGCACCGTAGCCGGATGAACCAATCTTGGCATCGTCGCCGGATGAACCAATCTGGGCATCGTCGCCGGATGAACCAATCTTG
>ERZ809407.1510-NODE-1510-length-20125-cov-26.468161_pt1 | contig 20125 bp, 12 predicted proteins | sample MGYA00520792_ERZ809407 | MGnify/ENA primary metagenome ERZ809407 (study PRJEB31576, sample SAMEA3212665) | Homo sapiens | biome: human-gut; feature: human gut; material: fecal | place: Sweden | collected 2012 ...
GCAAGTCTCACTATTAACTATACGCTTCAATGCAGCCTTGCTAATCTTTGGATTGCTCTCTTTAGCCTGTCGGACGGTTTCCTTTTTTACCTCAGCTCTTTTTGCTGATAACGCTTGGTTGGTGCATCCCCAAATTTCCTTAGTGTCGCTATGTTGTTTGGTTGTGTCCTCTATAATGATAACGTTATGTGGTAGCAGCAAGAGCATATTAGCAAAATTCGCATTGTCTTTGCACTTCATCCATACAACAAATAGCATCCACTGTATGCGGAATGTAGAGAAATCACTACGAATGAATCTCTTGTATTTGTTCTTGACAAAGCGTTTGGCTGCAAAGCCGCTTGTTTGGTGATACATTTCTTCTTGAATGCTTTGATGCTTAGATGAAGCGTAGGAAAACTCGCCACATAGGTAAAGCGTTTCGGAATCTCTCCATGTAATACCACTAAAATCGAATGGATAGCCACTTGCCATGTTGGTGAGACGGATATTCATCCCATCTACGACATCACTTGCTTTGGCAAATGAGCAACAGCGAACCTGTGTGGCATCATACTTTTCCACACGTCCGAGTGAATTGATAAGAATGTTAAGTGTTAAGCGATTTGAACCGCAAGATAATTCTTTCATAATCAGAAATTTATTAGTGTTAAACCAATCACATCTATTTTACCACCGTGTTTCTGTTACCGGTCGGTGCTGAATTTAATCAGTCTCTTGATGCTTGAAATAAAGAGTTGTTATGTTATGTGCAAACACGATAAATGAGGTATAAAGCTATAGTGCTAATATACCAATAAATTCACCATTGGTGAACTGTGATAAATATTTCTTGACTTTGTTTGATTTTTTACCATAAAAGATTTTATTTAAAAGTTACTATACTTTTCATGTCGTAGCTCCACCGTGGCTTCTTATGCTCGGTTGGCTTCACCTTGTACACAAGGCTACTCTTGACATTTTCGATTGCAAAGTTAACACGTTTGTTGGAGAAATACGTATAATCTACGCTAATAATGGTTAACGAAAAGTTGTTTAGAAAAAAGCTAAATAGTATATTAAGGGTTTTATTTGTGTTGACAAAATGAAAAGAGGCTGCCAGAAGCAGCCTCGATTTAATCTGTTACGTTACTCGTCTAAAGTAAATGTTATCGTACCATCGATGGTGATTTTTTGCTTGTTGTTTGAGCTAACGCTTGTATAACGCTCAAAGCTAAAATCTTTAAACTCGATGGTAATCTTATTTCCATTGATAGATTTGACAGTCGCATTTCCGCTGCATTCATCAGTTGAGCGCACACTATCATCGCCAAAGAAAATAGCACTCACAGCAAGTTTTTGTCCTGCCTTAATGTTCTCACGGCTTTGGAACTGCCAATAAGTGTAGTAGTTATCACCGTCAGTGAAGGTTACGTTGAAGGTCGCACCGTTATCATAGTCATAATGTGTTGACCCCTCTACGCTTTGAGAGAATAATTCAAATGTAGCTTGCTGCACAGAATAATTCTCAGTTGTAGCACCTTCATACTTCACGGACACTTTGCCGTTGTTGTTACCACTACCGTCCTGTTCATCATCATCGTCAGACGAACATCCTACCAATGTGAATGCACTTACAGACATCAACATGGCAATGAAAAGAAATAAATACTTTTTCATTCGAATGATATTTTAAAGTTTGACATAATTTGCTAATCTCGTATTAGCGTAATAGCCTTGCAATAAATATGAAATGCTTTATCTGCTTATCTATTTCTGAACTGATAGATTTGCACTTCTCTTGCTTGCTTAAAGCCATTGTATCTTCTTTCATCCCCCAAGGAACTTGCCGTACTGATAAGATTGTCGTAATCGCTGATAATAGCTTGCTGCAAAAACATCAGTCTTGCAGGGTCGCCACGCCATGATCCCGAACGATACTCAGATGTATGTTCTGTAAGTCTCCTCATATCACGTTCGTAAGGGTCTCTATTGGAAGAACTATTGCTATATGATGAACTTGATGAATAGCCTTGATTGTAGTTTCTTGCAGCCTCTTTCATTTCCTCTAAGGTCGTAAGACTTTCATCTTTATAGAATGACTTGCCATTAGCACCTTGGAGGGTTCCATTCTCAGCATCATAGTATAATGTTCCGTTATTGCCAAAGTGTATGATTCCGTCTTCGTAAGTGTATGCATTCTCAATGCTATATCTGTCACTCATATATGTATATATAGTATTGTTGTCAAAGTACATATAAAGACGAGAATTATTCTGTTGGGAATACCATGCTCCCAACAATCCCTCTATCGGTTGAGTACGCTTTTTATATTCTTGTTGCCATTTAAATTCGTCCTGTTTGAAATCATTGTTCTTCTCTTCTACAAGCTTGTAATCTTCACTTGTAAAGGTTTCATTACCTTTTAAGTCGATATACCCATATATGTATTCTGTATATGTGTTTTGCGACATATCTGAACTATCTTCAAAAGAACAGCTTGTCATTTCCAATCTCTTGTATGCAAGAGTTGCGACAACAACACCATCGTGTAACTCAACAATATCATTACCACGACTACTTTCACCGATTGATTCATATTTAGCAGGAACAACTATCTTCTTGGTCTTTACGTTTTTGACACCGACTAATCCATCGTCATTTCTGTATATCTCATACTCAGATGTAGTTGTTGATGTAGACGCTTGTGGCTTGGGTGGGGCGACCTTTTCTCCCTTGGAGTTAATATAATAGTCGTAATCGTCACCTACTAATATATTGCAGGTTCCATTATAAAACTCAGGATACGGATTCCCTTCGTTACTTGAACCTGTGTTGATATAAAAGCCCTTTGGTAGATGGATTTTTATATTTCCATCTGTATCAATAAAGTAATGTCCTTTTTTGTCGCCTGCATAGGCAAGTCCTTCGCTGAACTTTCCACACTCTTCAAATTTGAATGGAATAGCAATTTCTCCTTTTTTATTGATGAAGCCTTCTCTTCCGTTCTTTGTTACAGCCGCAAAGCCTTCAGAGAAATCGTTGGCATTATCGTAGATGCAAGGTATGACTAACTCGCCTTTAGTGTTTACGTATCCCCATTTGTCTTTTTTGCATACAGCAGCCAATTCGTCATGAAATGAATTTACCATATCATAGATACAAGGAACAACTTCTTTTCCTTCTGTATTGATGACTCCCCACTTCTCTCCATTTCGTACAGATGCAAAGCCATTTTCAAAGTCAAAAAGACAGTTATACTTTCTAACAGCCTTACAGAATTCGGGAGTTAGCTTCACAATAGGTTCTTCATGCGTAGCTTGCTTGATGATATTGTCCTTGCTCAAGGTGATATATGCAATACCACCACCGATTGCAATAATAGCGATTACAGCAACCAATATCCACTTTCCGATTCGTCTAGGACGATTATGAATTTCTTCTACTTGGTCATCATGCTCAACAGGACAACCACATTTTGGGCATGACTTCGCTTGGTCTGAAATCATTGCGCCACATTCCGTACATTTTATTAGTGCCATATCTAAACTGTTTTAATGATTAATCACCTTAAATTCCTTCGTATGCTTCTCCACAATGCTCAAAGCCAAGGAATATTGCCCTCGACTCATTCCCTTTTGTGAACACCGCATCATAGGCTGCACCGAGTGTTTCTTCACTCAATGCCCCATGAGTATTCTTTATATGCAATGAATACGACACATTGTCGAGTTTCCCTTTGAATATCAAGCCACCATCATCAGCAACTTCACCAATCACAGGAATGTCAAAACTATCATAGTCCGCCTTGTTGGGATAATAACTTAATGTGCCTTGGCAGTTTTGTGTGCTATCAACATTATATGCTAAGGCAATGCCACCGATAATTTCTCGACCGTTTTCTTCTTCAGAGGCATAATAGTCGTACCCTCCTGTTCTGACCAAAGAAAGGTCTACTTTTACTTTTTTCTGCTTTGTTGCAAATGGCTGCATTACACTGTCTTGAGGTATACTGTAGTTTGCATACTTGTTGCTTTCAGCCTTGTTTCCTAAGATGCAGAATGAAATAGCAACAACACACAAAATAGAGACTATACCGATAGAAAATGCTACAACATTCCGTTTGTTTTTTGTTTTTATGGGGTAACCGCAATTAGGACATATTTCCATATTTGGCGGAATTTGCTCACCACACTCTTTACAATATGTTGCTTTCATATGTTCAATCAATTATTATAATTTAAAATCTTAGCCTCTTCGACACTTCACTTGAAGTAAACACTTTTTGGGGAATACTTATTCTGTATAAATAAGTTCCCTTTTTAAAATTCTTGTATAAGAATGGAAATTGTCTTGTTTTTATACCCTTAAATTCCATATAATCAAGATGGTCTGCATCAAAAGAATTTTTAGAATTACAAATAGGCTTCAACGGTTCTATTTTGAAACATCCTAAAAACTTTCCTCCTATAGACAAGTTTCCTCTATTTTTATTTATGTTCTTTATAACGTAATTTGAATGAAGAATTGCTTTTGTTATGCCATCTTGCAGATTATCGTTCATTATTTCAAATATGCTTTTTATATATTCAACAGGAAAATCTGATTCCTTTATAATATATTTTTTTTCTTCATGATTCTTTTGCCAATTTACAGGTCTCCCATTTTCCCATTCTCGATAGGTAGGGGCAAGAATTCCATCGCAATCTTCGTACCAATCAAAAGACAAGGCAAAGTCTCCTGTTGTATTGTTTTTTGCTTTCATTGAGACCTTTTTGATACGTTCCCAAAAGTATGTACATAGTTTCTTTGTATTTTGGTTAGCACAGGCATAAACCTCATAGTGGCCATGCTTATTACGAACAATATAATCAAAGAAATTCTCGTTTTTAATTTTAAGTGCAATTTCATCAAGAAGACTTAATATCGGATTTTCGAGGAATGCTTTTCGATATTTTTCTTCAGCCTCCTTCTTATCTTGTTTTATACGTTGTTCTTCTATCAATCGTTTTGCCTCTACCAATCGTTTAGCCTCCTCTTCCATCTGTTGTTTTTTTCTTTCGATTTCTTCGGAACCTTTGACGGTTTTGACAGGTCGTATTCGATAATGTTCATACCTGTTATCAATTTGAGGTTGAAAATAACGTGAGTCCATTAACAAATATATTCCGCCTTGTTTTCCCTCTACAGTTAAAAGACTTCCTGACCAATATCCTATTCTGTCTCTGTTTGGTGTATCGAATACAGCCATATATCCATTGTTAGAGCTAAGATGTTGCGTTTTTCTGTAAAGTGGGAAATATAGCTTGTTGTGATTGATTTTACTTTCTATCACGTAATATTCTATTTCAGCCTCGTCTGATTGGCTACTTACTTTTATAAAGAAGCCACCATTGTCAGCAGAAAGTACATTTCTTTCTTTATCAGCACTGAGTTTCAAGTTCCCTATATACAAAATACCATCCTTGTATTTGTATACTCCTTCGTAAGTTGTGGTTATACGCCCCTTGTCTGAGGATATGATATTAGCAATAGGACCATCAAATTTTATTGAGTGCCAATTGCCGCCACCTTGCCACATCCATTGACCATAAATCCATGTAGGGACACCATACGAATCAATAGCAGGTAAATTTCTTCTTGCTTTAAATGTGCTTATTCGGCTATTCTTAACAAGTCTTTCTATTTCCTTGCATGTTGGAAGACGATATTCGCTTCCTAATTTTGAAGTAGTAATGTCAAAAGAAGGATTTCCTGAGATTTCGACTGATGGATTTACTCCTCCGTATTGAGAGAGGTTTGTACCCACAGCTTTGCCTGTTATATCTCCCCATCCATAAGTATCACCTATTTGGTCTTGCTCAAGTATGACAAAACTTCCATCCTTTAAACTCGCTAAATCACCATTTGCCCACAATAGTACATCCCCATTGTCGGCTCTAACTCCCATATCTACAAAATATTTGTTGTTTTGGGCAATAATACCCAAAAATGAAATTGACCACAAAAAAGTACAAATTATAGTCCTCTGTATTTTCATCTTTGCTTTATTTTACGCACTTTAAGCCCAAACCGTGCCGTTAGTAATTTGATGTTAGGGAGCATAAAAAGAAAAGTGAGGCTTTATTGCTCCTTCTCCCTCTGTGTGACGGCTTGGACTCCGTTGGTTTATGGAAAAAGGAGAATAAGCCCCACCTGTACGTATCTCGTCTTAGTATACGAATACACGTCAAGTAGAGGCATATTCTCACTACACTCCAATAAACCATTTTGCGAAAGTGTCCAAGTTTCACACGGAGGAGTATGGCGAAATACGCTTCTCTAAATATGTCCGTCAATAAAGCCTATTTTGGCAATATGACACTGCAAAGATAACAATAAATGCTGAGACTAAAGAATTTCTCTTGATGAATTTGCTGTTTTGCGTTTGTTTTTAGAATAATTTCACTTTAGCCGTAAAATCAGTACTGCATCTGTGTCACAATAACCTTTTAGGTTTGATTGATACAATAAAACAGATGTATCAGAACCCCATCAAAGATTAATTTAACACACAACATAATTTGATACAACTTTAAGCTATCAGACTACGAACGTCTATACATGTTGCGACTTCGTTCTGCATTTTCATGTATAGGTCTCGGAATGGCTGCATCTTCTTTTTGACAGATACAGTCTTTGGTATCATAGCTCTCACCTTTGCCTCTACCTCCTCCAAGTCATTATGACATTCTCTGATTAATAATGCCATCATATATTCTTTCAAGTCTGAATGATATGGCGTAACTTCATTCTGTCTTATTGCTTCATCGAATACTGTAAGAATAGGATTGGCATTTGATGATAATACAGAGCAAAGCCGATTATCCATTACTCCAAGCAACAGTCTAATCTGTGCCTTTGTGTCAATATTCAATTCAAATCTAATTTTGTCTTGGAAATAGTCCAAAAGTTCCTGTCTATTGGTAATGGTATTTAAAAACTCACGATTGAAAGCCTTATTCAGTTCCTTTTGTTTATCATAGATGCTAAGTCGCTTTTTATACCTGTCAGTCTTAACGGTATTGTAAATCACAAGTCCATTGCCTTGATACTTAGCACACGTCCACTTATTGTAATTACTAAGATTCTGTTTCATCTGTGAAATTATCCCTTGCATTTGTGTTGATGATATGTCTTTCGTAACATCACACTTATAGACTTCCCCATGCGCTAATATAGCATCGTGGTCTATTTTGCATATCCCTATGCCATTTATCGTTTCAAAACATTTAACGATGTTGTTACGATTTATCAGTTGTGGATAATCCTCTTTTAGAATCTTGCCTGTAAACTCTATTACAAGTTCTTGATTTCTGAAATCTACTTGTATCATTAAACAAAATGGTGTGTCTTGCTTATATTTATAGTAAAGGATTTCCCCATCCTTGGTTTGTGTGACAAATTCAGTTGTATCTATGTCTGTTATGTCTTTGATATTTGTGACAATTTTAAGTTTGTCAAATGTTATCATTATTCATTGGTATATACTTTTATTTATCTTGCGTTTTTGCAAGTTTTGTCACCTTCAGAAGTAGTGAAGTGGAGGCTCTATCTCTCCGCTTCATTTTCTTCTTTCGGTATTGTAGCCCAATATGCCATCATTGCTTTTGACAATGCTTGTTTGTGTTCTGCTGTTTTTGATTTTCCTCGTAAAGCCTCAGCAATTTTCTTTTTTGTGGCTTCGCTCACCTTTCGATTTATTCTTTTCATAGTCCTCACATTATTATATATAATAAGTATAGGTAGGTTTGATAAATATATCAAGCGTAGTAGGCTATTTTTTGTATACCGGATTTTTTTTGAGAGTCACACGATACACCGATGCACGCTATGCCTCTCTCCCTATATAGGAATAATGAAAAAGGGGTTACGTAGGCAGGACTTCCTCCCCTAAGTCCTACCTATACAAGTGTTTACAATCAAAAAGAAAAAAGAAATCAATACTTAAAGTCATTTTCATCTGTATGGAATGAGCATTCTACTACATCTATTAATGCGCTATTCTGCTCATTTCTCAGATAAAAATCTTAACTTTGCAAACAAAAGAAGAAAACTAAGCCGTCTTGGGGCGTTTGTTCGGAGGTAAAATAGGTTTCGTGGGGTCGGGAATCCATTCTCGTAGCTCCCATATCTTATCCAAGTCTTTTAGAAATTGGTTCGAGAACAGAACGCTTAGGGGTACCAAAAAGGAGAGAAGTGAACTTCTCTCCTTTTTTCGTTTATATACCTTATTATATATATGCACTTATAACATCATAAATATATCCGCTTATATCTTATCATATCCCCCACTTCACGAAAACGTTTACAGCGATTTATTTAGAATAAGCCTTTCTATTTTTGGTTTTTCAAAAGATAATATTTATCTTTGCAGAAGAAATAACTTATATATAATAACCCAACAAACCAAAAAATAGATGAAGAAATTTTTTAGCATGGTATGTGCTTGCTTGTTGGCGCTAAGTGCCCAGGCAACCGACATCAAGAAGTATGATGCTCTATATGAGAATCTGCCATTCCAGATGGAGAAGGTGACCCGTCCGCAATTCCCTGCCAACGAGGTAAATCTCAAGGACTTTGGTGCCATTGGCGATGGCTCTTCTCTCTGTACCACAGCCTTTGCCAAGGCTATCGATGCACTGACTCAGAAAGGCGGCGGTAAGCTCATCGTTCCACAGGGCGTATGGTTCACAGGTCCTATCGTATTGAAGAGCAACATCAACCTGCATCTCGAAAAAGGTGCTGTTATCCTTTTCTCACCAGATGATGCCCTCTACCCTTTCGTAGATACATCATTCGAGGGTCTGGATACACGCCGCTGCCAGTCGCCTATTTCTGGCCATCATCTTACCAACGTGGCAATTACCGGTCAGGGCTGCATCGACGGAAACGGAGAATACTGGCGTCCTTTGAAGAAGCAGAAGGTTACAGATGCACAGTGGAAACAGATTACTTCACGTGGCGGTGCGTTCAAGAGAGCTGGCTACTGGTTCCCAACAGAAGGTGCATTGAAGGCAGATAACAGTGCCAACATGAATGTGCCTAAGACTCCAGCTTCAGAAGAAGAGTGGAACGAGATCAAGCGTTTCCTCCGTCCGGTAATGATCAGTCTCGTAAGCTGCAAGAACGTTTGGCTCAACGGTGTTATCTTCCAGAATTCACCAGCATGGAACATTCATCCGCTGATGTGCGAGAACGTTCTTATAGAAGATGTATTGGTTCGCAACCCTTCATACGCTCAGAATGGTGACGGTCTTGACCTGGAGAGCTGCAAGAATGCACTCATCGTCAACTCTACTTTCGATGTAGGCGATGACGGTATCTGTATCAAGAGCGGTAAGGATGCTGACGGAAGAAAGCGCGGCATTCCTTGCGAGAATGTCATCGTAAACGGCTGTACCGTATTCAAGGGTCATGGCGGTTTCGTTGTTGGTAGCGAGATGAGCGGTGGTGTAAAGAACATCAAGGTGAGCGACTGCCAGTTCCTCGGCACCGATGTAGGTCTCCGTTTCAAGAGTACCCGCGGTCGTGGTGGCGTAGTAGAGAATATCTATATTGACAACATGTCTATGTTTGATATTCAGACAGATGTCATCACCTTCGATCTCTATTATGGTGGCAAGTCTGCCGTAGAAGTTCTCAACGATGGCGATGAGGCTAAGAGCCAGAAGGTACAGAAGTTCAAGGTAGATGAGACAACACCTTGCTTCCGCAATATCGACATCAACCATGTCATCTGCCGTACAGCCCGTCGTGCTGCTTACTTCAACGGCCTTCCAGAGATGCCGGTAAGCAATATCCACATCAAGGATATGGAGGTAAACAATGCAGAGTATGGTATTGTCATCAACCGTACCGATGGCGTGAAGCTTGAGAACATCAAGGTAAGTGCAAAGACCCACACCTTCGATGCCAAGAATTCAAAGAATGTGACTGTCAACGACAAGACATATAAGAAGATTGACGAGAAGGGTATTACCCTCGATTTCTAATCTCGTTCTGACAAGAAAAGACAGATAAGAATATCCGCAGTATCTGTCAGAAACAACAAAGAAGAAACAGGCTGTTGGAGCACAAAGTTCCGACAGCCTGTTTTTAGTTTTATCAGCAACTATTTCCTTACAAGACTACACTTTTTTGTCCAAAAAAGAAAAAAAAACACGCTTTTCCTTAAAATAATTTAGTTTTTTCTTGGTAGTATTAAATCTTTTTTATACTTTTGTAGTCGATAAATAAATGACGCAACCTAGAAATTTAAAATTAAGAAACTTTCCTCTTGGATTCTTTTATATAGATTCAGCCGAAGTTTTTTCTCAGATGTTAGAAGACGCAATAAATAATTTAAGAAAATTCTGGTAATAGGCTCCTATATATTATATAATAATGTGTAGCATGCTTAAAGGCCTAATTTACATAAACAAAAACAAATAGTAAAATTTTAAAAGTTAGTTACATGGTGAACGCAATCAAAAAATTGTGTAAAGTCTGCCTAGTAACGACAATGGTTCTTACACCATCTTCTGTCCTCGCACAGAACGTCGTGAAAGGTACCGTGCTGGACGCAAACAACGAGCCAGTGATCGGAGCATCTGTCATTGAAAAGGGAAACCCTAAAAATGGCACAGTTACTGACCTCGATGGTAATTTTACGCTTAACCTGAAAGCCGGCAAGACTGCCGTTATCTCTTACATCGGTATGGTGGCACAAGAGGTAAAAGTGGGGGGGGCAAGCCCAAACCATCGTATTGAAGGATGACAACAGTCAGCTCAACGAAGTTGTCGTTGTCGGTTATACAAGTAAAGCCCGCAAGGACCTCACCGGTTCTGTAGGTTCTATTTCTGGCCAAAAGCTTGCTGTTGTTCCAGTTGCTTCTGCTGCTGAGGCTTTGGCTGGTAAAATTGCCGGTGTACAGGTTACCACAGTCGATGGTGCTCCTGGTGCCGACATCAACATCCGTATTCGTGGTGGTTCAGCCATCTCAAGTTCCCAGGACTCTAAACCTTTGTTTATCGTCGATGGATTCCAGGCTGACAACATCAACGACATCCCTCCTACCGATATCCAGAGTATCGATGTATTGAAGGATGCTTCCCTCACCGCTGTTTATGGTGCACGAGGTGGTAATGGTGTAGTTATCGTTACTACTAAATCTGCACAGGCTGGTAAGGTGAAGGTTGATTTCAATGCCTATGGTCAGCTCTCTTGGCTGGCAGGCAAGCAGGAAATGCTGGATACTTACGAATTCGTTAAGTATCAGTTGGATGGATCTTATGACAGCAACAGCAAGAAGTACGCATTCCGCCGTGACTTCGGTAACCCTAACGACCTTGACATCTACAAGACAAAGACTACCCACGACTGGCAAGATGAGTTGATGGGCGATCCTGCCTTGACCCAGATGTACAATGTTACCGTAAATGGTGGTAACGAGAAGTTGCGCTTCAGCACCTCTCTCACCCAGCACAACCAGGATGGTATTATCTCAAACTCTGGTGTTCGCCGTACCAACATGAATACCAAGATCAATGTCAAGTTGGCTAAGAACGTAAACCTCTTGGTAAACCCTCGTTTTACTTATCGTCGTGATCTCGGTGCAGGTGCCAGTGGCATCGGTACAGGTGGTTTGGTGGGCGTATTGAACTACAAGCCAACCAATGGCCTCCGTGAGTTTACCAGTTATGATGATGAGTGGCAGGACTTCTCTGTAGAGCGTTACTGGAAGTTGGCTAGTCCTATGGACGACATCAACCAGAATTATCTGCTGAAGCATTCTTACAGTTTCACCAACCAGGCTAGTCTCACATGGGAAATCATTCCTAACCTGACCTTCCGTTCAGACATCGCCCAGTTCTGGTCATTCTCAGACAACAACCGTTTCTACGGCTATCTGACAGATGAGGCTGCCAAGAACGAGAACATGCCTGTGGCTCAGATTACAAACACCCGTGGCTTTAAGTATACCTGGACAAATACCCTGAACTATAGCTTAACCCTGAAGGAGAAGCATAATTTCTCTTTCTTGCTCGGTCAGGAAGTTCAGCATACCCAAACCACAACCAACTATCAGGCATCCCGCTATTTCCCACAGAGCACATCACCAAGATATGCTTTCAACAACATGGGTCTGGGTTCTGCATACGCCAGCACATCAAGCGTAACTACTCCTAACCGTATTGCATCTTACTTCGGTCAGATCAACTACAACTATAAGCACAAGTACCTGCTCTCAGGTACCATGCGTGCCGATGGTTCTACCCGATTCGCCCCAGGTAACCAGTGGGGTTACTTCCCTTCTATCTCAGGTGCATGGGTTATCTCTGAGGAATCTTGGTGGAACAAGGACGTTGTTGATCAGTTGAAAATCCGTGCAGCTTTCGGTCTTTCCGGTAACAACAACATCGGTGATGACCGTTGGCGCTATCAGTATAACATCAATGCACAGGGTGGCCCTAGCTGGGGTGAGAGTACAACAACCCAGAATGGTGACAAGTATTATGCATCAGACGGTTTGTTCCCTAACAACAAGATTAAGTGGGAGACTACCGTAACACGCAACCTGGCTGCTGATATTTCTCTCTTCAAGGGTCGCATTACGCTTACTCCTGAAGTTTACTGGAACACCACACGCGACTTGCTCTACAAGTGCCAGATTCCTACCACAACCGGTTACTCACAGCAGTGGCAGAACGTAGGTCGTGTATCTAATAAGGGTTTCGAGCTTTCTATCAATGGCGATATCCTCCGCGGTAAGGACTATGTTCTCTCTGCTAACTTCAACATGGGTATGAACAAGACCAAGGTAGAGAAGATTAACGGTACAGACGCTTACATCCCTGGCAAGTCATGGGATTCTGAAGATAACTTCCGCCTCGTAGAGGGTAAGGAAGTAGGTCTTATCTATGGTTATGTATACGAAGGCCTTTATGGTTTCAATGAATTCCACAGAAATGGCTTCAGCTATGCAGCCAATGATGAGGAATACCTGGCAGAAAACCCTGGCGTACAGGAGAAGCCAACCGTAACAGGTCTGTTTGGTACAGCTCCTGGCCGCATCAAGCTGAAGGATATCAACGGTGATGGCAAGATCGACATCAACGACCGTACTGTAGTTGGTAATACCAACCCTAAGGTACAGGGTGGTTTCGGTTTGTCAGGAAAGTGGAAGAACTTCGACTTCACAGCCAACTTCACCTACATGCTCGACTTCGACGTGATCAACGCTACTGCATACCAGCTTTCATCAGCAAAGGGTGCCAGCCAGATCAATCCTCGCAACGTATTGAAGAAGTTTGACTATAACAACCGTTGGGTTTATCATGGAGATATCTACATCGAGAATGCAGATGGAACCAAGAGTATCTACAACCTCAACGAGTGCCTGTTGGGCAATTCACAGCACATCGATTACCTCGATATTTACGAAGAGCTCAATGCCGGCAAGACCTTGTGGAACCCACAGGATGTAACCAAGAACTACACCCTTTCCAACTTCGTAGAAGATGGTTCATTCCTCCGTCTCAACGACTTGACAATCGGTTACACATTGCCTACAACCCTTACAAAGAAGTGGGGTATCTCTCGCCTCCGTTTGTATGTTACAGGCTCTAACATCTTCTGCATCACCGGCTACTCTGGCTATGACCCAGAAGTTGACATTCAGAATGGCTTGACACCTAACGTTGACTGGAACCGCTACCCACGTAGCCACAGCTACCTCTTCGGTGTGAACCTTTCATTCTAAACTAGGTATATAATATATAATAAGGAAATACAATATGAAAATTAAAAATATATTGATGTGCAGTCTGTTGCTGGCAGGCTTGTCTTCCTGCAACGACTACTTGGATGTAGACGCTCCTTCTAAGGTGACCGACAAACAAGTGTTCAGCAGTACAGAAGAAGCCGACCGCTTGTTGAATGCGGTTTACCAGTCTACTTGTAGCGGTAGCACATACGGCAATGCATACCTCACAACCTTCAACTTCAACAGCGATGTAGAATTCTCTACTTCTTCTGCCGAAGAGCAAAGCGTAAGCCACAACGACTGGAAGCAGTTTGACGGTGAGGCTGACGGTAGTAGCATCAAGAGCACCTGGGATGCGGCTTACCAGACTATCGAGCGTGCCAACAACTTTATAAATGCAGCAGAGAAGTCATCACTCTACGGCAATGCAGACCTCGACCAGATGATTGGTGAGGCAAAGTGTATCCGTGCTATGAACTATCTCGACCTGGTGATTCTCTGGGGAGATATCCCTTTCACCTTCACCCGTACTTACGACCAGGAGTCACTGATCATGCCTATGGGAAACCGTGATGAGATTCTTACAGCTCTTATCAACGACCTGAAGCAGGCTGCTCCTAAGATGAAGAAGGCTAAGGAAATCACAGAAGGCGTAGAGCGCTGCTCTAAGGAGTTTGCATGGTCTCTCATTGCCCGTATCTCTATGTTCCGTGCCGGTTATTCTCTCCGCCATGGCGAAGATACAAAGGCTGCAGGTACCATGGAGCGTGCTGCTGACTATGAGGAGTATTACAAGATTGCCCGTACATACGCAGATTCTGTCATCCAGGAAGGTACTCATGCGTTGACCAACGACTATATGAAGGTTTTCAACGATGAGTGTAACTATGCAGTTGTAAGCAACGATGATGTCATCTTCGAAATCCCATTCGTTCAGAATGTAAACGGAAACATCGGATATATCCAAGGTCCTAAGGCAGACTTCTCAAGTGCCGGTGATACCGATCACCCTTGGGGTAAGATGAGTGGTAGCGTAGGTTTGAATGCTTTCTATCGCTTCACATTTGACAAGGAAGATGTACGCCGCAATACTGTAGGCTACTGGTCTTACGGATACAATGGTATTGCTGCATTGCAGAATTCATATACCAACTACTGTCTGAAGTGGTCTAAGCTTTGGGACAGAAGTCATACCCAGGGTAATACCTCTGAAGGCAATACCGGTATCAACTTCCCATACATGCGCTATGCTGACGTTCTCCTGATGTATGCAGAGGCAGAAAACGAATTGAACGGTCCTACCGATGCAGCCAAGAATGCATTGAAGCAGGTTCGTGAGCGTGCGTTCCGTGGTGCAGCCAACAAGGCAGAAAAGGTAGACGGCTATGTAAGTGCACTCGGTACCAAGGATGAGTTCTTCAAGGCTATCGTTGACGAACGTGCCTGGGAATTTGGCGGTGAGAATATCCGCTGGAAGGATCTCGTTCGCTGGAACCTCTACAGCCAGGTGCTCTACAAGAACTTCTGGAAGTATTATGGTATGGGTTGCGACCGTGACGACAGCTACGATGTAGATGGTAACTTCAATGATTTACCAAATGACTTCTTCTACAGAACCCGTACAAGAGCTCAGTGGAACCAGCAGGTAGCAGAAAACCCAGAGAAGTATAATGCTACCAACTATCCAGAGGTATTCAACTTCGCCAATACAGATGCCAGCCTCGGTATCATTGAGGTTTACAAGACTCAGGGCGATGACTTCAGCATCGATAACCTTTGGGAGAACTGGGGACTCAACGGTAAGCTGATGCCTCAGGAAGGTGGAGAAGCCGACTGGAAGAAAGCATATCTTTTCGACTGGCTCGATGAGAACACAGGTATAGCTAAGGCTCAGTGCAGATGCTCTATCAGAGGTTACATCTACATTGACCAGCTGGGAGTTATGCAGACGACCAATATTCCTGAATATAACAGCGAAGTAAACTTGTCTACTCTCCCATCCGTAAGATACATCCTGCCAATTCCAAAAGATGTAATCAGCCGCAGCCTGGGACAGTACAAGAATTATTATGGTTATTAATCAATGACTTAGAATCATAAAAGATATGAAGAAATTATTTATATTTTCAATGATATTAGCTGCAACCATGTCGTTCTTTGCTTCATGCAAAGACGACGATGGTTACAACGATGCAGACGCTGACCGTCTGCCTATGCCTATGTTCCGCAGTACACAGAACACGGCATCATCAACCACTCCCTATTATTGTGACATTGCTTCAAGAGTAGATCCAAACATCGCACTCTACCTGCAGCAGCACGGCTATAAGGCAAGTACACACGTCAATGATATGCGCCTGTTCTGGTACGGTGTAGATGGTGCAGATGCATACGAATTGAAAGCTAAAGTAGCAGGAACCTCATGGGACAAGGCAGAAAATCCCAATCTTCTGGATACCATTTTGACTGCAGATCAGCTTTCTTTCCTGCACGAAGACTTGCAGTATAGCACAGGTTATCTGTATGCTATCCGTGCACTCGTTGACAAAAACGATTTGAACAATCCTCACAACTCAAAGTGGTTTGGTATGGGTGATGGTTCTCATCAGGTAGACCAGTCACGTGATGACAGCCGTAACCAGACCGGTGCTTTGACAACCGGTATGCGCTACGATGTACCAAGCGTATTCTGGACTGAGAACGTAACCAAGACTTCTATGGATGTGTGCTTCATGCCACAGACAGAAGGCAATTACGAGAAGGATTACAAGGATTTCTTCAAGGCTGGTGCTGAGGTAAAGGATGGAGAGTGGGTATTCGATGAAATCCGCGTGGTTCCATCTGCCGATAATGCGCAGCTTCCAGAACACATCATCAAGCCTACTGCTGAACAGCGTGCCGCCGGTCGTGTTCATATTGAAGGTCTGGAATCTAACGCTGCTTATATCGTAAGCGGACAGAACAACAACATCAAGCGCTACTACGACCGCCAGTACAACTCTACCATGGTACGTATGGAAGGTGACCCAGGCGAGCCTATCCTCATCAAGGCAAATACAGCAGAAGAGGCTAAGCGCGATACCTTGTTGCAGAACATGGGCTTGCAGAAGGGTAAGATCTTCGGTTGCGAGAACCTTGTTGCTACCCGTATCGATACCATCCTGACCAACTATATGTCTGACAATAAGATTGCAGAAGGTCAGGTATTCTATCTGGAAGGCGGCAAGACATACTACTGCTCTTCAACAGTTGAAATGACCAAGGGCTTTACCATTGCAACCAATCCTGCGGATATTGCTGCCGGAAAGGGTCGTGCAACCATTCTCCAGGGAATCGGTTACAACAGCGAGGCTAAGACCGCAGCAAATGCAGTGAACTGGGGATTGTGCCGCAATGCACGTTCTGGTGCAGAGAATGGTGTGACATTGGCTATCCAGCCTATCATCATGCAGGACATCAACTTCCACCCAATGGCTTGGTTCAACTACTTCGACCAGAAGGGAGAAAACGGTAATCCACAATGTACTATTACCCAGAACTACTTCATGAATATGTACAGCCAGGGATTGTCATTCTCACTCTCAGAATTGCGCATCGAAAGATGTACATTCAGTGGTCACGTTCGTGGTTTCATCCGTTTCCAGGGTCCTAACCGTCAAATTATCGAGAAGTTGACCGTCAACGATTGTGTATTCTACGATGAAGGTGGTTATGATACCAACGGCCGTGGTTACTCATGGTTCGCAGGTCCAGGTAACAACCGCAAGTCAAACTTCTACAAGAATTTGACCTTCACCAATAATACCATCATCAACAGTCCACGCCACGCCTTGATTACAGAGGCAAAGAACCTGGCTTGGCCTGATGGTACAAAATGGAACATCAATGTATCTAACAATACATTCGTCAACTTCTCACCACGCTCTAACAACAAGAGCCATGGTTTGATGTTCGAAATCCAGTATGCTCCTGGTGGCTCTAAGATTACCTGCAAGAAGAACCTCTTCGTATTTGCCGGTAACAAGAATGATGGTGGACGTGACTACTTCCAGAAGGGTATGATCATCAATACCAAGGACATTAAGTACGACTTCGCAGACAACTACTCTACCGTAGTTCCTGCTTACAACAAGTATAAGACATCTACAGACCCTAAGTCAAACCTCCTGGATGGTATGTTCATGCAGAACGCATTCTCTAACTCTAAGACTGGTGCCGGCTACAACAAGGGAGCTCTCAACATCGGTGGTGAAGGTGAAACCCAAATTAAGTTTGGTGACAACCATAACAAGAATGAGGCAGACGCTGTAGGCTACCAGCTTGAGGCTGGCGAGCTCTTCAAGAGTCCTTGGACTATCGGTACAGTAAATGCCAAGGAGAAGTTCCAGAAGGATGCTTACCGTTATTCAGACATCAGTGGTTTCTACTACAATGCTTCTGACAAGGTGAAGAAACATCCTATCTATACCAAGGAAATCGGTGACCCACGCTGGCGCACAGGTAAGTCTTGGGATGGTGGCAAGAACCACACAGTAAAGAGTGGTGATCTGACTTACTAAATTATATTATCAGATATACATATTTAATAAAAAACAAAGAGGGCGAGCCTGTGAAGGTTCGTCCTCTTACTTTTTATCAAAACTGCCCTAAAAAATGAAACAGGCTTCGATGGCAAACGAAGCCTGTTTCATTGACCATCGAAGCCTGTTTCATTGGCCATCGAAGCCTGTTTCATAAAAAGGGGCATATCTGCAGGCTCTAATCCTTGAAATCAATACTCAATTCGCCAGTGCCTAAAAGATTATAGCTCATACGATGATAGGGCGTAACACCAAATTCCCTGATGGCAGCACGATGCTTCTTGGTAGGATAACCCTTGTTGCCTTTCCAATCGTATTGTGGGTATTCTTCTGCCAGCGCATCCATGTAATCATCACGATAGGTCTTGGCAAGGATGCTTGCCGCAGCTATCGCCATATACTTGCCGTCGCCTTTTACGATGGTTGTATAAGGCAAATCCTTATAGGGTTTGAAACGGTTGCCATCCACGATAACTGCCTCCGGACGAACCTTGAGCTGGTCCAGGGCTCGGTGCATAGCCAGGATACTGGCGTTGAGGATATTGATTTTGTCGATTTCTTCGGGAGTAACAATGCCCACAGCCCAAGCTACGGCATCACGCTCTATCTGCTCGCGGAGTGCCTTGCGCTTCTTATCTGTGAGCTTCTTACTGTCGTTCAATTCGGCATTCTGATAACCAGGAGGAAGAATGACGGCTGCAGCATATACGCTGCCAGCCAAACACCCTCTGCCAGCCTCATCGCAGCCAGCCTCTACCATATCCTTATAATAATGACTTTCTAACATAATTATGATGAATTTTACGTTTATCTCTTCACTCTTCACCTCTATTTTATAACCACCTAATTATAAGATAGTTACAAAGATAAGAGCGTTTTAACTCTTCACCCACTCTTCACCCACTCTTCACCTACTCTTCACCCTCATAGCACCAGGCGGTGAAGAGAGGGTGAAGAGTTGGTGAAGAGTCAGAACGTCTCTTCAGTGCGTAAGTATCAGTATAACAGCACGTTACGATAAAAGGGTGAAGAGTGAAGAGTATTTGAGCATTCCAACCTCAACTTTCTGATAACTGCCAAACGCAAACAGCCAACTGTCCGCAGTAGCGCCAGTTGGCTGTTCTTTGCTCGCCAGTGGGTTGTCTTTCGCTCGCCAGTTGGCTAAATAAGGCTTTTACGTGCGCAGTATGCGGCTAAAAAGTCTTTATCTTTAGAACATCATAGCCACTCGTTTTACGCCCGCTACAAGCGCATCTATTTCTTCCTTTGTATTATATAGGGCAAAGCTGGCACGAACGGTGCCGAGAATACCGTAGCGGTCCATCAAAGGCTGAGCGCAATGATGACCGGTACGTACAGCGATGCCCAGACGGTCGAGCAAGGTGCCCATATCCATGTGATGAATATCACCAACCAAGAAGCTGACAACGGCATCCTTGCCCTCCTGCTCACCAAAAAGTCTGATTCCATCGATGGTTCGCATCTGCTCCATGCAGTAACGGGTGAGTTCCTGCTCGTGCTTGGCAATGTTATCCATGCCGAGCGCAGAAACATAATCGATGGCTTTTGCCAGACCATGGGTAGCTACATAATCAGGAGTACCAGCCTCGAACTTGAAAGGCAACTTCTCGAAAGTAGTCTTCTCGAAACTTACGCTCTCAATCATTTCACCACCTCCCTGATAAGGAGGCAACTTGTCGAGCCATTCTTCCTTGCCGTAAAGTACACCGATACCGGTAGGACCATAAATCTTATGTCCGCTGAAAGCGAAGAAATCGC
>ERZ809407.1553-NODE-1553-length-19655-cov-5.191122_pt1 | contig 19655 bp, 19 predicted proteins | sample MGYA00520792_ERZ809407 | MGnify/ENA primary metagenome ERZ809407 (study PRJEB31576, sample SAMEA3212665) | Homo sapiens | biome: human-gut; feature: human gut; material: fecal | place: Sweden | collected 2012 ...
GGAGAGCCCGTTTACGGATGTCGGGCGCGACGATCCGCTGTTTGAAAAGCTCGTCGCGCTTGCAAAGACGCGCGCCATCGTCTTCACGGACAACAAGCTGCGCCTCGACGATAAAATGACCGTCGGCGAGCTCGCGATGCTGCTCGCGCCGCGCGACGAGGCCATCTCCCGCCGCGCCGCCCAGCTGCGAAAGACCGGCAAGGCCGGTCCTTACGACGGCGCAATGTCCTACTGCCGCGAAAACGGTCTCATCGACGCGAGCACCAAGGCCGAGGACGCCGTCACAAAACTGCCGGACACCATGTTCGACAAGGCAACTGACTTTACAAGAAGAAACGTCTACGCGGCATATAAAATGGAAGAATAAAATGGCCTCAAGTACCTCCGCTACATGGCGGAGGTATTTTTTCCTCCTCGTCCACATAGGCTATGGCAGAAATGGACGGGAGGCGGGCGGCATGAAGAAGCGGCGGCAGTGGACAACATACAGCGGGAGCGGGAAGCGCGTTGCGCCGCGAACGCGCACATCGCGCGTGTCTCGCGGCAAGGAGATGGGAGTGCCGCGGCTTTGGGTGCAGCTCATCGTCTGCGGGGCGCTGTTTGTGGCGCTCATTGGCCTCAAGCTGCTGATGCCGGGGAACTTAAGCGCGCTGCGCGGGACGCTGGGGCAGTGGCTGGTGCGCGACGCGGACTTCATCTCGGCGTTTTCCGCGGTCGGGCGTGCGGCATCCGGCGAGCAGGACTGGGGCGATTCGCTGTCGGAGGCCTATGTCGCGGTGTTTGGCGGCGAGAGCAAGGCGCAGGAGGTCTCGGGCAATCTGATCGGCATGACGGTCTCGGAGCAGGACGTCTCCGACCTCACGAGCGCGCGGGAGCTGCCCGCACTCGCCGTGGGCGAGCAGCGCATTTTAGGCTTTTCGTACACGACGCCGCTGTCCGGCACGGTGACATCGCCGTTCGGCTGGCGCGACGACCCGAACGGCGCGGGCGAGTGCTTCCATTACGGCATGGACATCGCGGGCGAGGAGGGCGCCTCCGTCGCCTGCTTTGCCGACGGCACCGTCGGCACGGTGGGGGAGAGCAATATCCTCGGCAACTATGTGACGGTCAACCACGAGGGCGGATTTTCAACGCTCTACGCCCATTGCAGCGCCATCACCGCGAGCGCGGGACAGAGTGTCAAAAAGGGCGATGCGATCGCTAAAGTTGGCTCGACCGGCAACGCCACGGGCTCGCACCTCCACTTTGAGGTGCACGACGGGGAAGAGTATCTGAACCCCGTTTACTATGCGGTTCCCTGAACGCGGGCTCCACGTTTCGTGGAGCTTCTGGCTGCTCATTCTGCTCGCGGCCATCGTCAGTCCGATCACGATCGTGCTCTCGATTTTGCTGGCCGCCGCGCTGCACGAGTGCGGGCATCTTCTGGCGCTGCAGGCATTCCACGTGCCCATCGAGGGGCTGCGTCTCAGCGCGTTTGGCGCGGTGCTGCACGCGCGCGGAGCGCAAAGGCTCTCTTACGGGCGTGAGCTTGTCGTTACGCTCGCGGGCTGCGGCATGAACCTCGTCTGCGGCGTTCTGACGGCGTGGTTTTCGCTGCACTATGTGTGGGTGGAGGGCTTCGTCTTCGCTGGCGCGCACATTCTGCTCTGCGCGTTCAACCTGCTGCCTATCCCGCCGCTCGACGGCTCGCACGCGATGAATCTTGCGGTCTCGGCGTTGTTTGGCCCGCTCGTGGGCGACGCGGTCGCGGCGCTTGCGGGCGTTCTCTGTTCACTTGCGCTGCTGGGCGGGGTAGTGTATCTCTATGTGCAGACGCGCGGTGGCGCGCTCGTTATTTTTGCCGCACTGGCACTGCTTTTAAGCGCGCTCAAAGAACTGAGACTTGCGCGTCGCGCAATAAAAGTGTAGAATAGCCGAGAATGGATGTTTGTGCCCATTTTCGGCTTTTTATTTCTGCTTACTTCAGAGGAGAACTTTTGTGGATAAGAGATTGGAACGCATTTTGCCCCGCGTGCAGAAGCCCGCACGCTATGTCGGCGGGGAATTCAACGCGATCATGAAGGACAAGAGCAAGGTCGACACGCGCGTCGCCTTCTGCTTTCCCGACACGTATGAGATCGGCATGTCGAACCTCGGCATGCGCATTCTGTACGGTGTGATGAACAATATTGAGGGCGTGTGGTGCGAGCGCTGCTTCGCCCCCTGGGGCGACATGGAGCAGGAGATGCGAAATGCGAACATCCCGCTCTACGCGCTCGAATCGTTTGACCCGATCAAGGATTTTGACATCATCGCCTTTTCCATTGGCTATGAGATGGCGTTCCCCGCGATGGTCGACATGCTGGACTTAGCAGGCGTGCCGCTGCACGCGAGCGAACGCACGGCGCTCACACCGCTCGTTGTCGCGGGCGGCACGGCGATGTACAACTGCGAACCCATCGCGGATTTTATCGATCTTGCTCTTATCGGCGAGGGCGAGGAGATGGATGTCGAGCTCATCGAGCTGCACCGTCAGGCGCGGCGAGAGGGCTGGAGCAAGCACGAGTTTCTCGTGTGCGCCGCGCAGATCCCGGGCGTCTATGTGCCGAGCCTTTACGACGTTGCCTACAACGACGACGGCACGGTCAAGTCCATCACGGCAAACGAGGGTGCGCCCAAGGTCGTCCTAAAGCGCATCATGCGGGACATGGACAAGGCCTACTATCCGACCAAGACCATCGTTCCCTCGACCGAGATCGTGCAGGACCGTGTGTCGCTCGAACTGTTTCGCGGCTGCATCCGCGGCTGCCGCTTCTGTCAGGCGGGGTATGTCTACCGTCCCGTGCGCAACCGCTCGGAGGAGCTGCTGCGCGGCTACGCCGTTGAAGCCGTCGAGGACTCGGGCTATCAGGATATGACGCTCTCGTCGCTCTCGACGTCCGACTATCCGCACCTTGTCGAGCTGTGCGACGACTTAGAGGACTTCTGTGCCCAGCGGCACGTGACGCTTGCGCTGCCGTCGCTGCGCGCGGACAACTTCTCCATGGCACTGATGGAGCGCTTGCAAAAGGGCAGAAAGACCGGCCTCACGTTTGCACCCGAGGCGGGCACGCAGAGACTGCGCGACGCCATCAACAAGAATCTGACGGAGGAAGATCTGCTCGAATCCTGCCGCCGCGCGTTTGCGGGCGGATACAGCGCGGTCAAGCTCTACTTCATGCTCGGCCTTCCGACCGAGACGGACGAGGACGTGCTCGGCATTGCCGACATCGCGGCCCATGTCATGCACGCCTGGCGCGAAAGCGCACTCAACAAGACGCGCGGCGTGCGCATCACGGTTTCGACCTCGTGGTTCGTGCCAAAGCCGCATACGGCGTTCCAGTGGGAGCCGCAGATCCCCATTGAAGAGTACGAGCGCCGCGTCAAGCTCCTGCGCGAGGCGATGAACACCAAGTCCGTCACGTACAACTGGCACCCCTCGCCCACGAGCTTTATGGAGGCGGTCATCTCCTGCGGCGACCGCCGGCTCGGCAAGGTCATCGAGACCGCGTGGCGCAAGGGTGAGACGCTCAGCGCGTGGGAGGACTATTTTGATCTGAACCGCTGGATGGAGGCCTTTGAGGAGTGCGGTCTTGACCCGCACTTTTACGCCAACCGCCGCCGCAGCGAGGATGAAATTCTGCCGTGGAGCATGATCTCCTGCGGCGTTGCACCGGGGTATCTGAAGCGCGAGCACGCGCTGAGCTATGAGGGCGTGACGACGCCGGATTGCCGCACGCACTGCAACGCCTGCGGCGCAAACTGCCTGGTGGGAGGGAAATGCGATGTCTAAATTGCGGCTGGTTTTTGTCAAGGAGCATCAGGCGTCCTACATTTCACATCTCGACGTGATGCGCACGTTCCAGCGCGTGTTCCCGCGCGCGGGCCTTTCTATCAAGCACTCCAACGGCTTCCACCCGCACCCCATTTTGTCCATCGTGCTGCCGCTGCCCGTGGGGCAGTCGAGCGACTGCGAAATTCTGGACTTTGAAAGTGTGGAGGACAGCACGGGCGAGGGTGTGGCCGAGGCACTGAACACCGGTATGCCCGCGGGCCTTCGCGTGCTGGACTGCTATAGCGTGACGCGCCCTGTGCGCGAGATGGTCAACCTGCGCGCGCAGCTCGAAATGGAATACGACAACGGCGTGCCCGAGGGTGCGTGCGAGCGCATCCGCGAGTTTTTTACGCAGGAGGAGATCTTTGTCGAAAAGCGCACGAAGCACAAGGGCATGACCGAGCTCAACATTGCGCCGCTCATCCGCTCGCTCACGCTGACGGAGGGGGAGGGCGTGATCCTCGCCGATGCGGTCGTCGCCGCGCAGGACCCGGGCCTCAACCCCGCGCTGATCGGCGCGGCGGTCGCGCGGCACCTGCCGGAGATCGCGCCGGACTTTGTTCGCGTGCGCCGAAAAGAGGTCTACGACGCGGAAATGAACGTTTTCCGCTGATTTCTGCCGTGTTTTGCAAATAATGCTTGCATTCCCGTTGGGGATGTGATATGCTACCATAGCTTGAAAAGGGCGGTCCTCTGCCGTGCGCGGGTGAAAGAGTCCCGACAGCGCCGAAGAAAAGCGGTCAAGAACGCCTATAAATAGGAGGAAAATATCCATGGATCTCATCAAAGAGCTCGAATCCCAGCAGCTGAAAAAGGAAATGCCCGTCATCAACGTCGGCGATACCGTCCGCGTTCATGTCAAGATCAAGGAAGGCTCCCGCGAGCGTATCCAGGTCTTCGAGGGCATCGTCATCGCGAAGAAGCACGGCGGTCTTGAGGAGACCTTCACCGTTCGTCGTCTTGCCTACGGCGTCGGCGTCGAGAAGGTGTTCCCCATCCACTCCCCCCTCATCGAGAAGGTCGAGACCGTGCGCAGCGGTTATGTTCGCCGCGCCAAGCTGTATTACCTGCGCGGCCGCGTCGGTAAGGCTGCCAAGATCCGCGAGAAGCTGTAAGGCAGATTCTTTGAGAACAAAAAAGCATGGCGTTTCCGCCATGCTTTTTTTGTTGCCTTTTTCAAAAAGCGTGCTACAATAATACATTAGAAAATCAGGCGCATTTTGCCGCAGAGAGAGACTGTTAGTCCGCCGCTGCGCGGCGCTGGGTTCAGGAGACCGAAATGGACGAATTTGATCAGAAAATGGAGATCAGCGAGCAGCCGCAGGAGGAGATCGTGGAAAAGATCCCCGGACGCGACGTGTATGAGACGGTCTCGTCTCTCGTCTCGGCGCTGCTGGTCGTTGTGCTGGTGTTTACGTTTCTTGTGCGGCTGATGGGCGTTTCCGGCCCGTCAATGATCCCGACGCTGCAGGACGGCGACCGGCTTCTCGTCGTCAACTCGCTGCTCTGCGGCGACTATCAGGTCGGCGATATCGTCATCGCGCGCAAGGAGACCTTTGACTCGAAGCCCATCGTCAAGCGCGTCATCGCCACCGCGGGCCAGACCGTGGACATCGACTTTAACTTGGGTCAGGTCTATGTGGACGGCGAGCTTCTGGACGAGGACTACATCAACGACTACACCTATCGCGAAGAGGGCACCGTGTTCCCGCTTACCGTGCCGGAGGGCGAAGTCTTCCTTATGGGCGACAACCGCAACCATTCGAACGACAGCCGCGATTCCTCGCTCGGCACGGTGGACACGCGCCTTCTGATCGGCAAGGCGGTGTTCCTCGTCTTCCCGGGACGCGACTATCTGACCGAGCAGCGCGAGTTTGGCCGCATCGGCCTTTTGCAGTAAAGGGGGACGAGCAAATGCAGTTGGATTCTCTGAGCTGGTTCCCGGGGCACATGACCAAGACCCGCCGCATGATCACGGCGGAGCTCGGCAACGTGGACGCCGTGTGCGAAATTCTGGACGCGCGCATCCCGATGAGCAGCCGCAACCCCGATGTGGACGAACTGACGGCGGGCAAGCCCCGTTTGATCGTTTTGAACCGCGTCGATCAGGCCGACCCTGAGATGACGAAAAAGTGGGCGGCGTATTTCCGCTCGCTCGGCTATGCCGTCATCGAAACGGACGCCAAGCAGGGCGGGGGCGTGAAGCAGTTTTCTTCCGCCGTGCGCACGCTGCTGCACGATAAGATCGCCTCTTACGAGGCCAAGGGCCAGATCGGCCGCGTGCTGCGTGTGATGGTACTCGGCATCCCGAACGTTGGCAAGTCGACGTTTATCAACAAGGTCTCCGGCCGCAAGAGCGCCAAGGCGGAGGACCGCCCCGGCGTCACGCGCACGAAGCAGTGGGTGCCGGTCGACAAGACGCTCGAGCTCCTTGATACGCCAGGCATCCTGTGGCCGAAATTTGAGGACAGCAGCGTCGGCGTGCGTTTAGCCTTCACCGGCGCGATCCGCGACGAGGTCATCGACATCGAAGAGCTCGCCATGCGCCTGATGGATTACCTCGGCAAAAATTATCCCAAGGCCATCGAGGAGCGCTACAAGCTCACCGTTTCGGAAGAGGACGACGGCTATGCACTGCTCGAAAAGGCGGGGCGCAAGCGCGGCTTTCTGATCTCCGGCGGCGAGGTCGACACCGAGCGCATGAGCCGTATCCTGCTCGACGAGTTCCGCGGCGGCAAGCTCGGCCGTTTTACGCTCGAATTCCCGCCGGAGGGCGAGCGCACATGAGCGTCAACCTACACTACGAGGACAAAGCCCGCGCCGCGGGCTTTTCATCCGTCTGCGGCGTGGACGAGGTGGGCGCGGGGCCGCTGATGGGCCCTGTGTACGCCGCCGCCGTCATCCTGCCGGAGGGCTGTGAGATCGAGGGGCTGAATGACTCCAAGAAGATGACGGAGAAAAAGCGCGAGGCGCTGTTTCCCGTCATCTGTGAAAAAGCCGTCGCCTACGCCATCGCGTCCGTCGACGAGAAGGAGATCGACGCAACGGATATTTTGAGCGCACGCATGAAGGCGATGCAGCTCGCCATCGATGCGCTGCAAATCCCAGCGGACTATGCGCTCATCGACGGCAACCGCGACCACGGCGCGTCGGCAAAGATCACCACGCCGCACGAGACCATCGTCGGCGGGGACGGCGCGAGCTTATCCATCGCCGCGGCGAGCGTGCTGGCGAAGGTCAGCCGTGACCATTATGTGGTCGAAATGCTCGACCCGATGTATCCCGAGTATCAGTTCGCCAGGCACAAGGGCTACGGCACAAAGCTCCACTACCAGATGCTCGATCAGTACGGCCCGAGCCCTGTGCACCGCATGACGTTCCTCAAAAAGTGGGAGGCGCGGCGATGAGCACGAAGCAGGACGGCGACTGGGGCGAGGCGCTGGTCGAAAAGTATCTGAGCGAGCGCGGCTGCCGCATCGTGGAACGAGAGTGGCGCTGCCGCTTCGGCGAGATCGACCTCATCGCCGAGAAGGACGGCGTGCTGCTGTTCGTCGAGGTGAAGCTGCGCACAAATTTGCAGTACGGTGCGCCGCGCGAGTACGTCACGGTGAAAAAGCAGGAAAAGCTGCGCGCTGCGGCGCTACTGTATTTAAGCGAGCGCGAGCTGGATGTGCCCGCCCGCTTTGACGTGGCGGAGGTCTACACCGATGTGCGCCATAGCGCGGGCAAAACGCGCATCCGCTACATCGCAAACGCATTTTGATCTGACTTTGGAAGGGAGGCACGCGATGGCATTATACGCGATCGGCGACCTGCACTTATCGCTCGGCACGAACAAGCCGATGGATGTGTTCGGCCCCAAATGGGCGAACTATGTCGAGCGCATTCAGGAGAATTTTTCCAAGCTGAACGATGACGACGTCATCGTCATCGCGGGGGATATCTCGTGGGGGATGTCGCTCGAGCAGTCGCTGCCGGATTTTCAGTTCATCGACGCGCTGCCGGGGAGGAAGATCCTCTTAAAGGGCAACCACGACTACTGGTGGGGGACGGCGTCGAAGATGAAAAAGTTTTTTGCCGAGCACGACATCACAACGCTCGATATCCTCTACAACAACGCCTTTTTCTACGGCGACCACGCCATCTGCGGCACGCGCGGCTGGTTCTATGAAGAGGACGCCGCGGGCACGCACACGGGCAAGATGCTCGCACGCGAGGCGCTGCGGCTTGAAGCGTCGCTCAAGGCGGCGGAGGGGAAGCCCATCTACTGCTTTCTGCACTATCCGCCCATCTATCAGGGCTACAAGTGTCCCGAGATGCTCGAGCTTCTCGACAAATACGAGGTCGAGCGCTGCTATTACGGGCATCTGCACGGCTACACGCACCGCCGCGCGTTCGAGGGGATGCGCGAAAAAACCGAATATGCGCTGATCGCGGCGGATTATGTCGCCTTTCAGCCTGTAAAAATTTGCAATTAAGACATAAATTGATGCAAAAAAGGGTGGAAATTTTGAGGAAGCTATGGTATAATTCCACTTTGCAAAAGCATCATTATCTGATGTTAAACGGAGGAAAAAGAAATCATGACTGTCAAAAATGTTGAAAAGCTGGAAAAGAGCAGAGTCGCGGTGACCGTCGAGGTCGGCGCGGAGGAATTTGAAGCCGCCGTTGCCAAGGCCTACGCCAAGGCCCGCGGCAAGCTCAGCATTCCCGGCTTCCGCCCCGGCAAGGCCCCCCGCAAGATGATCGAAAAGCTCTACGGCGCGGGCGTTTTCTACAGCGATGCCGTTGACATCGCCCTGCCCGAGGCATATACGCAGGCCATCGGCCAGAGCGGCCTCGATGTTGTCGGCTATCCCGAGATCGAGATCGTGGACGACAAGATCGACGAGAACGGCTTCACCTTCAAGGCGACCGTTGCCGTGTATCCCGAGGTCAAGCTCGGCGAGTACAAGGGCCTGACGGCTGAGAAGGAAGAGATCAAGGTCAGCGCCGACGATGTCAAGGAGCGCCTCAATGAGATGGCCGAGCGCAACGCCCGCCTCGTCTCCGTCGACCGCAAGGCCAAGAAGGGCGACATCGCCGTCATCGACTTCGAGGGCTTCGACAACGGCGAAGCGTTCGAGGGCGGTAAGGGCGAGAATTACGAGCTCGAGCTCGGCTCCGGCAGCTTCGTCCCCGGCTTTGAGGATCAGGTCATCGGCATGAAGGCCGGCGAAGAGAAGGATCTCGACATCACCTTCCCCGAGGATTATCACAAGGACCTCGCCGGCAAGAAGGTCGTCTTCCACGTCAAGGCCAAGGAGATCAAGTGCAAGGAGCTTCCCAAGCTTGATGACGACTTCGCCAAGGACGTGTCCGAGTACGACACGCTCAAGGAGCTCAAGGACAGCATCAAGCGCGAGATCACCGAGCAGCGCGAGCAGTCCGCCAAGTATGCCGTCGAGAACGAGCTGATGGAGAAGGTCGCCGCGAACATCGAGTGCGACATCCCCGATGCGCTCATCGATGAGCAGTGCGCCCGCTTCCTCGAGGAGTTCAAGCAGCGCTTACAGTCTCAGGGCATCCCCTATGACCAGTACTGCAAGATGACCAACATGGATGAGGCCAAGTTCTTGGAGGAGGGCAAGGAGCCCGCGACCCGTCAGGTGCGCATGGACCTCGCCGTGAACGCCATCATCAAGGAAGAGAAGCTCGAAGCCACCGACGAGGAGGTCGAAAAACAGTACAACGACCTTGCTGAGAAGTACAGCATGGACGTCAACGAGCTCAAGAAGTATCTTGACGCCATGTCCGTCCGCACGCAGATCATCCGCGACAAGGCCATCAGCGTCGTCGTGGACAGCGCGAAGATCGAAAAGAAGAAGGCTCCCAAGAAGGAAGCCGAGGGCGAAGCCGCTGAAGGCGAGGAAAAGCCCGCCAAGAAGACCGCTGCCAAAAAGTCCGCCAAGAAGGAAGAAGAAAAGGCTGAATAATCGGCAAAGCGGCCATAATAGATAGAAACGACGATCAACCACAAATGCCTGCCATTTGTGGTTGATTGTGTACATACCAATTTTTTGAACAGGGTATGAACAAGGAGGTTACCAAGATGAGTTTAGTCCCTTACGTCATTGAACAGACCAACCGCGGCGAGCGCTCTTACGACATTTTCTCCCGCCTTCTGGAAGACCGCATCATTTTCCTCGGCGAAGAGGTCAACGATGCGACCGCGAGCCTGATCGTTTCGCAGCTTTTATTCCTCGAGGCCAAGGACCCCGACAAGGACATCCAGCTCTATATCAACTCCCCCGGCGGCAGTGTGACGGCCGGCATGGCGATCTACGACACGATGCAGTATATCAAGTGCGACGTGTCCACCATCTGCGTCGGCCTCGCCGCCAGCATGGGCGCGTTCCTGCTCTCGTCCGGCGCCAAGGGCAAGCGCATTGCGCTGCCGAACGCGGAGATTATGATCCACCAGCCCTCTGCCGGTACGCAGGGCAAGGTCACGGATATGGAGAGCGACGTGGAGCACTTTCTGCGCATCAAGCAGCGCTTGAATAAGATCCTGGCCGAGAACACCGGCAAGACGCCCGAGCAGGTCAAGCTCGACTCCGAGCGCGACCACTGGATGACGGCGGATGAGGCGCAGGCCTACGGCCTTGTGGACAAGGTCATTTACAAGAGATAAGGACAGTTTGACTTATGAGTGAAGATAGGAAAAAAGAGCTTCGCTGCTCGTTCTGCGGCAAGAGCGAGCACGAAGTGCACCGCATGATCCAGGGGCCTGGCGTGCGCATCTGCGATGAGTGCGTCCGCCTGTGCATGGACGTGCTGGAGGACGGCTATGAGCCGCACGACGAGCTGGAAGCGCCCGACTCCATCCCCACGCCGCGCGAAATTCGCGAGGTGCTCGACCAGTATATCATCGGGCAGGAGGCGGCCAAGGTCGCGCTGTCCGTGTCCGTCTACAACCACTATAAACGCATCTTCTTCGGCGGCGACGACGAGGTGGAGCTGCAAAAGAGCAACATCCTGCTCCTCGGCCCCACCGGCAGCGGCAAGACGCTCTTTGCCCAGACGCTTGCCCGCATTCTGAAGGTGCCGTTCGCCATCGCGGACGCGACGACCCTCACCGAGGCGGGCTACGTCGGCGACGATGTGGAAAACATTCTGCTCCGTTTGCTTCAGGCGGCGGATTACGACGTGGAGCTCGCCGAGCGCGGAATCATCTATGTCGACGAGATCGACAAGATCGCCCGCAAGAGCGAGAACACCTCCATCACGCGCGACGTCTCCGGCGAGGGCGTGCAGCAGGCATTGCTGAAAATCGTCGAGGGCACGGTTGCCAACGTCCCGCCGCAGGGCGGCCGCAAGCACCCACATCAGGAGTTCATCCAGATCGACACGCACAACATCCTCTTCATCTGCGGCGGCGCGTTCGAGGGCATCGAGAAGATCATCGAGAGCCGTCTCGACCGCAAGTCGATGGGCTTCGGCGCAGAGCTCAAGAGCAAGAACGATGTGGACGAGAGCAAGATTTTACGCGAGGTGCAGCCGCACGATATCTTGAAGTTCGGCATCATCCCCGAGCTGGTCGGCAGACTGCCGGTCATCACGGCGCTCGACGCGCTGACGCGCGACGACCTTGTCAAAATTCTGACCCAGCCGAAAAACGCGCTCGTCAAGCAGTATCAAAAGCTGTTTTCTTACGACGACGCCGAGCTCACGTTCGAGCCCAAGGCGCTCGAAGCGATTGCCGACAAGGCCATCGAGCGCAAGATCGGCGCGCGCGGCCTGCGCGCGGTAATGGAGGGTCTGCTGATGAACGTGATGTACGACATCCCGTCCGACCGCACGATCGACCGCGTGACCATCACGCCGGGCTGCGTGGAGGGGACGGAACAGCCGAAAATTTCCCACCGCACAGAGAAAGAAGGGGAGGAGCCGCAGCCGTCGCTGCCGGCAGACTCCGCTTCATAAGGAGAAACCCCATGGAACCTGTAACAAAAAATCTTCCGGTCATTGCCATGCGCGGGCTCAATGTGTTCCCTCGCATGAACACGAGCTTTGACCTCGAGCGTCCGATCTCCGTGCACGCGCTTGAGCGCGCCATGGAAAACGGAGAGGAGATTTTTCTCGTCACCCAGCGCGAGATCGGCGTGGAGCAGCCGGAGGAAAAAGACCTGTACGAGATCGGCACGGTCGCGCGCGTGACGCAGATCTTGCGCGTGTCCGACCGCGTGCTGCGCGTGATGATGGAGGGCGCATGCCGCGCCCGCCTCAAGCGGCTGTGGCAGCGCGAGCCGTTTTTGCAGGCGCAGGTCGAGCTCATCGATGAGCCGGCCACCTCGCGCCATAGCAAGCGGACGGAGGCGATGCTGCGCCAGACCTACGCCAGCGTGACGGAATATGCCGAGCTCGCGCAGAAATTGCCGGACGATGTCTACGCCGCCATTTTGTCGACGAACGATCCCGGCTATCTGGCCGATTTTATCGCCCAGCAGCTCAACCTGCGCTATCAGGACAAACAGGATATCCTCGACGAGCTGCGCCCGCTGCCGAGATTGCAGCGCATGAACGAGATTCTGCGCCGCGAGATCGAAGTTACCGCCATGGAGCAGGACATTGAAAGCAAGGTCCGCTCCCGCGTCGGAAAAATTCAGAAGGATTTTGTCCTGCGCGAGCAGATCAAGGTCTTACAGAACGAGATCGGTGAGGGCGGGGAGGACGAAGAACTCGACGAGTACCGCGAGAAGATCAGCAAGGCGCACCTGAGCGAAGAAGTGGAGCGCAAGCTGCTGAAAGATGTGGACAAGCTCGCCAAGCAGCCGTTCGGCAGCGCCGAGGCGAGTGTGCTGCGCAACTATCTCGACACCTGCATGGAAATGCCCTGGGGCGAGGAGACGAAGGAGCGCGCCAGCGTGGACGCCGCGCGCAAGATTCTTGACCGCGACCACTACGGCTTGCAGAAGGTCAAGGAGCGCATTTTAGAGTTCATCGCCGTGCGCCAGCTCAACCCCGAGGCGAAGGGGCAGATTTTATGTCTCGTCGGCCCTCCGGGCGTCGGTAAGACGTCGATCGCACTGTCGGTCGCCAAGGCGATGAACCGCAAGGTCGCGCGGCTGTCGCTCGGCGGCGTGCGTGACGAGGCGGATATCCGCGGCCATCGCAAGACCTACATCGGCGCGATGCCCGGCCGCATCATCGAGGCTATCTCCCGCAGCGGCTCGATGAATCCGCTGCTCGTGCTCGACGAGGTCGACAAGATGGGAAGCGACGGGCGCGGCGACCCCGCGAGCGCACTTCTCGAAGTGCTCGACAGCGAGCAGAACTACGCCTTCCGCGACCACTATCTTGAAATTCCCGTCGATCTGAGCCGCGTGATGTTCATCATGACGGCCAACACGCTCGACACCATTCCGCGCCCGCTGCTCGACCGCATGGAGATCATTGAAATCCCCAGCTACACGGACGAGGAGAAGGTGCAGATTGCGCAGCGGCACCTGCTGCCCAAGGAGCGTCAGGCCCACGGGCTGACGGCCTCGAGCCTGCGCGTGGACGAGAGCGCCATCCGCGCGGCCATCGCGCTCTACACGCGCGAGAGCGGCGTGCGTTCGCTCGAGCGTCAGCTCGGCAAAATCTGCCGCAAGGCGGCAATGCAGCTTGCTACAAGCGATGTAAAGCGAGTCACCGTGACAGAGAAGAACATCAAGGACTTCCTCGGTACGCCGCGTGCTGCACAGGAGAAGATCCCCGAAAAGGACCTTGTCGGCGTGGTGAACGGCCTTGCGTGGACCGAGGTGGGCGGCGAAATTCTGCCCGTCGAGGTCGGCGTGATGGATGGCAGCGGCAAGGTCGAGCTCACGGGCAACCTGGGCGACGTGATGCAGGAGAGCTGCCGCGCGGCACTCTCGTGCCTGCGCCAGCGGGCTCAGGAGCTCGGCATCGCGCCGGACTTCTACAAGACGAAGGACATCCATATCCACTTCCCTGAGGGGGCCATCCCCAAGGATGGACCCAGCGCCGGTATCGCCATCGCGACAGCGGTGCTCTCTGCGCTGACGGGGCAGGCGGTACACCGCGATGTCGCCATGACGGGCGAGATCACGCTGCGCGGCCGTGTGCTCGCCATCGGGGGCTTGCGCGAAAAGACAATGGGCGCGCTGCGCGCGGGCGTACATACGGTCATTCTCCCGAAGGAGAATGAAAAGGACCTCGACGAGATCGACCCGCTGGTGCGCGAAAAGCTGCGTTTTGTGCCGGTCGAGACGGTGGACGCCGTCTTTGCCGGGGCGCTGGTGCTGCCCGAAAAATGCACCGTTGCCGCGCACGAGAGCTATCTTCCTCCCGTGCAGGAGAGCGCGCACAGCGCGCTGCGTGCGGGCGAAATGAGCTGAAAGGAAACGAAAACCATGGCGATCAACTTCAACAAGGTCGAATTCATCCTCTCGGCGGCGTCGGAAAAGCAGTTCGTGCGCGACGGGATGCCGCAGCTCGCGTTTGCGGGGCGGTCGAACGTCGGCAAATCGTCCGTCATCAACCGGCTCGTCAACCGCAAGAACTTTGCCCGCGTGGGTGCGTCCCCGGGCAAGACCTCGCAGATCAACTACTTTAAGATCGACGGCAAGCTCTACCTCGTCGACCTGCCGGGCTACGGCTACGCCAAGGTCTCCAAGACCGAGCGCGACCGCTGGGGCAAGCTGATGGAGAGCTATTTCCAGTCTGCGGGGCTCATTCACCTCGGTGTGCAGATCGTCGACGCGCGGCACAAGCCGACGGCGGACGACGTGACGATGCACGACTACTTCGTGCAGACGGGCTGTCCCGTCGTGATCGTGGCGAACAAGCTCGACAAGCTCAAAGCGCGCGAGATCGAGCCGAATCTTGCCCAAATTCGCGAGACGCTGAGTTTGCGCGACGATGAGCTCGTCATTCCGTTCTCTGCCGAAAAGGGCACGGGCAAGGAGCAGCTGATTGCGGCGATTCTCGACCATTTGAACGACTGAAAAGGAATAATGCTTCAAAGAAAAGCCTCTGTATGGTTTGACCATACAGAGGCTTTTTATCGTATTTCCCGGGGAATCACTTGCGCAGCGTCAAAAGCGCGGTGCAGTGGGAGAAGGATTCAAACGTCAGCGCAGGGAAGTGAGGGCGGAGCTCGTCATAGACGAAGTAAATTTCATCTGAGTCCCAATCTTCGCCTGCCGCAGTTCGACACGCTTCGAGCTCTTCGCGCGTGCGGAAGGCGACGTCGCCGATGAAAAGACAGCCGTCTTGCTTCAAAAGCGGCAGGAGTGCGCGCAGAAAGTCGATTTTCTGCGCGTCCGTCAGGTGGTGGAGCGAGTAGGTCGCGACGATGGCGTCGTACTGCCGTACGCAAAGCTCGGGCACAAGGCCTTTGGAAAAATCGCCCTGATAGAGCCGCGCGTCCGGCATTTTTGCCTGCGCCAGTTCGATCATGCGCGCTGAAAAGTCCTGCCCATAGATGCGGCAGCCCTGCTCGTAGAGCCGCGAGGTCAAAACGCCTGTGCCGAAGCCAATATCCAGCACGTCATGCCCGCTCTGCGCGAGCACGCGCTGATAGAGCGCGTTCATCATGGCGCGGTAGCCCGCAAAGGGGTAGCGGTCGTTCTCGTCGGAGAGGCCGACACTCTTGTCATAGCCGTCGGCCCAGAGGTCGAAGCCGGTATTGTTCAGCATGTCAGTCCTCCTTTTCGTTCAGCGGGGAAAGTCCCAGCTCATAGAACGCCACGGCGCTTGCCGCGGCGACGTTGAGCGAGTCGACACCGTGGTACATCGGAATTTTGACCGTGTAGTCGCAGCTCGCGATGGTCGAGGACGCGAGGCCGTCGCCCTCCGTGCCCATGACGATGGCAAGCTTTTCTTCGGCGGCAAGGCGCGGATCGTCGAGCCGTACGGAGTCGTTGCGCAGTGCCATCGCGACTGTGCGGAAGCCGAGATCGCGCAAAAGCTGCGTCCAGTCGCCGCTTTCGGGCAGGTAGGTCCACGGGATGAGGAACACATTTCCCATGCTGACGCGCGAGGCGCGGCGATAGAGCGGATCGCTGCCCGCAGTCGTGAGCAGCACCGCGTCCATGCCGAGCGCGGCGGCGGAGCGGAAGATCGCGCCGATGTTCGTCGGATTCATCACGTTTTCGAGCACGACGACGCGCCGCGTATCGCGGCAGACGTCCTCGACGCTTTGGAGCTTCGGCCGCCGCATGGCGCAGAGCATGCCGCGCGTCAGGTGAAAGCCGGTGAGCTGTGTCAGCACGGATTCATCAGCGGTGTAAACCGGAATATCTTGACAGCAGCGGGCGAGAATTTCGCGCCCCTTGCCCTGCGTATGCTGCCGCTCCATCAGGAACGACACCGGCTCACAGCCCGCATCAAGCGCACGGCCGATGACGAGCGGACTTTCCGCGACAAAGAGCGCGTTGTCGGGGTCCGCGCGATTGAGCAGTTGGTTTTCGGTCAGGCGCGCGTAGACATCGAGCGCGGGATCGGAAAAATCGTGGATTTCAATGATGTTTGCCATAGCTTGTCCTTTTTAAGATTCCAAGATGTTCAGCAGTGCGGCGACGTCCGGCAGAACGAATGTCGGCTGTGGGTCAGCGGTGGGGAGGTCTTCTTCCTTCGTCTCGCCAGAGAGGACGAGCAGCGTGTCGATGCCCGCGTTCGCGCCGCTGGCGATATCCGTGTAGATGCGGTCGCCCACGAGCAGTGTTTCCTGCGCGGAAACGCTCGCCTCGAGCATCGCGAGCTGCGGCATCAGCGGTTCGGGCTTGCCGATGACGATGGGGCGGCGGGAGGTCGCGCGCCAGAGCATTTCGCACACGCTGCCGCAATCGGGCACGAAGCCGTAGGCCGTGGGGCAGACCCAATCGGGATTTGTCGCAACGTAGGGAACGCCCTGACCGAGCAGGATGCAGGCATCCTCTAATTTTTGAAAGGTCAGCTCGGTGTCGAAGCCCATCAGGAGCGCGTTCGCGTCCTCACGCCGTTCTGCGACGGTAAAGCCAGCCGCGCGAAGCTGGGATTTCATCGACTCCGTACCGCAGACGTAATAGCGTCGGTCTTCTCCGCCGTGCTCGCGGAGATAGTGAATCAGCGCGTCGACCGAGGTGAGAAAATCGGTCGCCTCCGTCGCGACGCCGAGGCGCGTGAGCTTCTGCACGTAGGCCTCCACGCTGCGCGAGGAGTTGTTTGTCAGAAAGCGGTACTGCCCGCCGCGTGCGCGAACACAGGTGAGCAGCTCGCGGACGCCGGTAAAGAGCCGGTCGCCCAAGTACAGCGTGCCGTCGAGGTCGAAAAGAAAGAGCTTTTTGCGCTGAAGAAGATTATGGTCAACCATTGATCACGCTTTCTTTTTGCCGTCGATCGCGATGAAGAAGAATGAGCTCACCGCCAGAAGATAGGGGTAGAAGAGGTTCGGAATGATGTCGAACGCTGAGATGGCGTAGCCCAGCTCATGCGCCGCGGAGATCGCGACGAGCATCTGCGCGCCGTAGGGGATGATGCCCTGAAAGATGCAGGAGAACGTGTCGAGGAGCGACGCGGCCTTGCGCGGTGTGATGCCGTACTCCTCGCTCATCTCCTTGGCGATGGGGTTCGCCATAACGATGGCGACGGTGTTGTTCGCGGTGGCGATATCCATCGCGCCGACGAGAAGGCCCATGCCGATCTGGCCGCCGCGCTTGCCGCGAAACGCCTTTCTGATCCAGCTAAGCAGCGCTTCAAAGCCGCCGTACTCGCGGATCAGCGCGCAGATGGCGGAGACCAAAATTGCGACCATCGACGTTTCAAACATGCCGGCCGCGCCGCTGCCCATGTTTTCGAGCAGGGCCTTGACTGCGAGGATGCCGGTCTGCCCCGTCGCGCCGGTCGCGAGCGCGATGACCGCGCCGGAGACGATGCCGATGAGCAGCACGACAAAGACGTTGATACCGATGATGCCGCCGATGAGCACCAGCACATAAGGAATGATCTGAATGAGATTATAGGGCGGGATCTCTGCGGGCGTGACGTCGGTGCGGAGCGTCAACACGAGGATGAGCGCGAGCGACGCGAGCGCGGCGGGGAAGGCAATGTGGAAATTCTCGCGGAATTTATCCTTCATCGCACAGCCCTGGCCGTTGCAGGCGGCGATGGTCGTGTCGGAAATGAAGCTCAGATTGTCACCGAACATGGCTCCGCCCATGACGGACGCGACACACAGCGGCAGGGAATAGCCGCTGGCCGCGGCGATGGGGATAGCGATGGGGACAATGAGTGTGATGGTGCCGACGCTCGTGCCCATCGCGGTGGAGACAAAGCAGCTCACGATGAACAGCACCGCCACGGCGAATTTCGACGGGATGATCGAGAGCATGAAGTACGCAACGCTCTCCGCACTCGAGCGGCCCACGACGCCGACGAACATACCCGCGGCTAAAAAGATGAGCAGCATCGTGATGATGTTCTTATCGCCCACACCATGGCCCATCAGCGTGAGCTTTTCGTCGAACGACAGCGCGCGGTTCTGGCAGCAGGCCACGAGCAGCGCGATGAGGAAGATGACGACGATGGGGATGGAATAAAATCCCATCGGAATTTTGAGCACATACTCAAAGACAAGGCCGAGGCCCAGATACAGGACAAGGAACACTAAGATCGGCAGCAGCGCCGCGGGATTGGCTTTTTTGACATGGGATGACACTCTCTTTCTCCAAACATAAAAAAAGCTCCTGCGCGGAGCTTTTTGTGCGATATGAATTATTATAAGGAGCATGGAGGACCTTGTCAAGTGAGATTTGCCCAAAATTGAGCGCAAAAGGGCTTGACAGAAATGCTCTAATCTGTTAGTGTACATATAAACTCTAACGGATTAGAGAGGTAACGCGATGGAAACGCCGAAAATTTTTGAGAGCGAATACCGCTTTTGCCAAATTCTGTGGGCACACGAGCCGGTCAAGAGCCGTGAATTGGTCGCGCTCTGCGCCGAGCACCTGGGCTGGAAACCGACGACGACCTACACGGTCATCAAACGGCTCTCTGAGCGCGGGGTGCTGAAAAACGAGAATACTGTCGTCACGTCGCTCATCTCACAGGACGAGGCGCAGACCGCCGAGATCGACGAGCTGCTCGACAAGCGCTTCGACGGCTCGCTGCCCGCGTTCGTCGCCGCGTTTACAAAGTCGAGCCACGTGAGCGACAAAGAGCTTGACGAGGTGCAGAAAATGATCGACCTTTATCGAAAGGAGAATCATCATGGATGACGTCTTTTTGAAGCTCGTGAACCTCAGCATCAGCGCAAGCTGGCTCATTCTGGCGGTGCTCGTGCTGCGGGTTGTCCTCAAAAAAGCGCCGAAGTGGGTCATGCCGCTTCTCTGGGGCGTGGTCGCACTGCGGCTTGTCTGCCTGTTTTCGATTGAAAGCGCGCTCTCGCTCATCCCGAGCGCCGAGACCATCCCAAGCGAGATCGTGACCGAAACGCGCGAGCCGGTGCTCTACGAGCAGGCGACGCTCGACATCGCCACGAATCCGACGCTGCCTTCGGCGGCGGAGGTCCCCGTCGGCGTGAGCCGCCAGCAGGCGCAGGTCGATTTCAACATCTATAGCGTCCTCTGGCTCGCCGGCATGGCGGCGCTGCTCGTCCACGCGCTCGTGAGTGCGGGAAAGCTGAAAAGAAAGCTCGCAACGGCGATTTTGCTGCGAGATAACATCTACGAGAGCGAATTTGTCGATTCGCCGTTCGTCTTCGGCGTGGTGAAGCCGAACATTTATCTTCCCATGCACATGGACGAGGGGACGGCGGCGTATGTCATCGCGCACGAGC
>ERZ809407.1568-NODE-1568-length-19391-cov-24.987950_pt1 | contig 19391 bp, 16 predicted proteins | sample MGYA00520792_ERZ809407 | MGnify/ENA primary metagenome ERZ809407 (study PRJEB31576, sample SAMEA3212665) | Homo sapiens | biome: human-gut; feature: human gut; material: fecal | place: Sweden | collected 2012 ...
AATATCAAATGTATAACTATAGTTAAGCGATTAATATCGCATCACTAGTAATTCCATTTTATAGGTAATACACCACTCCCATTCGTTAAATCAAACGATGTAAGTGTTGTATCAATATTACATTCTGGCAAAACATTCCACCTTAATTTTACCGTTGGTGCATTTGCTGTTACACACAATACCCCCGCTATCTTTGCACTATCTTCCGATAGTTTGACATAGCCGGTGTTGACCGTAAAAGGAATATCACTAGTATGCTGCCCTCCAAATTCCTCTTTATTATCACAGGAAATAATTAAGGCACACAATACTAGAAATGATAGTATCTTCACAAAAATACGATTCATATTAAATAGCTTTATTTGTTAATTAATTCGTTTTATCGCTTATGGTAGCTTATTCATTAATTTATTCTCATTTGTTTTCATACATTTCAGATTATGACATAATCCCTATTTGCCCTCATAAATACAATACCAGAGGGCAAATAAGGATCACTATTAGTCTATTTTGATATAATTTTTATTGTACCTTTACACATCGGATAGGCGTACCATTAGTTCTCTGGAGCCGGGACATCCAATTTGGGCCTTTCTGTAACACTATCAAGCATTGATTATATCCGGTCGTATAATCTCTTAATGAGTAATAAGCATTCTTCCCAAGACCAACAACACCGCCTTTTGAGATGCCGTTGTTGGATCTAAGCCCTACTGCGGGAAGAAATACTTTATTATCATCTGTTCCCATCCATGCACCTAATAAAGTATCATCCCATTTATAATTTTCCGCCACTAATTCACTAGCTTCAGCTCTTGATGGAGTTCGCCAAGTGCCCTCTGGCGCAAGTTTTGAACATGGGTCAGTACTATAACTATAAATACCGGACCCTTCATTACAAGCACCATCTGTTATCTCAAGCGTATTCCATCCGAAATAGGTACCATTTTCCGTGCCATCATGATAGTCTTGTTGATGCGCTTCAATATGATATTCCCCTTCAGGTGTTTTATACAAATTACCTTTTGCCCATTTATATCCTCCTACAGGAATATAATTTCGCGAAATTGCCATTGTTATCCGATAATCCCTACCGGGAACAAGTGCTTGTGGCAAAACCGTAAAAGTCGCTCCTTTCAAATCTTCTACACCAAAAGTCAATTCAGTGAACTGAATTGAAAAACTCCGTTCAGTAGCTGGTAATAGAAAAGCAGTATTACTCTTTGCTATAGTATCACCCAGTTCGCTCACATCCCAAGTAAAATCAAATGATCCGCTGGTCCCCATATTAGACAATGCGGATGCAGTCAAATCATAGTTAACTGTATTATCATTCAAGTTACTTAGCGTTGCAGCACATGCATTGATTTTATTATTTCCAAACCCGTCTGTAGACACAATTATCTGCATACGGGAACATTGACGAACAAAAAGAATATTTTTTAATGTAAATATTCCCGTAGTTCCCGAATCTGGCGTAACATTTACATTGCTTTTGTAAACCATAAAATCAGTATCGTTACCAATCGCCATTGAAATGGAGGAAGCATCAAAATCAGGTAATGTCTCTAAACCGAAAGAATAACAGAAAAATGTATATTCTCCTTCGGGCAAGAATAATTCATGACCGGTGACAGCAACAGCATTCCCATCTGCATCCGTCATAAAATCACCTTGGCCGGCATAGTTGGATACACTTATTGCATTATTCTTATAAGCAACAATACGAAAATATGTATTCGCAAGAATTACATTTGCACGAGTTTGAGCTGAGGATATTGCCTCAATAGTCATAGCCATATCAAAACCTGTGTCATAATCTTTATTCAATGGAACAACTAGAGTTTCTTTGGTATTGACAGATCGCGTAGTTTCACCGCCATCATAACTTTTCACTCCATTAACAATAGCCTTTACCATAATAGGCGTCCCGCTATAATCTCCTCTGGTCGATACGGATTTTGACATATCAGTATCAACTAGGTCACTACTACATCCACACCATAATGGAAGAATAAGACAAAGCATTGAAAGCAATGCCGATAAATGTATTTTCGTTTTCATCATTCTTTTATTTTAAATGTGAATAATCTAAAGTTCAACTTCATTATTATTATTTCCCCCATCTTCGAGGTCCCCTACATTAGGTTTATCTGAATCGACTTTTACTTTACCGCTTTGGAATTTCCGTTCAATTTCTATCCAACCGTCAACTCCGTTTCTGCTATACTCAAATATAATCTCCCGCTCTGTTTCAACTGGATTGGCAGGTATATTCAATTCAAATAAATCAAGTATCTTTCTTTTTGAATCAAGTATTGTTTCACCTACACGCGCACGGAATGTTATCTGTCCGGTATATGTACCACTAAATGTGCAACGATACGGGCCGCCTGTCGCAGGAATAATACCTTCCGGAGATATCGGAGAGAACTTGATTGTCTGTGCATATTGCGTCCTCTCATCAATTTTTTCCCAATTGGTTCCGTCAACACTATATTCAAATAAAACTTTTCGTTCACTTTCTCCTGTGTACGCAGGTATATTCACACTGGCTGCTCCAGGACAATTACCTTCACCAATCAGTGGTTTTTCAATACCTTCAATCGTCGCGCGAAGCTTTATTTTCCCAGAATAAGTACCTGAGAATACGCATGAATAACCTCCACCTTCTGCTGGAATTGAACCACTAGGCAGGACTTGTTGATCTACAGTTGCTCCTGTTTGAGGTCTGTTAGCATCAGATATATTTACCCACTCACCGATTCCCAAACGATATTGGAATCTCACTTCACGTTCTGACAGGCTTTCATAATTACCAGGAACAGTTACTGTTGGATTCAAGTTCGTAACAGGTACCCCATTCGAAAGAACGATATCATCTTTCAAAGCTCGTATTTGGATATCACCTGCATACAGTCCTTCAAATGTAAATGTGTAAGTACCTCCACCCAGTGGAATCGGATTAGTTAGATTGTTAGTCTTATACTCTACAGAATCTCCAGCCTTTTGCGTATAATTGATTATTTCAACCTGTGTATCACCATAACCAATAATAACATTCAGTTTCCGGGATTCTTTTCCAATATATTCAGGAATAGTAAATATGCCCTCCTGAGCATCAGCTAGAAAATCTTTCTTTTCTCCATTTACCATAATCCACCAAGGCACAGTTGTCTCCACTTTAACTTTAATCTCTTGCGGATCGGAAGAAAGTTCTGTGTTCTCAGCTGGTGTAACTTTATCCACTTTAAATGTGCCTGCTTTAGGCTTCTGGAGATAATTAAGTGTTTTCATCAATGTTCCTTGCGAATAAACTCTTACATGAATATTTCTGTTAGTTTCTAACGGATTATCCGATACTTGAATAACAAGCATTTGATCGCCGGTAGCATCTTCCGCACTTTTAACAGTCTTTACGGCAGAGTCATCGCATTCCAAACTCCATATTCTATTAGTATTTACTTTCACAATTACATAGGCTTTGGTTGCATCTAACAATTCCAATGTATCAGGTTCATTACTAATGTATGTAAAGTCCGCTGGTTCTTCTATAGTATATCTGAAATAAGAAAAAACAGAAAAATCTCCTAGATTATATTCTATGTGAGCCATAAATCCTTCATCTGGCGCTTTTCCATTTTCCCATTGATAGCTAACAACACTTGGACTTTTATCAATCATAATTGGTAATTGTGCTAAATCTATGCCTGTTGGTCTGCCCCATTCTTGCAATTTATGTAAATAATCGATTAATAAAAAACAAGCTCCATAATCAGAATCAAATTCAACAGTAACTTGCCCACATGTATCCTTATCCAATTCAAGTAGAACAGGATTAATAGTAAAATCAACAAGTTCAGGCATTTCCAATTCTGTAGTACGAGTTAATGCAATTGCAGACTGAGCAACTTTGGTCGAATCTATTTTATCTGCCCAAATCAGCCTGACATACTTTGATTCCTCGTCTGATTTTATCAGAACTCCACCACTAAAAGCCAAACCTGCTGGCCCGTATGTTCCACTGTCCAACTTCTTCATCCATTTTATAGGCAATTGACACTTACCTCCGGTTACAGGTAATGTGGTTACTGTAGTATCAAGATTATACCTTGAATTGACATTCCACTTGACTGAGAGTTCCGAAGCACTGGTAGTTAGTTCCAGTATTCCGGCTGTTTGCGTACTGTCATCTGCCAGTTTGATAAAGTTAGCACTTACATCAAGGGCAGAATTACTACTTTGAACATCGGGTGTACTTGACCCATGCTCATCCATGTCTGTGCAGCTAAAGAATAGCAAGACAAACAAAAACAAACTAAGTAAATGTTTCATACCTGTTAGATTTTATAGGTTCAACTGTGAATATTTTTGATAGTAATAGAGTACAAAAATGAACCTTAACTCTTTGTAATACCACTACCAACTTTTTAGTTTATAACTTAAAATTATCTATCATCAAATAAGTGTCACAAATCCATACTTGAAAAACTTTTAAATATATGGATTATTTTTTACATTTCCTCTTATTAAATAATTTGTTTTTCATGTTTGTTAACATGCTTTTATTTACTCTTTCACACAACGTACAGAGAACCCAAATGCCCAAGAGGACATTCTTCTATACAAAGACTCTTTTGAACTTATCAAAGTGGCTGCAAGTTCATCATCATTCGTATTAGCCCACCAAAATATAGATCCATTACTATTCGTCATTGTGATATCCCCCCTAACAGATCTATAGGACACTTGTGGATAAAATCCCGCATCAGTCCAAGTCATTCCGTCTCCAATACTGGCATTACTAGGCCATAATCCTGCCCAAGGACCTGATTCACCTCCAAATGGCACTCTCCAACCGATAGGACAAGGATCGAATTGCGTCTTGGTTCCATCAATATTATTCCATAAATCCGTCCTTCTTTTAGAATAATTATTCGTTTGCCAGTTATTCATTACTCTAACACTTGGCGCCCCGGTTCCTGCTAGATATGACATACCTTGAATGAACTTCATCGGGTTTTTTACAGAATAATCCACATTATCTTCCGATACAACTTCTACGATACAGTCTTCCCAGTCTACAGGTGATTGTCCCGCCATAGTATATGACTGAAGCTCGCAGTAAATTGTAGGTTCATCAGTAGTATTGTCTTTTTTTCCATTGACAAATGGGTCTTTTCTTCCCCATTGATATAAAAGTCCTTGATTATTCGGGTCTCCAGATGCAATACTATATGCACCCAAGTTACGATCCATCCACGTATATCCATTATATTGATTTGTCAAGTCAAAATCAAATAAACCCAATGTACTATTATATGAAATTACATCACTAGGTAGAGCCCAAATATGCCAACTCCATTTTATTTCTGCATCCACAACAGCAGCAATAACAACATTACCGATAAATGCTTGATTACATTTGACAGTCATCCATTGTTTATCCATATCAACACCCAAATTCAGAACAGCACTGTTTAACTGGTCTGACCAAACAATCATTGGAATTACAATATCATCTGGCTGGATGCGAGTCTTTCCAATATTTGCTTGTTTTAATGGAATGTAAAGAGTCATACCAGTACTGAAATCAAATAGGTAACAATTAGCTGACTTTACGCTTATAGGAACTTCTCTTACTATATTACCTAAATGAAATTCTAAATAACTCCCTGCCGTATTAGCCCCGATAAATCTTAACCTGACATTTCTTTCACTATTGGCTGTTTCCAATTTGATACCTGGCTGCATCAGATTAACAATATTATCTGCATCATCATCCCCTTCAATCGAAATATGTCCCGAAGGATTAACAAGTTTTACATAGTAAGTGGAAATCGCATTATCAGAGAGAGATGGAATCAATGCAGACACAGTTATTGCATCCATACTTGCATAAGAATTTCCACCAACAGGATAAAGTATAATTTCACTTTCACTCATCATTAATGAGTATTGTCCACTGGTAGCTGTATTATTATTCACTGTTTCCAGATTATATAATATATTACTACCGGTATTAGCGATTGCTTCTTCTGGTGTATCATACCCATTACTTGAAACAGAGAGTATATTAAATTGATAATTTTTATTTGCCTCCAAATTCATTAGAACAGGTTTCTCTGTTATATCTAAATTCCCATTATCATAAAAATCCAATCGATACCATCCTTTACCAACTAATTTTAAAAGCAGAAAGGTTTTATCTCCACTGGTAATGCTATTATCTGTACGAGGTATCAAATAAGCCACATCACCACTATTCAGAGTTGAACCATCTGCAAAGGTAGTACCTACGGGATATCCTGATGTCTTTGCAACATAACCTTGTGAGGGAATATTATGCACTGTCCAATTTTCAACATCAATACCCATAGCCGAACAATCTACACTGACCTTTGCATAAGCCCTCTTCATATCCACTGATATTGGACCATTAGGAATGATCACACTCCCATACATTGGAATATAATCAGTGTTCATTCCACAAGTTATTTCATCAAGTAATTCATCTTCAGTAGTAGCGGTTATAGAACTAATATGAGTATTTGCAAATAAGTAAAGTTTATCTCCTTGTTTAATAGCAGTTTTTACAAGCGTTATAGTTGTCGAACCGCTAATTATAGGAGTACACAGCTCCGATTTGAGTTTGCCATTACTGATTACTACTGCCAGTACTTCATCAACAACATTATCTGTTATAGTTCGGGATGTAATATCAACAGAAAGTTCTTCGGGAAAATTCAAAGTTATTACATTAGATGCATTTTCCTTAATTATATCCCTCGAATCTTCTGTACAACTACATGTAATGGTCATTACAGCTAACAGAAAAATATATAAGTTCAATATCTTTTTCATATTCTCATTTATTACTTATGTGATTATACTTTAGCCAATAAAGTAAACTCAATTGTATATACCGTAAATCCGCTAGATATTAATCCAACGCCCAATTCCAATACTACCCTAACATCTTCAGACAACACATTCGCTCTCATATCAATCTTTTGATCAATTTCACCAGGATTTCCATCATAAGTAAACGCTTTAGAAGCAGCAGGCATAGCCGTACTTCCATCTGCCACCTTATAATAAGCTACTTTGTAAAACCAAGGAACATTCCGGTTAACCTTTACAGTAAAATAAGAAATACCGGTTTGGGAAGTCCAAAGATCAGCCGGAACTTTCATGCCATGTGTTAAAGAATAACCACTAGTAACAATAGATATTTTTTTCACATCAAATAAGTAACCCACATCTTGTCTATACAGAGTTACCTTACTTTGCAGTCCGCTGGCTTCAATAGTTATATCTTCATTAAAATTTATATTTTCACTAGATATCAGATTAAATTTTAATGCAGCGACGCCATTTACTACAGGGACGTTAGCATTATTAGTTTCTCTATATCCATCTAAATATATATGATTTGTATTTTCCCAATTTACCTTTATTGAGGTTGCGTTCGTATGAACATGAAGCATCCCGCCATTATCAGGAGAAACAGGTACAGTTTTCTCCATAATAGTTAAATAAGCTCCATATACAGGTGCATCTATATTTGTATCGTCCCAGCCAAGTATTTTACATTCAACATCAGTAGGATCTATCTTATCTTTCAACTTCAAGGTTACTTCACAAATAGTATTTCTCATGAGAGTAGCAAGTCCATCAGGCTTGATATCTGCTTTCCACACAACAGAAGTTCCGTCTATACTACCCTCTACCACTACCTTTACAGGAGTAGCACTTCGGTTCTCATAAACATAGCCTGAACAAGTCACTTCACCAGTAATTGTGGATGTAGTAAAAATATCTGTTACATCAGTAAAGGTACTCGATGCCGGAGTAACCGAACCGAATGCCGGAGCAAACAATTGTACCGATTTCTGGTCATCAGCAATGCTTACTTTATTCACTTGCAGCGTTTTTCCTGTAATATTCACTATTTTAACATCCAGCCGTGAAGCCACACGAAGCAATGGTATAGTTATTCGGCTGTCTATCGCGAAGTCATGCGCCCCGTCTGTACTTCCCGTCATACAGAATGGTGAGCCGGGACGTGCTGAAGCACCATAAGAATAAGTTTTCAAATCACCCAAACTTATATCAGTTGCCATGGTAGCATCCGCTGGCAAGTTGGCAACCACAAATAGTTGATAAGCACCTTGGGAATTCATGTTGTGGTGTAACATCAGTTCTTCATCGGTGATATTCAATACCATTTCTCCATTAGTAGATGAAATGGGCGACTGAGTAGTATAACAGTATAATGCCTGGTCTCCATCGCCCGCATTTGCAGCAAAGAACCATACATGTACATTATTTATTTCGTTTTCTGCCTCCGAACCGGTATTGACAGAACTGTCTGCTGCTCTTGTCACAGGCTTTATGTGCAGGCTGATACCTGCCGTTACCTCTCCTCCCGAATCATCGTCGGATGTACACGAAACCATCATACCAAGCAGCATTACGCAAACTGGCAACAGTAACGGCACGAAGGGTCTAATTATTCTTTTCATATTTGAATCCATATATAAAAACTTTATTTATTATAGTTCATTTCTTAATCGGGAAACACCCAGTACAAAATCACCTAATCTACTATGCTCCTTCCGTTGTTGTTCTTTCAGAATATCAAATTCCTTTCTCCACTTGGCAGTGTAAATAAGATCGTAAAGGGGCACCTGCATGCACCCTTCACTTTGTTCTATGCCAAAGCCGGAAAAACGGCTTGTTATCAATTGCGGCATCACCTTAATGGTATAAAGGAAATCCTTTATTTCCATTGACGGTTCTTCCTTCAACTCAAGGGAGCTGATAATTTTGGTTATCAGGTAGGCAGAGAATTCGTATGCCTTACAGCAGCCGTCCTCTTCATCCATATACAGGTATATCCTGTTAGGATTAGTCTTTTCTATTTCAATCTTTTCCTTCAAATCCATAGCAGCAGCTTTTTTATTAATCCGGATCAACTTCTTCTTCTACTGAAATCAGATTCCAGGGTACTACCTTGCAGGTCGCCGTAACACTATTGATAGTCTTGCCGTATGCAATGGTAATGATATAAGCATAATTCGGATCTATTTGATAACCGTTATTTACATCTCCTATTTGTACCAGTCGTTTAAAGTTTTTTGTTATATACGCATCACCTACACCCCCCACTTCAAAATCAATTGATAAGGAAGTTCTGGCATCCATATCTCCCGACGGATTATGTGGAAACAAGCGCAAAGCAAGGCGATCTGAAGCAAATGTATCAAATGTATAAGCTCCTTGGGTCAAGTCGGCGTTAATGGACGAAAGAACATATTCATTCCCATCACTATACACATAGTTTTTGCACGCAAATGTGCAATCGGTTCCGCTTTCACAGTACAGCTTTGCAGTGTTGGGAACATTGTTGATAGCTCTGACACGTATTGTCTTCAAATCTATCCAGTCAGCATCGTTAGTTTGAGTAAGGTCGGTTTTGAATTTCAGAATTACCTTAGCATAAGTACGCTTCAACTCCATAGTGAGAGTTGCATGCGAAGCATCGGTAGAAAAGTTGTAATTGGTTCGAGAAGCTGACATAACAAAAGGTTCATTCTCCGTTGCACTCTTCTTGTAACCTGCAAAATCTGTAACTTTCCCTCCTACTTCGGTCACATTTTGTTGGCATGCCAGTTCGTATGCAAGCAAGTCCGCTTTGGTAATGCCTTTCATGTATGCTTCACTCTTTCCCTCCCAGTCTGCATTATTCACTACAGCATAGATATCCTTATCTGTGGTAAAGTCCGCATCGCTCGCAAAATTTACAGATACCATTTCTTCATCCGCGATGCCGGATTTCCCTAAGTATTTAACCAAACTGCCACCGGCTCCCGGTTCATAGATGAATATATCGTAACGTTTTATTTTCTCTTCGACAATTAAATCACTTGCCCTTGTCTGCTCATTACCGGAGCGTACAGATACGCGTATATTATAGGATTTTGGACAAGCTTCTGATGATTCTGAATCATTGATGCACGATGCCAGAAGCAACATCATCAGGGCAGCAACCCAATATATTTTATTCAGCATATTTCGTTTCATATATTTATCCTCCTGTTATTTGAAATTTCTAAGGCAACGGATGGGAACACCCATATTATTAGGTAACGGTTGATAAAAGTTTGTGATAGCTCCTAAATTTTGTACCGAAGTGAAGCCTAAATCTCCGTGAGAAAGAGTCCAGTTGACTGAAGCAAACCATATTCCACCTCTGAAGCTTACTGCATCAATAGCGAAAGGAGGAGGAGAATTAAAAGATTTCAAATTATATGCGTTAAAATCTAAAGGAACATTGTATCCAAATCGAGTAAAGCCTTTTAATATATCGGCATTAACAATTTTAAGAGCATTCTGCAAAATAGTCCATTCACTATTATATACTTTATTCAGATTCCCCGGTAAATGCCAACCTTCCGGACAAAGACTTCTAAGCTGTTCCTTTTCCACAGCAATGTTATTATCCACATCATCCTGAGTTGGAGCGTCTGATTGTATAGCAGCAAATCCATTATATAAATAACCTCCCGTACTAACTCCGGATGACACACACACTCCATATAAATTAGTCCCGATCATTCCTTTCATAGAACCATTAGTAGCATTATTTACAAATTCAGTTGTTGACTGGACATTCCCATACGCCAAGTCCTGTATCATCCACCAGTTATCATCTGCCATCAGCTTGACACGATACACCTTATTATCCCTATCATCTTGTAACAGGCATGTGGAACCAAGAGGCACATTTTGCGGAACTTTCCAGTTCTGCATAGAAGGATAAGTTCCTGCGGGTTTCACTTCATCGCCCATCACCATAAATGTGGCGTAATCAGACTCCAATCGATCAGTATGACCGTCAGGAGCAGCGATGTTCGCAACACAATACACTTCACACGCATCATCCAGTGCATCACCTCTCAATTCAAGTTCACTCCGATAATAATCGGCATATTCGGTATTGGTTATACCAGTAGTTATCTCCTCAATGTGGTATGTAAAATCAGCCAACTGTTTTTTACGATACCATTTGAAAGTGCTTCCCGTACCATTTCCTCCGAACTCCGCATAAATGATCGTACTCTCTCCCAATCCAATGCGGGTATCTTGAGGTTGGGCTTTCCAAAATGAACCTCCTCCCGCAGGATAATCAGTTTCATTCTTATCCCAGTTCCTAACCTGGGTTTCAATGGTAAGCTCGTCCCCTGCTACCAATGCGGTCAACGTATAATGAGTATTTGGATGAAGAGTATAATCCTTATCCACAACCGAAGGCAATGCCGCATGTCCTATCTTTGCAGTAAAAGGCATAGGCTTACCGTCAAGGGACACCTTCACACTCGCCGCCTGATCTATATCTGCTGTGGGGAGGAACAGATAAGATGGCAGGATAATCGCATCCTTCTTCTTTTCCGATACATAGCCGGTAGAAGGCGGAGTGAGATTTGCAAAGGCATCTCCATTGACGGTTGCCACTTGATTATGGGCTAGGGATATTATTCTATCACTGAACAGGGGTATTGCATTAGGCAATCCTGTGAATTCAACAGATTTCAAAGCAGCAAAACTTTTACTCTTTACCGTCAAATCAATACGGACTGCAAGGCGCGTTAGTGTCACAGGCAAAGTATTCCCCATAGCTACACTACCTACTTTTACCGTCCCCAAATTACTGGCAGACGGTTGCCCGTTACCCGGTAAACCGATAGTTACATTTTCCACCTCACCGAACATAGGAATATTTGTTTGGGGGCGCTCGTCAATATCATACGGAAGCACCACCTCCTTTAGCTCTGAAAGATCTCCAACGTTATCCAACGCCGCAAGCCTGCTCCCGTCATTGTTTTCATTGGCTATGACATAAATATCATAATTCCCAGTCAGTCCCTCTACCTGTAGAGGATCTGCCGGGTTATTGATAAACCGGTTGCTTTTCACACTTTGGGAAATCGTCCGTGCCACTTGGATAATCCGGACTGTATTGACCTGTTCGTCCGTCCCAGCGTTAAACGAACGGGTACTTATTCCCAACCGGACATTCTCTCCTTCCGGTACTGATTCTTCGGCAATATCGTTCTCCGCTACGCACGAAGTCAGGCAAACAAGCCCGACTATCCCAAGATGCAGTAGCTTCTGAACAACTTTTATCTGTTTGAAATTCATACTCATAAACTTTTTTATTTCATTCCTTATTGGATATCCATATCACCGCTGTCTTGCAGTTTCCAGCCGTTAACAATTATATCCACAGCAACCCATGAGTTACATTTAAAGGTTATCTCAATGTCGAAAGAAGGACAACGGTCGATTTTTTCCTGTTCATTATATAATTTCCCAATAAAATCGGCCATCAAATCTGCATCGTAAACCGTTACTTCCCTCCCGTCAGGTAGCACATTACATATTTGAAGTCGGGGAGAAGAATCAGGAAACATACGCATCACAGTACTCTTAGCATAAAGTGCAGCTTCGTAGCCTTCTTTATTTACCGTCTGGCTGTTTGTAAGGTAAGAGGGAATATATGTAAAGACATCTACCGCTTGCTGCACATTGCTGAAGTCGTAGATACCGTTATTGTCTTTGATATAAATATGTGTCGATTCTGCATGGCTTGCATCCTGACACGGTTTCCCTGTATCTGCTACTAACCATTTTACTGTAACATTAATTTGATTAGTATTTCTTAATAGTGAAATAGGAATGACAGTATCTTTCGCCCTTGTCAAATCATTCTCCGAAATGGTAAATGACTCTGTCTTTCCGTACAGTAATGGCAATGAATGCAGGGTTATTTGTTTCTTATCCAACTCGGAGAGTTGCACCGTCAGTTCTTCTTCCCGGGTAACACCTTCGACAGGCTCCGGAGAAATCAGGGTAGCTTCGTTACTGTACAGGTTATTCCATGCAACAGCATGGTAAGTTCCCGCAGGAAGCTCTATGGGGATACGGTAACCATTGGTGAAAGGTCCCGTTGTATCTTCTATTTTCTTTACTAACAGATTATTCTCATTAAATATGAAGAGATCTGTACGACGTACAGTTTCGCCGAACAAATCTTTATGGTTTCCATTGTCGTCTTTTGTATTATGGTAGGTAAAAGATAAGCCAATCCACACCTTGCCTGTTGTCGGAGGACATTCAGGCAAATCTTCCCAAATATTACATCCGGCAAGTATCAGTACCGGGAGGGATAAGAATACCATCATTACTTTATGTCCCAGAACGGACAATTTGTTTCGTACAGCTATCATGTCAACTCTATTTTATGGTTATTCCACCATTTATTTTTTTTATTAAGAAGAGAGGAGCAAATAAATGCTCCCCCTTCTATATGAAACATTTTGATTCTTACAATCAAGTATAGGTCTTAATTGAGATGAAATTACTCTAAGTCATGGTCACCCATGGATACTGTATTCCATTTTGCAACGGAGAAATCTACACTGATCCATGAACTCTGTACAACTGGTTTTTCCGGGTTCTCAGGAATCGGTTTAAATTCTCCTGGCGCTTTCAAGCTATTAATACGCATTGTATAATAGTTATTTCTCAATACTCCAGGCTTTCCATCTTCACCAGTAATAGGAACAAAATAATAGCACTTACCACCTGTGTATGGACCTTTAAATTCACTCGCATCTTTACCGCCTGTCGTTACAGCAAGTTCTTTAGCTGCATCTGTATAATATTTCACTTCTACAGGATTATACCAAAAATCGACTACCATGATATTATCTGTTACATCCGCTTTATAATCGCCACCGCCTACTGAACCGCTTACGCTTGTTACTACTTTACTAGGAACAAATACAGCTTCTATAGATATAAAGGTAGTATTACCATACTGGTATGTTTCATTCGTATTCTCATTACAATATTGTACATAAGCTGTTTTAACACCACCATTATCTACATATCCGGTTGCAGGTACATTACTAAATGCAGGAACTAATTTAGCAGTTCCCTTATTATCATATTCTTTAGTAAGGTCTTCACCTCCTGTAAGTGCGTCCCAGTTTGGATCTTTTATTTTTCCACCATCCTTATTTTCCAGCGCATAGACTTTTCTGTTATTATTACCAATAGTCCACTTTAATGAATTTCCTTGAAATGTACCACTTGCTCCATTATCATTATTTTCTTCAAATCCATTTTCCACATCAATACTTGAATGTTCAGATGTAGTGACTAATACTTTTGCAACAAGGCGGCTAACTGCAATATTAGCATGGTTAGCAAGCGTTCCTGCTACAGTAGCAGAGTCACTATAAGTCATTCCACTTCCTTTCCCTGTCATAACAAATTCACCGTAAGCACCGCTCAGCTTAGATGAGCATGCTTCCCAGAAATTCACATTTGGATCTGCTGCTGTACCAAGGTGTTTAAACCAGTTAGGTCTGAATTTCTTGTAGTCTGGTCCATCAACCTCATCCAACTCATTTACCAGTGCAAAAAGTGTAACATTCTCACCAGCAGCAACCGGAACTTTAACTGCTTTTTTAGCAGTATATTTACCATTCACCGGTGATGATGCATCAAAATCATCTTTCTTAAAAGTAGCTACAAAACCCACCGTTTTGTCAGTCTTTTCATAATAAATATTGATTTTTTCAACTGCGGCTTCTATATCTGCCGCATTATCATCACCATCCACTGCTCTGGTCCTAAATGAGCTGGCCGGTAGAGATACACTCACTCCCATCCATGAAGAATCTTTGCCTTCCTGAGTTCCGCCGAGGATCTCATCATCATTGTTGTTACAACTAGCCAATGCTGCAACAGCCAACATTGACATAAAAATACTTTTCAAATTCATACTTTAAAAAAATTAAAATTATTAATTAGTAAAAATCAAATTATATGTTTAAAACTATAATTTTCAACACGTTATCTATTCCGTTTAAGCTGCGCCTCTTTAATTGAACTGATATTTTCGCGCATCTTGGCTATTTCTTTCAGATTTTCTTCAGCCGCTGTTAGCCCGGCTTGTCCCGCTGCTTTGAAGTAACCTTCCGCTTTTTCATAGTCGCCGTCACGCATCATAATCAGCATACCCATCGCATTATCATATTCAGGAATACGGGTGCGTACTTTCACATTCTTCAGGTAGCGCTCTGCACTTACATAGTCCCGTCTTCCGATAGCGGCAACAGCAGCATTAATATTGGCAGTCTCATCTTCCGGGAACATGCGTACTGCCGTTTCAAAAAGGTCATTGAATTCCTGCGAACCTTTCTCATAGGTCTGTGCCACAGCAAACATTTCATTCAGGCTCAGATTTTGCGGACGGGTTTTCGAAACCTCTATCGCTTCGTTCAAATCGAAATTCTTCACCTTATAATCTATCGCAACGGTCACCTTACGCAATGCGGGAAACATTTCTTTCAGCATATAGCGGTAGGGATTTCCGGATTTAAGCATCATCAATTTCTTTTCACGCCCTTCCTGGATGCTATACCGCTCTATTATATCAATCACCTCTTCCTTGTACTGCATGTCTGACGCTTTCACGGCAGCCAGCAAGTCAGTCCAGTTCTCTCCTCCGAAGTGTACCGAATACAGGCTTTCCGGAATGTCGGAGTATTGCTTTTCAAGATAGTTCCTAAGTGCCATGGCACGACCTTCCGACAAACGTTGATTGGCCGCGAGCGATCCTTCCGGCGAAGCATATCCGGTAATCTCGATTCCCTTGATAGTACTTCCCTTGTCAGTCTGTACCAAACCGATTATATGGCCTATTTTCTGCAATTCTCTTTCATTTGTGCCGAAAGCCGGGTTGATGTTGGTTCTTCCTACAGCAAAGTCCAGATAGGCCGCACCCTGCTCCACCCGATTTTTCTCAACTTCCGTTTCCGGCTGTATGTAAGCCAGTGCAGGAGTGATATTATACCGTTCTATCACAATGATTTTTTCAAGATCAACCTTGTTAGCAAGCATCTTCACATCCGTGGTGCGTGATTTTCCGCATCCGCAGTCATCTTTTTCCAGATTAAGGACTGCATCCGACATCCATTTCTCATAAGGCACAGCTACTTTATAATCCACTACCCTTTCACCTTTCTTATATCCTCTTAATACCTTATAGGGAGCGCTTTGTGCATAAATGGCCTGCTCTTTATGGCTCATCAGTGATATGGCACGGCGATAAGACTTATAGTTCTTCCTCCCTTTCACCGATATCTTAGGCAGACTTTTCCGTTGCGCTTCGTTTGTCAGTACGGGAGTAAAATCTGCACTTTTACGCGAAGACACATTCTTGCCGTGCATGGTAAGAATCATATCCAGATATAGCGAGTCGCCACGCTGTTCCAATTTGTTGGTTTGCACGGTTACATTACCTTGCTGAACCGTATTTTGCGCCTTTATTCCGGGAACGGACAATGCCATTGTCATCACCGGTACAAAATAGAGTATATTCTTTTTCATCGTTATCCACATTATTTAATCATATATATCAATGTAATACCGGCTTTGGTAGGACCGAAATAATTCTTGTGACCTTCATCGAGCTTTGTTCCGCACGTCCCGCAAGGATATCGGTCATAAGACAGGTAAGCATACCCTACCCCGACAGTCGCTTCAAGACTCCAGCGTTTACCCAAAATCCAATGATAACCATAAGACACACCGGCACCGGTCAACCAACCTTGATAGCGGTTGGCCAAAATATGCTTGTTCTCAATGGAACCGAACATTTTACCGTCTTTGAATCCCCACGGAAGCATACCGCCCCAGTTATATTGTCCGCCATGTGCATGAATTCCTAAAAAATGCCCGCTAAACTTTTCGCAAAACCAATAGCGTGCTTCAGGCTGGACAAGCCAATGTTTCATTTTACGGTTGTCCGAGAATGTCCACGGGTTCAAATTACCTGATATATCCATAGTCCATTTTTTGGAAAGCCCAAATTCTACCCCGAGGTTCATTGTGGATGTCGCATCATAAAGCAAATTGGTTTTAATACCTGCTTTCTGGGCAAAAGCCTGTATTCCAATCAGCAATAGGACGACAGCCATTAGTGTTTTTAACATTTTCATACAATTACTTTTTTATCACAGTCTCTATTTTATCTTATTTTGTAATCAATAATTCATAATCCATTTTTGGTTATCCAAACACAGATGTATCATTTTTAGAAAAATTGAATAAAACCATATTCAATCTCTATTTCATAATAGAGGAGGAATAATGTAACAGTATGATTTATTCTATTGATTATAAGCGATATATCTTAATAATGATATAATATATTACTATATATAGAGCTTAAAATATTCAAATAATAATCATACTCCATAATGAAATGCCATTAAAACATAGCTATAAAACAAATGTATGTGAAACAATAGTGAAACTTCTGTGAAACAACAGAGTAAACAACAAAACAATGATAGCAGCAAATTATAAGACACTGATGTTCTGTATCGGAAGATATTTTATTACTCCATACAAGGTGATTAATGAAAGTTTCGATTACCAGAAGTTAAAAATGGCTTCTGTGAAAAATCCTCATTATACTTCGACACTTAACTCAAAAGCAATTTGTAAATATATAATACAAGCAAAATGTGATAAAATAAAAATACAAGAATGATATAAAATAGCTAAAATCCCATAATATAACAAAAAAACTTGTGTAAAATGGGTAGAAAAATTCAAATATATCATCAATTATAATAGAATGACATGACAGAAATAGATTATTGGAATTCAATACGTGATGGCAACAATGCTGCATTCAGGGATTTATATAATAGAAATGCAGACATGCTTTATAAATATGGCATGAAATTAGCGCAAAACAGCGAATTGGTTGAGGATGCTATACAAACCGTATTCCTGAATATATATGAGAAACGTAAAAGTATCCCACGTCCTAAATCAATAGGCGCTTATCTTTATACATCTCTGAAGAATGAAATTTTGATGGATTTAAGAAGCAGGAAACTTCAGACTGTTTTCCTGGAAGATGAATTTCATAGTAAGAACGGATTTGCAAATTACGATTTCAAACTGGAAATCGATCCATGCAAACTTCTGGAGTTGGATGAGGAAGAGCGTGAAAAGCAGGAGTTACTGCAACAGATACTTGATAGTCTGGATGGCAGACACCGAGAAATAATATACCTGAGATATTATAAAGGATTATCTGTTGAAGAAGTTGCTAGCATTTGCAAAACGAGCAACAATCAGGTTTATAAAGAGGTTTCCACAATTATAAAGAAGCTTCGCGAGCAGAATGTTTATAGTAAAGCGTTTATTGCGTTTATCTTAACAATACAAAACTGGTGAAAATTATAATGAAAAAGATAGAAAACATAGATGGCGACGGTTTAGAATTCGAAGTGTTGTTTTCGAAGAAGGTAGTACTAAAGGAACAAGAATTCGTGAACAAGGACATAATTGGCGATGCGATCATGGCACGGATAGAGGCTTCGCGCAAGCGTTCTTTACGATATATGTGGGCGGCAGCATCCGCTATCATAATCTTGCTCACTACAAGCACTTACACTCTGAGTAACCAAGAATATGACTCGAAAAAGAATTCGCTCGCCGTATTATTACCGGATGGATCACATGTGCAGATGCAGAAAAACTCGCACTTGTCATACAATCGTATTTCATGGTTATGGAGTAGAACTATAAATTTTGAGGGAACAGCACATTTTGCCGTAGCCAAAGGACAGAAATTCGTCGTTAAAACCGGCTTTGGAGACGTGGAAGTGTTGGGAACAAATTTTCAGGTGGCAACCGGAAATCAAAGCCTTGAGGTTGAATGTTTTTCCGGTTCAGTAGGTGTTAAGACGATTGTAGGAGATAAAATACTACGCCCCAAAGAAAAGGTGGAATGTTCTCCCAAAGGAATGATATTCACTCCTGCTGAAGAGCCACTGCCAACTTATTTGGAATTTGACGGTGTACCACTTACAAGCGTAGTGAATAAGATAGAAGAGCTTTTCGATGTAACAATTACACCCAAGAACATCTGTCAAGACATTAAATATGACGGCTTGTTACCCACTGGCAATCTTGAAGAAGCTCTTCAAATAGTAATGTCCAGTTGTGGAATTGAATACACAAATAAAGGCAATCAAATAATATTGCGACATGCTGAATAAACAATTAATCTCTATATGTTTTTTTATCCTCTTCCTTCTATATGGAGGAGGACCTATTGCTTCACAAGTGGCTACCGAAAGTCATAATGAGCAAACACTAACTACCAGTTTGAGAAAGCTAAGTGCCAAATATGGCAAACGTATTTCATTCAGTCCTACTGTTACAGACAAAGTTTCATTAGTGTCCACTAAAAAATCATAGTCGTTCTTTGAAATTGTTGAAATTCA
>ERZ809407.1575-NODE-1575-length-19339-cov-45.318814_pt1 | contig 19339 bp, 17 predicted proteins | sample MGYA00520792_ERZ809407 | MGnify/ENA primary metagenome ERZ809407 (study PRJEB31576, sample SAMEA3212665) | Homo sapiens | biome: human-gut; feature: human gut; material: fecal | place: Sweden | collected 2012 ...
ATATACAATTGTCTTAACTCCTTTTACTCCTTAACTCCTTAACTTCCTGTTATCAATAAATTACTTTTTCAATACAACGTTGACGATCTTCTTTGGTACGATAATCACCTTCAACACGTTGAATCCTTCCAAGTACTTCTGGCTTTTCTCGTCTTCCAATACCTGCTTCTGGATTTCCTCGTTAGGAGTATCCACAGGGAAAGTCATCTGGAAACGAGCTTTACCATTGAAGGAAATGGTGAGCTGCATGTCGTTCTCCTTCAGATACTGCTCATCATACTTAGGCCATGCTGCATCGCAAACGCTGCCCTGCTCGCCAAGTGCTGCCCACAACTCTTCTGCGATGTGTGGAGCGAATGGAGCAATGAGGATCACGAGGTCTGTGAGCAGTTCCTTGTTGCGGCACTTCTGCTGACCGAGTTCGTTCACGGCAATCATGAAGGCTGAGATAGAAGTGTTGTAAGAGAACTTCTCGATATCCTCGCTTACCTTCTTGATGAGCTTGTGAACGCTCTTCAGACTCTCTGGCTTCGCAGCCTCGTCGGCTGATGGAAGGAAGTTGTCGGTGCGGTTCTCATAGAACAAGCCCCAGAACTTCTTCAGGAAGCGGTGGCAACCGTCGATACCGTTGGTATCCCAAGGCTTGCTTGCCTCTACAGGACCCAGGAACATTTCGTAGAGACGCAGGGTGTCGGCACCATACTTCTCGACAATCATATCTGGATTCACCACGTTGAACATACTCTTAGACATTTTCTCGATAGCCCATCCGCAGATGTACTTGCCATCCTCCAGGATGAACTCAGCGTTCTGATATTCAGGGCGCCAAGCCTTAAATGCCTCGATATCCAAAACATCGTTGCTTACGATGTTTACATCTACGTGGATAGGAGTTACGTCGTAATCCTTCTTCAGGTTCAAGCTTACGAATACAGGAGCCTTGTCGTGGTCATCGCTGTTGATGCGGTAAACGAAGTTAGAGCGACCCTGAATCATACCCTGGTTCACCAGCTTCTGGAATGGCTCTTCCTTGCAGCTTACGCCGAGGTCGAAGAGGAACTTGTTCCAGAAACGGGAGTAAATCAAGTGACCGGTAGCATGCTCGCAACCACCTACGTAGAGGTCCACGTTCTGCCAGTACTCATCAGCCTTCTTGCCTACGAGTGCCTCGTCGTTGTGAGGATCCATGTAGCGCAGGTAGTAAGCAGAAGAACCTGCGAAACCTGGCATGGTGTTGAGTTCCAGTGGGAATACAGTCTTGTTATCTACGAGACTCTTGTCAACCACCTCTTTCTTCTCGGCATCCCAAGCCCACTTCTTGGCTCTGCCCAATGGAGGCTCGCCAGTCTCTGTAGGCTTGTAGGTCTCAATCTCAGGCAATTCGAGTGGCAGGCACTCCTCTGGAACCATCTGTGGCATTCCGTCCTTGTAATATACAGGGAATGGCTCACCCCAGTAGCGCTGACGAGAGAAGATGGCGTCGCGGAGACGATAGTTTACCTTTACTCTACCGATGCCCTTCTCGGTAACAAACTTCTTGGTAGCTGCGATAGCCTCCTTCACGGTGAGTCCGTTCAGAGAGAAACCGTCCATGCTGCTCTTGCCTGCTACAGGTGAGTTGGTTACGATACCTTCCTTGGCATCGAAGCTCTCCTCTGAAACATCAGCACCCTCGATAAGAGGAATGATAGGCAGGTTGAAGTGCTTGGCGAAGGCGTAGTCACGGCTATCGTGAGCTGGCACTGCCATGATGGCACCTGTACCATATCCAGCCAATACATATTCTGAAATCCATACTGGGATTGCCTCGCCAGTGAATGGATTGATGGCATAACTTCCTGAGAATACACCGGTTACGCTGTGGTTAGCCATACGGTCAAGCTCGGTACGCTTCTTCACGTAGTCCAGATACTTCTCTACTTCTTCCTTCTGATCGGCAGTAGTTACCTGCTGAACATATTCGCTCTCTGGAGCCAGAACCATGAAGGTTACACCAAACATAGTATCGGCACGTGTGGTGAAGATGGTAAACTTCACGTCGCTGTCCTTTACAGAGAATACTACCTCTGTACCCTCAGAACGGCCAATCCAGTTCTTCTGGGTTTCCTTGATACTATCGCTCCACTGGATGGTCTCCAAACCGTCGAGCAGACGCTGAGAGTAAGCAGATGTTCTCAAACACCACTGCTGCATCTTTTTCTGGATGACAGGATAACCGCCACGCTCACTTACGCCGTTTACTACCTCGTCGTTGGCAAGCACAGTACCGAGACCTGGGCACCAGTTTACCATCGTCTCGCCGAGGTAAGCGATGCGGTAGTTCATCAGGATCTGCTGCTTCTTCATGTCGTCGAAGCTGTTCCACTCCTCGGCAGTGAAGTCGATCTGCTCGTTCTGAGCCACGTTCAGGTCAGCAGAACCCTTCTCCTCGAAGTGCTTGATGAGCTTCTCGATAGGCTGAGCCTTCTGGCAGCTGTTGCAGAAGAATGAGTTGAACATCTTCTGGAAAGCCCACTGAGTCCAATGGTAATACTTAGGGTCGCAGGTACGAACCTCGCGGTCCCAATCGAAGCAGAAGCCAATCTTGTCGAGCTGCTCGCGGTAGCGGTTGATGTTGGCTACGGTAGTAACCTCTGGGTGCTGACCTGTCTGGATAGCATACTGCTCAGCAGGCAAACCATAAGCATCGTAACCCATAGGGTTCAGTACGTTGAATCCGTTCAAACGCTTGTAGCGTGCATAGATATCGCTAGCGATATAACCAAGTGGGTGACCTACGTGCAAACCAGCTCCTGATGGATAAGGGAACATGTTGAGCACATAGAATTTCTTCTTGTTTTCATCCTCAGTCACCTTGTAGGTCTTGTTCTCGACCCATTTCTGGTGCCATTTCTTCTCGATTTCTCTGAAGTTGTATTCCATTGTTTTATCTAATAATTATGTTTCTTTTCTTAAATATAATAAGGTATAACCCTATTCAAGGTGCAAAATTACATTTATTTTGGCACATAACAAAATAAAATGCAAGTTTTTTATGAATTTAATGCTCTTTTGTCATACGGCTGTCTGCCGGTATTCTGTTGAGATAGCGGTCGGTGAGGAGTCCCTGTGCCAAAAACTCTTCACTCTTCACATTTCCTTTGTAAATGCCTATAAACAAGGTATTTGGCGTGGTGAAGAGTTCTTAGCCACTCTTCACCCACTCTTCACCACATTCGAAAATTCTGTTAATAAAAATATTCAATATAATTGGCTTGCCAATTAAATAAACAACTCATCCATCGTAATCTGTTTCTGTACGATGTCGCTATGTTTGTTCTGCTTCAATCCGAAAGAAGTAATCAATGTGAGGAGAAGCGATTTGGAAGTCTTTGTCTCTTCTGTGAAGATACGCAGTTTCTCCAGCAACTTCTCCTCATATTCCTTGCTGATTTCGAATTCGCTCTTGTAGAATTTCATCTCACAGATATTGATGGTTTCATCTTTCCGGTCTATCAGCAAGTCAATTTGAGTTCCCTTTTCTGTATTGCTGCTTCGCCATGAGCAAACCAAGGTCTGTACTCCCGAAATTCCCAGGGCGTGCTTGATTTTGTCTATATGGTTTAGACAAAGCATCTCGAAAGACAAGCCAGCCCAAGTATGGTATAGCTGACTGTTTTGGGAGGATGACCAGAAACTGGAATCCTGATACTTGTTGTGCTTGATGAAACGGAAGTAGAAGAGCGTATAGAAATCTACTAACTGGAATAAGGTGTTTCGCTTTTGGCGAATGTCGGAAGTCATCTTGTTGGCTGTACTGAATGGTTCATACAGACGGATGAATCCGCATTGTTCCAATTCTTCCAGTACTGTAGAGAAGGCTCCATTATCTTTTCCTCCCGATGCCTTGATCAGTTCCTGTCGGGTCATACCCATTCCTTTGGTAGCAAGGGCAGTAACCACGGCGATATGGTCGGCTGATTTCTTAAACAAAGCTCTGTATAAGTCGTTGAACTCATCTTTCAGTTCTGCATTGTCTGCGAAAAAAAGCTGGTCGATGTTCTGTGCCAGACTTTTCGATTTATCCATCATAGACAGATAATAAGGTATTCCTCCCATAACCATATAGCATTCTGCTATCTGTTTTCGGCTGTAGCCGAAGTGGTAAGCCTTGAAGTATTCTTCGCATTCGTGCAGGGTGAATGGTTTTACAATCAGATGATGGGTCAGTCGGTTGTGCAAGCCACCACGGTTGCGAATCAGGTTGTTGATCATCCAGGAGGTGGCGGATCCGCAAACGATGAGTTTGATGTCGTTGCGCAGTACAGCCCAGCTGTTCCAGAAGTTTTCCAGTGCTGGTATGAATCCCGATTTGGCGGTATCCATCCATGGCAATTCATCGATGAATATTACTTTCTTGCCTTCCGGAAGTGTTTCTATGTATTGTGACAGGGTATAGAATGCCAGCAGCCAGCTCTTGAATGTCTGCAGAGTGGTGGAGTGGGTATATTTTTGCAGGGAAATGCTGAAGTTGACAAGCTGTTCGCCTTTGGCAACTCCGTTCATTCCTGTCATAAAGAAGGCAAAATGGTCCTCTACGGCTTTTCTGATGAGAAAAGTCTTGCCTACACGTCGTCTTCCATAGACGGCGATAAACTCTGATTTATCGGAGTTTATATATTCATTGAGCAGTTTGAGTTCTGCTACTCTTCCTATCAGTCTCTGTTCCATATCTTTCGTTATTTTCTGCGCAAAGATATAAAAAAATATCCATTAGCGCAAATTATTCGCGGATAATCTGCGCTAATGATGTGAAAAAAGCACATTAGCGCAGATTATCCCGTTAAGCGTTCGGCGATTTCAAATCCGCCGGGACGCCTGGCGGGAGACTTTCTATTGACACCTGTCGGGAGACTTTCTTTTAAACAAATCGTTCATCGTAATCTGTTTCTGTTACGGTGTCGCTATGTTTGTTCTGCTTCAATCAGAAAGAAGTAATTCTCCAGTTTGTCCGCTTTGATTTTGTTAGATGTATGATACAAATACATTTTTAAGGACGACTTTTTGTGATTTTCCACACTTTTAAGGACGACTTTTTGTAGTTTTATACATTTTTAAGGACGACTTTTTGTGCTCTTTGAAATAAAAAATGTATCTTTGCATTCAGAAATATCAAATAATCAGATAGTTATGAAGAGAAATGCCATCAAATACCTATATCAATGGAAAGCAAGCAACGACCGAAAGCCGTTGATTATGCTTGGAGCCCGCCAGGTTGGCAAAACCTGGCTGATGCAGGAATTTGCCAAAGAGGCCTATACCCGTAGTGCGTATGTGAACTTCGAAGACAATGAAATGCTCCGGAAAGTTTTTGAACATGACTTTGATATTCCCCGTATTATCAATAGCATACAATGGAGTACAGGAGTTTCTATTGATGAAAATACGCTTATTATCCTTGATGAGATACAAGAAGCACCCAGAGGTATCACCGCATTAAAGTATTTTGCAGAAAAAGCACCTCAATATCATGTCGTAGCTGCAGGTTCATTGCTCGGAATTGCGATGCATCAGAATGACTCTTTTCCTGTAGGTAAGGTAGATTTCATGCATTTATATCCCCTCACATTCTTTGAATTTCTAGATGCAATCGGTGAAAGCCGTATGGTAGAACTGCTGATGTCAAAGGATTGGAATATGATAACCATGTTCCGGAATAAATTTGAGGAATGCCTGCGACAGTATTATCTGGTCGGGGGAATGCCGGCTGTAGTACAGTCTTTTGCCAGCGAGGGAAATCTGTCTGAAGTCAGAAGCATTCAAAAAGCAATCCTTGAAGCGTATGAGCGTGATTTTTCCAAACATGCTCCGGCCATAGAAGTTCCACGTATCCGAATGGTATGGAAATCCATCCCATCACAGCTTGCCAAGGAAAACAAGAAATTCATCTATGGTGCCGTAAAGGAAGGAGCCAGAGCAAAGGATTTTGAGCTCGCTATCGAATGGCTGAAAGATGCAGGGTTGATCTATAAGGTAAACCGTTGTAAGAAAGCCCTGTTGCCATTGGCTGCATCCGAGGATTTTTCTGCTTTCAAGTTATTCCTGTCTGATGTGGGACTGATGGGAGCCATGAGCAATATTCCTGCCCAAAGCTTGCTGGAAGGAAATGTGCTGTTTTCAGATTTTAAGGGGGCGCTGACAGAGCAGTATGTCCTGCAGCAGCTTAAGGAGAAATCTTCCTTGTCTATCTATTATTGGTCGGCAGAAAATTCACGTGGTGAAATAGATTTTCTAGTGCAGGATGAAGAAAGAATCATTCCAATAGAAGTAAAGGCTGAGGAGAATTTGCAGGCTAAGAGTTTGAGGGTGTTTGTAGAGCGCAATCAGGGATTGAAAGGTATGCGCCTTTCCATGTCACCTTATAGAGAGCAGGATTGGCTTGCCAATTATCCATTATATTCCGTGTCTGCAATATTCGGATAAAAATCGAGTTCACAAGGTTGTGGACCACAAACTTGTGAACTTTTAATATTATTTTGTAAATCAGGCATTTAAAAGCTGTTTTTTATGCATAAAACAAGCCTGAATCAGAGGCTTTTCTTATCAAACACACCATTCATCGTGATGCAGAGATGCTGGAACTTGCTGAGGAGTTTGTCTGACCATTTCGTCATGTTGTAAAGGTCCTTGATTTCCTTAAACTTCTTTTCATCCCATTGCGGATAATCTATCTCTGAGAAATAACGACGGTAGTCGCGCAGATTGTCGCCCGAGAAATGGAGATAATCGTCGATGTCGCCAAACCATTCGGGAGTCATCATCTGGGTGGCAAAGGCTTCGAAGTTCTGGTTGTCCTGAAGCATGCAGTTGTGATTCAATACACACCATACGCAGAACCAATGGTTCTTGCGGGTAACAAATTTCAACATATTGGCTATCTGAGCCTTCAGATTCTGCATGTCGATGTATTTGCCGTCTTTTACTTTGTAGAAAACCTCGTTGGGAAGGGTTTCCGGAATGCCTTCGGGATGTTCCAAATCGTAGATTTCCTGCTCTATGATGTGCCATTTTACGGTGGCTGATACCAGCTTGAGATATTCTTGTGCTGTAAAATTTACGTGGGCAAGCTGGGCGCCCAGCAGTTGGGTGTCTCTTATATATTTCATAAAGTCGAGGCGCAGATTTTCCGGTACCTCGTCTTTTAGCGTTTTTCTTACTTCCAGCAATTGGCTGACGGAGAGCTGCTTTCCGTTGTTATCATATTCCAGGGTTGTAAAGTATCGGTCTATGTCGCTGATGCCCTTTGGTTCTTCCTGATATTCCTGTAGCGACATTTCGAAGAGGCGGGTGGTCTGCTCTTCGCTCATGGCGAGGTTGGTGAAATGGCTCAGCTGGCGGAAGTGGAGCATCAGATAACATGCCATGCTGTATAGCTGGAAGAGATTCCAGAGGCGCTCTACGGGTTTTACGCCAGGGATATGAGTGGGTTTTACCTGGCGTAACAGTTCTTTCTGGAGTTTGGTTACTTCGTTTACATCGATAGTACTTCCTTTGCCCAGTTCATCGGTTTCGAAAAATTCGTTGAGTTTCGGCAGGATGCGGGTCATATCCAGCGGTGCCACTTTCATCCGTTTTCCTTCTATCTGTTTTCCCTTTTTCATGTCTTCCATGATATGCGCCATCAGGGGTGTAAACTTCTGCATTACGATGATGCTGATGCTTACTTCATGGGTTTCGTTCTGCTCCTTTCGCTGTTTTGCTATGTCGTTGTGCTGCAGTACCATATCTTTCTCTGCCATATAGCAGAGCCGGGTGGCTTTGGTGCAGAGCGAACGGATATCAAAGGTAAGTTCCTGCGGACTGTAATCTTCCCATGCATCTACCAGAATGCTGAGCATTCGGCAGAAGTTGTCGAGCTGTCGGTCGAAGACTTCGTAGTTGAATTCTATTTCATCTTTATCTTCATTCATTGTCAGTCTGTTTTAAGAAAATAAGTTTCGCCACAAAGGTAAGATTTATTTTCGGATTATGCAAGGATATGCGCTTGTTTTTCCTCTTTTTTCCCCATACTTTTCCCCGTAGCCCCCTTGTTTCTTCCCTGATTTCAGAAAAGTAGCGGGAAGGTGGCGGGGAAAATTTGGAATCGGCGAAGGGAAGTATTAACTTTGCAATCGAAAACGAAAGAGCGGCGAAATGCTGAGCCATGAATGAGTAGAAACTCTTCACTCTTCACCTGAAGCCCGGAAATGCCCATAAACAGAGGGGTTTCGGGGGGTGAAGAGATAGAGACAACTCTTCACCCACTCTTCACCACTCTTCACCTTATTATATATAAGGGCTAAAAGATGATTATTATTAACTAAAAAAATTAATATATGAACAAAGTTACAGCTTTATCGTCATCAGATAAGATGATAAACGAAATTTCAGCACTCTCTCTTATTGAGAGTTTTCTCGATGAGTATTATCTCTTCCGTAGAAATGTGCTAAGTGGTAAAACCGAGTATTTCACTCTCTCAAAGAATGAGGACGAAACTGAGGAGGCCGTAGAAGAGGAACCGGAAACCGGTGGGGAAGAGGAGGAATCTTCTGACTCAACCTGGAAGGTGCTGACTCCGGAGGCTTTCAATTCCATCGTCCGTCACGCCAAACGGTTGGGTGTAGGAGGTAAGAAGTCGCCCCGACAGGATATTGAGGAGTTCGTACGTTCTGAAGAGGTTCCGGAGTTTGATCCTATCAGGGAATATCTTGAGAACCTGCCGGAATGGGATGGTAAGAACCATGTGGCTGAACTCTTTGGCAGGATTCCGGGGCTTACAAGTGAACAGTTGGGATGGTGCGCCACCTGGCTCCGTTCGGCTGTTGCCCACTGGTTGCAGATGGATATGTTTCATGGCAACGAAACCACTCCTGTGCTTATCGGCAAGCAGGGTTGCGGCAAGAGTACCTTTGCCTATCGCCTGCTGCCGGATCATCTGCGCCAGTATTTCCTCGACCACATCAATTTTGCCAATAAGTTTGACTCCGAGATGGCGCTCACTCATAATCTCTTTGTCAACATAGATGAGTTTGCGAATATGGGACCATCGCAGCAGGGCAAGCTGAAGCAGATGCTTTCGAAGGTGAAGGTGAACGGGCGCCCTATCTTCGGCAAGAGTCAGGATGACCGTCCGCGCTACGCTTCCTTCCTGGCAACCACCAATGATGAGCATCCGCTCTGCGACCCTACGGGTAGCCGCCGATTCGTCTGTCTGCACATTCCGGCAGGTGAATATATCGACAACGGTTCACCCATCATTTATGACCAGCTCTATGCACAAGTTATGTATGAGCTTTGCCATAAGAAGACCCCTTACTGGTTTACCAATGCGGAGGTGGATCGCATCCAGAAGTGCAATCTTCCTTTCTTCAAGGTAGATGATTTTGAGTCGATGCTGAAGAGCTGCTTCCGTGTTCCCGAGGATAATGAAACGGGCGAATGGCTCATCTGTTCGGATGTTTTCGAGGTTCTGCACGAAAGATTTCCGATGCTGATAAGCAATCTGAGTACCAAGATTCGCATCGGCCAGTCGCTCAAACTCTTGGGTTGCAAGATGAAGCATACCAAGAAGGGTCAGGCCTATCTGCTTGTAAGAATCTGAAAATATAGCTAAGCAGCAGATGGGTGAAGAGTGGTGAAGAGTGGGTGAAGAGTGAGAAACAACTCTTCACCCTTCGAATCCCCTCTGTTTATCGGCATTTCCGGGGGTTAGGTGAAGAGTGAAGAGTTTTTCGCAGTTCCTTTCTTAAAATTCTTTCTCAGGCTTTTCCGATAGCTGTCTGACTAGAACAGCCCACTGTTCTCATAGCGGCTAGTTGGCTGTCTGTGGTTCGCCAGTTGGCTATTTGCCGATAACAGCCTCTCAATCTTTCGAAGAAAAATTATTTATCCAACTTAAAAAATAAAGAACATGAACAATATTTCAATCCATTCCATTGATACGGTATGTCTCAAGGAGGCGTGCCCGGTACATCACCTTTGTGCTCGTTTTGAGCGTTATCAGAAGTTGCGTAAGTCGGAGAAGGTATTCAGTATTCTGAACCCGGACCATATAGCCTGCAGCGAGCAGGGCTGTGCCTATCGTCTTCAGAAGAAGATCATACGCATGGCACGCGGATTCCGCCGCATGTTCGGCACGATACCTTCTGCCAATACGCCTCATTTCTGGCACTTTTCGCCCTATATCAGCGAAAGCACCTATTGCAAGGCGAAGCGCGGCGCCATCCTCATTGCGCCCGATATGCAGCAGAAATTACTGCGTCTCTTCGAGCAGAATGGCGCCGATATCAGCATCGGTTTCGATGAATATGTAGAGCAGGAGGGCTATGAAGAAGTAGATACCGCAAACTGTAAAAAAATATAATTTTTTCCATCTTTTAGCAGTAATGAAACAGATTTTTATTATTTTTGTTTCCTGAATTTTACAACTAAACAATAAGAAATAGATTATGCGTGTTATTATCGAAAAAGATTATGAGAAGCTGTCAAAGTGGGCAGCTGATCATGTAATTGAAACAATTAACAGATTTCAACCAACAGCTGAACGTCCTTTTGTTCTGGGTTTGCCAACCGGTTCTTCACCTCAGGGCATGTATGCCAACCTGGTAAAGGCGGTAAAAGAAGGCAAGGTTTCGTTCAAGCATGTCATCACCTTCAATATGGATGAATATGTAGGTTTGCCGGAATCTCATCCTGAGAGCTATCACTCTTTCATGGCTGCCAATCTCTTCAATCATATCGACTGTCCTAAGGAGAATATTCATATTCTGAACGGTAATGTCGAGAATCTGGAAGAGGAGTGCCGTCATTATGAGCAGATGATAGAAGAAGCGGGTGGCATCGACCTCTTTATCGGTGGTATCGGTCCTGATGGCCATATCGCTTTCAACGAGCCATTCTCTTCTCTTACCTCCCGCACACGAGTAAAGACGCTCACTACAGACACCAAGATTGCCAACTCCCGTTTCTTCGATAATGATCCTGAGAAGGTACCTAGTCTGGCTCTGACCGTAGGTGTGGGTACCGTGATGGCTGCCCGAGAGGTAATGATTCTCTGCAACGGTCATAACAAGGCCCGCGCCCTGCAGGCTGCCATCGAAGGTCCTGTTACCCAGGCTTGGACCATCAGCGCTCTGCAGCAGCACCAGCATGGCATCATCGTTTGTGATGAGATTGCCTGCGATGAACTGAAGGTGGGTACTTACCGCTACTTCAAGGATATCGAAAAGGATAACATCTAAGTTATCTGATGCCTATAAAAAAGAATAAGGATGATGACTATTCGTCATCATCCTTATTTTCTGCTATTACCTGAGGACCGCGAACCTTGTCCTTGAGTCCCAGACCTTTCTTGATTTCTATATTTACTCCATCGCTCAAACCGGTGGTTACCTGTTTGCGCTCATAAGTCTTCTTCTTGTCGCTACCTTTTATGATATATACAAAGGTAGAATCGCCGCTAAACTCGATGGCACTCTCCGGAACGGTGAGTACATGGGTAGCCTTTGCCAGTACAATCTCGGCATTGGCGCTGTAACCAGAACGAATCTTGCCGCCCTTGGTAGAACGGATGGCTGCCTTTACCTCAAACTGGTTGGCACCATTGTTTTCTACAGCCTTAGGTGAGATATATTCCAGGTTTGCCTCGAAGTTGAGGTTCTGCAAGGCTCCGATGGTAATCTTCATCGGCATTCCTGTAAAGAGACTTCCCACTTCGGTTTCATCGATATTGCCACGGAAGATGAGGTCGTTCATGTTGGCCACACTGGCGATGGTAGTACCATCGTTGAAAGTGTTGGCAAGAATTACCGAGTTACCCACCTTGACCGGAATATCGAGGATAATGCCCGAGATGGTAGAACGGATGAGGGTGGAAGAAGCGCTGGCATTGCTCTTGCTTACACCATCGCGCACCACCTGGAGAGCATCTTCGGCAGCGGTAACCTCCTCGCGTGCCTGTTTCATCGCCTGCTTTACCTTATCAAACTCATCGGCGCTGACCAGCTGTTTCTTGAAGAGCTGTTCCTCGCGGCCGTAATCCACCTGTGCCTGTTTCAGGTTGATTTCAGCAAGGCGCACACGTGCCTGAGCCGAACTGAGCTGTCCCATATCCGGAATCACCTTTACCTTGGCGATAACCTCGCCCGCCTGAACATAATCACCTGCTTCTTTGCAAATCTCGGTGATGATACCGCTAATCTGAGGCTTTACGCTCACCTCGTTGCGAGGCTCAATCTTGCCCGTGATGACGGTAGTTTTCAAAACATCAGCCATCTTAGGAGTAAACTCAGTATACTCCACAGGCTTAGGCTGCGATTTCTCATAAAGGAACACGAAGGTTCCGATGAAAATCAAGGCGACAATCGCCGCAACAATCAACTTTGAATACTTTTTCATATCTTTTATATCTTATATTTTCTTTTATTCGTCTCTCATTGCATCTACCGGTTTGATGCTCATCGCTCGCCATGCAGGGGCGAGTCCGGCTAGGCCGCCGAGAATGCAGATGAGGATGGCAGAAGAGATGGCCGTCCAGAAATCTACCTGGAAGTGGGCGGTAAGAATGCCGTCCGTGGTACTTCCTACTTCCAGCATCTGCAGGATGGCAACACCGAAGAGAATGCCGCTCATGCCGGCTACCAGGGTGAGGAGAATACTCTCGGAGATGATTTGCGAAAGAATCATCTTAGGCGTGGCTCCGATGGCTCGGCGGATGCCTATCTCGGTGGTTCGTTCCTTTACCGTTACCATCATGATGTTGGAAACTCCGATGGCGCCGGCGAGAAGGGTGCCGATGCCTACCAGCCAGATGAGGAAGTTGACGCCCTTGAACAGGTTGTCGAGCATCTGGAAGAGAACTTCGGTATTGAACACCATAATGCCCTTTTCGTCCGTAGGGTCTATGCTGTGGGCTCTTGCTACGGTTTCTCTCATCCGCTGGGCAATGCTGCTCATTACTACGCCCGGTTTGCCGGTGGTGGCTATGATGTCAACTGCCTTACCCCGGTTATAAGCGCTGCGCAAAACCGATTGGGGCAGGGTGATGGTTTCATCGGCACGACCGCCGAAATTGATGCCGTTGCCCGAACGGTAATCTACGCCTATCACCATATAATAGGTAGAGTCAACTCTTACGCTCTTGCCGCACGGATCACCGCCGCCAGGAAAGAGATTCTTGTAAATCTGTTTGCCGATGACGCAAACCTTGCGCTGCTGGCGCACATCCATCTCGTTGATGTATCTGCCGTAAAACATCTGTGGCGCAGAAACTTTGGCGTAGTCAGGATTTACGCCCTGTGTGCTGCCGCTGAATTTTTTGTCTCCAAACACCACCGACTTGTTGCCGCCGAAGAGCAGCGGGGTAATGACATCGAGTTCGGGCACCTGGTGGCGCAATCTGTCCAGGTCTTTCTCTTCCATCTGCCAGGAGCGCCCCTTGTTGAATCCCTTGTAAGGTTTGGTGGTGTTCTGCGCCCAGATGATAGCGGTGTTGGTGGCAAAGCCTGTGAAGTTGTTTTGCAGCATCTCCTTCAGTCCCTGTCCGCCACCCATCAGGGCGATGAGCATAAACACGCCCCAGAACACGCCGAAGCCCGTAAGCAGACTGCGGCTCTTGTTCCTCGTGATGGTGTCGAGAATCTCTTTATATGTATCTAAATCTAATCGCATAATAATAATTTATAGTTTATTCCGCTCTCAGCGCCTCTATCGGTCGGATTCTTGCAGCCTTGATGGCTGGGATGAGTCCGGCGATGGTGCCTGCGATGACGATGGCGATGGTAGCACCGATGCAGGTGCCGAGGCCCACCGTAGGGTTCACAAACATGGCGGCTTTAAACAGTCCGGTATCTACGGTGGTGTGGCCGATGGTTGCGTCCATGATCTCGTTTGCTGCCACACCGCAGACCATTCCGATGTAGCCGAAGAACGAGGTGATGATGATGCTCTCGGTGATGATGAGCTTCAGTATCGACCAAGGTTTGGCTCCGATGGCTTTTCTTACGCCAAACTCTCGGGTTCGCTCCTTCACGGTGATGAGCATGATGTTGCTTACGCCCACGATTCCGCTCAGCAGAGTGAACAGACCCACAATCCATAGGGCCGTCTGCATGATGGCGATTCCCTGGTTCATCTGGATGTTGTCTACGTATCGGTTCCAGAGCCAGATGGTTCGCTCGTCATCAGGTGCTGCCTGATGGTTATTGTTGATGCTGGCGCGGTAGTTCTTCTCAAACTTCTCGTTATCTTCCTTGGTCTTCAGGTTCTTGATGGTAAACTCCAGACTTCCCGCATCATCGCCCTTGGCGTAAATGGTCTTTATGGTGGAGTAGGCGATGAAGGCTTCGGTATTATTGCGCGATTCATCATCCTTATAGATTCCCACCACCTGGAAGTTGAGATTGCTGATCTTAACGTTCTTGCCCACCAGCGAACGGTAGTCTTTGCTGAGTTCCTTGGCCTGGCTTCGGCTCAGCACCACATTCTTGCGCTGCTCCTTCATATCGATTTCGTTGATGAATCGTCCGGCAATCAGCTCCGTCTTGTCGATTTTGGGATGTGTAGGAGCCACACCCACCAACGACTGGCTTGCCACATAATTATCGCCATAATTGATGTTCACGTTATACTGTTCCAATCTTCCACCCACATCATCCACGTACTGGCCGTAGGTCTGGTTGCTGATGAGGATGTCCCTGTCGTTGAGCGTGATGCTTCTGCCTTCCTTCAGTCCCTTGTAAGCCTTGGAGGTTTCGCCTGGGAATACTCGCATGGAGTTGGCAAGGAATCGGGTGCTTTGCTGCAACTGGGCATTAATCAGTCCGTTGCCGGCGCCCAGCAGGAATATCAGCATGAAGATTCCCCAGGCAACGGCAAATCCCGTAAGCGAAGTGCGGAGCTTGTTGCGCTTCGACGTGCTCCATATTTCTTTGATTAATTCTCTCATTATTTTTAGTTAATAATTAATAGTTGATAGTTTATAGAGGGCTGGCGCCATCAGCAGTTCTGCCCTATTAACTATAAACTTTAAACTATAAACTTCTTACTTCACGTAGTCTTTCGATACGAGATGATGGTCTCTGTTGTCTTCGATGCTTCCGATGAGTCCGTCCTTGATATGGATAACCTTATCGGTCTCGTTGGCAACACCGCTTTCGTGGGTTACCACCACGATGGTCATTCCCTCTTTCTGGTGCAGTTCCTTCAGCAGGTCCATCACTTCCACGCTCGTTTTGGAGTCGAGGGCTCCGGTAGGCTCATCGGCAAGGATGATTTCGGGTTTGGTGATGAGGGCACGGGCGATGGCTACACGCTGCTTCTGTCCTCCCGACATCTCGTTGGGATAATGGTTGGCCCATTGCTTCAAGCCCAGTTTTTCGAGATATTCCATTGCCAGTTCGTGGCGCTTCTTGCGGCTCACGCCCTGGTAGAAGAGTGGAAGCTCCACGTTTTCCACTGCTGTCTTGAACGAGATGAGGTTGAACGACTGGAAGATGAAGCCGATCATCTTGTTGCGGTATTCGGCAGCACGGGTTTCCGAGAGGTTTTTGATGAGCACATCATTGAGTCGGTATTCGCCCGTATCGTAGTTGTCGAGAATACCCAATATATTTAATAAGGTGGATTTTCCCGAGCCGGAAGCACCCATGATGCTGACGAACTCGCCACGTTCGATGTCGAGGTCGATGCCCTTCAGCACATGGAGTGGCTGAGCACCCTGATAGGTCTTGTTGACGTCTTTTAGATGAATTAATGACATATAATACGTTTGTTTATTGATATGAATTTTAAACGTTAGACGCTTGCAACCTTCAGAAAGTTGCAAGCGTAGCCCTTTTTTAAAAACGTGATTATATCCACCTTATTATATATAAGGCAAAGATAGTAGTTAAAAATATACTTTTTAAGATAAATAGTGTCATCATATTCTTATCTTTTTGAGATTCTTCTCCAACTCTTCCTTCACTTCATCGATGGAGATGTCGAGAAGCTGCATTTGTCGGGCGAGTTCCGGGAGTCTTTCTTTCATAAACTCCTTCTTGCGGGTCTTTTTGATTTGCTTCTTGGCTCCTGCGGAAACAAAGTAGCCCAGGCCTCGCTTGTTGTAGATGATCTCATCGGTGGCAAGCAGGTCGTATGCCTTCACGGTTGTGTTGGCATTCACCTCCAGCAGCACGGCGTATTCCCTGACGCTTGGTATTCGCTCGTCTTCCTTGTACTTGCCCGCCAGAATCTCATCGCTCAGTCGCTCGGCTATCTGTACGTATATTGCTTTATCGTTACTGAAATTCATAATCTTCAAATTTTAATTCTTAGATGTTGATCCACTTGTTGCAGATTACCTGCATACGGGTGAAGAGCTTGTAGGATGCCCAATAGTTGAAGGCAGCCAAAGCAAGAAATACTGCAGACGAGGTGAATACAGCACAATATTGAGCAGAAGAACCCTCTTCGATGTGCAAGGTTCCTACGAAATCAAGCCATCCGGCTTCACCCAGTTCGTTGATAATATAACCCAAAATCAGACAAAGTGCCAATCCCGTACATGCTGTCAGAAGCACAGGAAACTTACGGTAGAAGGCTCCTCCCAGGGTTGCGAAGGAATGGGCAAATATCAGGAAGGAGTAGACTGCCAGAATTGTTTGCCAAGAATTGTCTATTGGTGAAAGGGCAAAAATGGTGTGGCTGAGTACTGGCCATGTAAGGCTGATATGGAAGCCTGGAGTGATGAAAAAGCTAAAGATGAGCTGGATAATATCTGAAATGACCAAGGCTCCTAGCAAAGTCACAAGACCACCAACGGTAACAACCAGGAATCGAGCCACATATTTTTCCAGGTTAGTGGCAGGAAGCATCAGGAAACTTTCGCGCTGTAACTTGGTCTTCATGTTTCTGAAGATGCAAGATGCCAATATGTAAATGACCATAAAAGAAATGAATCCAAAGAACATATATGCGGATTTCTTATAACTGTCGGTCAGGGCATCTAGTTCATGGGATGCTGCAATAAAGCCACTAATTTTGTAAAGCCGGATGATGTTTGCAATTGAAAAACAGATGGCGAGTCCTGCAATGATTCCCAAATTATAGGTCCAGTTGTTTAATACATCCCAACGAAGTACCATGCTTAATCTATGTAAATCGAAATTCTTTTTCATAATCGTCTAATTTTTAATCGTTTAATTTTCCATTAATTACTGCATTGAAGAGCAACTCCAGGTTCATCTGTGTTTCCTGTTTTCCCTCCTGACGCTTGCAGATGGCGGCATTGCCCTGCAGGGTTGGCTCGGCGTAGAGCACGGTGTCGTCCATTTCCTGTGGGTTGCGATATTCGAAGGTGTATTTCCCGCAGATGTCTGAAACCGATGCGTCGAGCAGCAGTTGGCTCTGGTTCATGATGATGATGTGGTCGAGTAGCGACTCTACATCGTGCACCTGATGAGTAGAGATGATGAGGGTGCGGTCTTCCGTCATGTTATTGGCGATGACCTTACGGAACTGGCTCTTCGATGGGATGTCGAGACCATTGGTTGGCTCGTCCATCAGAAGAAAGCGGGTACCCGTGGCGAGTGCGAAACTCATGAATACCTTCTTCTTCTGTCCCATCGAGAGTTCGTTCAACTTGAGAGAGAGTGGTAAATCAAAATCCTTGAGGCAACGGTCCAATACTTCCTGCGAGAAGTTAGGATAGAACTCCTGGTTCATCTTCACGTAGGTGGCGAGGGAAACGTTGGGCAGTTCAAACTCTTCGAGCACCATGAAGATGTCCTTCAGCATCTCTGCTCTGCGATCTTGTGCCGAAATGCCATCCACGAGAACGGTACCTTGTTGCTGGCGGAGCAATCCGCTGATGAGGTAGAGCAGGGTGCTCTTGCCTGTACCGTTCTTACCGAGCAAGCCATAAATGTTGTTCTCCTTGAGTTCCAAAGAGAAATCTCTAAATACAAGGTGCTTGCTACCTGGGTATCTGAAATCAATGTCTTTAATCTGTATCATAATCTTTAATGTTTTAGTGTACTACTTCAATAGAACACTGCAAAGGTATGCTTTTCTGCGATAAGTTCCAAATTTTTGGGCAATTATTTTTATACTTTAACGTATTGTTAACAATTCCACCTTATTATATTATAAGAAGAGTATGATATGGATGAATGTCTTGTAATATAGAACTTTATAAAAAAACAAAGGCATCGGAAAGCAAAAACTTCCTGATGCCTTGATGCTTTTTATTAAGTCGTTTAGATATATTTCATGAGAATATCCCAAACTGCAATGATGTGGCAGATACTACCAGCTAAAACGAAGAAATGGAACACGGAATGCATGTATTTCTTCTTGTTGATACTGTAGAATACGGCGCCCGTAATGTAGCAGACGCCTTCGGCAATAATCCACCAGACTGTGGCGGTGGATACGGAGTCAATCAAAGGTTTGAAAGCAACCAGTACCGACAATCCCATGCCTACAAAGCAGATGGTCTCCAGGTTGCTGTGATCCTTGAGTCTGGCAAAACTCATGATGGTTCCGGCAATGGCGCAAGCCCAGATAAAGATAAAGAGGCTCCATCCCCAATATCCCTGGTCTCGCATCGCAATGAGCGTGATTGGCGAGTAAGAACCGGCAATATGCCAGTAGATGGCGGCATGGTCCCATTTGCGCAGTCGCTCCTTCCATTTACTCCAGGCAGAAACGGCATGGTAAACCGTTGAGGCGATGTAAGACATCAGCATGCCGAACAGATAGAGGATAACTCCCGCCGTAGCCCATCCGTTATGCATCGTAAAGCACCAATATAAGAAGATGGCTCCCACGACAATGCCCATCAGGATTCCTCCTGCATGCGACCATGAGTTCCAAAGTTCTTCTTTATGACTGAAATGTATCTTTAGTTTCATATCTCTATATATCTTTTCGTTATACATTCTGCTGATTTTGAGAAATAGGGCATTCAAGCCACTATACCTAAATCGTTATCAGCTATAACATTGCAAAGATACTAAGAATTTCTTAAAGTGGACTATCTTTTAGGAATTCTTTCGATTTCGGGAGTGTTACCATTATGTATATGCGCATGCTTGTGTGCCCACACGCAGATACGAGCGCGTGTATGTATATAATAAAGTGTTTGGCACTAAAAGAAGTACAAAATAAGATGAAAGTGTTAAAACACTGTTAATTTCAAAACTTTTTCCGGAAAATGTTTGGCGGTTTCGGAAAATGTTTGTACTTTTGCACTCGCTTTTGAGAAATACAATATCTCAAGCGATTAAAGAAAGAGTTCTTTGAAAGATTTTACATAAACAGACAAGTAGTACAAGAAGC
>ERZ809407.1592-NODE-1592-length-19205-cov-38.412167_pt1 | contig 19205 bp, 19 predicted proteins | sample MGYA00520792_ERZ809407 | MGnify/ENA primary metagenome ERZ809407 (study PRJEB31576, sample SAMEA3212665) | Homo sapiens | biome: human-gut; feature: human gut; material: fecal | place: Sweden | collected 2012 ...
ATTTTGCCCGTTTCTGTCAATTTGCACGCAAAGATATAAAGAAAGTTTGAGAAAAGCATATCTTTTTAGAATAAAATCATTATCTTTGCAATCAATAACATAAAAAACAGATTTAAGTATTAAGAAAATGAAAAAGATAATAACGATATCTGCCCTTTTGCTGGCTGCTTTTGCTCCTCAGGCAATGGCGCAGGAACAGACTCAGCCTACTCAGCAGACTGCCCGTCCGGCATTCGACAATGAGTTGCTCCCTTGGGAGACACCTCGTGATACCACCTGCCACGAGGTACTGCTGGAAACCACGATGGGCAATATCCGTGTGGCTCTTTATAACGATACTCCGCATCACCGCGACAACTTCCTCAAGCTCGTGAACAGCGGATATTACGACGGCTGTATCTTTCAGCGTGTCATCAAGAACTTCATGATTCAGGGTGGTGATTATTCCTGTCGCAAGGTTACTCCCGGAAAGGTGGAGAAGTTTGATGTCAACTATACGGTACCAGCCGAAATCATCTATCCTAAATATTACCACAAGCGCGGTCAGCTCTGTGCAGCCCGTGAGGGGGATGATGAGAATCCTACCAAGGCATCAGCCTCTACCGATTTCTATATCACCTGGGGCAGAAACTTCTCACCCCGACAGATGGAATACTATGTAGAGAAGGAGAAGAGAGAGGGTGCGAAATCCTACGCACTGCCATCCGAGCAGTTGCAGCAGGGTTACATCAAGCATGGTGGAGTGCCTCATCTGGACAATGGATATACCGTGTTCGGCGAGGTGCTGGAAGGTATGGATGTGGTAGATAAGATCCAGAATGTGGCTACCAACAAGGACAACAATGACCGCCCGCTGGAAGACATCGTCATCACCAGGGCCACCCAGGTGAAATAGACCAGCAAGGGGAAAATACCTGAAATGAAAACAATAACATTATAATACGGGAAAAATGAAATCTTTAAAGGAGTTATACCGAATTGGCAAGGGACCATCGAGCAGTCATACGATGGGACCTCAGCGTGCAGCTAAGCTCTTCCTGGAGCGTTGTGCTAATGCTTCGTCCTACGAAGTAACATTGTATGGTGCCCTGGCTGCTACCGGCAAGGGTCACATGACCGATGTGGCTATCGAGGAAGTGCTCAAGAAGCATATTGTTCATATTATCTGGGAGCCTCAGGTCTTCCTGCCTTTCCATCCTAACGGAATGAAGTTTGTGGGCAAGGACCTGAATGGCGACGTGATTGATGAGTGGATTGTTTATAGTATCGGTGGCGGTGCCATCTCGGATGGTTCTGATGGACAGTCGGAGTTGGGCGCTGAAGATGTCTACGACCTGAAGACGATGGCGGAAATCCAGAAATGGTGCTACGACAACGGCCGCTCTTTCTGGGAATACGTGGAGAAATGCGAGGATCCGGATATCTGGGATTATCTCCGTAAGGTCTGGGATACCATGAAGCAGTCTATCCACAATGGTCTCAGTCATGAGGGTGTCTTGCCTGGACCGCTGAAACTCCAGCGCAAGGCTGCTGTCTATCATATCAAGGCAAAGGGCTATCGTGCTTCCTTGCAGAGCCGCGGACTGGTTTATTCCTATGCACTGGCGGTGAGTGAGGAGAATGCATCGGGCGGTACCATCGTTACGGCTCCTACCTGTGGTGCCTGTGGTGTACTTCCTTCCGTACTCTATCACATGCATACTGCTCATGAAATGAGCGAGGAGCGCATCCTCCGTGCTTTGGCTACTGCCGGACTGGTGGGTAACATCGTCAAGCACAATGCTTCCATCAGTGGTGCTGATGTGGGTTGCCAGGGTGAGGTAGGTGTAGCCTGTGCGATGGCTTCTGCTGCGGCATGCCAGCTCTTCGGTGGTAGTCCAGCCCAGGTAGAGTATGCTGCCGAAATGGGATTGGAGCATCATCTGGGTATGACCTGCGACCCGGTTTGCGGATTGGTACAGATTCCTTGCATCGAGCGCAATGCCTTTGCGGCTGCCCGTGCCCTGGATGCTGATCTCTACGCTTCCTTCTCGGATGGTCATCACAGCGTATCATTCGATAGAGTAGTAGAGGTAATGCGACAGACCGGTCACGATCTCCCTTCGCTCTATAAGGAAACCAGCGAGGGCGGTTTGGCAAAAGGCTTTAAAGGAGAATAATGATTAATTAGATGATTTATAACAGATTAAAACGATTTAGTTTAAGTACTTTAGTAATAGCAGTCTGTCTTCTCCTGTCTTCCTGCGGCTCGGATTCTTCCGATGCGAAGAAGCAGTTGAAGACGAAGGCTGATTTGCAGGGCGCCGTTATCGGCGTACAATTAGGTACCACCAGCGACGGCCTTGCCACAGAGTTGGAAAAGAAAGGAGATGGCACCAAGGTAGAACGATTCAACAAGGGAGCTGATGCCATTCAGGCGCTCCTCCAGGGTAAAATCAACTGTATGGTGACCGATGAGGCACCAGCCAAGGCATTCCAGCGGGTGAATCCTTCTCTCCGCATTCTGCCGGAAACCTTCGATGCCTCCTCTTTCGCCATCTGTGTGGCAAAGGATCATGCCGAATTGCAGCAGTCCATCAATCATGCCATCCGTATCCTGAAGGCGAATGGCGTCATCGATTCCATCGTCAACCGCCATCTGGAACGGGGCATTGCCGTGGCTTATACGCCTAAGGCTTCGGATGTGAAGAAGAATGTTCCGGAAGCGCTGCAGAAGCTCGGACTGAAGAAGAGTCTCCGCTTTGCCACCAATGCCACCTTCGAACCATTCGAGTACTACCAGGATGGTAAGATTGTGGGTATCGATGTAGATGTGGCGAATGCCATCGGCGATGTGCTGGGCGTGGATGTCGAGATTCTTGATATGGAGTTTGATGCCATCATCACTTCCGTACAGGCTGGTAAGGCTGATGCCGGTATCGCCGGTATTACCGTCACCCCAGAGCGGGAGAAGAACATCGGATTCACCGATTCCTACGCCGATGTGCGACAGGTCATCATGGTAAATTCAGAAAATGCAGAAGTAACTGGTACACAGCATGGATTTCTGGATAAGTTCAAGTCTTGCTTCATCGATGACAACCGCTATGAGTATCTCCTCCAGGGATTGGGCAATACGCTCATCATCACCTTCTTCGCCATCATCCTTTCCGTGATTCTCGGTACGCTGATAGCTATCATACGTGCCCGTCACGAACGCCGTGGCGGTTGGCGCATTCCGAATATGCTCTGCCAGTTGTATCTCACCATCATGCGTGGTACACCTACCATGGTGCAGTTGCTCATCATCTATTATGTGGTCTTCGCCTCAGCCGATGTCAACAAGATTCTGGTTGCCGTCATAGCCTTCGGCTTGAACTCTGCGGCATATATTGCCGAGGTCATCCGTTCGGGTATCATGTCGGTAGATGAGGGGCAGATGGAAGCGGGTAGAAGTCTCGGTCTTTCTTATGGCAAGACCATGCGACTCATCATCCTGCCACAAGCCTTCAAGAATGTGCTGCCGGCGATGGGTAATGAGCTTATCACCCTGCTCAAGGAGACTTCCATCAGCGGTTACATCGGTCTCGTGGATCTTACCAAGGGTTCCGATATCATCCGCAGCATCACCTACGAGGCAATGATGCCGTTGGGTGTAGTAGCCTGCCTGTATCTCATCATCGTCCTCGGACTGAATGCCGGAGTGAGAAAGTTGGAAAAGCGTTTGAGAAAGAGCGAAAGATAATAGATGAGAAAGAGCGAAAGATAATAGAATGGATAAAATGAACGAGATAATCAAGATAGAAGGACTTCGCAAGCGCTTCGGCGACAACGAAGTTCTGAAAGGCATCACCACTTCCGTCAAGCAGGGCGAAGTGGTTGCCATTATCGGCCCGTCGGGCTGTGGCAAGAGTACCTTCCTGCGTTCCATCAATCTCTTGGAGGAACCTACGGAGGGAAAGATTCTGATCGATGGCATAGACCTCACCTCCAGGGATGTAGATATCAACAAGATGCGTCAGCGGGTGGGTATGGTGTTCCAGCAGTTTAATCTCTTCCCGAACATGACCATCCGCCGCAATATCATGCTGGCACCGGTAGAGTTGGGGAAGATGACCCGTGAAGAGGCGGATGAGAAGGCTAAAGAGCTTCTCTCCCGCATAGGATTGCTGGACAAGGCAGACAGTTACCCGGATAGTCTTTCGGGCGGACAGAAGCAGCGTGTAGCCATCGTCCGTGCCCTGGCAATGAATCCGGAGGTTCTTCTTTTCGATGAACCTACTTCTGCGCTCGACCCGGAGATGGTAGGAGAAGTATTGCAGCTGATGAAGGATGTGGCTGCTGAAGGCATGACGATGGTGGTAGTAACCCACGAAATGGGCTTTGCCCGTGAAGTTGCCAATCGTGTGCTCTTCTTCAGTGATGGCTATATCACGGAGGATGGCACCCCTGAAGAAGTCTTCAATCATCCGAAGTCTCCAAGACTCCAGGAGTTCCTGGGTAAAGTCCTGTAGGAGTTATCCTCCTAGTTTCGCAAGTAAGCCCCACACGCCCTGAAAGGGCAGAAGCTCCTAGCCCAGGGCATCGCCCTGGGTAATGTTGGCAAAAAGTAAAGTCGCCCTGAAAGGGCAAAAACTTTCAATTTCAAAGCTTTTGCCCTTTCAGGGCGACTTTTTTGTATCTGTTCTAAAACCCAGGGCGATGCCCTGGGCTAGGAGCTTTTGGGCTTTCAGCCCGTTTCAACCGTACAGTTCGTTATTTTTTAGCCTCGATGATCTCTTCAGCCCGCTTCAGCGCCTTGCTGATATGATCAGTGATGTTCTCCTTGCCGAGCATATTGTAGAAGCCCGCCTTCTCCAACTGGGCATTTACCTTTTCGCAGACACCGGAGAGAACTATCTGGATATCCTCCTTCTGACTCATCTCGCAGAGGTTGGTGAGGTTGTGGATACCGGTAGAATCCACGAATGGAACCTTACGCATGCGGATGACGCGAACCAATGGACGGTCGCCGAAGGCTGCCATCACTTCCTCAAATTTATTACCTGCTCCGAAGAAGAAAGGACCGTTGATCTCATATACCTCTACACCCTTAGGAATCGTATAGTGCTCCAGGTTGGTAGAGAGGAAATCATACTCCTTGTTCAAATCAATCTCGTCCTCAGTAACTGCCGTCACATCAGTGGTTTCGCTCATTCGCTTCATGAAGAGAAGACAGGCGATAATCAATCCTACCTCGATGGCAACGGTCAGGTCGAAGATGATGGTCAGGAAGAAGGTAATCAGGAGCACGGTAACGTCGCTCTTAGGATTCTTCATCAATGCCAGGAAACTTCTCCAGCCACTCATACCGTAAGAAACCACAACCAATACACCGGCCAGACAAGCCATAGGGATATACTTGGCGAGCGGCATCAGGAAGAGGAAGATGAGCAGCAGTACCACAGCGTGGATGATACCTGCGACAGGAGTCTTACCGCCGTTGTTGATGTTGGTCATGGTACGGGCGATGGCACCGGTAGCAGGAATTCCGCCGAAGAGTGGGGAAGCGAGGTTCGCCAGACCCTGGGCAATCAACTCAGTATTAGAGTCGTGGTGGTCGCTGATGACACCGTCGGCAACGGTAGCAGAGAGCAGACTCTCGATGGCGCCGAGGATGGCGATGGTGATGGCAGGAGATACCAGACTCTTGATGGTCTCCCAGTTCATCTCAGGAACCTGGGCAGCAGGCAACTCATTGCTGATAGAGAAACGGTCGCCGATGGTCTCGATGCTCTCCACGCCGGCAAACTGCTTGAGCAGCAGCGCTACAACGGTCATCAGGATGATGGCGATGAGCGATCCCGGAATCTTCTTGCTGAACTTAGGAGTGATGGAGATGACTACCACGCTAACCACACCGATGAGGGCACACCAAGGGTCGATGGTGTCGAAACTCTGGAAATAGACACCCCATTTCTCCAGGAAGTCAGAAGGATTGGAAGCCAATGTCAAACCGAAGAGATCCTTGATCTGAGTGGTGAAGATGGTTACGGCGATACCGCTGGTGAAACCTACCACGATAGGATAAGGGATGTACTTGATGATGGTACCGAGTCGGAGCAGACCGAAGAGCACCAGGAAGAGACCTGCCATCAGCGTTGCGATGGTCAATCCCTCGAATCCATACTTCTGGATGATGCCGTAGATGATGACGATGAATGCTCCTGTAGGTCCGCCGATCTGCACTTTGCTTCCGCCGAAGATGGAGATGATGAGACCCGCTACGATGGCTGTGATGATACCCTTCTCGGGTGTCACGCCAGAAGCGATACCGAATGCGATGGCCAGAGGCAGGGCTACGATACCAACGATGATACCTGCCATGAGGTCAGACATGAATGTTTTCTTGTTGTAACTCTTCAAGCAAGAAAACAAACTCGACTTAATTGCTATTGCCTTCATTTAAAAAGTTTTGTTATATGAATTAATGTGATTTTTTGCTTCGTTATCCGAAAATCGACTGCAAAGGTACAACTATTATTTCATATAACAAAATCTTTTTTAATGTTTTTTAATTACTGCAGCTGAGTCATGTGATAACCCAGTCTTTTCAGTTCCATGGCAGCGCCCATCAGATACATTTGATGTAAAGCTGCAATGAAACCACGGAAAGCTGCCTCTGTACCAGGCTCATATCCTTGGTGGATGAGCAGGGTATAGGTGCGTGCGGCACACTCTGCAACGATGGTAGAAGTAGCCTTGTGCTCGTTCTCGTCGAGCAGCAGAACCTGGTCGAGAATATAGTCATCCATATGGTCGAAATCAATGCGGTCTCTGAGGTATTCATAAAGATTATCTACCTTGCCATACAGCTCCCAGTCCTCGTCCCAGTATTTGGCGATGGCCATGCCCACGAACATAATCCATCCCAGAGCCACGGTAGGGTATTTGCTGAACTCGCGCATGGCATCAGGCAGATAGCTTTCGCCAATCTTCGCCCACTGTTCCTCGATGTCTGGAGCATCCGGAAGCTGCTCGTCAACACGCTGTCTGCCAGTAAGGTACATACTCAGATCCTGTTTGAAGATCTCTTCTATTCTTTTGCTTTTATTTTCCATATTATTTAATCTTTATTGTCTCTAACTGTCATTTAAGGTACAAAGGTAAAACAAAAAACTCAGATAATACCCGTTTTTTACAAGTTTTAATGCTTTCCCCTTTCCGCATATCTCCCACAGATTTCACGGATTTACTCAGATTCATGGCTTTCAAGCCAAGACCTAAAAACAGAACCATAAAGTTTCAAAAATAAGCATAAAAAGTGGGATTTGTAGCATCTTCGACTAAAATCACCTTATAAAATGCTAAAATTTTGCCTATTTATGATAGATTATCGCAATAAATTATTATTTTTGTAGGGTAAAATGCAATAATAATATGAAGTTAAATCGCATAAAGACAGTTTTAGAGGAGAAAGTGGCAGAGCCACAGAAAGGAGAACAACAATGAACAAGGAACAGCAAGCCAGAGCCATGTTTGTATCGTTCTGCATAGAGCAATATGCCAAGGCAAAGAATATGGCTACTGAGGATGTGGTGAATTTGTTTGAACAATATGGCATAGCAGAGCATTTTTGTGAGTTCTACGATGTACTCCATACGCAAGGCGGTCAGTGGCTGGTTGAAGAAATTGACAAAATGATAAACGAAAGAAGAAAATGAGCAAAGTATATCATGGAGGTATTGAGGAAGTTAGAAACCCAGAGATACGTCAGCCAAACCGTTCTCTTGACTATGGCTCTGGCTTCTACACAACAACCTCTTACGAACAGGCTAAGAAATGGGTAGAGCGAAGGATGAAAGATAAAGGAGTATCTGTTGGTTACGTGAATGTCTATGAGTTGGATGACGAAGTAATAAATGACATGAAGTCACTTTTCTTCGAGAAACCAACAGAGGAATGGGTGAATTTCGTAATGAAAAACCGTACCGAGAGGGAGTTCACCCACGACTACGACATCGTGTATGGTCCTGTGGCAGACGATAGCGTTTATACTCAGTTCACACTCTATGAAGGCGGCATCATCAGTATGCCTACTCTCATTCAAGAATTAAAGACATATAAATTGGTTGACCAGTATCTTTTCCATACGGAGAAGTCGCTGCAAGCCATTAAATTTGTGGAATCAAAAATTATAAAGATATGAATGCAAAAATAACGCAAGACAACCTGTATATGTTGCTGCCATTAAAGATAGGATGGCTTGCCCCTTGGCTCTCAGAAGACAAGGGCATAAGCCTTACGGATGCAATCAACCGTATATATCGCTCAAAACTCTATAAGAAGCTATCCACCGAAAGTACCCAATACTGGCACTTGGGACCAGTTGACTTATACAATGAGCTGAAGAAAGAATTTTAAACAGAAGAAGTTATGCCAACAGACATATCAGAGAAAGAACTCGAAACAATACTCGTCAGCTATCTTCGTGACCATCAAGGTTATGAGGAAGGCACGTCCAGCGACTCTGCGTAACCCGTCAGCTCTATTACAGCAAGGAGAAAACGGACAGCATTGACGTGGACGATGACGACATTATGATGTGTATCTTGACTCAATATCCTGCTCGGCTTTGCTTTGTAGCCAATTGGCAGAATTATGAAATATTGCTCATTCTCAACCACTTGTAGTTCATTTCTCTCATCTTCACTTTCAGTTGCTTTTGCTTAAATTGTGCACTGCTCATAACATTCCTTTGCCTTATCTGATATGTTGTAGTCTGAATATCTCTTTCTGCTTTTCTATCTCTTCCTTAAGCTGCTGCTCTGTAGGGAGATAGGTGAGATATTTAGAAGCGAATAATTGCTTGCTGTCGTGCAGGATGGAAAATCTTGCAATGTCCTGGCTGGTTTCCGAACAGAGCAGTATGCCGATGGTCGGGTTGTCGCCTTCCGTGCGTTTCAGCTCATCATACATTCTTACATACATATCCATTTGTCCAACGTCCTGATGGGTGATTTTGGTCGTCTTCAGGTCGATCAGTACGAAGCATTTCATCAGGTAATTGTAGAATACCAGGTCTATGTAGTAGTCCTGGGTATCGGTGATGATGTGCTGCTGGCGCTCTACAAAGGCATAGCCTTTGCCCATCTCCATCAGAAACTTCTGAAGATGGGTGATGATGGCACTCTCCAGTTCGCTTTCAGAGAAACTCATGTCTCGGGATAAGCCAAGGAACTCTGTCACCATTGGCGACTTGATGAACATGGCTGGTGAGTCTGCGTATCCTTTTGTAAGGGTTTTCATCTCGTTCTCTACCTCATCCTTATGCTCATTGCTGGTTTGCAGGAGTCGATAGTAGTATTGTGAGGCAACATTGCGGTCGAGGGTTCTCACACTCCACATTTGTTCGGCAGCTTCTTGTATATACCACAATCTCGCTTGTGCATCATCGACTCTTAAAATGCATCTCAAATGTGACCACGAAAGATTTTGCACACGCGTGTGCAAAATCTCCCAATCAGGAAAATATTGGTATAATTGCTTGAAATAGGCAAGGTTACGAACACCATAGCCGGAGCCGAACTCAGTCGTCAACTGCTGAGATATAGACTTGATGAGCTGTATTCCATAATCTGCACGCTGCTTGCCAAGTTGCTCTTCTTCAACAATACGTTTGCCAATTTCCCAGTTTGAGCGTATCAAGGCTTCGTTGATAGATTGATACGCCTTGCTTCTTGCCTTTGTGATGATGGTTCTGATATCATCTATGATATGAGCATCAATATTAGCTATCTTGTCATTCATATTCCTGTATATTTTATGCTTTTTCGTGCAAATTTAATAAAAATGTAGAAGATGGGCAAATCTTGATGGCAGAAAATCGCATAAATGGCTGCATTTTCTTGATTTATACGAAAAAGCCCCAACCTTATGCGGAGAACATAAGATTGGGGAGAGAAAATGAAAGTATGATGAGAGTACGGAAATTTAGATGTGGAAATGAATGCTGGAGAGCCACTTCTTGACATTGAAAGATGGACACTCCTTGTGAACGCCAGGGAGATCTCTGTGGCCTAGGATCTCGGCTTCAGGATAGTCGGTGCAGAGGCTCTTCAGAAGCTCTCTCATCGCAGCCTTCTGGGCTGGCGTGCGGGTGTCGGCAGAACGACCATTGGCATCCAGACCACCCTCGTAACAGATGCCGATGCTGTGGGCGTTGTAATGACGGGCATGAGCGCCAGGCTCCGACTCCGGACGGCACGGATAAATCACTCCGTCCTTCGTGATGTAATAGTGATAACCGATGTCACGGAAACCACGGGCTAAATGACATGCCTCCAACTCGCCTACCGTGAAGTCCTGGGTAACTCGGGTGGCACTGCAGTGGATGACGATTAAATTGATCTTTCTGTTCTTGATCATAGGCAACTCTTGTTAATGATTACTGAATACTGATTAAAGAAAACTGATTTCTGAAAACTGATTACTGATGATGGATTCATTACAGTCCCTTGCAGCTCTGCACGCAGACGGCAGAAGCGATGGCGGTAAGTACTGTGATGATAAGATTGATGATCTTCTTGATGGTTTCTTTTCTCATGGTCTGATGATTTACTAAAACTTGATTCAACTGAAACTTGATTCAACTGAAATGTTCATAACTAGGGAGATATCCTAAGAAGGAAGCGATATTACCCAGGCACCCGTGCAGAGCTTGCTTTTGATGGTTGTTGCAGATGATTCCTGCCTCTTGATGCTCTCGGAATGCCCCTGACGCCATACGGCTCCCTTCTTTCAGATTTTACTATTCTCGGCTACAAACTTACGTTGTCGTCGCCGCCTCCATCTGTAGTTCCGCTATCCGTGGTTCCACCGCCACCTTCAGTCTGGCTGCCACCACCTCCGGTAGTCTGGCTGCCACCACCTGATGGGTTATCCTTGCCGGTATCATCCGGATTCACCGGATTCCCCGGATTCTCCGTTGCAGGAGCTGCCAGATTGATGAGCTTGATAGAGGTGTCAAGATTCTCGGTCTTGAGCTCGCCAGTGGCTCTGGCTCTCAACTTCAATCCCAGGATGTACTTCGTCACGTTGTAGTTCTCCTTGGTAGGAGCACCGCCCTTCACCTTCAGTCCGAGGGAGAAAATAGCGATGTCGGCAAATTTTACATTTTTACCCAAGAGGAGCAACTCCTTGGTGCAGGCTGCTGCATCGGTCAGCATACCGAGGATGGCGCCCTTGCTGTAAGGGGTGTTGTGGCTAGCCATGTGAGCGGCGAGCTCTTCGAGTCCGATGGTTTCATCGGATACTACTCGTGGAAACCATTTGCCGCAAGCTTCGGCAATCTTCTGGTTCGTGTTCTGGTATAAGACAATTCTGATCATAACGTTTAAATGGTTAAATTATTAAAGTTAATCGGCGCTGCGCATTGCCCGTGGTTCTTTCTGAATCACAATGCAAAGATACAACATTCAGAATCCGCCATTCACGGTTTCTCACGTTTACTCACGGTTTCTCACTGATTTTCACGTCTTTTTCTGAAGATAAGCCCGGAAGAATGATTTTCTTCCTATGGCTCGCCCAGATAGTCGAAGATATGGGCTACCTGTATCGGACTGAATTCCTTCGACCATTTGGTGTAGCCGCTCTTCACCAGAGCATCGTGGAGAGGCTTGCAGCGGTTGATCCATCTTCTGAGATGGGCACTTGCCACTTCGGGAGTGGCATCAGGGAAATACTCAAGAGCTAACTCTTGCTTGGAATAACATTTCTGTTCCATATTGATTGAAATTTAAAAGTGACTTGTTTACGATGCATAAGTGACTTACTTACGAGCCGTAAGTGACTTGCTTAGGATGCCTGAGTGACTTGCTTAGGATGCTGGAGATTTTTTCTCCGGTATGACACTTATGACACTTATGACAGGCTTTTCTTGAAATCTCTCTCACGTAGGCGGGCGGGAGGCCTTTCTGGAAAATTTTTCCTGCCCGCCCGCGTGAGGAAAGTTTTAGAAAACAAGTGTCATAAGTGTCATAGTGTCATAAACGGCATCAGAACGGAAGGTTGCTGCTGGCATCGATTCCCAGGGAAATCTGATAGTTTCTGATCTCTTCTGCCGTACGGATGATGGCGATGAAACCACGGCATCTTGTATTGCGAAACCTCTTGAATCCCAGGTCGCTGAATGCCTTTCCAATCTTCTGGCTGCTCAGCTTCTGAGTGATGTTGCAGCCGATGATCTGCATCGCCCGGGCTACGGACACAAACTCCCCGTTCTCTCCCTCCGAAGGCTTCCGGAAGTAGAGATCCACCAGTTCCTGTTCGAGGCGTGGTGTCTCGAATTTACTGTTGTGCCGGTTCTGCCGCTCTATCTCTTCATCCGTAAACCAGTAGCGGTAGCCGCTCTTGTAGAGGGCATAAGCCTGGGCATAGATGCCGGGATGATTGAAGGGATGCTGGCGAGGGGAGACGATGCTCTCTACCTCGAAAGGCAGCCAGCGGCGGGTTCCCGTAGGATCGTTCAGAAACTCAGGATTGTTGCCCGTACCGCAGAAACTGTTGATGTGCTTGCGCTGCTCGGCATAGTGGGCATAGGCAGCTCGCTCGTTGATATACTGCATCGTCACCGCTGCCTTCAGCTGGTTCATCTCCGAGGCTGACATCGTATCCAGCTCCTCGCAGCAGATGAGGGCGTACTGCGAGAGGGCGATGAGATCATCCTTCGTCATTCGCTTGGCATTGGTCTTCGTGTAGAAGTACTGCTTCAGCTCCGGCGGAAGGAGATGATTGAACCAGGTGGTCTTGTTGGCACCCTGTCTTCCGATATAGACCAGGATGACATTGTTGACCGCCTCTGAGTCCAGCCAACCGGCAATCATGCCCACGAGCCACTTTCTCAGACATTCCTCGAAGCTCAGCACGGAGCTGTCGGTATCCTTCACCTTCACGGTGGCAGCGAGTTCGGCGATGTAGTCCTTGTCGCCCTCCTTCCAGGGCGGGAGATGGGCGAAGTAATCCTCGAAGGGATTGAATACGGGCGTATAATCGCTCTCAATGATATTGCGCATATCCAACTTATTTACCTTCACCGTGAGCGACATCTTGGTCCAGAGCGAGTTGACGTGGCGGTCGAGGAGTATCTGCCAATGTGGCAGCTTGGCAGAGGATGATGTGTCTTCTGGGATTTCCTGAAACTCGTATCGCTGCGTGATGAGATTGTATCGGAGACGGATATGACCATCGAGAAAATTTCTGATTTCCTCGACCGATGCGTAGTGGTTGTCACTGCCGCCATTTCCACCTCCTCCACCACCTCCTGATGTCTTTCCGGAGGCACTGGGGGTGTTGTCGTAGCACGACTTAATGACCTGCTCCACACCATTATACTCGGGAAATTTCCGGAGAGCCCACTTCAGTACATCGGCATGGGCATAGCGCTTCTTGGCGAGCATATAGCCCACCCGCATCACATAGTTGTTGTGATTGCCTGGCTTGTAAATAATCTTGTCGGCTGCAAGTTTCGGTTGGATGATTTGCTCGTAGTAGGTGTTGATGCGGTCCTGTTTCTTCTGCTGCTGATTCTTCTTCGTTGTCTCGGTATGGAATTTTGATATTTCCTCGGCGGTGAAGGGTTTGGCACAGGATTTGTAGTATGCATCGGGATCGTAGGCGAGTCCGCTGAGCCGATTGACGTTCTTGCACTGGAAGTCAGCTTTTTTGCCAATGAGCTGCTGATAGTAGGCATTGCCCTTGGCGAAGGCAGCGGGGTAGTCATCTCCCTCATAGGGATAGATGACTCGGATACCATTACCGCTCATCGTGATGTAGCAGAGCAGGGTATGCGGATCGTCGCAGAGTTTCTGCTTCAGGGCGTTGAGAGCCGTGATATCGGGAGGCATCTCGGTGAAGAGCTCATCGAAATCTACGAGAGAGAGGTGGGTGAGTTCCCGGATGTTGTCCTGACCCTTGCCTCCTTCGAGGTAGCAGGCTGGGGCAAAGAGGGGTGCATCCGCCTTGAAGGTTTTCTTGCCTGTAAGACGGTACGACTGGGTGAGGAACTTGAGTTTCTCATCGGTTTTCATGAATGAAACCAGGCTTTCGAGGTCTCCCTGTATGGGAGTCTTGCTGGTCATGTTTGCGAATTGTGATACTTTTTTCTTCATTTTATCATCTTCTATTGTTGGTAAAGCGGATTGTTCCGTTTACATGATGTTGTGAAAGGAGTTGGGGATAGGCAGTATCTCGCTGGTTTCATATCGCAAAGTTACAAAAAAGAATAGAAATGGCGGTTCCCGTAGTGGGAACTAACAGTTTAAATACATTTATTTTTTAATTTTTTTTAATATGATCAAATCAAATTATCACGTTGACATGAGTCAATTTGGCAAAATTTTGGTTGAAGTAATGAATAAGTATCATATTACTTATTCTAGTTTGTATCATACCACTGGTGTGAGCAAGGAGTACATTTCCGCAGTCTGAGGAGGTCAGGCTGATTATCATCACAGCATTTATGTGAGAATTGTTGATGGGCTTGAGGGCTGGATTCCGGAGAAGGATTATCCGGATATTAGAGATAAACTTATCCGTGCATCGTTTGGGGATGAGGTATAAAATAAAAGAACGCAAGCCCGCTAGGCGTTCCGCCGGATTTGAAATCCGGCGTCAAAAAATGTCCTTACCTATTTAGGCTCTGCGGATTTGCAATCCGCAGCAAAGAAGTATGCTTTTCCTTTTGTTGGGGGATTGCAAATCCCCCGGTTTTTAATAGGTCGAACCTTTTTCTACGGCGGATTGCAAATCCGCCGGGACGCCTAGCGGTAGGTGAAATCTGTGGGACCTTTCATAGACCGCATAGGTCTCCAAATCTGCGTGACTTTTAAATTCTGTGGGAGTTTAAAACAAAAGGCTGGTAGGAATTTTTCCTGCCAGCCTTTTCTCGTACTTTTTTCTTGTGTGTCTTTAAACTTTATTTTCTGTAGAACTTGCCTTTCTGCCGGGTGTTGATGTTTTTTTCCTCAAGCTATACTTTCCGTGCTTATCGAATACAATCCAATAGAGCACAGGAAGGATGGTGGCAATGAGTACCATCGAGATGAGGGTTCCGAAGAAGATGACGGCTCCCATCGGAGACCACAATGTGTTGTTCTCTATCATCATCGGCAATACGCCTACCGAGGCTGCTGCTGAGGTGAGGAAGATAGGACGCATACGGCGCTCACCAGCCTGGAAGGCGGCATCTCTTACCGAAAGGCCCTTGTCGCGGCGAAGTTCCTCGGCATAGTCGAGCATGATGATACCGTTTCTTACCAGAATACCCATCAGACTCACGACACCCAGAATGCAGGTGATGCTGACATCGAAGCCGGTAATCAGGAGTCCTATCGCAGCACCGAAGATGCAGAGCGACATGGAGGAGAGATTCACCAGAGCCAGGCTGATGCGCTTGAAATGGAAGAGCAGAATGAAGAAGATGATCAATACCGCTATCATCACACCCGATATCACCTGTGGCATGGTTTCGCCATCCTTTTCTGCCATACCGCCAATCTCCCAATCCAGATCGGTACCGAGCGGGAGTTTCGATATTCTCTCTTTCAGCTTGTTGGACAACTGGTTGGCATTATAACCTCTCAACGGTTCACCGACGATGGAAATGGTGCGTATGCCATTGCGTCGGACGATGCAGCCATCGTGCCAGTCGGGAGAAATCTTAGCCAGCTGACGGAGCGGCACACTCGATGTTCCGCCCATCACAGGGATGTATTCGTTGGTAAGGTCGCTGTCGTTCTCCGACTTCAGTACCATCTTCACCGGATAATCGCCTTCCCAGAGGGTGGACATCGGAATGCCATCTCCAAAATGAATGGCAAGATCGGCAGAGAGCAGTGTCTTGTTCACACCCAGACGGTTGGCCTCGGTAGCATCCGGCGTAACCCGGATGCCCGGCAACGGCTCCTCGAAATTGGAACGGATCAGATTGATACCTTCTATCTGATGCATGCAGGCGGCTATCTTCCTGGCGGCTGCTTTCAGATCGCTGATGCTGTCGCCGCTCACTCTTACTTCGATAGGGTAGCTGGCATTGTTGTAATCCATCTGCTTGAAGCGGATGTAGCAATCCGGAAAGTAGTTGGAGTAGCGGTCGGCATATCGGTCGAGTACCTCTTCGGTGGCACCGTTATCTACTGTATTCACGATGAACTGGGCAAAATTGGAACCGCCAATCTGCGGAGCATAGGTGGTATGGAAACGGGGCGAACCCTGTCCGATAAACGTGGTTACCGCCGTTACCTGCGAGTCGCGCTGCAGGATGTGAGCCATCGAATCTGCCACCTGTGCAGTTCTATCGGCTGTGGTTCCGTTAGGAAGATAGAACTCCACGGCAAACTGGTTTCTCTCGGCGATAGGCATCATTCGCTGCGGAAGATTCACGAAGATGACGGCACCGATGCTTACCAGCACCACGCCCACGATGAGGGTGATGCGAGGACTGGCGAAACAGTGCTTTAACAGCCAGGTGTAACCCATCTGAAGATAATCGAGCGGCTTCTTCCGGGCGTTGGGGGTAGGCTGACTGCTGATGCCCTGATGAATCACCCTATATTGTAAATAAGGTGTAAGCAGCAGCGAAACCGTGAGCGAGATGCTCAGGATGATGAACATTGCCCAAGGGAACGACTTGACGAAATCGCCCATGTCACCATGCATGGTGAAGAGGAACGGGAAGAAGGTGAGCGAGATGCTGAGCGTGGCGGAGAGTACTGACATGAAGAACTCACGTGGGGCAGCGATGGCTGCGTGCCAGCGCGACATGCCGTGGCCCAGCTTCTCCATATAGTTGTCGATAATGACAACGGAATCATCCACCACCATACCCAGGGTTACGATGAGGGCTGCCAGAGTGACGGTGTTCAGTTCCATACCGAAAATATAGAAGATGCCCAGCGAAGAGAAGATGGTGATCGGGATGCTGAGGGCGGATACCTCTGCCACGCGGCGTGGCATAAGCAGGATGACCACGATGATGACCGAGATGACCGAGATGAGCAGTTCTCGGAGGAAGTTGAGCACCGATTCGCTCACCACCTTGCTCTGGTCGGTGATGGTATTGATATGCACATCATCGGGCAGGGTCTGCTCAAACTCATCCATCGCCTGGTGAACGTCTTTTCCCATCTTCACGATGTCATTGCCCGGTCGCATCTCGATGGAGAGGAGCACGCATTTGTTGCCATTGCTCTTGATGTATTTGCTCAATTTGGGGTATTCTCTCCTGATCTGGGCAATATCCTTCAGGCGCACGATGTTGCCCTTGGGGTCGGAATAGACAATCTGCTCTGCCACATCGCGCTCGTTGTTGTAGGAGTCGGTGATGTGGATGGGCAGGTTGAGGTTGCCCAGCTCCAGGTTTCCACTCATGGTGGTGAAGCCCTGTAGGGCGAGCTGGTTGAGTACCTTGTAGGAACCGATGCCGTATTTAGCCAACTTGTTCTGGTCCAGATAGATACTGATCTGTTCGTTCTCCAGTCCGTAGGTGCGGAGGTTGGAGATGGCATCGATGCGGCGCAGGCGGTCCTTCAGCCGGTCGATGTAGGTGTTCAGTTCCCGATAGGTTTTCTGCTTGCTTTCCATCGTGATGAGCAGGGCAGAGGTATCGGCGATGTCGTCCACTGCCTGCAGGGCGAGAACGCCTGATGGGAGTGATGCCTTGAAGGCCTGCAGTCCGTGCTTGAACTTGCTCCAGAAGGCATCCCTGTCTTCTACATCATCGTTGAGTTCCAGGAATACGATCAGCATGCCGTCCTTGCTCTGGGTGTAGGTCTTCTTCTTGTTGACCTCCTTGTATCCAAAGATGAAATTCTCCAGGGGTTTCGCCACCCGTTCTTCCACCTCATCGGATGTGGCACCGGGATATACGGCAACGCAGGCACCCTGGCGGATGGTGAATTGCGGCATTTCCTGCTTAGGCATGATGCAGATGCCCAGAATGCCCACGAAAACGAGCATACCCATGAGGAGCATCACGATATTATGGTTGCACATTGCCGATTCGATGAACGAACGCTTGATGATGCGGTTGGGTTTTCTCGTAATGCGAGCCTTGATATGGTCGTGAAGGGCGGTGTCCTTCTGCGGAATCCTCGGCTTGCTTATCTCTTGATTTGTGTCTTGATTCATATCTTTTCCCTCCACATTTTATCGGTTGTTACTCTTTCCGGTATCAACCTTCATACCTTCTGATACCTTCTGCTGACCATTGATGATGACCTGGTCGCCAGTATGAAGTCCCGAGAGAATGATGATGCCATCTCCCTCGAAATCGCCTGTGGTTACAGGTTGCTGGTGCGCCTTGCCGTTTACTACGGTCCAAACGAATCGGGAGTTATCTACATCCAATTCAACGCTTTGTGGCGGAACGATGATATGAGCCGGTGCTGCTGCACTGCCCTGAATCTGGGCATTGCAGACCATACCCGGGAGCAGACGACCCTGCGGATTGGTGATACCCACCTTGATGTCGTAGGTATGCGAGATAGGATTGGCATCGATGCCTTTTTCTGAGATGGTTCCATAGAAGACGGCTCCGGAAAGAGCGGTAACTGTCAGCTTTACCTTGTCGCCTACGTGGAGAAGCGAGATTTCTGCTTCGGGTACGGAAACCTTGGCATTGACCTGAGCCACATTGGCGAGTTTCAGCACGGGCTGACCAGGAAGCACGTAGGTTCCCATATCCACATTCTTGGCAGCGATGACGCCTGAAAACGGAGCTGTGAGTGTAGAGTGGGAGAGTTGCTGACGGGCGATGCTTTCGGCTGCCTTCGCCTGTTCCAGTTTACTTTCTATCTCCACCCATTTCATGTCCGAGATGGTTCCTGACTGATGGAGGGGCAGGAATCTCCTGTAGGCATCTTCTGCCTGCTTCAAGGTGGTGAGGGTAGCCCGGTGAGCCTCCTTCACGGTAGTAGGGTTGATGGTGGCGAGCAACTGACCTTTGCTGACTCTGTCACCCTCATCTACACGGATGGAAGTAATATTTCCGGCGATTTCGAAACTGAGTGTTGACCCCATCTTTTCCTCGATGGTACCCACATAGTCTTTCGTTCCCCCCAGGTTTGTATTTCCTACAGAGATTGTTTCCACCTTGATATTCTTCTTTTCGATCTTCCTGGCTTTTTCCGTACATCCTGTCAACAGCAGGCTGAATCCCGTAATCATCAGACTGCATCCCATGAATATCA
>ERZ809407.1601-NODE-1601-length-19097-cov-6.868344_pt1 | contig 19097 bp, 16 predicted proteins | sample MGYA00520792_ERZ809407 | MGnify/ENA primary metagenome ERZ809407 (study PRJEB31576, sample SAMEA3212665) | Homo sapiens | biome: human-gut; feature: human gut; material: fecal | place: Sweden | collected 2012 ...
CTTCCGATCTCAAATGCACTTGATTTTTTCACGGCTATCTGCTAAACTATCAATATAAAAGGTAAATTAAATTTACAGAGGCTTTTTAAAGGTAATTATCCGTAACCGTCTGAACGATAAATACTTTATCAATACGGAAGGAGTGAAAATATGAATTCTGAAGAACTGGGAAAAAGAATTAAAGAAGCACGACTTGCCAAGAAGATGACTCAATCAGAGCTTGTCGGAACGTTCATTACAAGAAATATGCTCAGCCGTATCGAAAGCGGAAACGCCTGCCCGTCCGTGAAAACGCTTGAATATCTGGCAGGGCGGCTTGACCTGCCTGCAGGAAGTCTTATATCAGACGAGGTGCAGGGCGAGGAAGATTCCGACAGAAACGCACAACAGCTTATAACGGTAAAGCGGCTGTATAAGGAAAGCGATTATTCTGCCTGCATAAAGGCGGCGGAAAAGCTCAACGGAAGTGAGTTTGAGGACGAAGGGCAAGCGATAACGGCACGCTGTTGTATAGCTTTATCGGAAAAAGCAATGAACAGCGGAGATAAAGCGGCGGCAATAAAATACGCAAAGCAGGCGCTTGAGCTTGCCGACAAGGGCATTTACAAGAGCCGTGAGATAAGCGTTGACGCTACACTTAAGCTGTCGGAAATCGCAGGAGGAAAGTAATTCGAATCTCATTATAGATTGTTATGTGATATACTTTTCGATGCAGGAACAGTGGCCGGCACAAGTCCCATACTGCCTAAACCGTTAAGGATAATCTGCTGTGTGCCGGCATTGCTTGCTTTCATTGCAATAATTGCTATAATGGCTATAGTTACGGTAAGCTGTATACAGGATATGCCTGCTGTAAGCATACTGCTCGGCGCACTTGATGTAATAATGATATTTTTCTGCTGAGCATACTCAAAAGAGCTTATGGAACAGGAAAAGATAAAAAATGATTGACAAAGCTCTTTTTTTGGTGTATAATATTATCGTTGCGATGTCGGAAGATATCACAGGATATATGCAGACGTATCGAAGTGGTCATAACGGGGCTGACTCGAAATTTCGGCAGAAGCTGGGAATTTCGTCCCCCTGATTCTCCTTGATATTCCTCAACACAGAAAATCTCAAAATCGAATATTTTTTGCCGTCTCTCCTGTTTTCTCTCCAACGAATTTTTGAGCAAATTTCTGGAAAGAAAACCGGACGAAAATAGACACGGAGAGTTGTCCGAGTGGTCGAAGGTGCAGCACTCGAAATGCTGTAGACCGAAAGGTCTCTAGGGTTCGAATCCCTAACTCTCCGCCACAAAAAGCCTGTAAACAAGCCCGTTTACAGGCTTTTTAATTTTTGCCTAAAGGGCAAAGCCCGCACGATTTTCGGTTTTCAAGGGAGAAAATCAGCTGTTCTCCCCGGCACTGATCGAACTCCAGCGGCTGCTGAAGTCGCCACCCTCCGGCAGAGCAAGCCCTGTCTCCATCGCCTGCGCCGAAGTGATCTTGGACTTGTAATCCAAGTGGGCGTAGATGTTCGCCGTGGTGGTAAAGTCGCTGTGCCCCAACCACTCCTGAATGTGTTTGAGGGGGACGCCGTTGGCCAGCAGCAAGCTGGCACAGCTGTGACGCAGATCGTGAAAGCGCATCCGGCGCAAACCGTGACTCTCCAGAAATTTCGGAAATGCGTTGGTCAGGTATTCCACCCGCATCCGCTCGCCCAACTCATCCACGAATACAAAGCCATCGTATTCATAGTTGTAGCAGTTGCCGCAGACCTGCTTGTTCAGCTCCTGCGCCTCTTTCACCTGCATAAAGTATTCCCAGAAGCTGCCGATGAGCGGCAGGGTGCGCAGACTGGACTTGGTCTTGGCGGATTGCTGCTCGAACTCCTGATACTTGCCGTCGATGATCGTTGAGGTCACGGTGCGCTTTACGGAAATGGTGCCCTGCTCAAAGTCGATGGCATCCCATTTCAAGCCCACCACCTCGCCACGGCGAAGTCCGTAAAAGGCAGCCACCAGCACCGGCAGCTCCAGCTTGGTTCCCCGAAGGGCTTCAAACATCTTCTGCATCTCGTCCGCCGAGAGAAAGACCGGCTGAAAGCTGTTCTTTCTGGGCCGGTCCACTTTGTCCGCCACATTCTGGATCAGCATATCGGTCTTGACCGCATATTTCAGTGCCGAGTGAATGACGGCGTGATAGTGGATGACGGTGTTGGGCGTAACCCGCCTGAGCATTTCGGAATAAAACATCTGCAAGTGTCGGGCTTCCAGTTCCCGCAGCGTCAGCTTCTTTTTGCGGAAATAAGGGACGATGGTGCTTTTCAGCAGTCCTTGGTAGGCACCGTAGGTTGCGTGGGCCAGCCGTCCCTTGGCGATCTCCAGCCATTCCAACAGATAATCGGCGAACAGCATATCACTGCTCAGGTCGCCCGCCTCTTTGGGCGGTTCAAACTCCGCCCGGAGCCTTGCCAGTTCCGCCTCGGCCTTGCGCTTATTTCCCTTTTCGGAAAGTCCCAGCGAGATCCATTTCGTTTTTCGCTGCCCTCCGGCGTTTTTGTAGTTCAGCACGGCATAATACTTGCCGTTTTTCAAAGTCAGATGTCCTGCTACCATTTTGTTTTCCTCCTGTCTTTCTATTTGCAGAACAGAACTCCAAACCGACAGCATCAGTATACCATCGGTTTGGGGTTCTCTCTATTCTGCGATTTGTTTGATTACAGCCGCATCAATACGAATCAGCGGGCATCCCTGTTCCGTTCTCTCTGCCGCTTCAGCAATTCCAGCCCCTTGATGATGTCCCGGCGCATCTGCTCCTCGGTGTAGCCGGAGGGGAAGTATTTCCGCAGCTCCTCCCGCTTGAATTTCAGCTGCTCCCGCTGGTTTGGTTTCGTCTCCGCCAGCACGGTGTAGATCATCTGGTCGTCCAGTAAGCCCTCCTGCGCCAGCTTTTTCAGGCGGATGCTCTGGGCGTGGGACGGTGTGCAGTCGTTCAGCGCCATCGCGTCCAGCACCGCCCGCTGCTGATACGAGTCTAAGTAAGAAAGCTCCACTGCCGGATTAAAGGCGATCTTACCGTCGTCCACCATCGAAAGCAGCTCGGGAATCAGGTAGGTCAGGCGGATATATCTTCGCACTTGGTCTTTACTCTCACCTGCATCGTCTGCCACTTTTTCTACGCTAAGCAACTTCTCTGCAACTTGCACAGAAGCGATGCCCTGATGCTTGATGGCATCCAGCTTCATCTTGTAGGCAAACGCCTTTTCGCTGGGCAGGATGGTCTCTCGCTGCAAGTTGGCGTCCACCATTGCGATCACCGCTTCATCGTCGGACAGCTCCCGGACGATGACGGGCATCGTCTCGACGCCCAGCACCTGACACGCCGCCAGCCGCCGGTGGCCGGAGATCAACTCGTAGCCGCCGTCCGGCTGCGGCCTTGCCAGCGCCGGGGTGATGGCTCCCACCTTGCGGATGCTTTCGATCATCCGCTGCATCTCCTCGTTGTTCTGCACCTTGAAGGGGTGACCCTTGAACGGGTGTAGCTCGGCCAGCGGAATATTCCGCACCCGCTCCAGCTTGGCATCGTCCCGCTCCGCCTGCGTGGAGAACAGATCGTCCAGCGTGGGTAAAGTAAAATCCGATTTTCTCATTGTGTTGTCCTCACTTTCATAGTTTTTTCTTTCGGGGTTTTAGGGCACGCCCTAACGAGTGTTTTTGCGCTCCGGCCCTGCCGGGAGTAAAAACGCACTGCTCGCTCAGATGACGCAGGCATCGCAAGCGGATACACTGTTTGGCTCCGACAGGAGTAAAAACAGTCTGCTCGCTTAGACTGCGCAGGCGTAATTCTCGCTTACTTTAATTCATTCAAAATTGCTTCCAGCCTGCTCAGAATTTCCTCTTGCTGAAGCTGTGGAAGCTCCGCTTTCAGGCCGTTCAGCATCCGAAACAGGCGGTAATCCCGCTCCGTGATGGCCGCTTTGACCTCTTTCCCAAGCCCCAGCCGCCGCAGATATTCCGACAGCGACAGAGAACAGAACCGGGCCTTTTCCAGCAGCTTCTGCTTCTCCTGCTCGGTCACACGGACATTGATCCCGTAGTTTTTGCTGCGCATTTGTTCACCCCCTTTCTTCGGTTTGTGACGGCAGTGACGGTTGTGACGGGGATTCCCTTATATAGCGATTCCGGCGTCATTTGCGTCATCGCCGTCACGGCGCAGAAATTTGATGAGTCGGCTTTTTCCCGTTCGCTTGGTGCGATACTCGATGCCCAGCGGCCCCAGCACCTCATAGGCGAACTGGCCGAGATACTTTGTGACCATATTGGGCGTGACCTCCTGCTCCTTCATTTCGGTCAGCAGCTCCGTGGCCGTGCCTACCCATTCGGTGCGGCACTCCATAAAGTCCACCACCCGAAACAGAAATTTCGGCAGCTCTGCCTTGTGAATATCCTCGCTGTTCTTGCGCTCCACCAGCTCCCAGACCAAGTCGTTAAACTGCAAGGTCAGTTCCTGATATTCCACATCCCGCCCACTGACCAGCAGCGTAGCAGCGTTTCCACTGCGCTTACGACGCAGGATGAAGTTGGTGTCCGCAGCGCCGATGATGCCGGTGGAACCGCTGACATCGTTAAAGGGATCGTCGCTGTCTTGCAGCTTTCGCAGGTGATGCACCAGCAAAATGGCGATGTTGAAGCCGTCGGCAATGCGCTTGATGGAGGAAATGTCGTCGTAGTCGTTGCCGTACATTCCCGCTTTTCCGGCGTTGCCTTTGGAGTCCCGCACCTTTTGCAGCGTGTCAATGATGACCAGCTTGGTGGCGGGATGCTCGGTCAGGAAATCCGTGATCTGCTCCTCCAGCCCGCCGCCGATCAGCCCGGAGGTCACGGCGAAATACAGGTTGTCCGGGGCGCTGTCGGTGAGGTTATAGAGTCGGTCTTTGATGCGGCGCTGGGTGTCCTCAAGGCTCAGATAGAGCACATCGCATTGCAGTGTAGGCAGCCCCCAAATAGAGTTTCCCTGCGCCACTTGCAACCCCAGCCACAGCATCAGCCAGCTTTTGCCGATCTTGCTGGCGCCGCTGATGACATTGACACCCTGCGAAATAAGGCCGTCTACGATGAACATTGTCTTGCTCATCGGCGTGGACAGCAGGGTCTCTGCGTCCACGGTTTTCAGTTTGTTGTCCATAGAATTCTCCTTTGTAGAATGTTAGAAGTAGATTTTGGCGGGGGCGAATGGAAACGGCCACCCACCCCCGCTCTGCTGTCCCAAAAGCCTTAGAATTCAAGGCTTTCTCGGCACTTAATGTTCGACGCTGCGCCGCCGTCTGGCAGAGTCCGCCTTCTGCTTGCGTCGGATGGAGCAGCCGCATTCCGGGCAGTATTTCTGCCGGTTGCTACTGGGTGCAAAGGGCTTTCCACACCGTTCGCAGGTCCGTGTACGCTGCCGGTAAATATCGGCACAGAGTACCTTGTCGGCGGGCAGAACCGCCCGCCGGAAGTATTTGCACAACAGCGAATAAGAAATCATCTGCACGCACACACAGCCCTCGCCATCGTCCAACGGCAGACAGTTGCCGCCATCATAGTTGGCGCACAGCCGCCGGATTAACCGGTTACAGCGTACCCGCTGTGCAGGTGTCAGGCGGTTGATCTCATCCAACTTTCTTCACCTCCTTCTCCATCACATAGTTGATGACGCTGATTTTCGGGATCTTCAGCGTCGTGCCGATCTTCACGGCGTGGATGTACTCATAGTCGATCAGCTTGTAGGCCAGCTTGCGGCTAATGCCCAGCATCTCCCGAAGCTCTTTAACGGTCACGATGTCCGGGTATTCCGGAAACATCATCTGATAAAGCTCTCTGAGCTCTCCTTTCTTCATAGGCTTGAACCTCCTTTGTCTGTTCTGAAGCCGCATTTCTGCGGCAGTTTTTGCTTGCTGCCGCTCACCCGTATCGTTCCTGCCCCGGAGTCTCACCACGGCGTATCGCTTCTTTGATGCGCTCGTTCCTTTTTCGGGAAGTCGTGGCGTCACTTGCCGGAAGCATATCCTTTGGAGGCGGCGATTCAATTTTCAAGGTGCACAGGGAGAGAGTCCCCTCAATAGGTAGGCAGCGAGAAGGGCTGTTTTTTAACCCCCTCACTAATCAACTGGGAAAAATTTTTCGATTTGTACGAAGGAATTTTGAAAATTTCCTTTGAAAGCCTCTCTACTAACCAACTGGGAAATTTTTTTGGATTTGAACGAAAAAACTTTTGAGAATTTTTCTGCGAACCCTACTACTAATCAACTGGGAACTTTTCGGGCAAATAACAAATAGGTTTTAGAAAAAATTTTTAAGTGCCCCTCCTACTAACCAATTGGGAAATTTTTTGAGATTTTGGCAAAGGAAGTTGAAAAATTCTCTCAGCTTTTCAAAAGGTCCCTCTACTTACTCTGAATAAGGGGTGCCATTTGGCAGGGTGTTTCGAGAAATTTCTCAAACATTTTTTATCTGAACGCAAAAAGCCGCCCTCCCGGTGATAGGAGGACGGCTGATAATCACTATTGACTTATAGATGGCTCCTATAGGAATAGGGCACCGGCCAAACGGTCGGTGCCCTATTCCTACATACATTACTGAATAATATGCTGTTTAGAATTTCCATTGTTCCATTTCACACAAAGAAGTAATGTTTAAGGATGTAATCCCATACTTCTTACTAATCTGCGGAATCTTCATTTGTTTGTCTTTGTTTTCTTCGGTGATAATTATTAATCCGTATTTCATAGCCGTTGCAATTAGAAATGCGTCGCCAGAAGATGTACCGCTTTTTCCTGTAAATTCAATCATCTTCGGATTTTCAGTGACGATCTTTCTAACATTGTTTTGGATGTCGTCGTCAATTTCAAGGACAGTACATTGTTGGGAAAAAATCCACTCTTTAATTTCTTTATCCTTTATTTCTTCGAATATCTCAGAGCAAGTTACTATCGAATGGGAACGCATATATTCTTCGATTCGTTCCCACTGACTTTTATAAACAAGCCGTGTATGAGTTTCCCCTGGTTTCTGAGACAGTATAGACGATGTGTCCATTATGTACTTATAAGGTCTTTCGCTATCGAATAGTGTCATCTGTTCCACTTGGATACCTCCCGCAAAAACTTGTCTATATGGTTTTGGCCTACATTCAAATGGCGGGCAATATCTAGTTTGCTATACACATCGTTCACATATCCCTGATATAAAATCTTGCTTACAGAAGGACTTGTACGGTCGATTGCTTCTCTACTCATATTCCGCGGAATAGAGGATTTTATTCCATTTTCCCTCTGAATTTTTCTCTTTTCCCGATCTTCTTCGATTTCTCTCCTAAACAAATCTGCATAAGTTTCATATTCACTTTGGTCAATCTTACGAAGTTCAAGTAATCTGCGCACTATTACTTCTCGACTTACAGAAAAGCGATCCGCAACTCGCTTAATATCATCAATTGAATATGGCGCAAAATAGTGACCGTGTTCAAGTGCAATTCTAAGAGCTCTCTTGGGAACAAGTAATTCGCCCGCTACAGCATTGCAAAACACTTCTTCTGACAAAGTCGATGCGGAACTGCTCATATCATTGCACAAGGAGGATTCCCTTTTGAATAGGTGAACTAGTTCGTGAATAATTGTAAATGTCTTTGCCGGCGGACGATCTTCATCATTAATGCCGATAATAGGCAATAGCGTATTATAAATTGAAAAGCCTCGAGCTGTATCAATCGTTACATCCGTGAAGCAATGCACAAAAACGCCTTTTGTCTCGATTTTATCACGAACATATAGGTAAAATTGGCGTGTAGAACTACACTTATACTGTTCACCAAGATCGATAGCGAATTGTTTACGGATCGCATTTGCCCATTCATCAACAGAATCGCTGTCAGGAATAAGCGGCTCAAAATCTGGTGGAGTTATTCCAAATTCATCGTCGGCACTTAACAGAAAATCGCGTTCAAGAAGAACATCTATCATAGCGATATTTAATGAGCTGTCATCAATACTAACTGCCCCAGACATCGTTCGCATATTCCGAATATTTGGAATACGCTTCAATGGTATATCGCAAGGATTCATATAGAGACCTGCAAAGGGTATATGCAAACAGGCTGCAATTTTCTTCGCTTGGTTGATGGTTGGCAAGTTTATATCAGTAGGAGTAAGCCACTGATTTAGCCTAGACATATTTAATTTTGTTTTACTGGCGAGGAATTCACTAGATACGCCCTTTTCTTTGCAGATATGAGCCAAAGTATCTTTATTAATAGTCGCATATACATAGCCCACTATATTTCACCTCCACATAAGCAATCAATTTTAGCCCATCCTCATCTCCCGATACACTACATCGGCCAATGCGCTCATAATGGCATTGTACTTGTGCTGATCCTCAAAGAGCGAGGTATAGGTATCCTGCGATTCCAGATAGCTGTCCTGAGCCGCTGCTCCGAAGGCCTTAGGGAAAATGCTTTCCACAAAAATCTGCGGATCTGAGGTCTGCGCCATCTTGGTCAGCTTCTTGTCGGCCATCAGGCGGCTGCGCAGAGCCGTCAGCAGCACTTTGTCTCCCTCGGTGAATTCACCCTTGTACTTTTCGTTGATCTTGGCGATGATCTCATCCAGCGGCGACTTTGTGTCCAGTCCCATTGCACCCTTTTGCTTGGCCGGTTCGTACACGCCCTTCACCTGTTCCAGCTCAATGCTTCCGGCGAAGGTCTTTTGCAGCTTGTAGTATTCCAGCTTCAACTTACCCTCAAGGTCCACCATATCCGTGGTTTCCGCAGGCAGCAAATTGATCAGATAACAACAGAATACATATTCCTTGTGCAGTTCTTTATCGAACATCCGCAGGATCTGCGAAATATAGCCGTACCACTTAATGAGATTGCGCACCTGACGGCGGAACTGATACCGCTCGTTGGGCGTTTTTTGATTATAACGGTCTGCCACCGGCTTCAACACACTGGTCATTCGCCCCATCGCCCGGGCATCCTGCCGGCCTGTGCTGAAATACTCCTTGGCAAAAGCCTCAATATCTGCATCGTTATAGACCGCAAATCCCCGCAGCTCCTTCTGCGTCTGATAGATCAGGTCAGCGTTGACCTCCTGTGAAAGTGAGGTTTCCTGATAAAACGGCTGAAACGCCTCCAAAATGTCCTCTTTCTTGTTGGCAAAATCGAGAACGAAAGTGTCCACCTTGCCGGTGCAGGTGCGATTCAATCTGGACAGCGTCTGCACCGCCTTGACACCCTTCAGCTTCTTGTCCACGATCATCGTGTGCAGCAGCGGCTCGTCAAACCCGGTCTGGTACTTCTCGGCAACGATCAGCACATTGAAATGGTCGTGGAACTCCGCCTTCGTCTGCGTTTCGGCGATGTGCGTCCCATCCGCACGAACATTCAATTTCGGCTCGGTATACTCCTCATCACCGTCCTGCACAGCACCCGAAAAGGCCACCAGCACCTGCACATCGTTGTACTTCTGCTCCTCTATGTAGCGTTTGACCTCGTGGTAGTAGCGCACTGCCGCAAGGCGGGACGAGGTAATGACCATCATTTTGCCTCTGCCGCCGATATTGTTTCGGGTGGTTTCCCGGAAGGTCTCCACGATGATCTGTGACTTCTGGGAGATGTTATACGGATGCAGCTCCTGATATTTGCGGATCACCTTAGCCGCACGGCTGGCGGGCACATCCGGGTTATCTTCCGAGGTTTTGACGATTTTGAAGCAGGTGTCATAGGTCATATAGTTCTGGAGCACATCCAGAATAAAACCTTCCTCAATGGCCTGCCGCATACTGTAAATGTGGAACGGATGAAAGCTGCCGTCCTCATATTCCGTGCCGAACAATTCCAGCGTCTTGTCCTTGGGCGTTGCGGTAAAGGCAAAGAAGGACAGATTCTTATGCCGCCCCTGAACGGTCATTTCCCGCATCAGGCGGTCGTCCGGGTCCAGATCTTCTTCGGCCTTGCCCTCGATCTCGGCGTATTCCCGCAGAGCGTCCTCGGTATCCGCAAGGGCGGCTTTCAGTTTCAGAGCCGAGCTGCCGGTCTGGGAGGAATGGGCCTCGTCTACGATAATCGCAAAGTTCCGTCCCGCTACTTTATCCACTTCCTGATAGATGACCGGGAACTTTTGCAAGGTGGTGACGATAATGCGCACGCCGCCGTTGATGGCGTCCCGCAGGTCCTTGGAGGTCTTATCTTCCCCGATGGTCTCAATGGCGCCGAGGGTGTGGTCAAAGCCGGAAATGGTCTCCTGCAGCTGCGCATCCAGCACGGTGCGGTCAGTAACGACGACCACGCTGGAGAACACCGGCTTGTTCTCCTCATTGAACAGCGATGCCAGCCGGTAAGCCGTCCACGCAATGGAATTGGACTTGCCGCTTCCGGCGCTGTGCTGGATCAGGTAATTATGCCCGGCTCCGTTCTGCCTGACATCGGCCAGCAGCTTGCGCACCACATCCAGCTGATGATAGCGCGGAAAAATCAGCGTTTTGCCGTCCTTCAGGTTCATAAACTTCTGGACAATGTCCATCATACTGTCCTTCTGAAAGACATCCTCCCACAGATACGCCGTCGGGTAGCCGTTTGGGTTTGCCGGATTGCCCTTGCCACCGTCGTTTCCGGCCCCGTTGGAGCCCTGGTTAAAGGGCAGGAAATAGGTGTTCTTTCCGGCGATCTTTGTGGTCATCCACACCTCGGTGTGATCCACACAAAAATAGGCCAAAATGCGCTTGTTGAACCGGAAGCAAAGCTCCCTCGGGTCGCGGTCATACATCCATTGCCGCTTGGCGTCGTCCACCGTTTGGCCGGTGTACTGGTTTTTCAGTTCAAAGGCGAACACCGGGATGCCGTTGAGCACCAGCACCATATCCACGCTCTTTTTCGTGTCAGCAGAGAAGTACCACTGGCGGTAGCACTCGATGGTGTTTGCCGCCCACTGGGCAGCCGCCGCCTGATTCAGGGCAGACTCCGGCTTAAAATAGCACACCCGAAAACGCAGACCACGATGCTTGAAGCCGTAGCGCAGGACAGAGAGCAGCCCCTCCGTCTCGCAAGCCGTGTTGAACGCTGTGCAGAACTTCCGCACCGGGTCCACCTGATTGGCGTTTTCAAAACGCGCCCATTCCTTAGGCTGGGTACGCTGGACAAAGTCGATCAGGGTGTTCACATATAGCCCCTGTTTGGCGTCATAGGTGTCTGCGCCCTTGGTATATCCGCCCGCCGGGGAGAGAAAGAAGGATTCTATATCCGCTTCAAAGCGTTTTTCGGTGGTAATCATAGTTCGTTCCCCTTATGAAATATTATCCTCTGTTGTGCTTGCTAAGATATGCAAGAAGAATCGTACAAAACTCCTCATTGGCAGCATTTTGGTATGCCGGTTCGATTTTATCAAGACCATCCAAAAAATCATACAATGCTTTTGCCGTATCCTGCACCTGCTTGACCTGCGAAAAATGATGCTCCGCCTGTGCCTGCTGCTGAATATAGTCATAGTTCCAAATGTTGTAGAACTGGTTCATTTATACAACCTCCTTTTTGCCCGTCACATACTCATAAATCAGGAATTTCTTGTAGTTTTCGATTTCGGTGATGTATTGCTGTTTCTTTTCAATGATAGCATCAATACAAGCACACTTTTCATCAAGAAAGTCAACTATCTTTCTCTGACAGATATCTTCTAAAAAATAAGGCACAACAACATTTTTGATTTTCGTAGCTGTAATAAGAGGCTGTGCATTGGAAGTGTTTAAGTTGTTGAGCTGGCTGTATATAAGCATATAATACATATAACGTGGGTTACAAATCGGATGAACAATTAGAGCATTGTCTGTTGCCCATGCTTTGGAATCGATGTAGGTAACACAACCGCATCTTGCCCCAACACGACCAACAATAAGACTATTTTCAAGCGTGTTATATTTAGATGCAAAACCCAGGGATTCGCCACCCCCGTATGCGGGATACTTGCCAACTTCTGAAAGCTCTTCGTTTCTTATTGCATCTCCAGAAGCAATATATAGAAGATATTTCAATTTCACATTATGCGGGTAAATCTGTTTATCGAAAATACCCTTGGTGACTGTCCGCGTAATGACCGCCTGTTTCAGCTTTTTGTATTCTTCAATTGACGCACGGGTCTTTTCCAATACAGTGTCGATCTCGGCACACTCTGCATCCAAAAACGCCGCAATACGCTCCTGCTCGCTTCTGCATGGTACGGGAATTTTGAACTTCACCACATCAACAGAATTGATTGCCGGATAGCTAATTCCTGTTGAGTGAGACTCAACCAAACTAATAAAAGATTCAGACAAAAGTGCATAATTCATAAATCTTGGAAGAACCTTATGAGGCCTTATAACAATAAAGCCAGTTGAAGCAATAAGCGAATTATTACAAGCTGGAATTGTTGCAACAGCCTTAAGATAGGTGCGCACCGTGGATACTATAATGTCATCCTTGCGGACTATTCGTCTTGCTCGAGAAGGCGCATTTTTGAACTTCATGTGCTCCTTATAAATAATGCCTCTTCCATATTGAACCGAACCAATTTCGATATAATCAAATTCAAATTCGTCATCTGTGTTTTCACTGAGTACCTCATCATTATATGAAGCGAGATATTTTAACGGAATCATTTTCCACGTTTCTGGCGTTGCACCAATCCACATATTTCCGCTATCTTTCATTTCACGCATAACATCACCTTAGACACACCCTTGCGAAATCTCTTGCAAAATCATCAAGCTCCAGTAGCCCCTTAGAATCTACTTTTGCTATATAAGACTCTCCTGTTATTTGATTCGCCCATACTTTGAGAGATACGATATAACTATTATCGATCAGCTTATTATAAACTTCATCGTTACCACTCCACTTTAGAAAGTCAATAGTCAGCAGGCCTAACCTCTCTAAGTTTTGAAGCGATTTCGATATATCATTCGGGTTTAGCCCATCAACTTCTATGCCTACTAAATACAGTGGCAGATATTCTTTTCTTATTTTGCACTTCTCATCATCAATTTTGCACAAATCCACTTTACAAATAGGGATTGTTTCTGCTTTAGCACATTCATTAAAAATTGTTTTGAAAACCCTAGCATCTGCCGGTGACAACTGTTCAACAACTTTTACAAATGCAGGTGTACACAAATTTTGTGTTCTTATATCCATATCGCTCACAAGTAAGTTTGAGAACAGTTCTGCTAGGTCATCGTCCATTATGTTGTATTTAAGTGACTCCATTGTAGGTCCAACGATATGTAATTGTGGTTCAACCCTATCTTCTTCTGGAATGCTATTATATTTTTTCTCCATTTCTTTTTCAAATGCGATTGCCTTTTGCTCATATTTAATGTTGAGTTTTTTCAGTGGATACATGACCACATGATTGAAAAAGCCAGACAATGTCCCGAAAAAACCACCCACATTCTTTGCTGTTGGTTGTACTGTGTCCGCATAGACCTCTTTAGCTGTTTCTTTTGTGACAGACAATGCGGCTTCTTTTACAATATTCTCATTTTCCATCTTTACCCCTCCTTATGGAACAGTGTGTTCAGGCTGTCGGCAATTTCACGCTCCAGCTTTTGAATCCGCTCCACAATGTCGTCCACCGGCTCCGGCGGCTGATACTCGTAGAAATAGCGGGTCATCGGAATTTCATAGCCCACCTTGGTCTTGCTCTTATCGATCCACGCATCCGGGGCGTAAGGCAGGACCTCCCGTGCAAAATAGGCGTCAATGTCCTGCACCAGCGGCACATTTTCGGTATCCCGCAGGGCGGCGTCCGCCACCGGCTTGCCCCGCTTCATCACGATCTCGCCGTTTTCATCCCGCTGCGGACGCTCCACCACGATTTTGTTGTAGCCGAACTCCTCACTGCCGAAAATCTTGCTCTCACAGTACACGCCGGACTTGTCCCCATACACGGCGTTGTTCCGGTATTCGCCGTAGGCCTGCACGATCAGCTCCCGGCAATGGTCGCTGATGTCGTTGCGCTTGGTGCCGATGGCTTTGCGGCGCTGCTCGTAGCAGTGGGACGCGTCAATGAGCTGCACCTTGCCGCAGCGGTAGGCGGGCTTGTCCTTGCACAGCACCCAAATATAGGTGGAGATGCCGGTGTTCATAAACTGGTCGGTGGAAAGCTGGACAATGGCGTCCAGCCAATCGTTTTCCAGAATATACTGACGGATATTGCTGGGGCCGCTTCCGGCATCGCCGGCAAACAGCGGCGAGCCGTTCTGAATGATCGCCATTTTGCCGCCCGGTGCCAGCTTAGACAGGCCGTTGAGCACAAAAAGCTGCTGACCGTCGCTGATTTTCGGCAGACCGGGCGCAAAGCGCCCCAACTCGCCCTTGGCGGCTTCGGCCTCCACCGCCTTCTGTTCCCGCTTCCAGTCGATGCCGAAGGGCGGATTGGAAATGCAGTACCGGAAGGTGAAGCCCGGAAACTGATCGTCGGAGAGCGTATCACCGAACCGCATATTATTGGGGTCGCCGCCCCGGATCATCATATCCGCCTTTGCAATGGCGAAAGTGGAGGGGTTAAACTCCTGCCCGAAGCAGGTCACTTCCACATCGCTGTTCAACTCGTGGATGCGCTCCTCCATACAGGAAAGCATCTGCGAGGTGCCCATCGTCATGTCGTACACGGTCACATTGCCGTCATCCAGCTTGGCGTCGCACAGTAGCAGGTCGGTCATCAGATAGATGATGTCCCGGCTGGTGAAGTGCGCTCCGGCCTCCTCGCCAAAGGACTCGGAAAAGCGCTTGACGAGATCCTCAAAGATATAGCCGCAGTCCACGGCGCTGATCTTATCCGGACCGAGGTAGCCCTTGGGGGAGTTGAACTCCTTGATGACCAAATACAGGCTGTTGCACTCCACCATACGGCGGATGATGTTGTCAAAATCGAACTTGGCCAGCACATCCTGCACATTGCCGGAGAACCCGGCCAAATAGTCCCGGAAATTTGCTTCGATGTTGTCCGGGTCAGCCAGCAGGCTCTCAAAAGTAAACCGGCTGGTGTTATAGAACTGATAGCCGGAAGCACGGGTCAGAAAGCCGTCGATAACCGCCAGCTTCTTAACCTTTTCATATTGCTCGATCACCGCATCGTGGGTGGGCAGCAGGCAGTCGTGAAACCGCTTGACCACCGTCATCGGCAGGATCACAAGTCCATATTCGTGGGGCTTGAACGGCCCGCGAAGCACATCCGCCACATTCCAGATCATCGTGGCCTTTTCCTGTATATTTACGCCCACAGCGCTGCTTTTTTCGTTAACCATTGCTTTCTCTCCTCACCCTACTGCCACTTCGACCTTTTTACCGCTGAAGGCCACGCCGTATTTATAAATCGTCCTGACCCCGGCGGTCGTCAGCTCGGTTTCGTATTTCTTGTCGTTGATCTGCCGCAAGGCCGTCTCGGACAGCTTTTTCAGCTTTTCGTCGCTGCAATTTCTCTCCGCTTTCAGTTCGATCAGGATGCCCGGAAGTCCCTTTTGCGTGGGCTTCAACTGAATGTCATAGCGCCCGTCGCCGGATTCCCGGTTGGAGGTCACGAAAGCGCCGCCCAGTAGGGCGCACAGACCCAGCATAAAGCCGTGGTAGAAATTCTCCCCGGCGGTATCGAAGGAGCTGACCGACTGGGTCAGCAGCGTTTGGATCTGCGCTTTCAGCCGTGCGTTATCGCCGGAGAAGATGGCCTCCTGAACAGAAATCGCCGTGGACGGCGGGATCAGATTCTCCAGACGCTGCAATATCTCCTTGTTATACACCAGAGAAATCTCCCGGTTGGGCAGGGAAACCTCGCACATAAAATCGCCGCTGAAGGAGGGCGTGGTTTTCAGTGCCTTCAGATAGCCGGTCACCAGCAGGAAGCTGTAAATGGTGGAGGGATTGCTCTTGATCTGCGGATAGATCACGCCGGTGTCGATGAAGGTGGTGAAGGTCTCGCCGTTGACCAGGGAGGTCAGACGGTTATAAATCTCCTCATCCGCCTGGGCAAGCACTTCCCCGATAATATCGTTGCTGCCGGTGGAGACCCAGAAGGGCCTCGGCTCACACTCGTTGCTGAAGTAGTTGACCACCGACCACGGGTTGAAAATCTCCGTCTTGCCGAAGCGGTAGCCGTCGTACCACTGGCAAATCTCGTCATACTTATCGGCAGCGCTGTAATATTCCGCCATCTCCATCACCTCGTCGGCGGTGAAGCCGAAGTAGGCGCTGTATTTGTTGTCCAGCACGGAGTTGATGGACAGGTTGTTCATCCCGCTGAAGATGCTCTCCTTGGCCACCCGCAGAATGCCGGTGAGGAAGCCAAAGGACAGGTGCTGATTATCCTTGAACCCGCCGGAAAACAGGTTTCGCATAAACCGGATGACCTTGTCGTAGTAGTCCTTCTGATAGCCCTGCTGGATGGGGATGTCGTACTCGTCGATGATGATAATGGGCGCAACGGCATAGTGCTTGTGCAGCATAGCGGAGAGATCCAGCAGTGCCGAAGCCAGCTCTACCTCGCTGACCTTGCCGTCTGCCAGCTTTTCATAGGTCTTCTTGCTGTACTCGTCGCACTTTTCACTGGTCAGCAGCTCTTTGTGCCGCCGGGTCTCCTTTGCGAAAATGTCCCGGATGGCTGCAAAGGTCTCCTCCCAAGTATCGAACTTCACATCCTTGAAGGTCAGGAAGATCACGGGATACTTGCCCTGATAATCCTGGTACTTCTGGCCACAGGCCCAGATTTTTTTATCCCGGAAGTAAACAGAGGTATCCTTGTCGCTCTTTTCAAAATAAGTGCGCAACATATCCATATTCAGCGTCTTGCCGAAACGCCGGGGGCGGGTGAACAGCGTCACCATCGGACGCTCATCGATAAAGTCCTTGATCATCATCGTCTTGTCGATGTAGTAGTATTCCGACGATGCAAGGCAGTAATTGGACACGCCGATGGGCAGGGGCAGCTTCGGCGCGCGCTCCGTCTTGCGGAAAGCGCCCGTCTTGAGCCGCTGATCCGCCGGCTTCTGCGTATCAGCGGGGATCAGCCAACGATTGCCCTGCTTTTTCGCACCGGCGATTCTCCCATTCTTGCAGAGTGTCGCAACTCTCCGCTCCGTTATATTCCAGCGCACTGCTGCCTCTCTTACCGAGATCATTTCAGCCATAGGGATACCTCCACGCATAAAATCACAAGTACATTATACCAGAACAAAAGAACAATGTCAACAAAGTTCGGAACAATGTCGTTTCAAAACAGCATTGTTCTTTTCTGCACACAAAACAAGCGGAGGCCATCGGCCTCCGCTTGCTCGTTACCCGTATACAATTTTCTGCATCACGACCTCATTTGCCCGATGTCGTATGCCGTTCATTTTTCGCACCCACGCCTGCGGATCATTGGCCTTTACCTCCTCCGTCACGCCCTCGGTGTCTGCGTATTGTTTTACCAGCCGAAGAAAGAGTTCCTACGCCTGCTCCTCGATGTCTGCGAGGTGCCCATCCAGCACCCCGGCGGTCAGCAGGTTATAATACAGCACCCGGTGGTGCGCCTTCAGAAAAGCTCGCCGCCGCTGCCCGTAAACGCCGATGGAGCGTTCTTCTTCGGGCGGTAAGCAAATATTGGGTAGGCAATAGTCGCCCTGCCTTGTGTAAGTGCCGCCCAGCTGCTCAAATAGCGATTCCATATGTGATCCTCCCGTTTGCAATTCTTCCGGCAGGTATGCCATCAATGCCCCAACAAAGCAAAGCGCACCCGCCTTTCGGTTACAGTCTACCAAAACCGAAAGGCAGGTGCGAGTGTGCGAATTTCAGAATCGCACATTATTTCTTCATCTTCCTGCTGAATTCATTCAGCGTATGGATATGCCAGAGGCTTTTACGGGTAATAGAGCGGAAGGTCAGGGAGCAGAAGAAATCCACAAGAAAGATTTTCGGGATACAGAACTTCAGTCCCTTTTGAAAGGCTTTCAGCGACCCGCGGCTGCACCAGTTGTGGACGGTGGTCAGGGTGTAGCCGGTCAGGGCCACCACATCCTTTACCGTGACCACATCCGGGTATTTGCGCAGCAGCTTTTCATAGTAGCCGTGCATCTGCCGCAGTGTGTCCTCGGGCAGCTCCTTGGAGAGCCTCGCCACATAGTGGGTGCCGTACCAGCCCTTCGGCGCAGAGTAGAGTTCGGGGAAAATCGCCCGCTCCTCCAAATATGCTTTCACATCCTCTTTTCGGATTTTATAGCACCGGGTTTTCTTACCCGACCACTCACAGGGCACCTTGCCGCTTTTGAGCAGGTGCAGCGCCGTGGACTTGCTGATATGGCAGATGCGGAAGAATTGCTCCTTGTTCATTACCTCGGGAACGCTGTCCCAGTTAACGGGGAATACATCCATTTGTAACACCTCAAAAATAGATTTTCGTCGGTTGGAAGCTCTATCCTGCGGTGTATGGCCGTCTCCCGGTTTTTCTCTCCTATCTTCCCGCATTTCTCTCCAAAATCGGGAAAAATGCCGATTTGAACCCACTTCCAAAAAAGCTCGTCCCGCAAGGCTTTCCGGGCGAAAAAGCCTGATTTCAAGCGGCTTTCGGCGGGTACGGGGCTTACAGAAACGACCCCAAAATGGACACCCCCGTCACAGTTGCATAAAAGACTCGAAATCAGTTTGCGGGCAACCGCACGTGAGTTCGAATCTCACCGTCTGCGCCAACAAAACCCTTGAAGGCTGAGGCTTTCAAGGGTTTTATTTATGAGCCATTTATGGATAGCGAAAAGGCTCCGACAGTTCAAGTCGGAGACTTAAGCAAGTAGAAAAAGTCTTTCATTTGGATATACTTCTGTTATTTCATTCAGCTATGGCTACGATAGCAAGCTACCGATAGTTCTTTTTGTCGGACAGCACTTCTCGGGTTCGCTATTCGAATAGATACACTTGTCAATATGAACGAGGGAAAGAACCAAAGAGACTAGGTGCAAGTCTGAGCCTCGCTTACGCAAGGCTCGTGCCTGCCGCTGTTTTGCATATCGCCCGTACTGTCGCTGAGCCTCGCTTACGCAAGGCTCGTGCACTCCGCTAAAGCTCCGCTGGACTTGA
>ERZ809407.1615-NODE-1615-length-18993-cov-21.666279_pt1 | contig 18993 bp, 18 predicted proteins | sample MGYA00520792_ERZ809407 | MGnify/ENA primary metagenome ERZ809407 (study PRJEB31576, sample SAMEA3212665) | Homo sapiens | biome: human-gut; feature: human gut; material: fecal | place: Sweden | collected 2012 ...
TCGAGTACTAAAGCCCCGATACTCGAGTACTAAAGCCCCGATACTCGAGTACTAAGCCCGGATACTCGAGTACTAAGCCCGGATTACTCTGATACTACAAGCCCCCCTCTAATCCCCCCAAGGGGGGAAGAACTAACAGGTAGGAATGGAATAAGGGGGGCTTTCCTATTTGGGGAATTAGAAAGGGCTTTCCTTCTCCTGTCTTCTATCTGTTAGTTCCTCCCCCCTTGGGGGGATTAGAGGGGGGCTTTGAGAATTAGAGGGGGGCTTTCCTTATTCCCGTCTCCTGTCTCCTATTACCCTCCGGACAATGCAATCGTTTGCGCAAGAAAAACGCCATTTGACGTGTTAAAAAATGTTCGACCTATCACATATTTTATTAAATTTGCCTCCGAAATTACTTGCCGCGACTATTTGCGGACACAAAAATTATGATAACCTATTGCCCTATGGCTCCGATTTTGGTACATATTACTCCTCTTTGGTCTTTGCAGCGTATGGCTGTGAAGGCTTCTCTGTGTGTACCGTTTAGCGCGGATACTAATTTTAGGGGGGGGTACAACCTGCAATTTAAGTAACCCGAACTTCAATTTTTCGTTCATAAATCGCAGACTGACGCCGTTTGGCGTCCGTCCGCTTCGTCGTGTTCGTTTCCGAAACCCGGAAGCGAGCTAACCTATCTATTACGTATTTTCAGCAGTAACTTAACATAACAACAATAATTATAATCAAAGGCAAAATGAAACGATTAATTACATTTTTGAAACATGGAAGAAGCATCATGACACTTCTTCTGTTATTTGCGACCATATCCGGAATATGGGCAAATAATTTTTTGTATTTATGGGAAAATGGCCAGACTGGTAACTTTAATGATATGGGGGGTGGTAACACCTGTACCATTAAAAATCTAAAAGCGAATACAACGTATGGTGTATTAATTTTTAATAATAATAATGATGGTGCGATTAAATGGGGTGCAACATCAAATAACAAAAATTCTCCTATGACAGCACCTTATCAAAATGTTACTCTAAGCGGTCAGGCGGATTTTTACTTTAAGACCAGTGTTGCCGGTGATTATACTTTTACCGCAACGTGGAGTGGAAATCCGACACTTAGCATTGTCGCTCCCGCAGTCACTAACTGGGGTGAACTCTCGCTTTGCTCAAATCTGAACGGCAATTGGAGCAACAGTTCACATGATCTCCTGACAAAGACAGAGGCAGATGATAAAGTTGTTTATACTAAAAGCATTACAGTTTCAGATATCAAATATGAGAGTGGAAACACCAATCAATTCCGTTTCCGTTTATACAGCAACGGCAAAAGCACTCTTGTCTATCCAAGCTCCAACACGGAGATTCCATTGAATGGAAGCGTCAGCCAGACTACGACAGGCAGTTCTACCGACAATTACTGGTATGTGACGACAACCGGCGTGAATACCATTACCATAACAGCCACTTATGACAGGCTTGAAAATAAATGGACGATATCATCAAATGGTGATGGTATAGATATACCTGTTTCAGGCATTGACCCCAACGCTTATTATCTTGTGAGTCCTGAGCTTACAGGTGGAGAGTTGCTTCCAAATTTCAAGATGATCGCTTCGCGTAACCGTAATGGTAAATATGGTGATGGAAAAACAAGTACAAAGTTCTTTACTATAAACTTCAAAGATGATGAGATTAGGACTATGACAAGTGAATCGTCTTTCCACTGGTATATATCAAAAGGTGACAAGACAGTTACGTATAGGCCATACCATGAAGGTAATAACAATTATAAGTTGGGGATCGCTGCTCCGGCTCCAAAGGGTAAGAATGGTAATGTACAATATCAAACATATGATAACTCTAAAACAGACAATACAAAAACAAATGTTTTTGAGATGCCTGTAGGAACAGGAGTTTCTTATACGATATTCCTCAATACGGACAATGCTGTAACGATGAATATTAACAATGAATCTTTGTCTACAGATGGAAAGGGGACAAAAGATCCAAATGGTTATTATCTTATTGGTAACTTCTCAAGTGCAAAGGGTAATGTTAATATAAATCCGAAAGAAGAGTCTGGTCGTAAGAAAATGACTTTGTATCGTTATAAAAATGGTTTCAGATATGAAGAAAGTGATCCAAGTATAACTGACGCTACAGCCGACAGCCTTGTGTATATGGTACACGTTGAGAAACCGGTAGAGGGGTGGGGAGAATTGTATATGGATGTTGCTCCCGGTACACTTATAACGAACAATAATTTTAATAATTGGGATGACGCTTGGCGTCAGATTATTCGTCCTCAGGTATCGGCTGATAATGTTGACGCGCGTGCTTTGAAAGGCGGATTGCAAGAAGCAGCAGGAGGAGAGATGTCATTGAACCCAGAGGTTGACGGCGACTTATACGACAGTTATGACTTCTCAATGAACCTTACTACCTCAACCTACCGTCTGGTATTCAACACAAAACTGTATATAGTAGGTGATGCTGTGTCTACTCTGGACGGAAAAACAGGTAACAGCTTTAATCTTGAGCAGAAGATACCGCTCACCTATGACTGGGAAGAAGGATGCTACAAATATGAAGGTGATGGAAGTATGCTGCATTTTGACAACGGTAAGCAGTTCAGGTTTGTTGTCAACGGCAAGAATTATAAAATAAACTATAGTGAGAATGGCAATGAGCCATACGAAATAGATGGTGAAGGCAAATACGCTAAAAAGACAGTAAACGGTGAGACACAGTACCGCAATATGGTATCATATCATGGAAATGGTAACACTTCTACTACAGACCCGAATGCATCTTTAGACGGAAATCACAATGTGACTTTCGCTCTTGGTACAGGAAATTATGTTTTGCGTTTCTATCTCCCACAGGACAATGAACCGTATTATACTATAAATGAGAGCGCAAATCTTGTTCTCAATCCAGATGATAAAACATACGCATGGGGTGACGAGGTAACTCCGACTGGACGTGTTATCTATTCTAACAATGAGACATGGGGCGAGCGTGGATTTATCTTCACGGTGGATGGTAGCACTCCGCAACTCCTTGATGACGGTCAGTTGCCAACAAATACAAAATCTGCTATGGGTACAAATATAGTTAGATATAATCATGACCATTTTGGAGCTTTTGGTACTATTGCTGCTGCTATAAAGGGAACAGCTGATAAGAAGATTACATTCAATGATGTTGAAATCAGTCAAGCTATATCCACTTCTGGAAATGTAATCGTAAAGGCTTATCCTGTTGTCGTTGATCCAGACGCTGGCAATGGTAAATATAAGGTGGACGGTGATATGCAATCTGTGGTATATAAGTTCCGTAATGAAGTGGTAATAGAGATAACACCAATGGCTGGTAAGTTCATTAGAACATTCAGTCATGGTAGTAACATTGAACTTCCGGAGGATGAAAGCGTAAAGGCATACGAGGTTTATCGTTATGAGCAGCCAACAGAAGCAGATAAGGAAAATAAAAAACACGGTAAGGTTTATCTTCGCCGCCTCACTTATATCCCAGCAGATATGGGTGTAGTGCTTGTCGGTGAAACAGAAGAAGAGACATTTGTAAAGCCCCTGCTTGTTCGTACAGAAAATTTAGCAGAGAAGAATGAAGACTTGTGGTATAAGAAAAGTAGCTATACTTCAGATGAATGGAATAACTATTTGGAGCCTGCCGTAACTGGAGTTCCTAATCTTGGTAATACGTTGGAAGATAGCAACGGCAATATCTTGGCACGTTACTTCGGTCTCGGACATTTTTTTAACACGAGCGAATATAAGAATCATCCGGATGATTATATAGGAGCAGATGACTATATAGGCTTCTTCCGTCTTACAAGCAAAGGACGTTGTGGCGCGAACAAAGCATACTTGAGTATCCCTGCTGTAGTGGATGAAAGAAGCCAAAAGTATGGCTATATTGATTTTAACGGTCAATGGCTTGATGATATTTACGATGATCCGGGAGATGGCTATCAGTCTTATTCTAAGGCCGCATTGATATTCGATGATATTGATGACACTCCAACAGGTATCACAACAGTGGAAACTGACGGGAATGAGGCAAACGACAATACTTATTACACTCTTCAAGGCATAAAAGTATCTAAGCCGGTACAGGGAGTCTATATTCACAATGGGAAAAAAGTAATTATAAAGTAAGATGGTAATGAAAAGAGTATATATAAAACCGAACGTTTTAGTAGTAAAGTCATGTCTCGAAGGACAACTCTTGTCAGAGAGTGGTGGACAATTAGATGATTGTGGGTCCAAAGGCCACAACTCTTTTTGGGATGACTGGAACGAGGATGAGGAAGAAAAGCCGATGTTCCAGCAGCCTAAGAGTCTTTGGGACTAAAGCCGTACTGAATGACGACGTAGTTTTTTGTAATGCAGTTTGAGCATTTATGTAATCGAAAAGGCTCTTCCGACATAAAATGAATAAGGCGATATGTCAATCCGGAGCGTGTGCAGGAGCGCCTGCCGTTAGCAATGGAGCTCAGCCAAAGAGCTAAAAGAAGAGCCATATTTGCGGATTGTGAAATTCGCTGAACTTTCAATTTCGCCGCACGGGAACTTTCCCGTGCGGCGTTTTTTTAGCCCCCCTTAGCCCCCGGGAATGAAAAGGAGCCCCCTTAGCCCCCCGGTGGGGGAATGGCCTGACAGAATGAAAAGGCGGGAATGAGAAAGGGAATGGCCTGGTGGAATGAAACAATCGGGAGGTGAGGGAATATCGGTATAAAAGGGAAGGCAGACTTACTCTGCGGAGAATAGTCTTATAAAAAAAAATAATAATTTGTAGTAATTTGTATATGGAAAGCTATTTCTTTGTATATTTGCAAATAAAATTAAGATTGAAATACCCTTATGAGATTTATTGATGTTTCCACTTGGCAGTCAAAAATATCCTCAACAAAGGGAACGCGTGATAAAGGTGTCATCTATGAACCAAAAACCGGAGACATCTATTTCATAAAGTTTCCAATGATTAAGGAAAATAGAGACTATTCTATGGAGACATGGTCTGAGATAATCGCATACGAAGTGGGTTCTGCGCTGGGTTTTAATGTCCTTCGCTATGATTTCGCAATAAAGGACAATCGTGCCGGTTGTATTTCCAAAAATATGGTTGGTGATAACGAGTCTTTGGTTGAGGGTGATAGTATATTGACCGCTTATGACTCTACATATAATCCGGAAGACAAAAAGATGTATAATAGATATACATTCCAGTTTGTGATGTCTGCCTTGCGTCAACATGGTTTATATGATGATTATGCCAAAGACTTTGTACGTATATTGATATTCGACTCGATAATAGGTAATAGTGATAGGCATCAAAGCAATTGGGGATTTATTCAGAAAGTGGAGGTCAAGCGCAAAGAGATGAAGGGAAAAGGCCTTTTTAGCCGTAAAAATATTACGTTTGAAATTCAAAAGACTATGACCATGACCCCGATTTATGATAGCGGTTGCTGCTTGGGGCGTGAATTTAATGAAGACCAGATAAGATTAAGGCTTGATGATGAGAATAGGTTGACATCATTTATACAAAAAGGGTATGCAGAATTAAGAGGCGAAGATACGCCCGATACGAAAAAGAACCATTTTGAGTTGTTGAGATATATTTGTTCTCTTAATGATTGTTGGAAGACATTTATATATGGTGAGATAAAACGTGTAATATCTGTATATGACAAAAATCATGTCAGTATGATAGTAACCAATATTGATAAGGAACTGCCACCGGATGTTCGGCACAGCTCCGGATTGTCGGATATTCGTAAAGAATTCATTATAAAAGTAATAGATAAAAGAATAGAAGAACTTAAAAACTTGATAATATGAGACCACACATTAAGAGGATTTATATGGTATGGCGTGCTGGTAGAAGCCATCGTAGGATAGTTGTTGGCGAAATCAAGTCAAATGCTTCTTCTACCACTTTCAGATATATAAAGGATGGTGTTGAGGAAGCGAAATGCGCCGGCTTTATCTGTTATCCTGATTTTCCGGATACCAATAAGGTATATAATACTAATATATTAAGGATATTGTCTCAAAGATTAAATAATGCGGAAAGAACGGATATTGCTGATTATTATGATTTTTGGCAGATTTCTAAGAAAGAAACCGATAGCGTGTTACGTGTACTTTCGCATACCAGCGGTATCCTTCCTACTGACAATTTTGAATTTTTGGCAGACTTTTACGGTGCGAGGGGGCTTTCTCTTGTTACGGAATTGACTGGTTTGTCGAATAACCCGCTTGCTAATGATTCTATAATTGAAGGGGATATTCTGGACTGGAGGTATGAACCAGCTAACGAATATGATAAATATGCAGTGGCCGTATATAAGAATGATAAGAAACTTGGTTATATAAAGAAGATTCATAGTCATGTGTTTTATAGAAAAGGCAGTAGCCGTTTGTGTTTAACGGTAAAACTGATAGAACATAACGGCCATATAAACAAAGCTTTTTTATCGGTTGATTATTTGTAAGGGCAAATATTTATAATTAGGGGCGTATCAAAAATGATACGCTCTTATTTTTTAGATTATGTCTTCAAGTGCCTTTTATCAACTCTGCAGTTGCCAATTTAATCATATATAATCTGTGGTGAATAAATAATTGCCGAGCCGACAATCTATTGCTATTCGGGAATAAAAAAACTTAAAAAGACACCATTTAGCAATAATATTGGATAATAATAAAGGGAAAAGGTGGGCTATTTGGGGAATTCTAATTAAATTTGCAGGCAATTATAATTATAATAAACATAACGGATGAAAATTTGGTTGACACACTTCGTCATTTTGTGTGCGGCAACACTCGTGTTTACGTCATGCCTTAGCACAGATGAGGAAGAATATACTTTTTATGACGACGCTGCCATAACGGCATTCTCGGTAAGCTCTATAAACGTACACTCCTACGTGAAAGACAAAGAGGGCAAAGACTCACTGGTGATTACCAAAGAGACCGGCTCTGACTATAAATTCTATATCGACAATATTGGGGGCAACATCTACAACCCCGACTCGCTGCCTTACGGCACAGACGCGAAGCACATACTCGTGAACATCTCGACGAAAAACGGCGGTTTCGTGCGCATCAAACCAACCGACAGCGACAATCTCGAAGACTACACTTATTATATAAACACGGACTCTCTCGACTTTTCGGAGGCTCGTGTGATGCGCGTATATTCACAGAGCGGTGTTAATGTACGCACGTACAATGTGAAGGTGAACATCCATCAGGAGGTAGGCGACACGCTGCTGTGGCACGACGCACCCGCCGAGACGGCTTTCACGGGCTTCACAGCTATGCGCAGCGTGGTGTGCGGAGACAAGGTGCTCGTATTCGGAACAGACGGAACGGCGACGAAGGTCTATGCCACAGAGCGCAACAACGGAACGGCATGGAGCAATACGGGTGCGGCATTCGGTGCCGACGCTTACTCCAATGTAGTGGTGAAGGGCGACAGGATGTATCTTATTGACGGCACAACGCTGTGCAGCTCAACTTCCGGAGACACCTGGGATTATTCCACACCTGCCGATCTGCCTGCAAGACTCGTGGGCGCAAGCACTAAGGAACTCTACGGAATCGGTGTTGACGGCAAGCTGATGGCTTCGCGCGACAATGGCGCAAGCTGGACGGCAGAGGAACTCGACGAAGATGCTGCGCTGCTTCCGGGTTCGGAAATAAACTATACCTGCCAACCGATGGCTACGGGCAAGGATATGGAGACCGTGATGATTGTAGGCAATAACATCGCCGGAAACATGACTACGGCATGGACAAAGATTGTGGACAACTCGAGCCTGAACAGCAAGGACTATCCGTGGACATTCGTCGACAGTGCCGGAGACACGCGATATGCACTGCCGGTACTCGGCAATCTGAGCGTGTTCAGCTATGACGGCAATGCCGTGGCATTCGGGACAAAGGCTGACAAGACGCCAAACACAATCCTCGTGAGCCGCGACAACGGCATCACATGGAAGGCCGACAAGGAGTATTACTTCCCCACGGGCTTCAACGGCGGGGCTGCCTGCACGGCGACCGTCGACGCGGACAACGTCATTTGGCTCGTGGACGGCAACAGCGGCAAGGTGTGGAAAGGCCGGATTAACCGCCTCGGCTGGAAGGAAGACAACAAAGTGTTCCTGGAATAAAGCCGGAATGGCATAATAATGGAAATGAAAAAGTTCTTTATCAGTATCATAATGCTCATCTCTGGATTGAGCGTCTGCGCACAGGAAGACCCGGAATACCGGATGGAGATTGGTGCGGGCGCAGGCATGATGGGCTATCTCGGCGACTTCAACGGGAACCTGACAAAGGACTTGCAGCCTATGGGTACGGTGCTGGCGCGATATATCTTCAACCCGTATATGGGACTGAAGCTGAACGTGAGCTACGGAAAGATGAAGGGAAAGTCGACCGACGTGGAGACCTACTACCCCGACTTGGCCGACAACCCGTATGAGTTCAGCAACTCGCTGCTCGACATCGGCCTGACATACGAATACAATTTCCTGCCTTACGGTACGGGAAAGGACTATTACGGGGCGAAAAGAGTTACGCCGTTCCTCTTCGGCGGTATCGGCGTTACACACGTGAAGACGGACAACGGCCCGAAGAAGAATGTCTTTTCCGCCAACGTTCCGATAGGATTGGGTGTGAAATACAAGATAAACAAGCGCATGAACTTCGGTGCGGAATGGGCGATGCACTTCTCGCTGAGCGACGAGCTCGACGGAATGGCCGACCCTTACAACATCACCAGCAGTGGACTGTTCAAGAATACCGACTGTTACTCTACATTGCAGCTTACTCTCACATATAGTTTTTCTTCCAAATGCAGAACCTGCCACAATGAAGATGAATGACATAGACATCAACAACATACCGCAACATATAGCTGTTATCATGGACGGTAACGGCCGTTGGGCCACCGAAAGGGGCAAGGAAAGAAGCTACGGACATCAGGCCGGAGTGGAAACGGTGAGGCGGATAACTTCCGAATGTACGCGTCTCGGCGTGAAATACCTGACGCTATACACGTTCTCGACAGAGAACTGGAACCGGCCGGCCGATGAGATAGCGGCTCTCATGGGGCTGGTATTGACGTCGCTCGAGGACGAGATATTCATGAAGAATAACGTGCGTTTCCGCGTAATCGGCGATATCGGCCGCTTGCCGGAGGCCGTTCAGGTGAAGTTGCAGGAGACAATGGACCACACGGCCGGCAATTCGGCCATGACAATGGTTGTGGCGTTGAGCTATTCGTCGCGTTGGGAGATTACGGAGGCGATGCGCAGAATTGCAGAAAAGGTGGAGAACGGAGAACTGAAAAGCGGAGATATCACCGAGGATGTGGTGTCGGCAAACATGAATACGGCTTTCATGCCCGACCCGGATTTGCTCATCCGCACCGGCGGAGAGCTGCGCATAAGCAACTATCTGTTGTGGCAGATAGCCTATTCGGAACTTTATTTCTGCGACACTTACTGGCCCGACTTCGATGAAAACGACTTGCGCAAGGCAATAGCAAGCTATCAGAGCCGCCAAAGACGCTTCGGAAAGACCGAGGCTCAGGTGGAGAATGAAACAAAATAAAACAGTAACGACTGATGACAAAAAGTATGATATATATAAATAAGGTGTGCTTGGCATTCATGCTACTGCTTGTTTGCAGCATGAAAGCGGGTGCCCAAGAGACTGTTGTGGCTCCGGAGGTGAGCTATGCGGGCTATCCGCAGACCGTAACCATCGCAGGAATAGCGGTATCGGGAGTGGAAGGATACGAAGACTATGTGCTCGCGGGAATCTCAGGACTGAGCGTCGGACAGAAAACCACCATACCGGGAAGCGACATTACGAATGCCGTGAAGCGTTACTGGCGGCATGGACTGTTCTCGGACGTGGCCATCGGAGTAGACTCTATTGTAGGTGACAAGGCTTATCTGCATATCAAGCTGGCTCTGCGTCCGCGTATCTCTACCATCAATTACATCGGTTTGAAGAAGTCGGAACGCGAGGATATGGAGAACAAGCTTGGTATCATAAAGGGCGGACAGATTACGCCGAACATGATAGACCGCGCTAAAACGCTCGCAAAGAAGTACTTCGAGGACAAGGGCTACAAGAATGTTGACGTGAGAATAACGCAGCGCGATGATGTTGCCAACAAGAACCACGTGATTCTCGACGTGGACATTGACAAGAAAGAGAAAATCAAAGTGCGCCGGATTATCATCGACGGCAACGACAAGCTGAGCGACAAGAAACTGAAAGGTTCGCTATTCAAGAAAGGCGCATTCGCAAAAACGCATGAGACCGGCAAACTGTCGAGCTTCTTAAAGTCGAAGAAGTACACACCAGAACGCTGGAATGAGGACAAGAAAAACCTTATCGAGAAGTACAACGAGAATGGTTATCGCGACTTCGAGATTCTGAAAGACAGCGTTTGGAACGTGGATGACAAGCACGTCGACATATATGTTAAGGTGGATGAAGGTCAGAAATACTACCTGCGCAACATCTCTTGGGTGGGCAACACCGTTTATACTACCGACTATCTGAGCCGTCTGCTCAACATGAAAAAGGGCGATGTGTATAACCAGAAGTATCTGAACAAGCGTTTGTCTGAGGACGATGATGCCGTGGGCAATGCTTATTGGAACAACGGTTACCTGTTCTACAACCTGCAACCGACCGAGGTTAACATCGTCGGCGACTCCATCGACCTTGAGATGCGCATCATGGAAGGACAGCAGGCGCATATCAACCGCGTCCGCATCAACGGTAATGACAAGCTGTATGAGAATGTCGTGCGCCGTGAATTGCGTACCAAACCGGGCGACCTTTTCTCTAAAGAGGCATTGCAGCGTTCGGCACGTGAGCTTGCATCGATGGGACATTTCGACCCTGAGGCCGTGAGCCCTGACGTGAAACCGAACTACGAAGACGGTACGGTGGACATCAACTGGAACCTGCAATCGAAGTCAAACGACCAGGTGGAGTTGTCGCTTGGCTGGGGACAGACGGGTGTTATCCTCCGTCTCGGCTTGAAGTTGAACAACTTCTCGATGGCAAACCTCTTCGGCAAAGACAAGAAACACCGTGGCATTATGCCGATCGGCGACGGCGAGACATTGTCGATTGGCGCGCAAACCAACGGTAGATATTATCAGTCATACAATGTAAGCTACGCCACAAACTGGTTCGGCGGCAAGCGTCCTATACAGTTCTCGGTAGGCGGATATTACAGTAAATACACATCATTGTCTGACAACTACTACAATCAGGGAGTGCTCAATAACTACTATAACTATCTGTATGGCTATGGCAGCAACGGCTACAACAACTACGAGAACTACTACGACCCGGATAAATACATACAGATGTATGGAGCAAGCATAGGATGGGGAAAGCGTCTCCGCTGGCCGGATGACTACTTCACTCTGTCGTTGCAGATGGCATACACACGCTATGAGATGAAGAACTGGAACTATTTGATGATAACAAACGGTTCGTCTAACAACCTCAATTTCAGCATTTCGCTCAACAGAACATCTACCGACAACCAGCTCTTCCCACGTCGCGGTTCTGAGTTCACGGCATCTCTGACGCTCACTCCGCCGTGGTCGAAGTTCTACAAGAAGGACTATGCAAACTTAGGAAAAGACCCCAAGTCTCCGACATATCAGGATGAGATGCAGGAGAAGTATCGTTGGGTGGAGTATCACAAGTGGAAATTCAAGTCCAAGACCTACACCGCGCTCACAAACGGACAGAAATGTTTCGTCCTGATGACACGTATCGAGATGGGATTGCTCGGCTCCTACAACAAGAATCTCAAGTCTCCGTTCGAGACATACACCGTCGGTGGAGACGGAATGAGCGGCTACTCATACGGCTATTCTGAGGAGACCATCGCCCTGCGCGGTTACGACAACGGTGCCATCGGATACAACAGCTACGCTTACGACCGTTTCTCTTTGGAGCTTCGCTATCCGTTCCTGCTTGGCAACACGACCATCTATGGACTCACTTTCGTTGAAGCCGGAAATGCATGGTACGAAGCCAAGAAGTTCAATCCGTTCGATATGAAGCGCTCCGCAGGTCTCGGTGTGCGCATCTTCCTGCCGATGGTGGGCTTGATGGGTATCGACTGGGCTTACGGTTTCGACAAGGTGCTCGACGGAAACACCATGAAGAAGGGTGGAAGCCAGTTCCACTTCATCCTCGGACAGGAGTTCTAAAGCCCCCCTCTAATCCCCCCAAGGGGGGAAGAACAATATAGATATAGCCGAAAGTTCCCTATCGGATACGGCAATACCTTTTCACGCGAGGGAGGAAGAACTACACGGACATAGCCAAAAGTCCCCTATTGGATACGGCAATACCTTTTCACGCGAGGGAGGAGAACAATATGGACATAGCCAAAAGAGGGGAAATATAATATATAAAATAAAAGGAGAGGAATTAAAAATGAAAAAGAACAGAAGAACAACTTTTGGGAAAAGAATATTTATCTTGGCTGCCATGATGATGTTGCAGTCATCGCTTTTCGTGATGAAATCGCAGGCGCAGAAGTTCGCCTTGATAGATATGGAATACATATTGAAGTATGTCCCGGCTTACGAACGTGCATCGGAGCAGCTCAATCAGGTGTCTAAGAAATGGCAGGCCGAGGTGGAAGCGCTCAACACTGAGGCCGGAACAATGTATAAGAACCTGCAAAACGAGGTGGTGTTCCTGTCTGAGGAGCAGAAAAAAGACCGCATGGAGGCGATAATGCAAAAGGAAAAGGAAGCCTCCGACCTTAAGAGAAAGTACTTCGGACCGGAGGGTGAACTCTATAAAAAGCGCGCTTCGCTTATGACTCCCATACAGGACGAAATCTACAACGCCGTGAAGGAGATCTCAGACCAGCGCGGCTATTCGCTCGTTCTCGACCGTGCGGGCAACAATGGCATCATCTATGGCTCGCCGAAGATTGACATCAGCAACGAGGTGTTGCAGAAATTGGGATATAATTAAGGTTATGAGGTTTTGAGGTCGCTTCGCTTTCAGGTTATAAGGCCGCAGAATTACATTCAACTCTAAACGTTAAACATTAAACTTTGAACATAAGTATTAAACAATAAAAAACAAAAAGGACATGAAGAAACTTATTTTAATGATGCTGTTCTGTGCTCCAATGACTATGTTTGCACAGAAGTTTGGACATTTGGATTCACAGGCACTCGTACAGTCATTGCCTGAAGCTATCAAGGCACAGGGTGAACTCGAGGCTCAAGGCAAGATCTACGACAACGCCCTGAAGGAAATGCAGGACGAATTGCAGAAGAAGGCAGAGGACTACGACAAGCAGAAGTCTACAATGAACGCCACAAAGCAGGCTGAGACTGAGAAGCAGTTGCAGGATATGTACGCTAAGATTCAGCAGACTGCTCAGGACAACCAGCAGGCATTCAACAAGATGCAGCAGGAGAAGCTCGGTCCGGTTCTCCAGAAAGTGCGCAACGCCATCGAGGCTGTGGCTAAGGCCGGTGGCTACGTTTACATCATGGAGAAGGCTGCCGGACAGCCACTCTACGTGAACGAGGCTCTGAGCAAGGACGTTACCGCAGAGGTGAAGGCTCAGCTCAGCAAAATGAAATAACAACAAAACAAATGTTTTCTCCCCACTGTGGGAGTAGTATGGTGGGGTCGCCGTAGCGCATAATCGCTGCGGAGGTCTCACCTTTTTCATACACAGAGAAAGATATACCTATATATAAAGCTGCATATATAGAGAAAGAAAAGGACATACAGACATCTATATATAAAAGCATAAGCATATATATAGGACGATATAAGGATATACATAGAAGGATATAAGGATGAAAAAACTGTTTCTCTTGCTTGCTCTTGTCGCCCTGCCGTTTGTCGCAGACGCGCAAACAGCCAAGTATGCCACGTTCAGCTACGACAGCGTGATGCACGTCATGCCCGATTATAAAGCCGCACTTGCAACACTTGCCGACCTGCGCAAGCAGTATGACGCCGAGATAAAGCGTACGGAAGACGACTTCAACGCCAAGTATGAGTCGTTCATCGAAGTCTATTCTGGACTCGACATCAACATCCGCAACAAGCGGCAGAGCGAACTCCAGGAGCTAATGGCACGTGGAATGGCATTCAAGGAAGAGACACGCAGACTCTTGCGCAATGCAGAAAAAGACCTCTTGAAACCCGTCCACGCACGTATCGACGCAGCCCTGACAGAGGTGGCACAGGAAAACGGCTATGATTTTGTGCTGAATACAGACAACAATGCGATTCCATATACCAATCCGGAAATAAGCGAGGACATCACAATGCTGCTCAAGGAAAAACTCGTAATGGACAAATAATGTTCAATTAGGCCAATTAGACTAATTAAAATTAATTAGCCCAATAATAAAAAGAAGAAAAATGTTCAACGATTCTCCCGGCCCTATCGGCGTGTTCGATTCCGGCTACGGCGGACTCACCATCCTGCATGGATTCCGCCAGCTAATGCCCGAGTACGACTATATGTACTTAGGCGATAACGCACGTGCCCCCTACGGCTCGCGCTCGTTCGAGGTAGTCTATCAGTTCACGCGCCAGGCCGTCCTGAAGCTCTTCGACATGGGATGCCATCTCGTTATTCTCGGTTGCAACACCGCATCGGCTAAGGCCCTGCGCAGCATACAAGAGCGCGTGCTTCCCGAACTTGCACCCGACCGCCGCGTACTGGGCATCATCCGCCCCACGGTGGAGGTTATCGGCGACCTCACCAAGAGCCGGCACGTCGGCGTACTGGCTACTGAGGGAACGATAAATAGCGGAAGCTACGCCCTCGAAGTGGCCAAGTTCCATCCCGACATACAGGTCAGCGGAGTGGCCTGTCCGCTATGGGCAGCGATTGTCGAGGCCAACGAAGCCGACAGCCCCGGTGCCGACTACTTCGTGAAGAAGCGCATCGACCAGCTCATGCTGAAAGATCCGGACATCGACACCATCATCCTCGGCTGCACACACTATCCTCTTCTGATGAACAGCATCGTGCGAAACATCCCCGATGGTGTGCGCATCGTACCACAGGGCCAGTATGTCGCCGACAGCCTGAAGCATTATTTGCAGCGGCATACGGAAATCGACGCGAAGTGCACCAAGCGCGGCACGTGCCAATACTTCACCACCGAGAGCGCCGACCGCTTCCGCGAGTCCGCCCGGATATTCCTCCACGAGGATGTCAGCGTGCGCCATGTGGATTTGGAATAAAAGCCCCCTCCGCCTCCCCCAAGGGGAAGAGACCTAACAGGGGGTGTAATGAAAAGCCTGACAGTTTTTCCGTACAACATTCATCACTCTAAGACCATTCTAATGGTGTGTAATGAAAAAGCCTGACACGGAAAAACTGTCAGGCTTTTTCTTGTATAAAAAGAAGATGAAAATATTTATTGCTTCAAAGTTATATAAAATCTGTGAGATTATAGGCAAAATAAAGAAAAGTTTTTTCTTTAGAGGAGATTTACCCTTATATATTCTTGTCGGGACTCTCCCCCGTGGGGGAGCTGGAGGGGGCTATATGCCTTATCGGATACCATACGGCGAGCCAGCCAACGACGATTACGGTTACGAAGATTAAGACAATGTCTTGCGGATGGACGCTTATAGGATAAGCCTCAACGACAAACGAGCCACTGGTATCGCCCAGACGCACAAGTCCATAGGCCTGTTGGAGCCAACAAAGCAGCAAGCCCAACAGAATACCTATCAGTGCGCCACCGGCAGAAATAAGCCTTCCCTCGAAAAGGAAGATGCGCCTTATCTGCTTGTCCGAAGCTCCGAGCTTGCGCAAGGTCTCCACGTCGTCTTTCTTGTCTATCATCAACATCGAGAGCGAACCGATGATATTGAAGCACGCCACGATAAGGATGAACGTAAGAAAGGCGTAGGCAAAGAGTTTCTCCACCTGCATCACCTTGAACGAGTCGGCTTGCTGCTCGTAGCGGTCTAACACCTGATATTTGCCGCCGGCTATCTCCTGCAACTCCTTCTTCACGTCTTCGATGTCGGCACCGGCCTTCAGCCGCAGCTCCAGCGAGCTAATCTCGCCCTGTCTGTTAAACAGACTGCGCGCAAACTCAATAGAAGTGATTATGTGTCCTTTGTCGTATTTGGCCTGTTTCACTTGGAACACTACTCCGGGCGAAAGCAAAGAGTCTTCTACGAAGCCCTCCGTGGGATTCATCGCATCTATCTGCCCCTCGCGCTGCGGCGCATACAGATGCAGATAGTCCTCCCATCGCGCCCCAGTATTCAGGTCTTGCGCCAGTCTGATACCTATGACACCAAACTGTAAGTTTGCCGCGTGCAACTCATATTCACCGTCGCCGTAAAGTATGGAACGGATATCTGTGAGCTTGTCGAAATTGTCTTCCACGCCCTTCACCGTAACCATAGCCTGCTTGTCGCGGTATATGGCCAGCGCCTGGTCCTCCACACACTCCGTGGCCACCTCTATCTCGGGCAGCGCCTTCATCTTCACGAGCAGCGGATCGTCGGCCGGAGCACTCTTGCCCTTAGCCGGCACCACCTTAATCTGCGGGTCGAAGGCGGTGAAAAACGATGCCACGAGGTCGGAGAACCCGTTGAATCCGCTCAGCACCACGACCATCGCCATCGTTGCCACTGCCACACCGATTACCGATATGGCGCTGATGATGTTTATCGCGTGCGTGCTTTTCTTCGAGAAGAGATAGCGTTTTGCGATGTAGAAAGGGAAATTCATTTCTTCAACAGTTCGTCTATGCGCTCAATGTAGTCGAGCGAATCATCAATGAAGAACCTCAGTTCGGGTATTATGCGCACCTGATTGCGTATGCGCGTACCCAGCTCGTAGCGGATGGTCTTCTCGTTACGGTTGATGTTTTTCAGTATTTCCTCACCTTTTTCCGATGGGAACACGCTCAGATATGCCGTGCAGATGCTCAGGTCGGGCGACACCTTAGCGCGCGTAACGCTCACCATCACACCGTGCATCATACGTGTCTGGCTTTGGAAAATCTGTGCCAGCTCCTTTTGCAATAGCCTTGCTATGCGGTTTTGTCTTGTTTCCTGCATTGTGAAATAAGTTTTTTGCAAAGTTAACTATTTCTTGTTACCTTTGCAAACGAATAAAACAAAAAGCGTATAGAATGAACGTTGTATATACTATTCTGCTGCTGATATGCAGCAATATTTTCATGACATTGGCTTGGTACGGCCATCTCAAATTGCAGCAAAGTGGCATTTCGAGTCATTGGCCTCTCATAGGAATAATACTGTTCTCTTGGCTTATTGCCCTCGCTGAATACTGTTGTCAGGTTCCCGCCAACCGCATAGGATTCGAAGGCAACGGCGGAGCGTTCAGTCTCATGCAGTTGAAGGTCATTCAGGAAGTCATCTCGCTCATCGTTTTCACGGTCATTGCCACCCTAATGTTTCAGGGGCAGTCGCTTCATTGGAACCATATCGCCGCGTTTGTCTGCCTCATCATGGCCGTGTATTTCGCTTTCCTCTAATCCTTCTTCCTTAATATTGTCAACCCGTCGCGCAGCGGCAGTATCACCGTTTCCACCCTTTCGTCTTTGGCTACGTGGTCGTTGAAGTCGCGTATGCCCGCTGTCTGCTTGTCTTTCAGATACGCCGCATCCGTAACGTGGCCGTCCCAGAGGGTATTGTCGGCAAGGATGAAACCACCGGCGCGTATCAACGGCATCACAGCCTCGTAGGTCTCGATGTACGTCCGCTTGTCGCCGTCGATGAAAGCCATATCGAACGTTACGCCGAGCTTCGGCGCTTCCGTTATCGCATCACCTATCCTGAACTCTATCTTGTCCGCCACGGGCGACTGCTCTATCCACGGCCGCGTGAAATCCTCCTGCTCATCGTTAATCTCGAACGTCCAGACCTTGCCCCCATCTTCCAGTCCTTCGGCCATGCAGATAGCCGAATAGCCGCTGAACGTGCCCACCTCGAGGATGTTCCGCGGCTTTATCATGCGCACAAGCATCTTTAGCAGACGTCCTTGCAGGTGTCCGCTTGCCATGCGTCCGTGCAACAGATGCACGTTCGTAGCGCGCCAAAGGCGATAGAGGTAGTCGCCCTCCGGCTCGATATGGGAGAGGATGTAGGAGGAGAGGGCGTTTTTTTCAGAGGTAAGAGGTGAGGGGTGAGAGGTAAGAGATATGCTTTTGTTGCTGTATTTATCCTTTGCGTCCATGTCTGTTATATCGGTATTTTTCTTTATTCCCGGATTATTCTTATGCCATAGAGAACAGAGCTCTCTTCTAATAAAGGTATTCTCTTACCTCTTACTCCTTACCTCTTACCTCTATTATGCTCTCCACCGCCAGCCGATAGCTGTCCAATCCGAAGCCGGCTATCACGCCCTTGCAGCCCGCACTTATCATGGAGTGGTTGCGGAACTCCTCGCGTGCGTGTACATTAGATATATGTACCTCCACGACCGGAGTGGTGAGCGAGCGGATGCAGTCGAGCAATGCTACTGAGGTATGCGTATATGCGCCCGCATTCAGCACGATGCCGTCATAGGAGAAGCCCACTTCCTGCATCTTGTTTATCATCTCGCCCTCGATGTTGCTTTGGTAATACTCTATCTCTATGCCCTCGAATCTCTTTCTCAATTCGGGCAGATAGCTCTCCATCGAGTTGTTGCCGTAAATCCCTGGCTCGCGTTTGCCGAGCAGGTTCAGGTTCGGTCCGTTTATAATAAGTATCTTCATATAATATAAATTAGGAGTCAGTAGACAGGAGTTCGGGAGTTCAGACAATAGTCTTTTTATGGAGACATTGCACTCGCCTTTCACTATCTTTAGATAAGATAGGAGGCGGCTCGGCCATGCCAAAATAGAAAAACTTCGTTTTCTTTT
>ERZ809407.1618-NODE-1618-length-18965-cov-36.796827_pt1 | contig 18965 bp, 10 predicted proteins | sample MGYA00520792_ERZ809407 | MGnify/ENA primary metagenome ERZ809407 (study PRJEB31576, sample SAMEA3212665) | Homo sapiens | biome: human-gut; feature: human gut; material: fecal | place: Sweden | collected 2012 ...
CAAGGACCCTCTGATTAACAGTCAGATGCTCTAACCGACTGAGCTAAGGAAGAATATGCATTCAAGTTTTTTCGCTCTTCCTCTTGGACTTGAACCAAGGACCCTCTGATTAACAGTCAGATGCTCTAACCGACTGAGCTAAGGAAGAATGTTGTTTTTTCTCAAATGCGCTGCAAAAGTAATAGGATATTTTGAAATATGCAATATCTTTGCAAAAAAAATATCGAAGATGGATAAAATAATTGGGTTGGGCAATGCTTTGGTCGATGCGCTGGCAATCATTGAAGATGATAATATTTTGACGGAGATGCAGCTTCCGAAAGGAAGCATGACGCTGATTGATGAAGATAAGTTCTTGAAAATTAGTGAGTATTTCAGCCGGATGAAGACGCACCTGGCTAACGGAGGTTCTGCCGGAAACGCAATTCGGGCAATGGCATGCCTTGGTGCGGGTACGGGATTCATCGGAAAAGTAAGCAATGACTTTTACGGTAACTTTTTCCGGGATAGCCTGCTGGAACGTGGGACAGAGGCGAATTTATTGCTTTCCACTACCCTTCCGTCCGGTGTAGCCTCTACTTTCATTTCTCCTGATGGGGAGCGTACTTTCGGCACTTATTTGGGGGCGGCTTCTACATTGAAGGCGGAAGATCTTTCGCTGGATATGTTCAAAGGATATGCTTACCTATTTATAGAGGGGTATCTGGTGCAAGACCATGATATGATTCTCCGTGCCATTGAGCTGGCTAAAGAGGCCGGCTTACAAGTATGTTTGGACATGGCGAGCTACAATATAGTAGAAGGAGACCTTGAATTTTTCTCTCTGTTGGTCAACAAATATGTGGATATTGTTTTTGCCAATGAGGAAGAGGCAAAGGCCTTTACGGGTAAGGAACCGGAGGAAGCATTGGACATCATTGCCAAAATGTGTAGCATAGCCATTGTAAAGGTGGGTGCCCGTGGTTCTCTGATTCGCAAAGGTACAGAGATGGTGCAGGTACAAGCGGCTCCGGTAGAGAAAGTGGTGGACACTACAGGAGCTGGCGACTATTTTGCGGCAGGTTTCTTGTATGGACTGACGTGTGGCTACTCGCTGGAGAAATGTGGCAAGATAGGCTCCCTTCTCTCCAAAGATGTGATACAAGTGGTGGGTACGGAGCTTCAGGCTGCACAATGGGAAAAAATCAAGGAAGAAATTTTATTAATTAATTAATGTGCTGATGTGCCAATGTGCTAATTGGCTGCGCAATATTTGTTTCGCTATTACGCTGCAGGTTATTAGCACATTGGCACATTGGCATATTAGCACATTATCATAATTATGAGAAGAATTTTAAAGATACGCTGGATGGTTACCTTGCTGATTGTAGCGGGAGCCGTTTGTTTTTGGGGATTCAAGAGTGGTGATAGCCGCAGTTTCCAAATAGCAAAGAATCTGGATATATTCAATTCCATTGTGAAAGAGTTGGATATGTTTTACGTGGATACGATTGATCCGAACAAGACTATCCGTGAAGGCATTGATGCCATGCTCTACTCGCTGGACCCCTACACGGAGTATTATCCGGAAGATGACCAAAGCGAACTGGAGCAGATGCTGAAGAATTCCTATGGTGGTATAGGTTCTGTGATTACTTGGAACCCGAAACTGAAACGTTCCATGATATCTGAGCCATACGAGAATATGCCCGCTGCCGATGTAGGCCTGAAAGCCGGAGATATTTTGATGGAGATTGACGGAAAAGACCTTGCCGGAAAGAATAACCAGGAAGTCAGCGAGATGCTCCGCGGACAAGTGGGTACCAGCTTCAAGCTGAAAGTGCAGCGTCCCGGTACAGAGAAACCGTTGGATTTCGACATTGTGCGCCGTTCCATCCAATTGCCGTTCATACCTTATTATACGGTGCTGGATAATAATATAGGTTATATCAATCTCAGCACCTTCTCGGGGAATCCTTCCAAGGAGTTCAAGCAGGCTTTTCTGGACTTGAAGAAGCGGGGGATGACTTCGTTGGTGATTGACCTGCGGAATAATGGAGGCGGCTTGCTGGATGAGTCTATAGAGATAGCCAACTTCTTTCTGCCTCGCGGAAAAACACTTGTGACGACAAAGGGTAAGATTAAGCAAGCCAGCAATACCTACAAGACGTTGCGTGAACCGTTGGATTTGGAAATTCCTTTGGCTGTTCTGGTCAATGGCGGAACGGCTTCTTCGTCAGAAATCCTTGCAGGCTCTTTGCAGGACCTTGACCGTGCGGTCATTATCGGTAACCGTACTTTCGGTAAGGGATTGGTGCAGACCACCCGTCCGTTGCCATACGGTGGTACCATGAAGCTGACGACTTCCAAATATTATATTCCCAGCGGCCGTTGTGTGCAGGCTATCGACTACAAGCACCGGAATGAGGACGGCAGTGTGGGACGTATTCCGGACAGCCTTACTACCGTGTTCCATACGGCTGCCGGACGTGAAGTGCGTGATGGTGGAGGCGTGACTCCGGACATTGCGGTGAAGCAGGAGAAGCTGCCCAACATTCTGTTCTATCTTGTCAATGACAATCTTATTTTCAATTATGCCACGGACTATTGCCTGAAACATCCTACCATCCCTTCAGCAGAGAAGTTTGAAATTACAGATGCCGATTACGCGGACTTCAAGGCGATGGTGAAAAAGGCGGACTTCAAATACGACCAGCAGACAGAGAAGATGCTGAAGAACTTGAAGGAGATGGCCGAATTTGAGGGCTATCTGACTGATGCTTCGAAAGAGTTTGAAGCGCTGGAGAAAAAATTGTCGCATAATCTGGACCGTGACCTTGACCATTTCTCCAAGGACATCAAGAGCATGATTGCGGTAGAAATCATCAAACGTTATTATTTCCAGCGTGGAAGCATTATCCAGCAGTTGAAAGATGATGATGATTTGAAAGAGGCTGTAAAGATACTGACTGCTCCGGAAAAATACAAGGAAATGTTGAGTGCTCCGGCAGTGACGTCAATGTCTCTGCAACAAAGAAAGGAGACAGCCCCGGTTTTTCTGAGTACCGCTACGAGAGCAAATGAACATGTTTATGATGAAATAGTATAAGGACATTCTTAAGAGGATTCTTTTATTTGCTCCTTAATTTATACCGGATAGTCTCTGTATAAGCCTTTTATGCACGACTATCCGGTTAAGTTGTTTGTAGGGTATTAACTTGTTTTATATTTTTGCAGGTGATAATGAAAATATTGACAAGGTTATGAAACAATTGAATTCTCTGAAAGTATGGCTGTCTGTGGTATTGTTGCTTTGCTTCTCTCTTTCCGGACAAGCCCAGTTCCTACGCACTTCCTACTTTATGGAAGGAAGTAACCAGCGTATGCAACTCAATCCGGCCTTGATGCCGGGACGCGGTTATCTGAATATTCCCGTGATAGGTTCGTTGAATGCTACCGTCAACTCCAGTTCCCTGGGGTATAGGGATATTATGGACATTATTGAGAACAGTGATGATAGCGACTATTTCATGAGCAATGACTTTATGAACCGACTGGATGCTACCAATAACTTGAATGTGAATTTGAGTACCGACATTCTGTCTGCCGGGTGGTATAAAGGAAAGAACTTCTGGTCAGTCAATGTGGGGTTGCGTAATGATATCGGTGCCGCCATACCGAAAACCATGTTCCAGTTTATGAATAACATGAGCAGCCGGGAGTTCGGTGACAATATTTCTGACTATTTGGGTATTAACGAAACCATTAATGGACAGAAGCTTGAGATAAATTCCTATGCGGAAGTCGGCCTTGGCTTTGCAAGGAATATCACAGACCGACTGGCTGTAGGTGGTAAGGTGAAGATGCTGCTGGGTATCGGTAACTTAAAGCTGAACATCAACCAGATTCATGTGGAAACTCCTTCTGTCGGCTCTTCAGGAGTGACGAGTAAAGCTTCCATTCAAGTGGATGCAACTTTGGAGAACTCGTCAAAGCTGTTAGAACTTCCCGAGAACGAGAATGGTGATTATATCGATGAAATCGATTTTGGCAGTTTCGGTTTTGCCGGATATGGTGGGGCTATTGATTTGGGAATATCTTACAAGTTACTGGATAAATTGACACTTTCTGCTTCAGTTCTTGATTTGGGCTTTATCAAATGGTCTAAATCGAATACCAGTATAGCGCGAGCCAATGCAGAGCAGACTTATGATCTTCTTGACCCGGCCTCGCAGCAGGAGTTCATGGATATTGTGAACAGCGGCGAGATTCTTAACTATGACATGTTGCAGCTCAAGACGGAGGAGGCTTCTGAGAAGAGCCGTACCCGTGGATTGACTTCTACAATGGTTCTTGGCGCTGAATATGCCTTACTGAATGATTGGCTGGTAGTGGGTGCCTTGTATACCGGTCGTTTTGCCAAACCGAAAACCTTGAATGAGTTGACTTTCTCTGCCTGCATCCGTCCGACGAATGCTTTCAATGTAGCTGCCAGCTATTCCGTACTTCAAGGAGCCGGTAAAACCTTCGGTCTGGCACTGAAACTGGGTCCTTTCTTTGCGGGAACAGACTATATGTTCTTTGGCAAGAATACGAAGAATGTCAATGCTTACTTGGGGGGTTCTATTCCTTTGGGAAAACAGAAAACGGCTGAAAATTAATAAAGTGAGTTATCAGTTGTCGCGGGTTATCTTTCTATAAAAGAGGATAATCTGCGATTTTGTTTTTACGAAAACGCAAAAAGCTTTATCTTTGCTGGTAAATACCTATAAACAGTACTCATGAGAATTGCAATAACGTTTCTCTTGTTTTTGGTTTTCAGTAGTTTGCTGCAAGCTTCACCCATACCTTTTTCTCCTATAGTGAGGAACTATTCGGTGTCGGATTATAATGCCGGTATTCAGAATTGGGCCATTGCTCAAGACGAAAGAGGAGTGATGTATTTCGGTAATAACAGTGGGCTGTTGGAATTTGATGGAAGTGCTTGGCGGCTGTATGAATTACCGACAAAAGGAATTGTGCGTGCTATATATATCAGTGAAGATGGAAGAATTTATGTAGGCTCTTACGAAGAATTCGGTTATTTTGTCCGTACTCCTTATGACACTCTTGAATATCATTCATTGAAAAATAAGGTGAAAGATTTTGCGTTTCATAATGACGAAATCTGGGATATTGCTTGCGTTCAAGGAGAAATTGTATTTCAATCATTCGGTTCTCTCTTTTTTTATAATGGAAATTCGGTAGAAGGTATTCGAATGAAGAACCTTCCACTGAATTTGTTCCAGGTTGGAAATACTTTTTATTCTCAAAGAATAAACGGTGGACTTTATGTCTTTGCCGGTAGGGAAATGAAAGAACTTATTCCCAGAAAAGCATTTGGAGATAGTGATGTCCTGGCCGGGCTCCCTTATGATGATGCGGTTTTAATGTTTACCCGTAATCAGGGAGGTTTCCTGTATCGAGATGGGAGGGTAGAAAAATGGGAAACTGAATGTGATGATATATTCAAGAAGCATACCATTAATCGTGCGGTGATGACCAAAGATAGTTGCTACGTTGTTGGCACAATATCCGATGGCATATATGCGTTGGATAAAAAGGGAAAGCTGATTTGGAAGGTCAATACGGATAATAAACTACAGAACAATACTGTTTTGAGATTGTATTGTGATGATGACAACAATATATGGACAGCTTTGGATGAAGGTATTGCCTATATACACAACAATTCTTTAATCTATTATTATGAACCTCCATTTCGTAAAATAGGCATGGTATATGATGTTTTGGTAAGGGAAAATGAAGCTTATATTGCTTCTAATCAAGGACTTTATTGGCTTAGGGATGGAAAGACTGAATTAGTTCCGGGTTTGGAAGAACAAGCGTGGTTCGTCGATGAATGGGGAAAACAGATTTTCTGCGGGCACAACAAGGGAACTTTCCTTATATCAGGACTGAAATCAAAGCTGGCATCTGATGTAAAAGGAGGGATGTGTATGGAAAAAATTGAATTGAAGGAACAATCTTTTTTGTTGGAGGGAGCTTATGCGCTTCTGAATTTATATACGGAGACTGCTTCGGGAGAGTATTGCTTTACTCGGTCCTTACGTGGGTTCAGTCACATGATTCGTCATATAGAAGTGGACCATCAAGGGAATATTTGGGCGAAACATTTAAGGAATGGTTTGTATCGCTTTCGGATTGATTCGGATATGAAGCAGGTAAAGGATGTGCGGAAGTATGAGAGTTTGGGAGAAGTGAAAGGTGGGAGTTTTACTTTGTTCAAAATCAATGGTCGGGTAGTTTTTTCTAATGGGGAATATTTCTATACTTACGAAGATATGACTGATTCGATTGTTCCCTATGAAACAATGAATGAACAATTGATGGAATTGAAGGGAATCAAGACTGTGAGTCATGCGAACGGAGATTACTATTGGTTTGTGGGCGACAGGACTGTGTATTTGGTGAAGTGTGCGATAAATACTTTCAATATCGAACTTCGGATTCCATATTCTTTGTTTGACGGTCTGGCTGTGGAAGAACGAGGAAGCGTGGTTTATGACAAGAGAAATAATCATTCCTATCTTTGCTTGAATAATGCTATTGCCCGTATTGAAACAGATAGTTCCTCGTTATATAAATCTCAGACTAGGCGTTCTTTATGGATTTCAGAGATGCAGGTTACTGAGGAATTCAGTGATAAACGGAAAACATTGGTCGTGCAGTCGGGAGTCAAGGTCGAACATGAGTTTAATACAGTGAGTTTTACATTGTGCTATCCGGTTTATAACGATTATACTTATAAAGTAAGATACCGGTTGGAAGGGTATTCTGATCAGTGGATACCCGATGGACGCAATTTGCAGAAAAAGTATGCCCGTCTTCCTTATGGAAGTTATGTTTTTCGGGCGGAGATATATGATACTGGTAGAGTTTTGGCATCGGTAGAGTTTCCCTTTGAGATTTTGTCTCCGTGGTATTTGTCTTATTGGGCTGTGGGAAGCTACATTCTGATAGGGTTGTGCCTGCTGGCCTTGCTGCAATATATTGTTTATCGTTTTGTGAAGAAAAAGAAGGATCGTGTGATTGAGCAGCAGCGTGTAGCCCATCAGGCAGAGCTTGAACGGCAAGAGAAGAAGATTATCGAGTTGGAAAAGGAACAGCTTGAGGCCGATTTGCGTTTTAAAAGCAAAGAATTGTCCAGCGTGGTAATGATGAATATCGCTCATCAGGAGTTTTTGAATTCATTGAAAGAGGAGATACAGAAGCAAAAGTTGTCCGGACAGCATAGTCGTAAGAATTTGGATAAGCTTCTCGCTTTGGTTAACAATAATATAGTGTCTGATGAAGAGAGCTGGATAATGTTTCAAGCTAATTTTGACCGTATACATGAAAATTTCTTCCGGAATCTGAAACTTCAATATACTGATTTGACTTCAGGAGATTTACGCTTTTGTGCATTGCTCCGCTTGAATATGCCGACAAAGGAGATAGCGAAGTTGCTCAACATTTCTACACGTGGGGTTGATGCTGCGAGATACCGGTTACGTAAGAAATTCAATTTGCTTCCGGAAGAAAGTTTGACTGATTTCCTTATAAATTTTAAATGACTGTTTTACAGTAAAATATTAATGGAGGAAGTACTAATATTGTACTTCCTCTTTTGTTTTTTAGTGATGGGTGTACTTTTGTTGTAGTGCGGGATGTGGAGGTTGTCGCATGCTTTTCTTTTATTTGCAGCAAAATAATATTTCTATAAATTAAAAGCATGAAAGACATGAAGCATTTACTTTTCAAGTTACAATCATTTTTAGTCTTGTTGGTGTTTACTGCCGCTAGTGCGTATGCGCAGAAATCTCCGGTCGATATGAATCGTTTCATCGACGATTTAATGAAGAAGATGACCCTGGAAGAGAAAATAGGTCAGTTGAATCTGCCGGTTACCGGTGAGATTACGACCGGTCAGGCTAAAAGTAGTAATGTGGCCAAACGTATTCGTGCCGGTGAAGTGGGCGGGCTTTTCAATCTGAAAGGCGTGGAACGTATCCGCGATGTACAGAAGCAGGCGGTTGAAGAAAGTCGTTTGGGTATTCCTCTCTTATTTGGTATGGATGTTATTCATGGATATGAAACGGTGTTTCCCATTCCTTTGGGATTGTCGTGTACATGGGATATGAAGGCGGTTGAAGAATCGGCACGTATTGCAGCCATTGAGTCCAGCGCCGACGGTATTTGCTGGACATTCAGTCCGATGGTGGATATTTGCCGTGATGCCCGTTGGGGGCGTGTGTCCGAGGGCAACGGTGAAGACCCGTTTCTGGGAGCAGCCATTGCGCAGGCCATGGTACGTGGTTATCAGGGAAAGGATATGAGCCGTAATGATGAAATCATGGCTTGTGTAAAGCATTTTGCCTTGTATGGTGCCGGTGAGGCAGGACGTGACTATAATACAGTAGATATGAGTCATCAGCGCATGTTCAATGAATACATGTTGCCCTATCAGGCGGCGGTTGATGCCGGTGTGGGCAGTGCGATGGCCTCTTTCAATGAGGTCGATGGCATTCCTGCCACTGGAAACAAGTGGTTGATGACGGATATACTGCGTAAGCAGTGGGGATTTGACGGCTTTGTGGTGACAGACTATACTGGAATTGCTGAGATGACCGACCACGGTATGGGCGATACGCAGACTGTTGCCGCCTTGGCACTGAATGCAGGTGTGGATATGGATATGGTGAGCGATGCATTTGTAGGTACGCTCAAGAAGTCATTGACAGAAGGAAAAGTGACAGAAGAAGCAATTAATGCGGCTTGTCGCCGTATTTTGGAAGCTAAGTACAAGTTGGGCTTGTTCGATAATCCTTATAAATACTGTGATGTGAAGCGTGCCAAGAAGCAAATCTTTACCAAAGAGCATCGTGCTGTTGCGCGTAAGATTGCTTCGGAGAGCTTGGTGTTGTTGAAGAACGAGGGTAATGTGCTTCCGCTGGCCAAAAAAGGCACTATTGCTGTGGTAGGTCCGTTGGCAGACAGCCGCAGTAATATGCCGGGTACTTGGAGTGTGGCTGCCGTATTGAAGAATGCAACTTCTTTGGCTGAAGGTTTGAAGGCGGTAGCAGGCGATAAAGCCGAAATATTGACTGCGAAAGGCTGTAATTTGATGAGTGATGCCGAATATGAGAAACGTGCCACTATGTTCGGACGTTCTTTACACCGTGACAATCGTTCGGACAAGGAGTTGCTGGACGAGGCTCTTGCCGTGGCTGCCAAATCGGATGTTATTGTGGCTGCGCTCGGTGAGTCTTCGGAAATGAGTGGAGAGAGCAGTTGCCGCACGAATCTTGAAATGACCGACACCCAACGCATGCTGTTACAAGAATTATTGAAAACAGGAAAACCAGTGGTACTGGTACTGTTTACCGGTCGTCCACTGGTACTGAACTGGGAGCAGGCAAACGTGCCGGCCATTCTGAATGTATGGTTTGCGGGCAGTGAGGCAGGTTTTGCCATCGGTGATGTACTGTTTGGTGATGTGAATCCGAGTGGGAAGCTGACTACGACTTTCCCGAAGAGCGTGGGACAGATTCCTTTGTTCTACAACCACAAGAACACGGGCCGCCCTCTTGCCGACGGTGCATGGTTCCAGAAATTCCGCAGCAACTATATAGACATAGACAATGAACCGCTTTATCCTTTTGGTTTCGGCTTGAGCTATACCACATTCTCTTATAGCGACGTGTCTTTGGACAAGACTAGCATGACGGATAAGGGCGAACTGACTGCTACCGTGACTGTGACCAATACCGGCAAGAGAGACGGTGCAGAAGTGGTTCAACTTTATATTCGTGACCTTGTGGGAAGTGTAACCCGTCCGGTGAAAGAGTTGAAAGGCTTTGAGAAGATTTTCCTGAAAGCCGGTGAATCTAAAAAAGTATCTTTCAAGATTACTCCCGAATTGCTGAAGTTCTACAACTACAATCTTGATTTTGTATGCGAGTCCGGTGACTTTGAGGTGATGATTGGCAGAAATAGCCAGGACGTAAAGAAAGCAGCGTTCAAGTTACTCTAACTGATTCTCAAGACGGCAATATGCAGCATTCGAGCCACTGCGTTGAGATGGCATTGTTGCTGCATATTGTCTACATCTTCACTGCAAACGTTTTGCAGTATTTGCTTGGTATATAATCTATCGTATAATGGCAATCGGTTATGGAAATCTTATGGTCGGCTTTGAGGCAGTGAAAGGTATGACGTTCTTGAATATGGGATAAAAAACTTCAGAATAGGATAAAAGCCCCCTTTGCTTTTCTATCTTCTTGCTCTATATATATGAATAGTACCTAAATATTTATTGTACTTTTATATTCCTTATAATCTGTCGTTTATGTTATACAGTAGTAGTAATGATGTACCCCTCCGGTGAACTGTGGTACTCTTGTGGTAGCTTGTTTTTTGACATATATCAACTTCTCCGGTATGTTTGCAAAAGAATTTTAAATCAATACAAAATGAAGAAAAATCTACTAATTACATGTGTGATGTTATTGTTTGCCATTACTTCGATGGCACAGAACAAAATTACGATTTCGGGTGTCGTTACGGACAAGACAGGCGAAACTGTTATCGGTGCTTCTGTTCGTGTAAAAGGGCAGGAGAGTAAAGGTAGTATTACTGATATAAATGGTAAATATCAGATTGTTGATGTGGCATCTAATGCTACCTTGATTTTTAGTTATATAGGTATGCGTGAGCAGGAGATTGCCGTAAATGGGCGTTCAACTATCAATGTGAAGATGGAAGAGGACAGCCAGCTCATTGATGAGGTGGTTGTAGTTGGTTATGGTAGTGCCAAGAAACGCGACTTGACCGGTTCTATCGTTACTGTGAAAGCGGACGAGATTGCCTCTAAGCCTTCTACCAATCCACTGGCATCCATACAGGGTAAGGTTGCCGGTGTACAGGTGGTGAATACGGGTCGTGCAGGACAAGACCCTGAAATCCGTGTTCGCGGTACGAACTCCATTAACGGTTTCAAACCCCTTTATGTGGTAGATGGACTGTTCACGGACAATATCAATTATCTGAACACTGCGGATATTGAATCTATGGAAATCTTGAAAGACCCTTCTTCTTTGGCTATTTTCGGTGTGCGTGGTGCCAATGGTGTAATCATCATTACTACTAAAAGGGCAAAAATAGGGAAGACGATGGTCAACATCAACTCTTCAGTGGGTTGGAAGGTTATTTATGACCGTGTAGGTGTGACGAATGCCGAAGAGTTTAAGATGCTGTACAACGAGCAGTTGATATCTCAAGGAAGCGACCCTTATGATTATACTCAATGGACTGGTAATACTGATTGGCAGAATGAGATATTCCAGACAGGTTTTCTGACCAATAACAATGTGAGCATTACGGGTGCAACGGATAAGAGTAAGTTTTATTTGGGTTTGGGTTACGTCATGGAAGAAGGTTCCATTAAAACGGAAAAGCTCAATAAGTTTACCGTAAACTTGAACAGTGAATATAGCGTAACCGATTTCCTGCGTTTTGGTTTCCAGCTTAATGGAGTTCGTGCCAAGTATCCTGATGCAAAGGGTGTGGATGGTGCTTTGAAGGCTGCTCCTATTGCTCCTACTCATGACCTTGAATCGGGACTGATACATACGCTGCCCGACTTCCAGCGTGCACAAGTGTGGAATCCTCTTATTGAAACAGAGCTGCGCGGTGCTCACAACAAGTCTGAAAACTATCGCGTGGCAGGTAATGTGTTCGGAGAGATAGATATTCTGAAGAACCTTACGTTCAAAGCAACTTTCTCTATGGACTATGCTTCCAGTCAGGGACGTTCATATTCTCCGCTGATTTATGTTTATAATCCCGATGTGGAGGGGGGGAAAGAACGGTTGACTGAAAGAGAAAGTGTGAACCAAAGCAAGTCTACCTCTCTTGCTGCACAGTCTGACTATGTGTTGACTTATCTCGGACAGTTTGGCAATCATGGATTGACATTGACTGCCGGTCTTACAACCAATTACAATGAGTCTTCCAGTTTGAGTGGTGGACGCAACCAGCTTGCGGGCTACGGCATTTTGGTGGGCGACGACCCGGACAGATGGTGGCTCTCTACCATCGACGATGTATCTACGGCAACTAATGGCGGTTCTCAGAGTGACAGATTTACCATGTCTTATTTGTTCAGAGCATTGTATAACTACAAGAATCGTTATTTACTTAATGCTTCTTTCCGTAGGGACGGTTCATCTGTTTTCTATAAGACAGGTAATACTTGGGACAACTTTTACTCTTTCGGTGCCGGTTGGGTAATGACCGAAGAGAAGTTTATGCAGAACCAGAATGTAATTAACTTCTTGAAGTTGAAAGGCTCTTGGGGTGTGTTGGGTAGCCAGAATACTGGTTCCAGTTATCCGGCATATGCCACCATTGTTAGTTCGGGTTCAGCTGTGTTCGGTGACAATATCATTGCGGGTAAAGGCCCCAACAAACTGATTTCACCTACTTTGGGATGGGAACGTAATTATTCATGGGAAGTAGGTTTTGACATGCATATGTTCAATGATCGTTTGCAGCTTTCTCCGGTTTATTATAACAAAACAACAAAAGATATGTTGACTTCCATTCCGGGTATTGCAGGTACTGTTCCCGGATTACAGAATGTGGGTGAGATTCGCAATCGCGGTTTTGAACTTAGTGCTTCTTGGAACGACAAGATTGGGGAAGATTGGAGATATGGATTAGGTGCTAATTTGAGCACTATTGATAACAAGGTGCTTTCACTGGTAAACAAAGACTATAATATTATCAGTGGTCCCTCACGTGTTTCCGAAGGTTATCCGATTGGCTATTTCTATGGTTACAAGGTTGAGGGTGTATATCAGAACGAAGACGACATCCGTTTCTCTCCGATTAACTCGGTTGGCTCGGTAACACCGGGTGACTTGAAATTTGCTGATGTTGACGGTAATGGCAAAATTACTGATAATGACCGTACAATGATAGGTAATCCAACTCCTGATTTTACTTACGGTTTTAATGTTAATTTGGGATGGAAGAATCTGGACCTGACTGTTGACATGATGGGTGTTTATGGAAATGAAATTTACCGTAATTGGGGAAGCAGTAGCTATGCACAACTGAATTATCGCACAGAGCAATTGAATCGTTGGCATGGAGAGGGCACTTCCAATTGGGAGCCCTTGCTCGACCCTTCACACAAAATAAATCAGGAGGCTTCCACGTATTTCATCGAAGATGGCAGTTTCTTCAGAATCCGTAATATCGAATTGGGGTATAACTTTGACAAACGACTGTTGAATCGTATCAAGGTACAGTCACTGCGTCTTTATACCAATGTGCAGAATCCCAAGACCTGGAGCCGTAATGGAGGATATACTCCGGAAGTGGGCGGAAGTGCTATTTCGTTTGGTATTGATGGTGGAGGCTATCCTATGCCTACAGTTTATACGATTGGTTTTAATTTGACTTTCTAAAATTATATAGAGACAGACTATGAAGAAGATATTTTATTATATAGCATTTTTAGCAGTAAGCTTTGCACTAACTTCGTGTGAGGATATGTTTGATAGAAAACCGCTTGGACAACAGACAGAGGATGATTTGACTGGTGGTACTTATGAAACACAGGTTTTTAATATGTATGCCAAGTTGCGCGGTTTTCATTTGACAAGCGGCAATACTGCATTGGCAATCCACGGTATGCGTTCTGAGGACGCAGAGAAAGGAAGTACATTGTCCGATGGAGCAGCTACCGGCAAGATGTTCGATGACTTTGAATATTTGGCAAGTAATGGGATGATTAAGAGTTATTGGAATGATAACTATTCATTGATACATAAGGTAAATGATTTGCTTGATGAGATGAGCCAAAATCCGTCATTGACAGAAGGTGACCTCGTCAATAAGGGGGAAGCTTTGTTTGTACGTGCTTTCTGTTATTTCAACCTTGTACGCGCTTTTGGTGAAGTGCCTTTGATTGACTTTAAAGTTTATGATGCAGCTGAGGCAAATGTTCCAAAGTCTTCTGTGGCAAAGATATATGAATTAATAGATTCTGACCTTACGGAAGCCGAGAACAGTCTGCCCAGAACGTGGGAGCAACTTTATGTAGGTCGTCTCACTTGGGGAGCTGCTCGTTCTCTTCATGCACGCACATACATGATGCGTAATGACTGGGGGAATATGAAGGCTGCCGCTGAAGAAGTGATTAACTCCGGTTTATATAATCTGAAAACACCTTATGAAGACATATTCCGAGAAAAAGGTGAAAACTGTAGTGAATCTGTTTTTGAATTGCAATGTACGGCAACAGAATCACAACCAGGTTCTAATGACATAGGAAGCCAGTTTGCTTCCGTTCAGGGTGTACGTGGCGCAGGCGAGTGGAATCTCGGTTGGGGGCAACACACCGCTACTCAAGAATTGGCAGATGCTTTTGAAGAGGGAGATCCGAGAAAAGACGAAACTTTGCTTTATTTTATACGCAACGGCAAGGACGATCCAGAGTCCATACCTGCTAACAAGCCTTATGGTGAGAAACCTATTTCGAATGCTGATGTTATAGCTAAATACTTTAACAAGAAGGCATATACGGACCCGGCGATGCGTTTGAAATTCACAAAGGGAGGATATTGGGTAAATATTCGTCTGATACGTTATGCTGATGTGGTATTAATGGCTTCCGAAGCTGCTTGTGAATTGGGTGATTTATCTTCTGCCCGTAACTATTTGGAGATGGTGCGCGCTCGTGCTCGTGGCAATAATATCGGAATTCTACCGGAAGTGACGACCAACAACCAGAATGAACTGCGTGAGGCCATTCGTCATGAAAGACGTGTTGAGTTAGGTATGGAGTTCGACCGTTTCTACGACTTGGTTCGTTGGGGTATTGCTAAAGAGGTACTTCATGCGGCAGGCAAGACCGGTTATCAAGACAGACATGCTTTGTTGCCCATTCCGCAAGACGAAATTGACAAGTCGAATGGTGTATTGGTTCAAAATCCCAATTATTAATCTATAAATGTACTAACTACTTATGAAAAAATATATAGTATCTGTGGCTTCTTGCCTGTTTGCATTGTGTATGCAGTCTTGTTTTCAGGATATGGATCATCCTGCTTTCGACTACCCTGAGAGTACAGGTGAAGTACCTACTACCCCTTTGAAGATGTATCTTCCTTTTGATGAAGAGGACATTCGGGATAAAGGTGAATGGGGATTTTTGGTAGCAGATAACGGTAATGCCAAGTTTGCGGAAGACGGAATCGCTGGCATGGCCTATCAAGGTGCTGAGAATGCTTACATTTTGGCCAAGACTCCTTCTATATTGGAAAATAACATGCCCACTATCGGTGATTTGACTGTAGCTTTCTGGATGAGAACCACTAAGAATACTTCTGCGCAAGGTTTGTTCTCTATCCCTAACTCTATTAAATTCTGGGGCAACTTCGACATCTTCTTGGAGAATAATAATAGCGAGACTCAGGCATTTTTCAAGGTTCATATCTTCAATCAGACAGCAAAAGAGAATGATGAAAGATGGGTTGAGGCAAAAATAGATGATATTTTTGGTAGCGAATGGGTGCATCTGGCTTTTGTGTATGATGGCAATACTTCTACCATTACTGTTTATCGTAATGGTGAGGGTGTCTTTACCAAAGAATTGCCAGATTGTGGGAAATTGAAGTTTAATAATGTAGGCGCTTCTTTGGCTGTTGGTGCATTTCAGTTCAGCACTACTCCGAGTCTTACTTCGGGTGCAGGAGCACAAACCTGGGCAAAGAACTTTCCCGGTCAGCTTGATCAGTTCCGCTTATATGACAAGGTGTTGACGGCAACCGAAATTCAGAGTATTTACTCTGGAAAAGAATGAAGCTACACTTTAATCTGATGATAGGATGAAAGTATTATATTTCATAGTATGTCTTTTGTTGGTTGCGTGCAGTGGTGATAATCAACCTGAAGTGAATCAGCCTTTCGAGTTGAAGAATATCATTGTGGGTGACCAACAAAACCAACAGACATTTGAGAATGTTGCTCCCAATGTAGCCATTGTTTTGGAGTTCTCGGATGCTGTAGATGAGGCTTCAGCCCGTAACAATATTGCTTTGAAACATGAGGAGCTTCCTGTAAGCTGCGATTATGAGTTCCTGCAAGAGAAAAAAGTATCGGTGACTCCTAAGGGAGGCTTTAAAGTCTTGTCATCGTATAAATTGATTGTCAATCCGGGGGTGAAATCCACTTCCGGGACACTGCTTTCCAATGGCAAGGTTTGTATGATTAAGACTGGAATGGATGATACAGACAAGTTTGAGCGTATCCCTGATGAGGACTTGTTGACATTGGTACAGAAGCAGACCTTTAAGTACTTCTGGGACTTTGGGCATGAATATTCCGGAATGGCGCGCGAACGTACTACTTCGGGCGATGTCGTTACTACCGGTGGTACCGGCTTTGGCGTGATGGCCATGCTGGTAGCTGCTGAACGGGGCTTTATTACCCGTCAGCAAGCTGTTGAACGAGTGCAGAAGATAGTTACTTTTCTTGATAAGGAATGTACGGCTTATCATGGTGCTTATGCACATTGGATAAATGGCGCAACGGGAGCAACCAAACCTTTCAGTGAGAAAGACAACGGTGCCGATTTGGTTGAGACATCCTTGTTATTTCAAGGTTTGCTTGCCGCTCGAGCCTATTTCAAGGAAAATACGGAAGTAGAAAGCAGGTTGCGTGCCGACATAACCCGTCTTTGGGAAGCTATTGACTGGACTTGGTTCCGGAAAAATGGTGAAGATGTACTATATTGGCATTGGAGTCCCGATTACGGTTTTGAGAAGAACCTGGCAATAAGAGGATGGAATGAGTGTCTGATTACTTATATACTTGCTGCTTCGTCTCCAACACATGCTATCGATAAAGTTGTATATGAAGCGGGCTGGGCTAAAAATGGAGGAATCAGGAATGGAAAATCTTATTATGGCATCACTCTTCCTTTAGGTTCGGATAAAGGGGGACCGCTGTTCTTATCTCAATATTCTTTTCTAGGCATTAACCCACAAGGACTGGAAGACCAATATGCCGATTACTGGATGCAAAATCGCAATCATACGTTGATTAATTACAATTATTGTAAGGAAAATCCTAAAGGATATACGGGTTATAGCGCTTCTTGTTGGGGGTTGACGGCAAGTGACGGCGATACGGGATATTCAGCTCATTCACCTACTAATGATAAAGGGGTCATTGCTCCAACAGCTGCTTTGTCTGCATTTCCTTATACTCCGGAGGAGTCAATGGAAGCGCTGCATTTCTTCTATTATAAGATAGGAGACAAACTTTGGAAAGATTATGGTTTTATAGATGCCTTTAATTTGACGGCAGATTGGTACGATACTCAGTACATAGCCATTGACCAAGGGCCGATAATCTGTATGATAGAGAATTATAGAACAAGTCTCCTTTGGAATTTATTTATGTCTATACCGGAAATCCAACAAGGACTGAAGAAGCTTGGCTTTCAGAGTCCGTGCTTAAACTAAAAGAATGATTATGATGAGAATATTAATATATTTGATACTTTTGCTATACCCTTTTAATTTGATTTCGGGACAGAAAAAGCAGAAGCGGCTTTCTGACGACGAACTTATGACCCTCGTTCAGAAGCAAACTTTCCGTTACTTTTGGGATTTTGCCCATCCTGAATCCGGATTGGCGCATGAACGGAGTAACGGTGGTGCCGAGACAGCTACCATTGGTGGGTCGGGATTCGGAGTGATGGCTATCATTGTCGGCATAGAACGCGGGTTTATCACCCGTGAACAAGGTGCTGAACGTATACTGAAGATTGTTCGTTTCTTGAGCGACAAGAATACCGACAGTTATCACGGCATGTGGGCACATTGGATGAACGGTAAAACCGGTAAGACCATTCCTTTCAGCCGTAAGGATGATGGAGCCGATATTGTAGAATCCGCTTTCATGTTCGAAGGTTTGTTGGCTGCCCATCAGTATTTTATAAAGGATAATCCGACGGAAAACCGTATCCGGGGAATGATTAATAATCTGTGGCGCCAAGCAGAGTGGAATTTTTTCACTCAGGGGCAAGATGTGATGTATTGGCATTGGTCACCCTATAACGGGTGGGCGATGAACCATCAGATTAAAGGTCATAACGAGTGCCACATTATTTATATTTTAGGTGCGTCTTCTCCTACTTATCCGATTGCCGAGAGTGTTTATCATAAAGGCTGGGTCAATGCGAATACTTTTCTGAATGGTCGGGAGTATTATGGCATCAGGCTTCCTCTCGGAAACGATAACGGTAAGGGCGGTCCTTTGTTCTTTACTCATTACTCTTACATGGGGCTTGATCCGCATGGCTTGAAGGACCGCTATGCTGACTACGAGGAACAAATGAAGGCCCATACCTTGATTAACCGTGCCTATTGTATCGACAATCCGAAGGGATATAAGGGTTACGGTGAGAAATGCTGGGGATTGACAGCCAGTGACGGTGATAAAGGCTATTCGGCCCATAGCCCCGGAAATGATCGCGGCGTGATTACGCCTACTGCGGCCCTTTCATCCATCCCTTATACACCGGAATATTCTTTGGAGGCCATGCGCTATTTCTATGAAGAACTGGGTGACCGTCTTTGGGGTGAATATGGGTTCAAAGATGCATTTAATCTGACTGAGGATTGGTTTGCGCCTTCGTATCTTGCCATTGACCAGGGACCGATTATTGTGATGATAGAGAACTATCGCACCGGTTTAATTTGGAAGCTTTTCATGAGTCATCCCGATGTACAGAAGGGATTGAAGAGATTAGGCTTTACGTCTCCTTATTTGAATAAGGCTGATTAGGTTTGGCAGGATTTGATTTTGGTAAATTTTATATAGATTAAAAAGGATTATAACCATGAAAAACGTGCTTTTCAATA
>ERZ809407.1646-NODE-1646-length-18590-cov-7.658430_pt1 | contig 18590 bp, 6 predicted proteins | sample MGYA00520792_ERZ809407 | MGnify/ENA primary metagenome ERZ809407 (study PRJEB31576, sample SAMEA3212665) | Homo sapiens | biome: human-gut; feature: human gut; material: fecal | place: Sweden | collected 2012 ...
ACGAGGGAAACCTTGGACGTCAGGCGGTCAATTCATCTCCCGTAAGTGCGAAAGCGCTTTGAAAGGAGGTGAAGCTGTGTACATAACTCTGGACAACTTAATTCAGATTGGTATTTTCCTAACGGGATTTACCGTTATGATATTCAGTATCATTTCTTTTGTTATAAATTTTACAAATAAAAAGAAATAACCGCCCCTAGCTACCAACTAAAGCGGTTATAACTTTAACTTCTATTGGGAGCGACCGTCTGTCGTTTCCCTCTTTTTGTATCTATAATATAACACAAAATCAAGCCGGTGTCAAGTACATCGCCCTGCATAATCCGAAGAACCGCCCTGTTTAAAAGGCGGTTTTCCGTTTATCCGGTTTTCCTCACAGGTCTTATATACTTCCAGTACCTCCTGCAGTCGTGATAGAAGTAAAATACCCTGCCCTGCGTTTTGTCAAGTTCGTAGCCCGACTTTTCATAATCAAAGTCCTTCATAGACTGTTCTATCTTTGCTTCAACCGCACTGTTTTCGGTCTGAAAGTCGAACGGTCCGTGTTCAAATACGATATACTCACCCTCAGGCACATCCATAATCTGCATCTGCCTTGGTATCTCTCCGCTGTAGTCGGCAGGAAGCCTTACACCGTAAGCCTCAGCCAGCGGAATGCCCCAGCTGCATATTCTTCCCTCAGGCTCGTTTATGTACGCCATCACCTGACCGCTTCCGCTGTTCGCCTCATCGCCGCCCATATCGTCGAGCTTGCCCTTGATGCTGTCAAGCAGTCCGCATATAGTTTCGCAGTCCTGTCCGGGAATACGGCTCTGCTTTTCCCGGAAGTCGTAATACCCTATACTCTCATAGTTTCTGATATGCAGGAATTTATGAGCCGGTATCGTTACGAAATACACCTTAATATCACTGTTTGTCTGTGCCATACCTGTTCCTCCTATACCTAAAAGATAGCAGTCGAAAGGTCTTATAGCCGTGCGGAGAATTACAGGTACAGGGTGTGAGCGGTAAGCGCTCGGAGTAATTCCGTATGCCGCTTTGAATGCCCTTGTGAACGCCTCGTGAGATGTAAAGCCGTAGTCAAGTGCTATGTCAAGTATGCCCTTGTCGGTATCTCTCAGTTCCCTCAGTGCAAAAGCAAGCCTGCGGTATCTCATATAATCCCTGAGCTTCATTCCCGATATTTCGCTGAATTTCCTTGAAACATAGTATTCCGAGTAGCCAAGCGTCTGCGACAGCCTGCCGAGCGTCAGCCTTTCGTCCTCGCCGCTTCTGATACACCTGTCTATGTCGTCAACAATATTCTGAATATTCATATACCATTCGTTTATCTCACTCATCTGTTTTTCTTCCGTACAGCTTTCTTCCGCCTTTCCGACTGAATTTATTTTACCATTAAAGAGAAGCGTCCGCTTGATACGGCTTGCCGTCCTGCTTATTCCTCCGGCGTAAAGAACACATTCCCGTCATCGTCTGTCGTAAACACCGTGAAGCCTGTATAGCACACGTTTCCGTAAATGTCGTTTATAACAAAACTGTATCTGTAGTCGCCTGCAGGCAGATTGACAAACTCTATCATATTGTCGCCGTTGTAGGTGCATTCATCGCCCTCCGCCTTGCCTGCAAAGTTACCCTCGCTGTCGTAAGTATTGAATATCGGCACTATGACATCGCCCTCTTTAAGCGGAACAACGCTTCTTGCCGACTCGCCGTTTTCATTTACGCCGTCCCATGTTCCAAGCGCCGTTATGTCATACGCATTGCCGTCCTGCGTCATAGCTATACGCAGATTTGTTTCCTTGCCGTTGAGCTTTATAGGTGATGTGTAAACCGAGCTGTTTCCGTTCTTCTCTACTATGAACATAGGGATAAGATTATTCTCAATCATATACCACTGACCGCTGAAATTATCCTCAACCAGTCCCGATGAGAAATCGACCTTTGTACTCTGGTCAACGCCGAATTCGATAAGCTCACCCGTTTCTTCGTCAACACGGTAAACCGAGCAGTTTACGCTTTCAAGGTTGTTTATAGTATCGTCCGTAACATTGAAGTAGAACGTTCCCTCATCGTCAAGCACAGGTCCGACATCTATCTGTACACTGCTCTTATCACCGCAGAAGCCCATGTTGTCGGTCTTATTGTTGTAATGCTCCCAGTTGCTCTCATAGTCGGAATAATCCCCGTCGCTCCAGTACACCGCGCCGTCCGCAAGCCATGTTTTTTCACCGCTGTACCCGTCCGTACTGCCGTTTTGTGCGCCGTATGCGATTCTGTCAACAAACGTCATGTAGTACGGACTTACGCACACCTTGCCGAATGTGGCAAGCTCGGCAGAACCTGAAACGCCGAACGGATAGTAGGTCGAAAGCCCCGTTGAGCCGTCCTTGTCCTCGCCGTAGATGTTATACACTACCGCCTTTTCAAGCGCCGACATAACCTTGTCCGCCTTGTCGCCCGATACCGTAGTCGCTATCATAGAGCCGAGATCCACCATATTGGTATATCCCTCTGTATCGTTGTTACTGCCGTATGCTCTTACGGTATAGATGCTTCTTACCGCATTTGCAAGCAGTGCAGGGTCGGAAGAAATATCGTTCATTTCCTCGGCGGCGTCATTCACCGCCTTTACAAGCTCGTCTATTCGGCTGAGATCCGTTATCGAAAGCGTAGCCTCGCCGCCTGCGCCGATAGCCTCGCACGATGCCATAAAGCTGTCAGCGACCGTTTTTCCGAGTTCGGCTGTATCCGCTGTCGGATTACTTTCCATAAAGCCTGCTATCTCGGTATAATCCCAACCGTATCCCGGCTCCGTTTCCTCAGACGCAAACATATAGTCAGCGTGCGGAACAAGCATATTCGCCGTTTCGACCGTTGCCATAAGGCAAGCGTCAAAGCCGATGAACGCAAACTTATCCGTCATCTTATCATATACAGATGTAAGCGCAGTGTCTATCTCCTCAAGCGACAGCGAATCGTTCTCGTTAAGCTCGTCGAAGCACACGCCGCTTATACTTCCTCCGCCGTGGTTCCAGAAGATAAGCCCCATTTTAGCCGCCGCATAGTTTTCTATACCCCAGCTTAAAAAATCGACAAGCACATCCTCCTTGCCCATATTGACAGACTCTTTTTCTTCGATAAGGCTTATTTCTCCGCCCGTTACAACATAACGCTGTGTCTTTTCGGCAGAGATGCCGTATGTATCAGCCCACGCTCCCGCACCGCCCGTCTGAATGACGAACTTCACGTTCTCGCTTTTTGACCCTGCGATCATTTCCTCAATATCGCCGCTTGCAAGCCCGTTCTCGCTTTCAAGGTCACTTCCGCACATATAAACGAATACCGTCTGTGTGCCGTCCTCGCCCATAGGCTTTTCGGCTTCACGCTGTTTTCTTGCAATGCTTATCCCGTCCGAGCCTCTGAACGTCAGCTTTGACGCACGACTGCCCGTAACACTTCCGTCATATTTATTATCACTGCCTTCACTGCCTTCGCTACTTTCCGCATTGCCGCCGTCACTCGTCTGCCTGTTGTCGCTTGCCGTGCTGTCGGAAATCTCCTCCTCATCGTCAAGACAACCGCTTGAAAGCACAGCCGTTGCAAGTACCGATACCGCAAGCAGTGCCCGTAATATCTTTTCGCTTGTTTTTCTCATAAGCTCTCCTTTTCTCTTAGCCGTAATTATAACCATATTCTCACATATTAATTATAATCGTTTTTCTCGGCAATTGCAACGAAAAGGCACAAACGGTATTTAATCGGCTGAAAACGGTAGTTTTCCTTGCCATCCCACGACCCTCGCACAATCACAACCACCATTCCTCGCCCCTCACCAACCCTTCCAAAACCGCACTATCTCTTGCCTCGCATCACATTCTTGGCTCCCTTGCCAAAGGTGAGCTTCTGTTGCAGTGCGAAGCACTGCCAACTATTGAGGGATCGTTCGCAACCACTGTCCCACACCAACCCTTCCAAAACCTCAACCACCTAAGTAAGCCCCGACTAACCTAATTTTTACAAAAAAATTTTGCAAAACCTCTTGACAAATGCCGAAGTATCGGTTATAATAAAATCAACAAATCAGTAAACATTACTGATTTCGCTAATAACAATAAGAAAATAATGATTTTATCACTATGAAAGGATAGGTAATTTACTATGAAAAAGTGGGTATGTCCGGTATGCGGTTACGTTCATGAGGGAGATACACCTCCCGAGTTCTGCCCCCAGTGCAAGGTTCCCGGCAGCAAGTTCATAGAGCTTAAGGAAAGCGAAAAGCTTGTATTTGCAGACGAGCACAAGGTAGGCGTTGCAAAGGCAGTTGAGGATGAAGAGATTCTTGCAGGCTTAAAGGCAAACTTCGAGGGCGAATGCACAGAGGTAGGTATGTATCTCGCTATGGCAAGAGCCGCTCACAGAGAAGGTTACCCCGAGGTAGGTCTTTACTACGAAAAGGCAGCTTGGGAAGAGGCTGAACACGCTGCAAAGTTCGCAGAGCTTTTAGGCGATGTTGTAAGCGCATCGACTAAGGAAAACCTTGAAAAGAGAGTTGCCGCAGAGCACGGCGCTACACAGGGCAAGCTTGACCTCGCAAAGAGAGCAAAGCAGTTAAATCTTGACGCTATCCACGACACAGTTCACGAGATGGCTAAGGACGAAGCAAGACACGGTAAGGCTTTCGAGGGTCTGCTGAACAGATACTTCAAGTAAGCGGCGGCTGTGAGCCGCACCAAATTCGCCTTTTCAAAATTCTGCTTATCGCAGGACAGCAAAACGGCGGCATCATAAAAAGCAATAAACAAACTACAGCCGTAAGCACCCTTGCTTACGGCTCAGTTTGTTCTTATAGTAAAAACGCATCTGATACACAAAAAAGAACACCGGTCGCCCGGTGTTCTCTTTTTTTACTGTCAGCTTATTTGGCTGTCTTCACATTTGCATAAGTATAAGTGCTTGTATTTGCACCCTTATAAGACGCAATCCTTACCTTATACACGCTTCCGGCCCTGAGTCCGCCAATAGTGACAGTAGCATTCGTACTGCCCTTTAACGTCTTTTTGACCCACTTGCCGCCTTTGTAAATTTCAACCTTATATCCGTCTGCACTGGCGTTTTTACCCCACTTAACGGTTATCGAGTTGCTTTTTGCCGATACAACCTTGATATTGGTTACCGGTGAAAGCACTGCAGTAACCGTAGTATAGCTGTAATCGCCGTACAGATTGTCCTTATACGCTCTTACCCTTACTTTATATGTGATGTAAGGTGTAAGTCCGCCAAGCACAGCCATTGCTGTCTTATTATCGGTTATGGTCTTTTCGAGCCACCTACCGCCGATATAATATTCTACGTTATATCCGTCAGCGTTTGTATCCGCATTCCATATAACTACTGCCTTTGAGTCAACTGCGCTCTTTACCTTAAGACCGCTGACCTTTGTCGGAGCGGTAGTGATATAAATATCGTCGAATGTACTCTGAAGCTCACCCTTATAAGCCTTTATTCTGACCTTGTAGGTTTTGTAGCCCTTAAGCGAGCCTATTGTAACGGTAGTTTTGTTATTGCCGGTCAGCGTCTTTTCATTCCACTTACCGTCTGCATAGTACTGAGCGGTATAACCGTCCGCACTTTCGTTCTTATCCCATTTAAGCGTAAACGAAGAAGATGTGACTGTCTGCGTAATACCCGTAACTTTTGACGGGAGCGTATCGATATAGCCGTATGTATACGGACTGTAAAGGTCACCCTTATATGCGCTTACCCTTACTTTATATCGTGTTCCTGCACAAAGTCCGTCTATAACCGCCGATATATTATTGTTGCCGGTAACAGTCTTTACGGACCACTGATTATTAATGTACCACTCTACCTTGTAGCCGTCCGCTCTGGCGTTTCTGCTCCAGCTTATTCTTACCGTTTCATCGGTAGCCTTCACCGTATTTATATTCCATACGGGAGAAGGAACGGTATCAACATAGAAACATCTGAACTTGCCGGTGAATCTTCCTGCATAAGCCGCTATCCTTACCTTATATTTAAGGCCTGCAGAAAGACCGCTCAGCTTTGCCGCTACTCTGTCGCCGTCCGTGCTGAAGCCGATCTGCTTCCACTGATTGCCGACATAGCATTCGACATAATATCCGTCAACGCCGCTTATATTCTTCCAGCTTATATCGACTTCATTGTATGTCGTCTTTTCAACCGCTATTTCTTCCACGTCGGGAATAGGCTTTACGGGAACACGGTTTCCGATATATGAATCCTTACATCTTGTGCATTCAAATACGCTGTAGCCTTCGTTGCGATAGTCAGGCTCAACTACTTTGATTACAACATAGTCGTGACCGAGAGGTTCGCCATACTCCGCACCGCATATTTCACACTTTGCCTTTTTGGTGCAGGTAGCCTCTCCTCCGGAATGCTCACATTCGGTTATCGTAGCCGTTACAACGTCCGACTTCATCGAAACTCCCGCAGTTGTAGCATTGCTGTAGGTAAGACGGCAGTAGTACCTGCCCGTTGTGAGATTTTCGAGCGACAGCTTTCTGTCTGTAGCGCCCTCTATCTCTGTTTCGTTGCCGTTTTCATCAATGGCGATCCACTGATAAGCAACTTTTGCGTCAACCTCGTTTGAATACCACGGCACTGCACTTATTTGAAGTGACGGTATGTCGCCCGGATAATAGCCGTTGGTGTAATATACAGTATCAATCGGCTTGATTATCTGCATCGGACACAACCGTACCGTAAGTCCGTTTGTCGATGATGCCGTTGCCTTATTAAGACTGTATATATCTATCCACTCTTTTGTTCCTCTGTCCTGTACCCAGAAGCCGGGATCGATATAATCGGCTATCACCTTATTCGGGGCATTAGTTATGATTTCGGCAAACCCACCTGACGAAATGGATACATTACCGCCGTTTATAGTAAGGCAATTTATATTGTTGGAGGCCATTGTAACATTTCCGCCGTTTATGGTCACATTGCTGCCTGTAGCAAGCCCCTCAAATGTGACATCACCGCCCCTCACTATGAATGCGTCTTGATTCTCAAACGCTGTCACCGCACAACGTCCCGTAACCGTCAGCTTTGCCTTGCCGTTTATGATGATCGGACGTGAGAACGCTGTACGAACTGCGTACTTGAGCGTGAAGTTACCTTCGGTTATGACTAACTGACCGCCGTATCCGTTCTTGTTATAAAGCGGATATAAGGTACAGCCCTCGTTTTCGCTCTTCTGAGCGTCTTTCGCAGCCTCGTCAAGATTGTTATAATACCTGACATCGTCGCCCTTTGTTATCTTTGCATTGAACTTGCTCTTGCATATCTCGCAATATGTCGGCTCGGTAATGTTACCTGAGGTTTCCTTGTCCGCTGTAGGATCGACCACCTGAGAATGATCACAATCAACAAGGTCTATACTTACAGTGTTCGACTTTATTTCATAGCCGTCATCGGTAATAACTACGAAGTATATCTTGGCAGCAACGCTGTTGCCCGCCTTATCAATTATTTCGTCTGCCGACAATTTAGCGTCCTTTACAAGTGCGCTTAAGCTGCTATAAATTATATCTCCGCTTACATAGGAGTTTATACCGTATCTCTTACTTACATACGAGTCGTTCAGGTTCGAGCCGTGAGCAAGAGCAAGGTTGAACTTCAGCGTGGGGTTTGCGTTGCTGTTGCGATACAGCTTGTTTATTTCTGTGCTAAGCGTTGCGCTCTTTATCGGCGCTTCTTCTACATTCACCGGTTTATTGTCGTTATTCACACTGCTATAAACGCTCTCTGCACGTTCTGCAATTGAAAGCCATGCACCGCCGTCCTTTTTATATGCATAACCGTCAGCCAGAACAGATTCAAGACTGCCGTTTGCTATCTCGATGTTGTAGAATTTACCGCCGCTGATTTTTGCTTTAGCGTTACCTATAATGGTCAGAGCGTCTATAACGCCGCCGCCTATTTCTGCGTCGCCGTCTATGTAAACCATCACCGATGTGAATTCACCGCCGTTGATGATTAACTTTGAGTTTGCGTAAGCTTTAATAGGCATCCGCATTTTGCCATCGCCGCCTACGGTAAACATACCGCCGTCGGATACTTCTACAGGTGCGTTGAAAGCAAAAGTGCCACCCAGTTTTTTACCGTTCAGTGCAAGCGTTACATTGCCGGTAATGGTAACGCCCTGTGTAAGTTCGCTGTTTGTAATATCCTTATACAGCGTTACAGTAGCCGTACCTGCCTCGTTAGCCTTGGCAAAAGCGTCATAAATATCGCTGAACAGATCTGTCTGCTCGCCGCCGTCAGCCGTATAGCTTACAGTTGCGGCGATTTCCTCATTGCAGTAAGGACAAAGGTTTCCGTCAAGCGCATAACTGTCGTTTTCGTCCTTATGGTCGCACTTTATAACATTAAGATAATTGGCTTTGGTCATGCTCTGAATTTCAGCATATTTGAAACCTGAACCGACAATCGCATTTAAGCCTATAACTCTGCTTCCGCTCGCAATTGCCCTGCCTAAAGTATAATTGCTTTCATTTTCGCAAGTGAAGATGTTGAACGTACCGCTTACTATAGAGACATTATATCCGCTTCCACCGGTCGTGTCTGCTTTCATGCTTAAATAATCGGCATTAACATCATTGATGACCGTGTCTCCGCCGTTTATCGTTATTGCGCCGATATTAGCACCATCGGCACTAACCTTTCCGGAATTTACAACTAAATAATTCAATGTGGCTTTACTGTCAATTAAAACATTGGCATTCTCACCCGATACCGTTACACCGGTAAGTGAACTTGAGGCTGCTTGCGATGCCGTAAACGTTATATCTCCGCCCTTGACATCAAATGCAAATGTTGTGGTGCCGTCATTTTTATTTAAATCAACGGTAAATCTACCCTTGCTTATGTCAAATATTTCACCATCATTAACACCACTGTAGTCTAACAGCTTTAATGTACAGCCTTCGCTTTCCTCGGCAGCGCCGATAGCGTCATTCCAGTTTTCGTAATACGATAACGTGCCGTCAGACAGCTCTACCGAAGCCGTTAGTGCTCTGTTGCATATACCGCACACACAACCGTTATCGTCACATTTTACGCTTTCGCCGGGGTGCCGGCAGGTAGCTACTGTAAGCGTTACCACATTCGACTTATAATCATATCCGTCATAGGTAAATATGCAGTAATATTGGATTTCTCCGTCTTCTGCCACCACTTTATCAACTTGATCGCCAAGTAAATAACTGTAACCGTTTAATAATTCTGTTTTTTCGCTTATTACCGTTCCGTCAATTAAGCATCCGGTAATATAGAGTGTTTTATCTCCCGAATATGTCACATCGGCCGCGAAAGTTACAGCCTTTTTACCGTTACGGTATATTATCGGTGACTCGTCATTAGCGGTAATTGTTGCGCTCTTTATCGGCGCTGTCCTTACTTCTACATTAGCTATATCCTGCTTTTCACGCTCTGCAATAGTAGACCAGATGCCGGAATCGATAAAACTCCAATAGGCATAGCCGTCCGCAAGAAGCTGTCCTACGTTTCTGCCTTCGCCTGAAACCTGTAAGCTGTAGAATTGACCGCCTTTAATTACAGCGTTACCGCCGTCTTTAATTATGAAGTCAGAGAGAGTACCACCGTTGATTTCCGCATCGCTGCCGTTGCAAACGGCAACACGTTTTATTAAGCCACTGCCGTTAACGGTCAGCTTACCGCTCGTTACTTCTATGGAATACCATACATCAGTACCGGGTTGTGAGAGCCTTTTACCGTTAAGTTCAAGCGTAACATTGCCTGTAACAGCTATCGTATCTGTAATATCGTCCGTGATGTTCTTCTGCAGCGTTACAGTAGCCGTACCTATCTCATTAGCCTTGTCAAAAGCGTCATAAATATCGCTGAACAGATCCGTCTCTTCGCCGCCGTTTGCCGTATAGCTTACAGTTGCAACGATTTCCTGATTGCAGTAAGGACAGGGATTACCATCAAGCACATAACTGCCGTTTCCGTCCTTATGGCTGCACTTTTCAACAAAAATTCTATCGGTTTTGGTCATGGTCTGAATAGCTTCGTATGTGTAAACAGTAATGCCATTCATACTATTGCCGAAAACTACGCTTCCACTCGCAATTGCCATACCTAAGCCTGTTTTGCAAGTGGTGCTGCCGAACTCGCCGGTTACGATAGAGATGCTACCGGACCCGTTGATATTCACGCTTAAAGAATCGGCTGTAACATAATTGATGACCGTGTCTCCGCCGTTAGCTTTCAGTGCATCAATATTTGCACCGTTTACAACAGTCTTTCCGCCATTTATTGACAGTTCTTTAATATAACTCTCGGCACTGTTTACTGCAAGCGCACCGCTTGATATTGTTACACTTCCCAGCTTGATTTTACCGTCAATTGTAACCTTAGCGTTAGCTCCGTTTACTTTGATTGTGCTTTGCAGATTTTCTACATCGGCTTTTTCTGCTGAAGAAGTGAAAGTCACGTCACCGCCGTTGACAGCGAACTGATAATATGCCTCTTTACCGTTAAAGTCAACAGTAAACTTACCGCCCGTCACGGTAATGGACGCAGGTACTCTTTCCGAAATCAGCTTTACAGTGCTGCCTTCGTTCTCCTGCGCCAGCTTTATGGCACTCTCTATATCCGCATAGCCTAACGACTTGCCGTCAGCATCTACTACCTCGGCTTCTATCAATAAATCACATATACCGCAGAATACCAAACCGTCGGTTTCGTTATTAAAGCTATCCTCAGGGTGCGAGCAGGTCGCAAGTGTAAACTTAAGTGCATTCGACTTATATTCGTATCCGTCACACTTCAGTACAGTGTAATATTCAACCTCACCGTCTTCCGCTACAATCTCACCGATTTTATAACCGAATACCATATACCAGTTAACAGAAAGCTTAGAATCTTTACTGCGATTATTGCCGTTTACATAGTCCGAATAGGTTATCCGCTTTGAAGTGTCCGCCACATCGCATGTAACATTGACTTTTAATTTTTTCGCTCCGTTACGGTATATAACAGGCGTTCCTCCGCCTGCCCACGAAATACTTGCGCTCTTTATGGGTGCTTCTTCTACGGATAACGCTCCTTTAGAACCGCCCAAATAGCTATTTTTTTCACGCTCATCAATCGAAAGCCAAGTGCCGTCAGCATTTTTATACGCATAACCGTCTGCCAGTACAGATTCAAGATTGCCGTTAAATATCTCGATGTCGTTGAATTTACCGCCGCTGAGTTTTACGTTACCGCGAACGGACAGACCTTGTATAGTGCCGCCGCCTATTTCTGCGTTGCCTCCTTTTTTAACTGACACAGAATTGAAGTATCCACCGCCGTTAATGACTAATTTTGAGTTTTCATTAACGTAAATAGGTGTATCCATATCGCCATCGCCGTTTACAGTAAGCGTGCCACCGTCAGATACCGATATACGCGCTATGCCATAACGACCACCCAGTGTTTTACCGTTCAGTTCAAGCGTTACATTGCCCATAACGGTAATCTCCTGTGTACGTTCGCTGTCTGTAATATCCTTATACAGCGTTACTGTAGCCGTACCTATCTCATTAGCCTTGTCAAAAGCGTCGCATATATTGCTGAACAGCTCTGTCTTTGCACTTCCGTCAACCGTATAGCTTACGCTTGCGGCAAACTCAGAGTTACAGTATTTGCATATACCGCTGTCATTAAAGGCATAACTGCCGTCCTTATTCTTATGCTCGCACTTGGTAAACAGATAATAGCTTACAGTATTGTTTTCGGAGTCAAAATTATTTTTTTCGGCTATATCGCTGTATAATAAAGCCGTTGCTGTTTTCTCCGCAGTCGGATCTGTCGGATTGTCGTAGCTTATCACACGCACACCGCTTGCGATTACGTCCTTTAATTTAAGCTGTCCGAGATAGACATTGCCGTAAGTACCTCCGCCTATAGTAAGCTTTACATCAGTTGCGTCTTCGCTTACAAATAAATTATCAGCACCCACATAACTGTCAGCATTGACGCCTTCGCTGACAGTTACGGTACCGCCTGATATAGCAATACTATCAAATCCGGCGCTTGAGCCCTCAGGTAATGTAAGAGATCCGCTCTTCACATTAACCTTGCACTTGATGAACATATAACCTTCAGCAATAACATCTGCACCGTCAATAGTTATTGTCTGGTTGTAATCATAGATAGTACCATAATTACTTGTGGTAATAGTAAACTGACCGTTTGACAGCCTAACCCCACTATTGATCTTACCGCTTGTTACAAGAGTGAAAACACAGCCCTTGTTTTCAGCCTTATCGGCATATAATAAGCCTTCTTCAATGCTGTCAAAATATTCGTTAGTAGTACCGTCGGCTGATGTCACCTTTGCATAAAGCACAGCACCGCACGCACACTTTGTATTTGTTTCGGTGTATGTATGAGTATGCTTTACAACTGTGACATTTGTAAGTCTTCCGCCGATTGTCTTCGCACTGCCGTCAACTATACTTTCGGGGAGATGTGTGACACTGTTTAAGGTTGCAAATGCATAACCCTTTGCAAGCAGAGTGTTTACAGGTGTGCTGTTGCTTTCCTCGCCGCAGATGGTGTTGTACCTTCCGCCGTATAAAGCTACACCGCTTGCGTGTGCAATATAAACATTCTCAAATACGCCGCCGTATATTTCGACACACTTAGCACTGTTAATGACTAAATTGAGTACATCTGCGGCTGAACTGCCGCCGTCTGCAGTACCGTTTATAAGCGTACCGCCGTTTACACTAAAAGGTGCGTCTATGCATCCGTAGTAGGTGCTTTTCCTGCTGTCCTTAAGGTACAGCACACCACCGTTATTTACACTTATATCCGCCTCTCCGCCGAGTGAATATCCGTTCACATCGACAGTAACCGTTGTATTGCCGATATCTACGCTCTGTGTTATCTCGCAGTGCTTATACAATGTCAGCGTACAGCCGTTGTTTTCCGCCGATAATGCCGCAGTAAAAGCGTCGTCTATATTATCGAAATACTTCGCTGTTCCCACGCCCGAAATGCCCGCAGTAAGCTGATATTTGCAGGTAGAGCATACACCCGTTTTGCTGTCAACATCCGTATGACCGCACCGCTTACCGCAAATCGTACACTTGCCCGTTGTGCTGTCGTAACTGTGATCTTCATGTCGTATTACAATAACAGTTGTTGCAAAACCGTCTTTCAACAGTGTTTTTGAGCCGTCTATCAGTTCACCGTAAGTCCTCGTAAATATACGGTTCTCAGCCAACAAAGTCAGTATTTCTGCGTTTGCTCTGTCCCCGCCGCCGTTATAGCATATTTTTCTGAAAGCTCCGCCGTGAAGAATTACGTCACTGCTTGCATCGTTTATATTGAGTGTTATGCCGAATGTACTATAGCAGTCAAATGTACCTGCACCTACCGACACAGTTCCCATAGCGCCGCATTTTTCGTCAAATGTCAGCTTACCGCCGGCCGCTACATTGAAATCGCCATAAATACTATTATTTTTTCCCGATCCCGTAACGGTTATATCTCCCGAAACAGTTAACGTACCTACATTGGCTTTCTCAGCGATCCACAGCGTGAACTTACCGCTGAGTGTTGTATAGCTGCCTGTATAATTCTTGTATACTCTTAATGTACAGCCGGTGTTTGCGTCACTGTCAGCCGCTTCAAAAGCCGCTCCCATCTCATTTTCTTCATAAACAGAAGCTGCAGCCCCGTCCTTTACGATAACAGCCGCATACTGATATTCACACTCTGTACACTTGCCCGTGTCAATGTCAACATCGCTGTGAGGGCATACATATCCGCAGTCGCACTTGCCGTCAACATAGGTATGGCTGTGGTCTTTGACTGTCAGATCACTGCCTGACTGAACACTTGCGTTGAAAAGATTTCCGTCAGCGTCAAAGAAAGCCTTACCCTCGCCGAGCATATCGTATAATGTTCTATCGCCTTTGATTGTAAGATCGACATACTTACCGGCATTCAGTATAACTGTACCGTAATCATTTATATTGATCGCACTGTCGAAATATATATCACCGTCTACGATAAGTGTACCGCCGGGAGCATCGACTGTCGGACTTACCGAACCGGAGCATGTAACCTGTTCGCTGCCGCTGTTTTTAAACGTAACCTTTCCTCCACTCCAGGGGGTAACACCCCTGACAGTGAAATCGTGTCCGTTTAAGTCAATTGTGATCACTCCGTCTATATCATGCTGCTCAAGTTTATAATAATCCTTAAACAGCTTTACTGTACCGCTTTTACCGGATTCATTGAGTAAAGAGTGAAGCTCATCGGTATCTACATACTTTGAGATTCCGTTTGCATCTGTATAGATTGCGACAGACACAACCGCACCGCAGATTGAACAGATGCCGGTGTCCGTGTTTATATCACCGCCATGCTCGCAGGGCTTTCCGCACTCCTCGCACTTGCCTGTTCCACTGCTGTATTTGTGGTCAGCGTCAGTATGCTCTACAACAGTAATTGTGCCGTAGCCGTATGTTTTGCTGTTTATAATTATACGGGTTGCTCCATAATAAAGATTAATAATCTTGCTACTGCTCTCGTATTTCAGCATCTGATTATCCGAAAGCAGATTTTTAAGCATTATGTTTTCTGATAACGGGCTGCTGTTGTCCAGATCATACGCCAACATCTCAGTAATCTTCATTCCCGTAGCAAGCTTTACAGATGTTGCATTTCCTTCATTGCTTAAAGATTCCTTTACAGCCAGATATCTCACAGTTACATTTGCACCGTCACTTACAGTGAACCTTGTACCTGCCTCAGCAAAAATTGTATCAAATTCTACATTTGCTTCGCTGTCAATTATGAATGATCCGCCTTTGCAAACATACACCTGGTCAACATAACTGCCCTCTGTGCCGGTTAATGTAAGCGTGACGTCTTTGTTGACCTCAAGCTTGATATTGTTAAGCTTGTGACCGTTAAGGTCGATCATAACATTGTGTTTTACATCTATAGTATCTAAAGTTGCAGTTGCCGATGCATCGCCGATATCCTGATAGATCTTAACATAGTTTCCGGTATCGGCAGTAACACTGTTAAGGCAGTCTGCGAGCGTGTCATAGCCTGTCGGCGCACTGCCATCTGTGCTGATTGTAGCAACAAACTGATGCTCACACTTGTTACACTTACCCGTGTCAATATCAATATTGCTGTGATCACATAACGCTCCGCAGTTTGTGCATTTACCGTCGGAATAACCGTTTTCATGTGCACATTCTTTATATGTAAATGTAAATTTTTCTGTAACAGTTTCTGTGCTGTCACCGTCTGAATAGGTTATATCGCAATACAGAACATAATTTCCGGCAGGAATATTATCCGCAAGCTTGAATTCGCCGTTGCTTCCGGATACTGCCGCACCGAGCTCATCTGCACTGTATGCACTGTTCGTACTGTACCAGTTATAGCTTATGCTTTCACTGTCAACCGTATAGGTGCTTACAAGCTTGTAATTGTCCTTCTCTTCCTGCGAAGTGTTTGTATAGAAAACCGTTCTGTTTGTGTTGTCACCCTGTGTAACCTTGTTGAAACGGTTTGCATTCGACTTTACCTGAACGGTATTGGATACAATATCTCCGCACTTTATTGTAAGAGTATTATCAGTGTCGTATGTAACCGAAAACTCGGTATCGCAGACCATGCACACCCAGCCGTAATCGGTCTTGATTATGCTTGCTGATAAATCGGGTTCATCGCCGCCGAAATAGCCTCTTGCGTCTGCAAACTCTTCATCGCTCATATTCTTCAGAGTAATATCAAAGTAAACCGTACCCTTGAGCTTGGTATCAGTCATGCCTTCAATTATTTCATACTCTTCCGTCTTGAATATTCCTGTCTGCTTTCCGAGTATTATACGGGGAGAAGTATCAGGCTTTATAACTACCGTCTTAGCGTCCGCTCCGCCAATCTCATAATAGCCGCTGTTATACTTGACCTCGCCTGTCACAGCACTTTCCGAAGCCTTGAACTCGGTCGAACCCTTTATTACAAATTCATTCTCGTCTATTGTCGGTACAGTTTGACCGATAGCGTATGAACCGCCCGTAGTATATACCGAGCCTGTACCGCTCATTATAAGGTTTACTTTGTAAATGCCATACTTAGTACCGTAAGCAGTGACCTTACCGCCGCTTATTTCGGCATCCATTCCGTCGCCGTTGTTTCCGCTGTAGTATATTCCGACTCTTGCTGCATTGCCTTCAGGCACAGTAATACTGCCGTTTTCGCTGACGGAAATTTTGTCACCGAAATTACTGGTAAGCAATATTGCACTGTTTAACGTAGATTCATTAGCACAACCTACTGCAGTAAGACTGCCGTTGCCGTCAACAGTAATGCCGCCGCTGACATTGACAGCCACACCCTCAAAAGATGCAGTTGTCGCATTTGCGTTCAGCACACCGTCATTATGTATTTCAAGCGAATTTGTCTTTACAGTACCTGTTGCGTTTACTGTACCGCCGTTCAGGATTATTGATCCGCCGAGAGAGCGTGCCATACTGTCTGTAGAGCGGTTCTCTGCATTCAGCACACCGTCGCCGCTGATCGTCATTGTGCCGTCACAATTGACCTCTTTATTATTTACGGCACTGAGAACGTATGTATCGCTTTCGAGGGTATCGGTCTGTACGATAGTGTTTTCACCGTTCAGCACTATTTTCGTACCGTCAGGGACTGTTACGACGCTCATCATATTCTCTTCTGTTGTCGCCTGAATGTTCACTCCGTTAAGCGTCAGCGTCTTTGTGTCATGATCCCAGCTCCAGCCGACACCGTTTTCGTCCGCCGTCTTTTCTCTGAAATCAAGCGGTGTCGTGATGACATTGCTCTCGCCGTCATGCGTATGTGCCTCGCCCTCGGCAAATGCCGATAACGGTACAGCCGTCAGCGTCATTGCCGCAGACAGCACCGCACTTATGAGCCGTACAAATTTTTTCTTCATGTTTTTCCTCCTGTAGATTTACCCGTGCTTATGCCATGCACCTGCACTTATGCAGTGCCTCCTTCAGCTTTTCAAGCGGTATCGGCTTCTTGTGGAAATAGGTACAGCCAAGCCTGTATGACTGTGCCCCGAATCCCTCATCGTCCGACAGCCATATTACAGGCGTATCCCTGTCGGCATTCTTCGCCGCAATAACGCCCTCCATACCGTCCGCTCCGTCGGCAAGCACGATTATAAGGTCAGCCGTCTTACACTCCGTCGCAAAGCTCTCATACCTCTGACATACCCTGTAGGCAATTCTTCGATATGCCGCCTTTGCGATCTGTGTTATTTTCGCTTTCAGTATCTCCGCCTCGTTTGCGGTATCGTAAACGCAGATGAGCATACTTCTCCCCTTATAATTTTATAATTATATCATAACTCATTCGCTTTGCGATTTCAACTTTTTGGCACGAACGGTTGTTATAACGGCGCAAACGGTCATAAATGCGGCTCATAATACAAAAAACCGCACCCTACACCCACCGGTCAAGTGAAATATTTTGCCAAGCACTATCCCTCTCGCTTTTCGTACTGCAATCGTCTATATGCATTGATATGCTTTCACATCGGCACTATCCCTCGCACTAAACTTGCCTCCCTTGTCAAAGGGAGGTGGCTTGACGGCAAGGCATAAACTGTTGTCTTGTTGCGTTTTACTTGCAACACGTCCGCCTTTTTTATTCACTAAACTTTTCTGCCGTCAAGACGGAGGGATTGCTTTACACCCACCAACCTCTCCATCCACGCAACCATCGCAAAAAGACAATAATCCCTCGCCCTGCACCACATTCTTGCCTCCCTTGTTAAAGGTGAGGTGCTGTCGCCCGAAAAAATTCGGGCGACTACCGGAGGGATTGCTCCCTATCCGCACCATCAATGAGATTTTCCGCACTATCCCTAGCACTAAACTTGCCTCCCTTGTCAAAGGGAGGTGGCTTGACGGAACGACACAAACTTTTGCTTTGTTGCTTTCTGCTTGTGATACACCTGCCTTTTCAATTTATCAAACTTTTCTGCCGTCAAGACGGAGGGATTGCTTTACACCCACCAACCTTTTCATCCCCACAACCATTGCAAAAGGACAATAATCCCTTGCCCCACACCATGTCCTTGCCTCCCTTGTTAAAGGTGAGGTGCTGTCGCCCGAAAAAATTCGGGCGACTACCGGAGGGATTGCTCCCTATCCGCACCATCAATGAGATTTTCCGCACTATCCCTAGCACTAAACTTGCCTCCCTTGTCAAAGGGAGGGGGCTTGACGGAACGACACAAACTTTTGCTTTGTTGCTTTCTGCTTGTGATACGCCTGCCTTTTCAATTTATCAAACTTTTCTGCCGTCAAGACGGAGGGATTGCTATACAATCCTTCGCCTCGCACTATCCCTCTCGCTTTTCGTCGGGTGAGGGTCTGTGTGTGCTTGTATGGCTTCGTATTTGCATTATCCCACCCACTTTCCGTAGGGTGAGGGTCTGTGTGTGCTTAGCTGGCTTTGCGTCCATTGCAATCGTGGTCGTTTGCGGTCGGTGCGTCACTGCCTCG
>ERZ809407.1651-NODE-1651-length-18499-cov-37.829646_pt1 | contig 18499 bp, 14 predicted proteins | sample MGYA00520792_ERZ809407 | MGnify/ENA primary metagenome ERZ809407 (study PRJEB31576, sample SAMEA3212665) | Homo sapiens | biome: human-gut; feature: human gut; material: fecal | place: Sweden | collected 2012 ...
CTACCAGGAAGTACTCCTGCTCCCAACCGAGATTGGAAATAACTTTCTTGACATCAGGGTTGAAGTAGTGGCAAACCTCTGTAGCTGCTACGTTTACAGCGTGCAATGAACGGAGCAATGGAGCTTTATAGTCGAGAGCCTCACCTGTGTAAGAGATGAAGACGGTAGGGATACAGAGTGTATCATCGATGATGAATACAGGAGATGTTGGATCCCATGCAGAATAACCGCGTGCCTCGAAGGTAGAGCGGATACCTCCAGAAGGGAATGAAGAAGCATCAGGCTCCTGCTGAACGAGCAACTTACCTGAAAATTCCTCGATCATACCACCCTTGCCATCATGCTCGATGAAGGCATCGTGCTTCTCGGCAGTACCTTCTGTCAGTGGCTGGAACCAGTGGGTGTAGTGGGTTACGCCATTCTCGTCAGCCCACTGCTTGATGCCTTTGGCTACGGCGTTGGCGATGTTACGGTCGAGACGTGCTCCGTTGTCGATGACATCTACCAGTTTCTCATAGACATCTGCAGGGAGATACTTGTACATCTTCTGTCGGTTGAATACCTTCTTTCCGAAGAATTCACTTGGTCGCTCGCTAGGAGCGGTTACCTCAACAGGCTTTCTTTTGGAAGCCTCTGAAACAGCTTCAAATCTTAAGTTGCTCATACCTTATATAATTTAAAATTTCTGATTTTCAATGTTTTTATAATCTGTTGGAACGTTTATTTTCCCAGCCATTTGGCGATTCTCTCCATAGCCTCCTTGCAGTCTTCGTGCTCACCGAAGGCGGTAAGACGGATGTAGCCTTCGCCCGAAGGACCGAAGCCGACACCTGGGGTGCAGACTACGCTGGCACCATAAAGCATCTCTTCGAAGAATTTCCAGCTTGGTGTATCGTTAGGAGTCTTCACCCAGAGATATGGAGCATTCTCGCCACCATATACTCTCAGTCCGAGTTTCTGAAGTTCCGATCTCATAAAGTGGGCGTTCTCCATATAGTAATTGATGGTTGCCTTCACCTGCTCCTTACCCTCAGGGGTGTAGATGGCTTCGGCAGCACGCTGGCTGATATAGCTTGTACCATTGAACTTGGTGCACTGGCGGCGGTCCCAGATCGGATTCAATGCCACTTCCTCACCGGTCAATGTCTTTGCCTTCAACTCTTTAGGAACGATGGTGTAACCACAACGCACACCGGTGAATCCGGCAGTCTTAGAATAACTGTGGAATTCGATGGCCACCTTTCTGGCTCCACGAATCTCGTAGATAGAATGAGGAATTTCCGGGTCGGTGATGTATGCCTCGTAGGCAGCATCGTATAGGATGATGCTCTCGTTCTTGATAGCGTAGTTCACCCATTTTCTGAGTTCTTCCTTCGAGATGACCGTACCTGTTGGGTTATTTGGATAACAGAGATAAATCATATCCACACGGTGGTCTGGAATCTGAGGGATGAAGTCGTCGCTCTCATCACATGGCATGTAGGTTACGTTGCTCCACTTGCCATTCTCAAAGACTCCCGCTCTGCCAATCATCACGTTAGAGTCGATATATACAGGATAAATCGGGTCGGTGACACCGATGTTGTTATCCCATCTCAAAATCTCCTGGATATTTCCTGTGTCGCTCTTGGCTCCGTCGTTTACGAATACCTCGTTGGCATCGAGATGAATGCCGCGAGGCAGGAAGTCGTTCTTGATGATAGCCTCACGGAGGAAGTCGTAGCCTCGTTCCGGACCGTAGCCTCGGAAGGAAGCCTGCACGGCCATCTCATCCACTGCCTTGTGCATCGCCTTGATGACGGCAGGGCAGAGGGGCTGGGTTACATCACCGATGCCCAGACTGATAACTCGTTGTTTCGGGTGGGCAATCTTGTACGCGTTTACCTTCTTTGCGATGTCGGCAAACAAGTAATTGCTAGCCAACTTCAGGAAATGTTCATTAACTAATGCCATATTTTTGTTCTCCTTTATTGCGGTCTTTTTATCAACCTTTGTTATTTAAGTTTGCGTTCTTTTTTATTTTAATGTTGAGTGTCATATTGTTTTAATGTTGAGTGTTGAATGTTGACTTGGTGGGTGCAGTTAAATTCAACATTCAACATTCCACATTCAACACTCCAAAGACTTTGTGGGTGCAGCTAAATTCAACATTCAACATTCAACACTCAACATTCCAACTCAATCTCTCCTTCGAAGACGAAGGCGGCAGGTCCCGTCATATAGACATGGTCGTCTGCCTCGCTGTATTCTATTTCCAGCGTTCCGCCATCCATTACGATACTGCTCTTTCTACCGGCACGCTTGGTCAGGGCTGCGGCTACAGCTGTGGCACAGGCTCCTGTACCACAAGCCATCGTGATACCGCTTCCCCTTTCCCAAACTCGTGTCCTTATAATGTCAGTGTCTGTATTTTGTGCGAACTCGATGTTGCATCGTTGAGGAAAGGCTTCGTCTCTTTCTAGAATCTTGCCATAGTGGGCGATGTCGATGGTGTCGATATCATCCACAAAGGTTACGAAATGGGGATTGCCCATGCAGACGTAGGTGCCTTCGAAGATTCTGCCATCGGCTTCGAGTACCGAAGGACCTCTGAATTGCTGTGGATTTTCCAGTCTTGGTTTCAGCATATCCACTGTTACTGAATCCACAACCTTCTTGTTATCCTGAAGATGCAATTTCAATATCTTGATGCCCGATAGCGTCTCCAGTCGGATGGTTTCCTTTCGGGTCAATCCTTTTTCATAAAGATATTTTCCGATGCATCGGCTTGCATTGCCGCACATCATCGCTTCTGAACCATCGGCGTTGAAGATGCGCATCGAGTAGTCGGCTCTTCTGCCATCCTGCGGCTTTCCGATGAGAACCAGTCCGTCGCTTCCGATGCCTGTATGATAAGCACTCCAAGCTATGGCTGCCTTTTCGGGGTTTGGGATGTCGTACAGCTGGGTATCTACATAGATGTAGTCATTGCCCGCCCCATGCATCTTGGTAAAATGAACTGTTTCTTTCATATTGCGTTGTCCTTTAAGTTTGAATACTCTTCTTTTATCTCTCACGTCTTGCCTCTTGTGAGGCTTGACTTTTTGATAGTCTTTCGAATGTTTTCGATGACTATTTGTTTGATTTCGGTTGCAAAGGTACGACTTTTTGTTGGAATAGACAAGAAAAAACATACAAGAAATGAAGATAAATTTTAGTATTCTTTCAATTTGTAATGAAGAAAGGCTGGATTACTTGCAAATTGTAAGGAGAATGCGATATGACTGGATAAATTTAAAATAATCGTGAAAGAGTAGCAATGAAATGTTTTTGATTGCTTTAAAATGCTGATAAAATGTATTAATTTTGCAGACGAAAACGAACATAATGTAAAGAATGACTTGGTTTGAGTGACATTCGAAGATGGTCCGTTTTCAATAGAGACAATCAATAAAGGTATTACACATTATTAATTATTAAAGGATTATGAAGAAGATTGAGGCAATTATCCGCAAGTCTAGATTCGAGGATGTCAAGAAGGCACTTTTGGCTGCCGACATCGAGTGGTTCTCTTATTATAATGTAAGAGGTGAGGGAAAGATGCGCCAGGCTCGCATTTATCGTGGTGTGATGTACGATACCAGCAGCATCGAACGTGTACTTTTGAATATTGTGGTTCGTGAAAAGAATGTGGAGCCAACCATCGCTGCCATCCAGGGAGCTGCACAGACTGGCGAAGTGGGAGATGGCAGAATCTTCGTGATTCCTGTACTGGATACCGTCAGAATCAGAACAGGCGAACGAGGTGATATCGCATTGTATAATGCAGAGAAAGAGGAGTAGAGATACTTTTATATAATATTGTATTCTAATTTAACTATAAGATATATATATGAGCAGTTTATTGTTGACAACTCTTGATACGGGTAACACAGCGTGGATGATCATGGCAACCATCTTGGTGCTCTTGATGTCAATCCCAGGTATTGCACTTTTTTACGGTGGTTTGGTGCGCCAGAAGAATATCCTCAGCATCCTAATGCAGACGGTATTCATCGTGGCAGTAGTCAGTTTGATATGGGTAGCCTTCGGATATTCCTGGGCTTTCTCTACAGAATATGCGGATAGCGGCAATCCTCTGGCTTGCGTTATCGGAGGTTTCGATAAGTGCTTCCTCCACGGCATCGGCTTGGATGCCATCATGCCAACGGGTATTCCAGAGCTCACTTTCGTGATGTTCCAGTGCATGTTTGCCCTCATCACTCCAGCCCTGATTCTCGGTGCATTCGCCGAGCGTGTCAAGTTCAGCGGTTATGTACTTTTCACCGTTCTCTGGGTCATCATCGCCTATCTCCCTATGGCTCACTGGGTATGGGGCGGCGGTTTCCTGCAGCAGATGGGAGCCATCGACTTTGCGGGTGGTACCGTAGTACATATCAATGCCGGTGTGGCTGCTTTGGTCATGGCACTCTGTGTCGGCAAGCGTGATGATTATCGTGCGGGTCATCCTATCACACCTCACAACATCACTTTCGTGTTTATGGGTATGTCATTCCTCTGGCTGGGATGGTTCGGCTTCAATGCCGGTAGCGGATTGGCAGCTGATGGTCTGGCAGCCAATGCTTTCCTTGTAACCCATATCGCAACAGCTGCAGCAGCCACCACCTGGATGCTCATCGACTGGATTGTCAACAAGAAGCCAACCACGGTGGGTGCTTGTACAGGTGCCGTAGCCGGATTGGTAGCCATCACTCCTGCGGCCGGTAGTACGGATATTTTAGGTGCCTTCTGCATCGGTATCATTTCCACTATCGTCTGCTTCTTCATGGTAGCCGTAGTGAAGGAGAAGTTCAAGTATGATGATGCCCTCGATGCCTTTGGTGTTCATGGTATGGGTGGTATCCTGGGATCTGTCCTCACCGGTGTCTTCGCTACAAGATACGTAACTGGAGCCGAGGGTGTGCAGGGTGCTCTCTATGGCGACTGGCATCAGCTTTGGATTCAGGTGGTAGCCACCGTGGTAAGCATCATCTACAGCATCGTAGTTACCTATATTATCTTCAAGGTAGTAGATAAGACAGTAGGGGTACGTGTTGACAAGCGAGTAGAGGAGGAAGGTCTCGACATCTACGAGCATGGTGAGAGTGCTTATAGCAACTAAGATAGAGAATGAATATATGTATAACATCTTGACTGTATGTTTTGTATGGTCAAGGTGTTTCCTATTATAATAATGTGTAAACCTGATTTTGCCTAAATTCTTCTTGTTATTTTATCATTTGCCTGCTTTTTTGTGTTAAATCTTATAAACCCTTAGTTACAGAATCAATTCTTTTTATTATATTTGTCAACAAATTAAAGAGCTGACAATTATGACTAATAACTCATTTTCAATAAGATTGCGGGAAGCGCGCCTGATGATGGGACTCAGTATGGATAAACTCGTAGAGCGGACCAACGGAGCCATCACCAAGCAGAGCATATCCCGTTATGAGAAAGGCATTATGCGCCCCAAGCGTGATGCCCTGCAAGCCATAGCCAAAGCCCTCAATATCAGCGAGGCATATTTCGATGGTACCAATATCAAGATAGATGTTCCGATGCTCCGTACCACCTCCAATGGTAAGTTATCCGAAGACGAATTGCAAGCCCTGGAAGCGAAACTCTCTTTTTGGGCAGAGCAGTATCTAGCCAAGGAGTGTTTGATATATTGTCAGTCTAGCTCTCATGAAGAGAAATACTTTAAAAACATCCTTTTTAAGAATCCTATCAAAGGAACTAAGGTTTCTACCCTAGAGGATGCAATACATGCTGCCGACCTTTTGAGAAAACGATGGCATAGTGGTGATGGACCGATTTCCAGCGTTCTTCGATTATTAGAGCGAAAAGGCATTAAGATTTTATCAACAGAATTGCCTGATAACGTATGGGGTATGAGTACATGGGCAGATAAGAGGCATCCCCTGATTGTTCTCGATATGCGTCCGGAGAAAACAACAATAGAACGTCTCCGTTTTACTGCAGCGCATGAGTTAGCTCATCTGCTTCTTACCTTTCCTGCAAGTGCAGAGTTAGACGTAGAGAAGCGCTGTAATAAGTTTGCTGGCTTTTTTCTCTTTACCAAGCAGGCTTTAATCGAGGAAATGGGAAGTGAAAAGCGAGATGAGCTTATGCTTGAAGAAATGATAGACCTCAGGGAAGTATATGGCATATCGATAGCCGCCCAAGTACATGCAGCCTGGGATATCCGCATGATTTCCCGTGAACACTACGACTGGTGGTTTGATGAAAAAATCAAGAAGAACAGGCTGGAAGTTGGTTGGGGTAAATATGAATTTCCAGAGACAATAGGAAGAGAGAGGAGAATGGAAGCTAGAACAAGAAAATTATAAAAGTAAAAATGAAAATGGCAGAATTAATATCACATATATATCAAGATAATGTAGGGCGTTGGATTATACAATCTAATGAGGAACATTCTGTTGGTGTAACTAGGCTTGCTTCTCGTTTCGCTGGTGAATTTGGTATGAGTGAATGGGGGAAAGTTTTGGGGCAGCTTCATGACAAGGGTAAGGAATCACATGCTTTTCAGCAGCATATTAAAAAAGAGAGTGGATATGAGCCTGATATTAAAGTTTGTGGTAATTATAACCATGCATTTATTGGTGGAGTTTTGGCACGGAAACTTTATGGTAAATCTGCTGATATTTTCTTCGTTAATCAAATTGTGTCTCATCATACAGGCTTACATGATTATGATGAGATAGAAGGAATTCTTAATCAGGATATTCCAGCAGAAGTTAATATCAATATAGGAAAGGAAAAATTAAATGTACCTGCTTTCAAGATTCAAACTAATGATTTTCATCATTTAGCTCGTATGATGTTTTCGTGTTTGGTGGATGCTGACTTTCTTGATACAGAAGCTTTTATGGATAAAGAATCTTCTATGTTAAGACGTAATAAAGCTACGTTATATGAATTGTTGCCTTTACTCGAAAATAAACTGAAGGATTTGAAAGCTAAAGCAGATAATTCTAATGTAAATGCTATAAGAAATCAAGTCCAACAGCAATGTATTAAAATGTCAGATACTGAAATCGGGTTTTATAGTTTGACGGTACCAACTGGTGGAGGAAAAACTTTGTCTTCTTTGGTATGGGCAATGAAGCATGCTATCAGAAATGGTCAGAAAAGAATTATTATAGCCATTCCATATACAAGTATCATTGTTCAGACAGCATCAGTTCTACGGAGCATCTTTGGAGAAGAGAATGTTTTGGAGCATCATAGTAATGTGGATCCTGAACATATTAAAGACGATAGACTTCAGGAGAAAATGAAGTTGGCGACAGAAAATTGGGACTATCCGATAATTGTAACGACTAATGTGCAATTATTTGAATCTATGTTTAGCAATAAGCCATCTGTTTGTAGGAAGCTCCACAATATAGTCAATAGTGTCATAATCTTAGATGAGGTGCAAACGCTTCCGATGGACTATCTTCAGCCTGTTGTGGATTCATTGAAAACGTATCATAAACTATTCAATGTTTCTTTCTTGTTCACTACGGCAAGTCAGCCCGTGTTAAGTGGACTTATTGAAGGCTGTAATCCGAAAGCTGTATTCAAAGGAATTGACCATATTACAGAAATCATTCCTTGTGAGTTTAAGTTGCATGACAAGTTGCGAAGGGTAAAGTTAAGTATCAATAACGAAGGAAGAACGTATGATGAGGTTGCTGAGATGTTGAGCAAGCATAAAAGAGTGCTTTGTATTGTGAATACACGTCGTGATGCTAGAGAACTCTATGCACGTTTGCCGCAAGAAGGGATTACATTACATCTTTCAAAAATGATGTGTCCAGCACATATTAGCGAGACGTTAGATAAACTCAAAAAAGCTCTAAAGGACGATACGAATGAAGTTATCCGTGTTGTCTCCACGCAATTGATTGAAGCTGGAGTTGATTTGGATTTTCCTGTTGTATATAGGCAAGAAGCTGGGCTTGACTCTGTATTGCAAGCTGCAGGTCGATGTAATCGAGAAGGAAAGAATGGCTTAAGTACTACTTATGTCTTTTCTTTGTCTAAAGAGCATAATCTTCCTAGAGGAGATATGCAGGTTGCAAATAATGCAAGGTTAAGTCTTAGTGCAGAAATGGATTGGTTTGCTCCAAAAGCGATGACTTCATATTTCAAGCAATTATATTGCAGAAAGGAATGTTTCGATGTAAAGGGTATGAAGCATTATCTTTATAATCCTAAGGAAATATGTTTTGCTACTGCAGCAAAAGAGTTTCAGATGATAGTTGATAATGGTATCAATGTTATCGTCTGTTGGAGAAATAGTTTCGAGCTTATACAACAGCTATTGGAAAAGGGACCTTCATATATGCTGATAAGGAAACTGTCGAAGTATATCGTAAATATCACTAAGACAGACTTTAAAACTTTGTTAGATATGGGTGTCGTTAGTGAGAAAAAAGAGGGACTCTTTGTTGTCGATTATAAACAGCAGTATGATGAACATATAGGCTTGCGCATCGATAATAATTGGGCAAATGAAGTATTAATACAATAAAATATAATGGTATGGAATATACTGATAAAGAATATTGTTTGGAGGTGTGGGGCGATATGGCTTGTTTCACAAGACCCGAACTGAAAGTTGAACGTGTAAGCTATGATGTGATTACTCCATCAGCTGCACGAGCTATATTCGAGGCTATATTTTGGAAGCCTGCCATTCATTGGCAGATAACCAAGATAGAGGTGTTGAAACCTATCAAATGGACTTCTGTAAGAAGAAATGAGGTGGGGGCGGTAGCTGGTAAATCTGTCATCTTTATAGAGGAAAAACGTCAGCAGAAAAATACTTTGCTTTTAAAAGATGTAGGTTATCGAATTTGGGCAAAGATGGAGTTCCGTTCAGTATCGAAGCGAAAGGCTGAAGGAGAATTGTTTTCTCATGAGCCGGGTAAAGATGAGAATCCGATGAAGTATTATCAGATGTTTGAGCGTAGAGCAAGCAAGGGACAATGTTTCAATCAGCCTTATCTTGGTACTCGTGAGTTCTCTGCCTCTTTCCGTCTCATTAATTCTGATGATGAGGCATTGACTCCACCAATATCTGAAGAGCAAGGTGGTACTAAAGATTTAGGAATCATGCTCTATGATATGGACTTCACTGATAAGAAGAACATCCAGCCAATGTTCTATCGTCCACAGATGAAAGATGGCGTAATTATTGTTCCACCAATTAATAGTGAGGAGATTTTAAAATGATACTAAAAGCATTATATGATTATTATAATAGATGCGGTAATCTTCCAATGCCTGGTATGGAAGAAAAAGAGATAGGTTTCATTATAGTCCTTTCTAAAGAGGGAAGGTTTGTTCGCTTCGAAGATTGCCGTACGGGTAAGAGTCAGGCAAGAACATATCTTGTAAAGAAGCATGTAGGACGCTCAAGTGCAATAGTTGCTAATTATTTGTATGATAATAGTACTTATGTATTAGGGTATGCAGATATGGACAAAGAGGTTGATAAATGTAAAGAACAAGTTGACCTGTTGGAGAAGCAGGCTGCCCAATCGGTAGCTGCTCAAAGTGCATACGAGAAAGCCAAAGAAGAACTGAAAGAATTAGAGAATAAACGTTCTATTAAAGAGCAAAGTTGTTTAGATGCTTTTAAAAACAAATTAATTTCAATTTTCCACTCCTATCCTGATAGTTATGAGTTGTCTTTAGTCTGTAAGTTCTACCAGCAAGATAAAGATGAAATTCTGTCCTCTATTAAACAAGATAGTTTGTGGGAAGATATAAAAAAGAACTTGTCAAAGAAGTATTCTACATTTTCATTTAGAATTGAGGGTGACTTAAAGATTATTGCAGAAAAAAGAGAACTCTTGCAATTGGATGAAGCTGAGGAGATGAATGGTGAAAAAGATATTTGTTTAATAACCGGAAATAGGGATGTTACTGTCGATACGACAACCGCAACAATGATTCCTGGAAGTCAGGCAACTGCAAAATTAGTTGCATTCCAGGTTAACTCTGGCTATGATTCCTATGGCAAGAAGAAATGTGGTAATGCTCCAATATCTAAAAAAGCAGAATTTGCCTATACCACTTCTCTTAACGCTATGCTGCAAAAAGGTTCTCACAATAAGTTTAGTGTAGGTAATCGAACTTTTGTCTTTTGGGCTTCCTCTAACAGCGAGGCTGCAGAACAGACTGAAGGTAGCCTCTTTGACCTGTTGGGATATACTGAAGAAGAGGTTGATGATCCAAATGCTAAGATAGAGCAAGTGCGCAAAGTGTTTACGGCTATATATTCTGGAAGTTTGAAAACATCATTAGAAGACCGTTTCTATATTCTTGGTTTGGCTCCAAATTCGGCAAGAATAGCCGTTGTATATTGGTCTGAATGTTCTCTGAAAGAATTTGCTGGAAAGATACTGTGTCATTTTAAAGATATGGAAATCAAAGATACTCGCAAAGATGGAAAACCTTATATGGCAATTGATAGTATGTTGTCTGCTGTAACACGCCATAGTAATGATGGGAAATGGAGAAATAATATCACTCCAAATCTCACAGAATCAATTGTTAAAAGTATCTTCCAAGGAACGCCATATCCATTCACTTTATTTTCTGCATGCATTCGCAGAATAAGAGTTGAGTCTGGCAGCAAAGATGCAATTCGTATAGCTCGTATGGCAATCATCAAGGCATATCTCAATAGAACAAATAGTAATAATAAAAAAATAGAAATTATGTTGGACAAAAGTAACACTAATCAAGGCTACTTATGTGGTCGTCTTTTTGCAGTTCTTGATAAGATTCAAGAAGATGCAAATGGAATTAGCAGCATACGTGAAAGATATATGAATGCTGCCAGTGCAACACCAGCTTCTGTGTTTGCAACAATTCTCAATCTTTCTTCACATCACATGGAGAAGTTGACGAATGAAGGTAAGAAAATCTTCTTTGAGAAGATGAAGCAGGAGATTATTGATAAGATTCCTGCATCGGGCTTCCCTGCACATCTTGATCTTCAAGATCAGGGTAGATTCTTTATAGGATACTACCATCAGAGACAAGAGTTCTTTACGAAGAAAGAGGAAGAGAATAAAGATTAAAATATTAACGTTAAAAAAAATATATTATGGCTGAATTAAAAAATAAAATTGATTTCGTGTACATTTTTGATGTTCAGGATGGTAATCCTAATGGAGACCCAGATGCAGGTAATCTTCCTCGTGTGGATGCAGAGACAGGTATGGGCTTAGTTACTGATGTGTGCTTGAAGCGTAAGGTGCGCAACTATGTGCAGGTAGCAAAAAGTCTGGCTGATGGGTATGATATTTTTATCAAGGAGAAGGCCGTTCTCAACAATGAGATAGATAAGGCACATGATGACTCAGAAGTCAAGAGCGCAAAAGACAAAACAGCTGCTGCTCGTTTGTTTATGTGCAAAAACTATTATGATATTCGTACTTTTGGTGCAGTAATGTCTACAGGAAAGAATGCAGGACAGGTAAGAGGTCCTATTCAGCTTACTTTTGCTCGCTCTGTAGATTCAATTGCAACTGCTGAACATTCTATTACTCGAATGGCGGTCGCTACAGAAAATGAAGCAGAAAAGCAGAAAGGCGACAACAGAACTATGGGGCGCAAAGCAACAGTCCCTTATGGTCTCTATGTTTGTCATGGTTTTATCTCTGCTAATCTTGCAAAGCAAACTGGTTTTTCAGAGGAAGATCTTCAACTATTCTTTGATGCATTGAAGAACATGTTTGATGTTGACCGTTCTGCAGCAAGGGGTTTGATGAGTGCTCAGAAATTAATCGTATTCAAACATGATTCTATTTTGGGTAATGCACCAGCAAATAAATTGTTTGATTTGGTGAAGATTGAGAGAAATCCTGATACGAATCCGGATGCGGTACCAAGATCGTTTAACGATTATAAGGTTACAATAGATATGGACTCTGTACCTAGCGGTGTAACAGTTGAAGAATTGATTTAGTATCATCATGTATACTGAAGACGAAATGCTCATGTTGTCGGGGATACAGCACTTTATGTTCTGCCCTCGACAATGGGCTTTGATTCATATCGAGCAACAATGGGCAGAAAATAAACTGACGACAGAAGGGCTGATTCTACACAAGAATGTAGATAATCCCTTCTATCGTCAGAAGAATGGTGATGTTATCACGCTTCGTTCCCTCCATATAGCCTCTAAAGAATTAGGACTATATGGTGTAAATGATGCTGTAGAACTTATTCCTGCTGATTCATCAGAAGATGCTATAACCCATAATCGCTACAAAGGATATTGGAAACCATACCCTGTGGAGTATAAAAGAGGTCATCATAAACCTGATGAAAGAGATGAAGTACAATTGGCTGCCCAGGCAATGTGTCTCGAAGAAATGTATGGCATTCATATTCCATACGGTGCATTGTATTATGATGAAGTAAAACATAGAGAAACAATTTCTATTTCTGAGTCATTAAGAAATACGACTATTCAATGTGCCCGTCAGATGCATGAGGTATTTAAAAGCGGTATCTTGCCAAAAGCTAACAAACAGCACCATTGCAAGAATTGTTCTCTGGTAAATCTCTGTATGCCAGAAATGAGTGATTGTACTCTAGTATCAACCTATTTAAACAAGAATCTATATGAGGATATTACTTAATACATTATACGTGACCACACCTGAAGCCTATCTAAGTAAAGATGGGTTAAATGTTGTGGTATCTGTGAAGCAAAACGAGATATTCCGTATTCCTATCCATAATATAGAGCAAATTATTACTTTTGGTTATATGGGGGCTAGTCCAGGATTGATGAAACTGTGTGCAGATAACAATGTTTCTCTAACCTTTCTTTCACCACAAGGAAGATATATCAGCCGTTCGCAAGGTCCGACTAGGGGAAACGTTTTGCTGAGAAAAGCACAATATAAGAATTCTGATGAACCTAACTATGCTCTTCATCTCAGTAAACTTTTCATAGGAGGAAAAATCCAAAACTGTCGTAATATCCTGCGTCGCTTTATTAGAGACAATGGAGATGATGAGGCTATAGAACGTGTTTGCGAGGAACTGCTTCGGTGTAAAAGAAGAGTTTTGAATGCTGAATCTATAGATAGTGTGAGAGGAATAGAAGGAGAAGCTGCCACTGCTTATTTTGGTGTATTCTCACGCCTTCTTCTAAATCAGAAAGAAGATTTTGTATTTGAAGGTCGCAATCGTCGTCCACCAAAAGATGCGATTAATGCGATGTTATCTTTCGTATATACTCTTATATGTAATGATATGACATCGGCTTTGGAGACTGTTGGCTTAGACCCATACGTAGGGTTTATGCATACTTTAAGACCAGGGCGTGCATCTTTATCTTTGGATATGATGGAGGAGTTGCGAGCATATTTGGGTGATAGATTGGTTCTATCTTTAATCAACAGAAAACAGATTACCATCAAAGATTTCATCAAGCAGGGTGACGAAGGTATCGTCATGACAGACTCGGGGCGTAAGATTATATTGTCTGCTTGGCAAAACAGAAAGAAGGAGCAGATTATTCATCCTTATTTAAATGAAAAGGTAAGTATAGGTCTTCTTCCTTATGTTCAAGCAATGTTGTTGGCGAGATTCATTCGTAAGGATATTGATGATTATCCAGTGTTTTTAATCAAGTAGTGTATGTTTGTATTGATTACTTATGATGTAAACATTACCTTGGCTCATGGTGCGAAACGTTTACGTAATGTAGCAAGGGCGTGTTTGAATTACGGAAAGAGAGTTCAAAACTCTGTTTTTGAGTGTATTTTGACGGAATCTCAGTTTTTCGTATTGAGGGACCAGTTGAAAGGGATTATTGATACCGAACAAGATAGTATTAGGTTCTATATTCTTGGGAAAAATTGGAAACGTAAAGTTGAAACATTGGGTAAGGATATGGGAGTCGACTTTACTGGTGAGCTTATTATTTAATAAGGGTGCGAACCTATTGTATTGCAAATAAATCCGGTAGATTCGCACTTCTTGTAAATCAAGAAGTTGTGTGTTTTATCAGCTTTTATATTATTTTATGGGTAATTATTTTGTTGTTTTTCGCAAAATATCTATCTTTGCATCGTGATATTCAGCCTTTTGCTGAATATGCGGTCACACCCTGTATGGGTGTGTGGATTGAAACTTACAAAGTTAGCCCAGAAGTCCTTACAGATGCAGTCACACCCTGTATGGGTGTGTGGATTGAAACTTTAGTGTCAAACTCGAATGTATCTGAACCTTGGTCACACCCTGTATGGGTGTGTGGATTGAAACAGGGGTAAAATAACAACCATAACCGAGCAAATCGTCACACCCTGTATGGGTGTGTGGATTGAAACAGAAGTGCAAGGAATACATCCTATAGAATCTAAGTCACACCCTGTATGGGTGTGTGGATTGAAACTTCCACTGAAGCTAATTTCGGCGCAGTCATCCTGTCACACCCTGTATGGGTGTGTGGATTGAAACAAGATATAACAATTTAATAACAAGATTAAAAAGTCACACCCTGTATGGGTGTGTGGATTGAAACTTAGAATCACCATCAAACAAAGCAGTAATTAAAGTCACACCCTGTATGGGTGTGTGGATTGAAACATATCGTGAATATCAGCTTTAAGAATATTATCAGTCACACCCTGTATGGGTGTGTGGATTGAAACTCATAAGGCTCAGCAGGCTAGCTATGAAGCTATGTCACACCCTGTATGGGTGTGTGGATTGAAACAACTGAACCAAGAGTTGGAGGAATATATTGCTAGTCACACCCTGTATGGGTGTGTGGATTGAAACCCTTTGGCAAAGGTAAATGATGAAGCAAAGGCAAGTCACACCCTGTATGGGTGTGTGGATTGAAACCTATCTGCAAAAGCTTCCATCAGTGGACACGGTACGTCACACCCTGTATGGGTGTGTGGATTGAAACTGTCGTGAATACTAAGGAATTACGTGATAGTATTGTCACACCCTGTATGGGTGTGTGGATTGAAACTCAAGGTAACGGTTCTTTCCATTTTAAAGCCCGTGTCACACCCTGTATGGGTGTGTGGATTGAAACAAATAATCCAATGGGAGATTGCTAAAACGCAAATCGTCACACCCTGTATGGGTGTGTGGATTGAAACTGTTGTGAATACTAAGGAATTACGTGATAGTATGTCACACCCTGTATGGGTGTGTGGATTGAAACAGCGCAAACGAAGAATCTTGAGTTGAAGAACATTGTCACACCCTGTATGGGTGTGTGGATTGAAACCATTCTGCGTAACGAGGAGCGTAGCCAATTCCACGTCACACCCTGTATGGGTGTGTGGATTGAAACCAGGTGATGACTTTAAAGTCAATATGCAGCATTTTGTCACACCCTGTATGGGTGTGTGGATTGAAACTGAGCAGAAGCACGAGCACCAACAATGGCAGCAGGTCACACCCTGTATGGGTGTGTGGATTGAAACTTACAAAGTTAGTAGCGAAATCCTCACGGATGCGTCACACCCTGTATGGGTGTGTGGATTGAAACATGGGCATGGTACGAGTAAACATACGAGCATTAAGTCACACCCTGTATGGGTGTGTGGATTGAAACAAATCGCGACCAACAGGCGCAACAGATTTAACCGTCACACCCTGTATGGGTGTGTGGATTGAAACTCAAGTGTAGTACAAAAGAACTTACCATTAATATGTCACACCCTGTATGGGTGTGTGGATTGAAACAATACAGCCATCAACAATAGATAACTGCAAATCCTGTCACACCCTGTATGGGTGTGTGGATTGAAACGTTTGTACGGCAATCAGTATAATGCTGCACTAAGGTCACACCCTGTATGGGTGTGTGGATTGAAACTCAATAAGCCACTCCTTACTATTATCATAGACAGTCACACCCTGTATGGGTGTGTGGATTGAAACTTGAGAACCGTTGAAAATTCCGTCCAGTAAGGAAGTCACACCCTGTATGGGTGTGTGGATTGAAACCGTTATGATGCTTTGCGTCAAAATCAACGGCTTGTGTCACACCCTGTATGGGTGTGTGGATTGAAACTCCTTAACCTTAATAAAAAGGTTCAGGACGTACAGTCACACCCTGTATGGGTGTGTGGATTGAAACTACATTAACCCTGCTTTGTATAATAGTATCTTTGGTCACACCCTGTATGGGTGTGTGGATTGAAACAGAGGTACATGGTGTACACCCTATAGAGTCAAAGTCACACCCTGTATGGGTGTGTGGATTGAAACGAAGGAACACCAGTAGGTCGAATTTATGGCAATGGTCACACCCTGTATGGGTGTGTGGATTGAAACTATTTATCATATTGAGGAACACTGCATCTAGCGGTCACACCCTGTATGGGTGTGTGGATTGAAACAGACTCAAGACCAGTTTATTTGTGAAGTTAGTAAGTCACACCCTGTATGGGTGTGTGGATTGAAACTGATTAACAAAGATACTATTACAGAGAGACGGACGTCACACCCTGTATGGGTGTGTGGATTGAAACTTTGGGCAATGCCAAAGAAGTGGGGTTATAGGGGGTCACACCCTGTATGGGTGTGTGGATTGAAACTGAAATCTCAGGTGGCATATCATCCTTGATTTGAGTCACACCCTGTATGGGTGTGTGGATTGAAACAAAACCTGAGAGACGAGGAGCAGTCCAAGATGAAGTCACACCCTGTATGGGTGTGTGGATTGAAACTTCATAGCATCACGATAAAACGACCACAGAGAAGGTCACACCCTGTATGGGTGTGTGGATTGAAACCTTCCTGCTCCCACGGCTTCCAGTCATCGGCGGTGTCACACCCTGTATGGGTGTGTGGATTGAAACTACGTTCAGCATATCCTCCGATGATGGTGCGATATGTCACACCCTGTATGGGTGTGTGGATTGAAACAACTAGCTATCATTAGTTATGATTAGCTGTAAGCGTCACACCCTGTATGGGTGTGTGGATTGAAACAAATCAATAGAATGAAGCCAATCATTAAAACGGGTCACACCCTGTATGGGTGTGTGGATTGAAACATCCAGGCTCGTCGTAATATCCCCGGCATCATCGGGTCACACCCTGTATGGGTGTGTGGATTGAAACTATTGGCATGGATACCCTCAAGATTAATTCCTTGGTCACACCCTGTATGGGTGTGTGGATTGAAACCTTCAAATGCATTACCCGAAGTCGTAAGGGTATCGTCACACCCTGTATGGGTGTGTGGATTGAAACTGCTGCTCAAATGATTGCTCAGCAGATGGATATTAGTCACACCCTGTATGGGTGTGTGGATTGAAACATTAAAAGATTTCGAAAATATGTCTCAACACATTAGTCACACCCTGTATGGGTGTGTGGATTGAAACTTTTGGCATTGCCCAAAAGAATCAAAAGGCTAGGTCACACCCTGTATGGGTGTGTGGATTGAAACACCCGCACGATGCCTATGAACTCTGCTGCTTTTAGTCACACCCTGTATGGGTGTGTGGATTGAAACTTTGCAGCTTGTTAAGACTTCGTCAGGTTATGAGGTCACACCCTGTATGGGTGTGTGGATTGAAACAGGAGAATCAAATGAAGTTTGATTATTGGCATAAGTCACACCCTGTATGGGTGTGTGGATTGAAACAAGCCCGAAGCAAGACGGGCTATCGGGCTGACGTGTCACACCCTGTATGGGTGTGTGGATTGAAACTTATCAAAGTCTTCAATCATAGAAGACAAAGCAGTCACACCCTGTATGGGTGTGTGGATTGAAACACGAACAAAGCAAGGTAACAACATACCAAGGCGTCACACCCTGTATGGGTGTGTGGATTGAAACTTATCAAAGTCTTCAATCATAGAAGACAAAGCAGTCACACCCTGTATGGGTGTGTGGATTGAAACACGAACAAAGCAAGGTAACAACATACCAAGGCGTCACACCCTGTATGGGTGTGTGGATTGAAACATATCTGGACTGAACGAAAGCTGAGGAAAAGAGCGGTCACACCCTGTATGGGTGTGTGGATTGAAACATATTCTGATAATCGAAACGACCATAGCCAAGAGTCACACCCTGTATGGGTGTGTGGATTGAAACAGGATATTGAGCTGCATATCCTGAGAGGACTTTTTGTCACACCCTGTATGGGTGTGTGGATTGAAACATCCGGAGAAAGTTATTAATCAAGATGAAATGGAGTCACACCCTGTATGGGTGTGTGGATTGAAACAGCTTCAGCCATTGAAAAAGCTAAAAACCGCTCAAGTCACACCCTGTATGGGTGTGTGGATTGAAACATCAGATCGCATCTTAAGACAATAAGGACACTTAGTCACACCCTGTATGGGTGTGTGGATTGAAACTCCTGAGAATCCTTAAACTTTTTCTCGTCAGAGTGTCACACCCTGTATGGGTGTGTGGATTGAAACTGCTAGTAGTGTTATCCAGATA
>ERZ809407.1677-NODE-1677-length-18248-cov-5.836750_pt1 | contig 18248 bp, 14 predicted proteins | sample MGYA00520792_ERZ809407 | MGnify/ENA primary metagenome ERZ809407 (study PRJEB31576, sample SAMEA3212665) | Homo sapiens | biome: human-gut; feature: human gut; material: fecal | place: Sweden | collected 2012 ...
CTGGGGCTACCGCCCCTAGTCCCTGTCGGGGGCTACGCCCCTGCGACCCCATTTTCGATAAACAAGAGGTTTATCGACAGACTGAGATATATAAATTGTAATCGGAGAAATCAAATGAAACTGTATCTTACCGACCTTGACGGGACACTTCTTGACCATAAGGCGCAAATCGGACGAATGACAGAGGCACTGATGAACAGGCTTATTGACGATGATATAAAGATAAGCTACGCCACCGCACGTTCCGTACATTCAGCCGAGCCGAAAGTAAGCTGTATCAATTTCAGGCTGCCCGTGATAACTCATAACGGTGCTTTTATAATCGACCCTGTCACAAAGGAGCGTATCGTAACGCATTTTTTTAGCGAAGAATCAAAATCGTTCATAAAGTCGTTTTTCTATGAACATAAAGAATCTGTGCTTGTGTACTCGGTCATAGACAATTACGAAAGAGTAAGCTATCTTAAAAACCGGCTCAACAAAGGTACGGAGCGTTATTTAAATGACAGAGCCGGTGACAGAAGAATGCACCGAGCAAAAAGCTATGACGAGTTGTTCGAAGGCGATATTTATTATATAACGCTTATCGAGCCTGTAATGAAGCCCGATGAGCTTGACCGATATTTTTACAGAACAAACGGCTTTTCAAGAAACTATCAGCCCGATACATACGATACCAACGAATACTGGTATGAAATCTACCGTGAGGACGTTTCAAAGGCAAATGCGGCACTGAAGCTGAAGGAGCTTGTCGGTGCAGATGAACTTATAGTTTTCGGCGACAACACAAACGATATATCGATGTTTACGGTAGCCGACAGATGCTATGCCGTATCCAATGCTACAGATAAGCTGAAAGAACTTGCAACGGGGATAATCCGTTCAAACGAGCAAGGCGGTGTGCCTGTGTTCATACAGTGCGACAGCTGTACGGTAAGGCAATATGATAAGCAGCCTCTTTACGTTTTGCCCGACAACGCACGGTTCAGCGCCTGTACTGCTACCGCCGACAGCGGCGACGGCGTGGGCATACTGAACGAAAAGCAGATACACGCAACGCTGAAAAGCTATTTTGCCGCCACTCTTTTCGATAAGGAAATAAAGATAGGCAGTTACTTTGCCGACCTTGTTACCGAGAACGGAATTTTTGAGATACAGACGGCAAACTTCAGCTATCTTGTACCTAAGCTGAATACGTTCCTCAAAGCATCGCACGTTACGATAGTCTACCCTTTTCATAAAAAGAGCCGCCTTAATTATGTCGATAAGGCGACAGGCGAGATACTGGACAGCGGAAGGAACGTTACCGCAAGCGATATGACCGACTTTTTTCTTGAACTGTACCGAATCAGGCAGTACCTGAACGATCCGAATCTGACCGTCTGCATTGCAGATATAGCAGTAGAAAACCTTCGCTACTGCGCAAAGGATATGAAACGCAGAAAGACAGACAGAAAGGTAGCCGTTCCCACTTCCCTGCTTCGCCTTACGTTTCTTGAGGACAGCGACAGCTACCGATGCTTTATCCCCGAAGGATTACCCGAAACCTTTACACTAAAGGAATTCAGAAGGTGTATGCGTTCAGGCGATGCAGGCATCGCAATCAAAATTCTGCAATATGTCGGAGTAATTGATTATATCGGCAAAAGAGGCAACGAATATCTTTATAAAATCACATAAACGAAAACTACCGTAAACCGTTTTGTCGGCTTACGGGAGCTTTTTATTCATCGCCCTTAAGATACCTTACCGCTATCTGCGTCCTGTGTTCAAGACCTGTTTTTTCAAGTATCACGCTGATATAATTTCTCACCGTACCGTTTGACAAAAACAGCTTTTCGGCAATTTCTGCGTTCGAACAGCCGTCTGCAATCAGCTTTACTATATCAAGCTCTCTTTCGGTAAGCAGACCGAAAACAGCGCTCTTGCCGTAGCATTTTACTGCGGCGTCACGGATATATGACAGAATATCCTGCTGGAATACCGTACCGCCGTTATATACCGTCCTCAGCGCACTGAAAATTCCGTCCGTCTGCGTGTTTTTGAGAATATAGCCGCTGACCCCGACTTTAAGCGCACGCTGTATAAGCTCCTGCTCGTCAAACGTTGTCAGCAAAAGCGGCTTGCAGAGATTTTCTTCAAGCATTATCTTTGCGGCTTCAATGCCATCCATAACCGGCATTCTTATATCAAGCAGCGCTATATCGGTCTTGTATTTTCTGCAAAGCTCTACCGCTTCTGCGCCGTTGCAGGCGACACCGGTCACCTCGAAATCAGGCTGTGACGAGATTATCATCTTTAGCCCCTCACGGATTATGCTGTCATCATCTGCGATAATTATCTTCATACGTTCTCCTCTTTCAGACTGAATATGTTTACTACCGAAAATCCGTCCGTCTGTGCAGGAAATATGCACTTTCCGTCCGTAAGCACCGTGCGCTCCTCTATCGCCGTAAGACCCGTACCCTTTCTGAAGCTGTCGCTTCCTTTGCCGTTATCCTTGAACTCGGCACGGATTACCTTGTTCATAACCGATATTTTCAGCGAAAATTCGTCCGCTCCCGAATGCTTGAGCGTATTTGTAAGCGTTTCAACAAGATTTTCCTTTATGCAGTTCCATATGCGGAATGTGATTCTGTCCGCATCGCCCTTGATTTCAAGCGTTGTTCTGATGTTATATTTTGCCTTATATTCACCGAGTATCTCTTTAAGCTCGCTTATTCCTATTGTTTTGCTGTCGGGACGTTCCTCACGCAGTGCCTGCCTTATATCGTCAACGCCGCTTCTGAGATTATCGGTTACAGTTGTAATACATTGCTCCGCACTGTCGGGGTTTGTCCTGATGTTCAGCTTTGCCGCCTCAAGCAGAATTATACTTCCTGAAATGCTGTGTCCGAGCTTATCGTGTATCCTTGCTGAAAACCGTCTGCGTTCTTCGACAGCCGCAGATTTTTTTGCTGTTTTAGCGTATTCTTCAAGGCTTGCTATCCTGCGGTTGAGGCGAACAGTTTCCTCTCTGCTGTCCGCAAGCTGTTCACGGCATTTGATAAGCTGTCCTGCGGTAATATGGCTGACAGTGAATGCCACAAGCATTATAATAAGTATCAGCACATCAATAAACGGCGGTTTTACTATGAAAAGAACAAGCAGTACCGAAACAGCGCCGATATGTCGGAAATACTTTCCCGCACCGAATTTATCTACAGCAAAGATTACGGCAAAGCACAGCACGAATATCAGATTGTCGCTGTATATAAGAAATGCGATAAAAGCCGAAACGCACGAACAGACCGCCGCCGCTTTATCCGACTTTTTAAGCACCGACAGCAGATATTCAGCCAGAGCAAAGCAGGAAAAGGCGAGTACGGTAAGCACCGTATCGCCCGAATCACAGTTATTCATTATATTCATAGTGCCGAATGCGGCTGTTGCCGTGAGTTTGAATACAAGATATATAAGTGACAATTCGTATTCCTTTCGTTACGCCTTTGAAACTACCGACTTTCTGCCGAAAAGTGCGGCGCTTGCAAGCATTATAAGCAATGTGTAGAGTATAAGCACGCAGATGTTTATCACAGGCTGTTCAGCCTCACCCGACATAAAGCCGACATACCAGTATTGCGGCGTGATATATGACAGATATTTCAGCATACCTGCCGTTTCGTCTATCGGGAACCACGCACCGCCGAGCAGAGCGCCTATCGAGGTGATACAGCCCGAAAGCGTGGCAAGAGCCTGCTTTGAGCTTATCAGCTGTGCGAGCATTATTGATAATGCCGAGTTGAACAGCGAGTAGATTATTACGGCGGCAAACACAAGCGGATAGCCGACTGTCATCCGAGCGCCCGTGATAAGCAGGTACAGCGGTAAAATGACAAGTGCCGTAAAGGATATAAGCACGCTTGCCCCAAGCGTTCCGACAATGTACTGTACGCCCGTTACAGATGAAACAGCCATTCTGCTGTATGTTCCGTACTGCCTGTCTTCCATTACCGCAAGTGTGATAAATATGCCGATAGCTGTGACAAGCATTATCATAAATCCTTCGGAGAACTTAAAGCCTGCAGAGACATATTCGTCCTCTCTGTCGGATGTTACCGCATTTTCCTTAGTGAGCTTTGTGTCGGCGGCATCGCTGTTCATAATTTTCGAAAACAGCTCTGCATCGCCTTTTGCGGCACCTGCGGCAATATTGACGCTTCTCATAAAGCCTTCGATATATACCGAGATATAAGCGCCGTTTTCGTAATCGTCAAGAGTGGTGGATTTTATCTTCACGTCTTTTCCGCCGATTACATTCTTTTCAAAGCCCTGCGGTATCTCTATTATAGCAGAAACGTCACGGTTAATCAATTTATCATTGAATTTTTCTTTGCCGTCCTCGATAATGTTCATATTTATCCTGTCGCAAAGATAGCTTTTCAGCATTGCGGAAAGCTCCGAATTATCATTATCGGTCAGAGCGATGTCTATCTTGTCGTTTACCGAGAACACGTTTGCTATCGGTCTGCCGCAGTAATAAAGCCCTATACTGCCTGCCCCTACAAGAAGTGCGATTACAAGTGCGTATTTAAGACGCTTCAGCATACCGAAAAATACCGTTCTTATATTATTCATAATACGCTCCCCTTTCAGACGGATTTTTTTACACGGAATATTGCCGCACCGATAAGCGATACCGCAACCGTCACGGCAAGGCATACCGCAATTACCGCCAACGCACTGTCGCTTTCACTGTAAAGAGTAAGTCTGAACGCCGCTTGCTGAACGATATAAGGCGGCAGCTTGTCGCTGAACCCTTCGATGAATACCTGCTTTGAAAACGAGCCTGAGAAGAACAGCAATGCCCATGTAAGCGGTATCACGATGCTTTCCGCAGGTATTTTTATCAGTACCCCTATCAGCATACCTACGGATATCGACGCAAGCGAGCAGCAGGAGAGCAGCAGGAACAGGATAAGGTTTCCGACAAAGCTGTCGCAGTATTTTGCACCGAACACAAACACCGAAAACAGCATTATCACCGCATTTCCTATAACGGCGGAGGGAAGCGTACCGATGAGTTTTCCGAAAAACAGCTTTACTTTGCCGACAGGTGACAGATAAAGACGCTGCAGGGTGAATATCCTTTCCTCGTCCTTGAGAGCCGTACTGCCCATTATCATATGCGACATGAATATCATCATTACCGCCATACTCACCGCATAATAGTCCATCATACTCCGTGTAACGCCAAGTCCGTCCTGCTCTACAAATGACTTTTCGGTATCGGTATCTGTATTCATAAGCAGTGACGGGTCGGTCGATGCTATTTTATAATATGTATCGGATACCGCAATGAAAGAATTCAGCACCGAGCCGAGCGCCCTGTTTGCAATTTCGTTTCTGCCACAGTATAACAGAATTTCCCCGTTTTTAAGTTCGATATATGCGTCTATATCACCCTTATCGGTAAGGCTCAGTGCGGCTTTTTCATCGCTTGCCTTTTCCGCCTTTATCATACTGATATTGTCAAGAAACTCAGCAAATGCCTTTCCGCTTTGTTCGTCTGTTTGCGTAACGCTGTATTGCAGTTTAATTTCTCCTATGTCATAATCCGCTATATCAAGATTCTGAAGCATCGTTCCGAGAAAGAATACCAGCAGCACCGGGAATAAAAGCCCCATGAATACGTTTGCGGGGCTTCTGAAATACTCCCTTATCTGTTTTATTATCAAACTAAGCATATCTCCGCTCCTTAACGTATCTCGTGTCCTGTAAGCGACAGAAACACAGCGTCCATATCCGGCTTTTCCGTGCTTATCTCGATTACAGGCAGATTTTGCTTTACAAGTTCGCTTATGATATGTGAAATATCGTTACAGCTTATGCTCATATCAACGCTTATCATATTGTCGTTAAATTGCACCCTGTTTACATCGGGCAGGCAGGAAACAGCCCTTGATACTCTGCTTCTTGTTTCGCTGTCGCACTGCTTTGTGGTGATATGTACCGTACAGCTGTCGGTTATCATCGTTATAAGCTCCTGCTGTGTACCTTCTGCCACAAGTCTGCCTTTGTCAATTATAGCGACCCTGTCACAGATTTCCTCTACCTCATGCATATAGTGCGAGGTATATATTACTGTCGCACCGCTTTCACGCAGTTTCTTTATCGAACTCATTATATGCTCTCTTGACTGTGCGTCAACGCCTACGGTAGGTTCGTCCATAACTATCAGCTTAGGCTTATGCGCTATACCGCAGGCAATGTTAAGTCTGCGTTTCATACCGCCCGACATTTTCTTCGGCTTCATATCAGCCTTATCCGCAAGCCCTGCAAATTCGAGAGCGGTCATTGCGTTCTTATGAAGCTGTTCGCCCTTGAAGCCGTACAGCGAAGCGAAAAATTCAACGTTTTCCTTTGCGGTAAGATAAGGGTACACCGCTATCTCCTGCGGAACACATCCGATCATCCGTCTTATTTCCGCTCTTTGCTTCACTGTATCCATGCCGTCTATCGTCACACTTCCAGAAGTCGCTTCGTCAAGTGTTGTGATAATATTTATCGTGGTTGACTTTCCTGCCCCGTTAGGACCTATAAGTCCGAATATCTCGCCCTCGCTTACATTGAAGCTGAGGTTATCTACGGCACAGTGATTGCCGTAATTCTTGACAAGGTTGTTTACGCTTGCAAATATCATAAGTATTCCCCTTTCGGCTGTTTATTTATCTTACTGTAACGATTATACACCTGCAAAGCGGATTTCACCAGTTACAAACGGTATTTTCCAGTATGACATTTGTAATAAAAAAGCTCTGACGGAGCGTTAACCCCGTCAGAGCCTTTGACTTATTAAGTTATTGATTATTCATCGTCGGCTGAGATGCTCTCTGTTCTGTAAATGAACTTTACAGTGCCTTCTGTCTTATCCGACTTACCGCCGAATGTGTCATAGTCCTTGCCTAAAGCAACTGTAGCCTTCAGCTTGTCGATAAGTCCTGCAATATCGCCGTCAACAGCGTCTACTATCTTCTTGACAGCCTTCTCGTTGAACTCATCCATACCGTCGTTCAGCTCCTTAGCACCGTCCCTTAACTGCTTTACACCGTCAATAAGAGTTGCTACACCGTCATTGAGTTTATCTGCACCGTCCTTAAGGTCGCCTGCACCGTCATGAAGCTGTAATGCACCGCTGTGAAGTGTGCCTACACCTGCAACAAGGCTTGTCGTACCGTCCTTTAACTGTCCTGCGCCGCTGTCAAGCTGTGTTGCACCGTCGTAGAGCGTGCCTACACCGGCTACAAGGCTTGCTGTACCGTCCTTAAGGTCGCTTGCACCCTTGTCAAGCTGATTTACGCCTGAGATAAGCGTTGAGCCGCCGCTTGTAAGCCGCTGTGTGCCGCTTTTAAGCTGTGTAGCACCGCTGTGAAGATCCTTAGTGCCGCTGTAAAGCTGTGTTGCGCCTGCCGACAGCGTCTTTGAGCCGTCATATGCACTGTCAACGCCTGCCGTATACTGAGTAAGTCCTGTGTAGAACTCATTGTAGGAATCAAGCTGTGCGATAAGATTCTTTATCGTTGTCTGACCTGCCTTAGCCTTTGCTACAGCTTCGTTTATCTGCTTTGTGACCTTTTCGCTTTTCATATTCTGCTCGATAAGCTGTTTCTTCTGTGCTTCAACATTTGTACTTATCTGAGCCTTAACAGCATCTGTTGACATCTGAGCGGAAACTGCGGCTGTAACCTTAGCCTGTACGGCTTCGGGTATCTGTCCAGCCTTTACTGCCGCATTGTACTGCTCAGCGGTCATATTAAAGCCTGCGGCTTTGAGAACACCCTCAAGCACCTTTGCCTGTACAGCTTTTGTAACGCCTGCTGTTATAGCGTCATTGTTCTTTTCTACCTCGGCAGTTACCGTTTTGAGTGCCGTGCTGTAAGCAAGAGTGTAGACCTTATCCTTGTCAAGAGAATCAACCAGCTTGTTAAGCTCCTTCTTGTAATTCTTTATAGTCAGTTTTGAAACGGTAAGACCGGATGCCTTTATCTGTGTTTCGGCTGTGGATAACAGCGTATCGAATACCTGCTTTGCGCCTGCGTTAAGCTGTTCGCTGTTTGATGAAAGCTCGCCAAGACCTTCGTTCAGCTCTGAAGCTCCTGCGCTTACCTGTCCTGCGCCGCTCTCTACCTGAGATGCGCCGCTGTCAAGCGATGACGCACCGCTGTTAAGCTTATCTGCACCTTTGATAAGATCATTTGCACCGCCGGCCAGTGCAGAAGTGCCTTCCTTCAGCTTTCCTGCACCGCTGTCAAGAGCCTCAGCGCCTGTTTTCAGATCCTTGATGCCGGCTACCAGAGAAACCGTGCCGTCCTTCAGCTTTACTGCGCCTACGTTCAGTTCATCCGCACCGCTCTTTAAATCGTTTGTGCCGTTTACAAGTGTGCCTGTGCCGTCATACAGAGTGCCTGCACCGTCTGCAAGCTGTTTTGTACCGTCAGCAAGTTCGCCCGATTTTTCAAACAGTGTAACAAGTCCGTCATAAAGCTGTGAAGAACCGTCTGAAAGCTGATCTACAGCGTCTGTGAATTCCTTGATGGTACCGTCAATATCGTCCATGTTGAGCTTGTCGGTATCGACCTCGTTGAACAGCTCTGTCGTGCCTATCGTCATACAGGTCATAAGATCGAAATCCTTGACATCTGCGCTGATTTCAACGTATGAGGGAATTTCATAATCGTCCTTGTCAAGTCCTAAGTTTTCCTGCATACCGGGAAGCGCAAAGCCGAGAACCGCCGATCTGTCACCGTCGTTTACCAGCTTGCCGTTGGTTACCTTTACGTTCGAAAACTTCTCGTTATCAAGAACCGTTCCTGTTACCATCAGGAAAGGAACGTACATCTGCGTATCCTTGCCGTCAACCTTCACGGTACGCTTTTCATTGTTCGTATAGTCGAAGCGGATTGTTACCTTGCCGCTCTTGCCTTTGATTTCATCGGGAGTGACCGTCTTGCCGTCAAGAGTATATGTAATCTTCATATCAACGGGGAGTGACTTGTCTGTCGTACCCTGATAGTAAATGTCACTGCCTTCAGCCGCCCATTTGTAATTTTCACCGCTGTTTGTAAAGCTCTCGTTACCCTTTACATTCTTAATGTCCTTAAGCGAGGTTTCGTCCTCTATCGTGGCGTTGTGCGAGCCGTTCTTCAGCCAGTCGCTGACGATGACCTTCTTTGTTGTACCGTCTGCATTTGAGATGATATATACCGTTTCTTCCTTGCCGTCCGTATCCGAACTGCTCTTTTCGCTGCTTCCGGTTTCTGTGCTGTCAGAAACGGATGACGATGTATTATTATCGTTACCGCCCTGTGCGGCGAATGCGAGAAGTCCCGAAGATGTGCCTATCATTGCGGCGGCAAGAACTATTGAAACTATCTTTATTATCTTTTTTCTTATCTCTTTCATACTGTTGTCCTTTCTCAGTTCGTCTTTTTGCCGGCTTGTCTTGCTTCTTTAAAGCCGAGGCTTGTGTGGATTATAATCTTATCGAACAGCTTGAGCATAGCGGGTAATAACAGGATTACCGATACCATACTTATGATTGCGCCTCTTGCCATAAGTGCGCAAAGCGAGCTTATCATATCTACGTTTGAATAAATGCCTACACCGAATGTAGCGGCGAAGAAGCCGAGCGCACTTACTATAATTGAGGGTATTGAGGATTTAAGCGCTGTATAAACCGCCTCATTCTTGTCACTGCCCTTGTTACGTTCCTTCTTGTATCTTGTTGTCATAAGGATTGCATAGTCAACGGTTGCACCAAGCTGGATGGTACTGATACAGATAGGTGCGATGAACGCAAGCTCTGTACCTGTGTAACACGGAATACCGAGGTTTACGAATATGGCAAACTCGATTACCGCTACAAGTATCAGCGGAAGTGAAACCGACTTGAAGGTTACCAGAATGATAAGGAAGATTGCGGCTATCGAAATTACATCGACTACCTTGAAGTCCCTGTCGGTTACTTCGATAAGGTCCTTCGTACAGGGTGCTTCACCGATAAGCATTGCCGAGCTGTCATACTTCTTTATAATGTTGTTTATCTCTGTTACCTGATTGTTTACCTCGTCTGTTGCCGTTCCGTATTCACTGCCTACAAGCATAAGCTGGTACTTATCACTCTTAATCACATCCGAGATAGAATCCGGAATTATCTCTGAGGGAACAGCCGAGCCGATAAGCGAATCGAAGCCTACCGCAAGGTTTACACCGTCAACCTTTCCGACCTCGTCAAGCATCGCCTTTGCGTCCTTCTGCGAAAGCTTTGAATCAGCGAGTATCATATGAACGTTTGACATTCCGAAATCGTCCTTCAGCTTTGTGTTGGCGATAACAAAGTCCATATCCTGAGGCATTGTCTGGCTCAGATCGTAATATTTCTGTGTGTTGTTATAGCCGTAAACCGCAGGTCCTATCAGCACTGCGAATATTATAAGGAATATCCACGAACGCTTTGTGATGAATCTTGCCACCTTGTCGAACTTCGGCATAAGCTGTTTGTGTCTTGTCTTTTCGATAGCCTTATCGAATACAAGGATAAGTGACGGGAGGATAGTTACACAGGCGATAAGACCGAATACAACGCCCTTCGCCATTACGATACCGAGATCCGCACCGAGCGTAAAGCTCATAAAGCACATTGAAAGGAAGCCGGCAATTGTTGTGATAGAAGAACTTGCTACAGAAATGATACTGTTTGAAATGGCGTGTGCCATCGCACGTTCCTTATCGCCGTCAAATCTTACCTTCTGCTCGTTGTAGCTGTGCCAGAGGAATATCGAATAGTCCATCGTAACACCAAGCTGCAGTATAGCGGAAAGTGCCTTTGTTATGTAGCTTATCTCACCCAAAAAGTAGTTACTGCCTAAGTTGTAGAGAATAGCCATACCGATACTTACGAGGAAGATTATCGGGATAAGGAAAGAATCCATAAAGAGCATCATTACTACTACAGCAAGAACTACTGCGATAGCGACATATATCGGCTCTTCCTGCTCGCAAAGGTTTTTAAGGTCTGTTACCATTGCGGACATACCCGAAACGAAGCACTGATTGTTCGTTACATCTCTTATCGTGTTGATAGCTTCCATTGTTTCATCGGCTGATGTCGATGTATCGAAGAATACCGCCATAACCGTTGAATGGTCGGTGTTGAATGCGTCTTTTATCTTGTCGGGAAGAATATCCATAGGTATTGAAATGTCTGCTATCGAATCATACCATATTACCGAGTCAACGTGATCTACCGCTTCTATTTTTTCTTTAAGAGCGGAAACGTCCTTCGGCTCCATATCTTCCACAATTATCATACTGAATGCGCCCTTGCCGAAGTCATTCAGCAGAATGTCCTGACCCTGTATGGTTTCCATAGTGTCGGGCAGGTAATTGAGCATATCGTAATTTATTCTTGTGGCTATCATACCGAGTACCGAGGGTATCAGCAGTACGACCGCAACTATAAGAATGATTACTCTGTGCTTTGTTATCCATTTGCCTAGCTTAATCATCTTTGTCCTCCCTGTTGCTTGTTTCTACATAGATTTTGTCATCGGCGTGTACTTCTTTTTTTATAGCCTTGACTGTATATGCGGCAATCCATATATTTGAAATGCCGTCCGCAAGCAATGTGATACCGAGCAGAACAGTAAGCGCTACCGCACTCTCAAAGGGATTTACGAGTAACAGTATTCCTATTCCGCCTGTAACTATTGCGCTGACAAGAATCAGCCACCAGCTCCTTACGCCGAAACGCTTTGCATCAACGGCTGTCTGTATCTTCATTATGCCGTCTATCATAAAATAAATGCCCATTATGACAGGCACCAGAGCCATTATATTACCCGGATGGATAATAACTACAAGTCCGAGCAGAATCGCTATGATACCGAATGCAAAGTCAAACTGGAACGCCAGACCGTAGGGGTCGGCTGAAAAATATCCCGTGATTTTTACAATGCCGAATACTATAGCCGCTATTCCGAGCATATAGCATACCGCAAGCATTGAAATCTCCGGGAAAAGAATAAGTATAAGTCCTATGACCGCTATTGCGGCGCAAGTGGAAATATATGCTGCTTTTGCACGTTTGATAAATCTCATGATTTTCAGTCCTTTCTTTTTCTTTACAGCTATATTTTAACCCGCCGTGACGCTTTATACAACGGTCAATCCTGCGCCACTGTTCAATTTTAGGGCAATCGGTATAAATTGACCGATTTTTAGGCAAATGCGACTTTTTGCCTAAAACTTGAATTTTTAACGGGAATGTTGTATAATTATAACCGTAAAATAGAAAGCAGGAGAAACCACAGGCTAAAAACGGAGGTAATATGTCCGAACTTACCAAAAGAGCAATACAGGGATCGTTCAAAAAACTGCTGAGCAATCAGCCCTTAGATAAAATAACGGTAAAGAACATTACCGATGACTGCGGAGTAAACCGCAACACGTTCTATTATCATTACAGTGATATTTATCAGCTTCTCGAAGAAATCTTCCTTACTGAAGCGCAGAAATCCGTAGAAAAGATGGAGGTCGGTCAGTCGTGGGAGGAAGGGCTCAAGACAGGGCTTTGCTTCGTAAAGGAGAACAAGAAGCTGATATACCATGTATATAACTCACTTCACCGTGAAACTATCGAGCGTTATCTTTACAGCGTTTCACTTGACTTTGCCGGCAATTTCATTGATAACGTTTCAAAGGCACTGAAACTCAGCGTTTCCGACGATGACAAGAAGTTTATCGCATCATTCTATAAATACGCAATTGTCGGCATTGTCCTTGACTGGCTCGAGGGCGGTATGAAAAGCGATCCCGACGAGCTTATCAAAAGAATGTCAAAACTTCTCAGCGGCACTCTCAAGACCGTACTTGAAAACGCCGTAAAAAAGTAACAATCGCTTCTCAGACACTCGGTAACATTGATAGTTAACGGTACTTGCCTTTTTATACAATATTTATTTCGATTTTTCGCCATATTTACCGTATTTCTTCTATCAATTATTGACTTTTTTGTGGAAGTATTGTATAATTGAAGCAGTATACTGTGATATTCTATCATAAAGTATAAAAATGTCGGCCTGCATTTTGATGCAGACTGTTTCGATAATAAGGGAGAAATTTATGAAGAAGATTATTGTAACATTTATTGCGACAATAACAGCGGCGCTTCTGCTCTGCTTTTCCGTAAGTGCGTTTGACAATAACGACTACGGCGGTGGCGGCGGTTACGACTACGGAGGCGACTATGGCGGCGGATATGACTACGGCGGTAACGATTACGGCGGCAGCAGCTACAGCGGCGATGTCGACCCCGTTTCTGTTATAATAGGTATAGGCATCGTTGTTGTTATTATTATCATATCAACAATCGGCGGAACTAAAAAGAAATCCGGCGGCGGCACAACACGTCCTTCATCAATGAACGGCGCAAACGTTGTACTGCCCAACAGAACCGAACAGATAGAAGGCATTATAAAGCAGAAGGATCCCAACTTCTCCGCTTCCGACCTTATCACTTTCACAAAGCAGGTATACATAGATATTGAAAATGCCTGGTGCAAGCGTGACATGACCCCCGTAAGACCGGTTATGCACGAAAACCTTTACAACACCACCTGTAAGCAGGTACAGGCGAAGATAGAACAGGGCGTTGTTTACCACTATGAGAGCATTGCTATAGATACGGCTTACCTTACCTCGTATGAGCGTGATTCGCAGTTCGAATATGTAACGGCATACCTCACCTCAAGAATGATAGATTACCAGGTGGACGAAAAGACAGGCAAGATTATAAGAGGCGACAAGACTACACGCTGGGTTCAGAAGTACAAGATGAAGTTTGTACGTTCGCTCGGTGTCGAAACAAAGACGGAAACCGGCAAGATGACCGGACACAACTGCCCCAACTGCGGCGCACCGCTTGAGATTTCTTCTTCCGGTGTATGCGAATACTGCGGCTCTGTTGTTACAACAGGTCAGTATTCATGGGTACTGACAGATTTCTCAGGTATAAGAAACGATACTGTAGACGACGGTATAAAGGGAGTATAATGTGGATATAACATCGTTCATTCTTTCAATATTAAGCTGGCTCGCTCCGCTTATAGTCATCGGTATCATCGTACTTGTCGTTGTGTCGAAGGTGCGGAGCGCATCGCAGAAATATCTCGGTATGTCGCCGTCACAGGCAATGGAAATGATAAACAAGGGTGTCAAGGAGGAAGCTACCACTCCTAAGGGTATAACAGCCCTCAGTGAAATGTACGGTCCTGCCATCACCCGTGATTTCCCCGAAATAGGATACAAGGGCATGGAGGTCAAGGCAAGAAATGCAATAGTCGCAATTCTCAATGCCATAATGAACAAAAATGCCGAATCGCTTAAGGCAAGCGAATATACGCAGGATCTTATAAACAAGGTCAATAACCGTATAACCACCCTTAATGCGAACAACGAAAAAGAGATTTTCAATAATATAAAAATTCACCGTTGCGGAATCGCAAGCTACCAGAACAGAAGCAAGGAAGCAACGGCAAGGTTTGAAATTTCTCTTCAGTATGAATATGCAAAGGTGTCGGAAGAAAAGGCAGACAGCGCAAAGCCTGCGCTTATGCAGACAGCGTACAGCGTAACGCTCGCTTACAAGCAGGATCTGCACGAACAGACGACAAGCATTGTATTTTCAAGCAACTGCCCCAACTGCGGCGCTCCCATTGATGCGTCTGCAAAGGGCAAGAAGTGTCCGTACTGCGGAAGCGGCATTACAGAAATTGCCGACCGTATATGGCTGGTCAACGATTTTAATTTAGTAAAATAAATTAAAAACTCAACACGAAAGGAAATATTACTATGGGACTTATTAAAGCAGCTGTAGGCGCACTCACAGGTACTCTCGGCGATACCTGGAAAGAGGCCATTCACTGCCCTGTTATCGGCAACGATACTGTTGTTGTTAACGGCGAGAAGATGCACAACGGTAATGCAAGAAGCAGTAACACAAAGGGAACCGACAACGTTATCAGCAACGGCTCGGCAATCATGGTTGAAGAAAACACCTGTATGCTGACCCTTGACAACGGCAAGATAACAAACGTTGTTACAGAACCCGGACGTTACATACTTGACAACTCGACAGCACCTTCAATCTTTGCAGGTCAGATAAAGGATTCGCTCAAGGATCTTATTTCAAGATTCACATACGGCGGAACACCTGCCACTGAGCAGAGAGTAATCTATATCAACCTTCAGAAACTGCCCGGAATCCCCTTCGGTACAGGAACACCCGTTCCCTATCCCGATCCCCGTTATAATACAACAGTAGAGCTGCGTTTCTACGGCACATTCGAGGTTCAGATACCCGATGCCGAGAATGCCTGCAAGTTCTACGCAGAAGTTCTCAGCAAGGGCGTAAACGCTCCTCAGGTCTACGTTAAGGACATTTTCAAGAACGAGCAGTACAAGAACGAGTTCATGCAGTCACTGATGGTAGCGTTAAACCAGCTTTCAGCAGAAGGCTACAGCTACAACCAGATTACAAGCCAGCTCAACAACCTTACCAACAAGACTAAGGACGAAACCGCCAACAACTGGGCACAGAGAGGTCTGATGCTCACAAATATCGGTCTTGGCCCTATCACGATTTCCGAAGAAACAAAAGAGCTTCTTAAGGATCGTCTTAAGGCTGATACAATGCTCGGCGGCGATGTTCAGCGTGCTATGATGACAGGTGCCGTTGCTCGTGGTATCGAAGCGGCAGGCTCAAATGAAAACGGCGCTATGATGGGCTTTATGGGTATGAATATGGCTATGAACGCAGGTAACAACGTTCTCGGCGGTATGCCTGCGGCTCCTCAGCAGACAACACCTCAGCAGCCGACTCCGGGCGGATGGAAATGCTCGTGCGGCGCTACAAACACAGGTGCATTCTGTTCTTCCTGCGGCGCTAAGAAGCCTGAGGCTTGGACCTGCTCATGCGGTCAGTCAAACACAGGCAAGTTCTGCGCTAACTGCGGCAAGAGTAAGGAAGGCGACGCTCCCGCTGCTCCCGCTCCTTCAAGCTGGACGTGCGAATGCGGCGCTACCAACACAGGCAAGTTCTGTGCTGAATGCGGCAAGTCAAAACCTGCAGCTCCCAAGAAGTACAAGTGCGACAAGTGCGGCTGGGTACCTGCCGATCCCGAACATCCTCCGAAGTTCTGCCCCGAATGTGGCGACCCCTTCAACGAGGACGATCTGGTATAATAAACATAACAAACAAGCATTTACCCTCCCTCACGGGAGGGTTTTGTGCGGTTTGATTAAGATAACGAGTGTAGAACAATGAATACTGCGATAAGTTTTATAAAGAAAAATACAGTTATGGTGATAGCTTTACTGGCGGCGGTTATCACATCATTTATAGTTCCGCCCGACGAGAAATATCTCAATTATTTCGATTACAAGACGCTTGCCTGCCTTTTCAGCGTACTGGCAGTTGTATGCGCCCTTAAAAACGTACAGTTCTTTTATATTCTCGCCTGCAACATAGTAAAAAAATTCCGCAATATACGCCTTTGCACAGTGGTGCTGGTATGGGTCACCTTCATAGGCTCTATGCTGATTGCAAACGATATGGCTCTGCTAACCTTTCTTCCGCTGGGATACTATGTACTGCATACCGCAGGCAAGGAACGCTATATGGCGTTCACGTTCATAATGCAGAACATCGCCGCTAATCTCGGCGGTATGCTTACCCCCTTCGGAAATCCCCAGAACCTTTATCTTTATTCAAAGTTCAATATTCCGATAGGCGAATTTACGCTGATAATGCTTCCGCCATTTATCCTTGCCGTTGCAATGATAACGCTATGCTGTATTATCTTTGTAAAGCCTGAGCCGATAGAGCTTAAGTCCGCTCCCGAAAAAATCGACCGTAAACGCACAGCTGCTTATCTTTTCCTGTTCGCCATAGCTATAATTATCGTGTTCAATTTTATTCCGTACCTGATAGGTATGATTTTTATCACGCTGACGCTTGTCGTTATGGACAGAAAAGCGCTTGCCGCAGTTGATTATCCGCTTTTGTTCACATTCGTATTTTTCTTTATTTTTGCCGGAAATATGGCAAGGATAGATGTGATAAAGAACCTGTTTTCATCTGCCCTTCAGCTTAACCCCCTGCTTTTCAGTGTGATTTCCTGCCAGTTTATAAGCAACGTTCCTTCGGCAATACTGCTCTCGCAGTTTACAAACGATTATCACAGCCTTCTGCTCGGAGTTAATATCGGCGGTGTCGGAACGCTGATAGCTTCACTCGCAAGCCTTATAACGCTCAGCAAATACAATTCGCTCTGCCCCGGCAAGACAGGCAGATATATAGCTGAATTCTCCGCTTTCAATTTCAGCTTTCTTGTTGTACTTACTCTATTCTGTTCGTTTCTCGTCTGAGCTTATGTAGTCGATCATCAGACATTCGTCAAGCATTTCGTCTGTAAAACTGCTGTTTGCGCTTTCGTACCGTCTGATGTTATCCTCCTTCATCCACTTCTCGATGGTAGGGTATACAGGCATATTCTGCCGCCCATGCATATCAGCCCATTTATTGAAACGTTCAATATATCGCTCAACGTTGTCCGTACCGAATCTTTCGGTTAATTTTGCTTTGTATGCGGCGGCGGAGAGCGATTTTTTGTCGGTTTCGTCCGACAAAACGGCACTTACCTCATCAAAACTGCTCTTAACTGTGCTATCCTTATCTGAACTTCCCTTGCCTGTGCCGTCATCTGACGGGCAGATGTCAGACGTTTGACTACATTTTGTTGTCACAGCCTTTTCTTGCCCGGCTGATTTCCTCTGCTCTGCCGCTTTTTCGGGATCGAGTATATACATCCCGTCAGCACGGACATAGAGCATATCACGCTCATCTGAAAACGAGGTCTTTTTCATACGGTCAGAGCGTATGTGGTTATTTATCTTCCAGTGAGCAATTGCATATACGCCTGACTCAAACGGGATAATAAAGCCGTTTTTGCACAGTGCTTCTATATCGCTTTCACTGCACCCCGTAAGCCTGCGTACATATCCTGCACAGTTGACAAACCCTTCATCGTCAGCATACATTGAAAGCTGAAAGTACAGCACCTGTGCCGGCGACGGCAGATCTATAAATTTGTCGCTCCATAATACCTGCTTTGAAAACATCCGCTTTTCTGCCATTTTTACATTTCCCC